>Ga0181569_10000331_pt1 | contig 36505 bp, 20 predicted proteins | sample 101ome_19_FD_132452 | JGI IMG/M metagenome (GOLD analysis project Ga0181569, IMG submission 132452) | Coastal salt marsh microbial communities from the Groves Creek Marsh, Skidaway Island, Georgia - 101405AT metaG (megahit assembly) | ecosystem: Environmental > Aquatic > Marine > Intertidal...
AGGACATCGTATTTGAGCTTTTTCGGGAGCGTCCATCGACGAACGTTTGAGTAATCGTAACGTCCAGTCTGTTTGTAGAGCTTGTTGATGAAAAACGTGCTGAAGAAGTGCGCTTTCGGTTGCGTCTCCCCCTCCGGCATGTTTTGCAACTCGCGACGGGCGAGCAAGCCGATGGCGAAATTCGCCACCTCGTCGTTTAACCAAGTGCCGCGTCTGAGCGTCGCGATGTCTTTCCCGGTGGCCTCTAACGCACCTTGACCGACAAAGGTGGCGCTCGCCAAGATTTCGCTCGATGGCGCGTGAAGCGCGTCGTCCACCGCGTCAAGTTGTGCCCGCGTGAGAGGTTTTAAAAACTTTTTCGCCGCCTTTTCGCGCTCTCTTCGTGCCTTGTGCTCGCGCGCCTCAACGCTCAGACGCTCCAGCTGATCCTCTAATCCGCTCGCCGTAGACGATGAGAGCGCATGACTCAACTTTTCGCGCCTAATTCTCAACGTTTCCTGCATCGAACGCAGCGTCGCCGCGTGTTTCGCGGCAAGGGAATCCTCCGGCTTTGCCCTGGCATTTGCGCGCTCGTCCCGCTTCGCCTCCAGAGCTAATCTCTGAGCACGTCCGGCGAGCGTACCGCTCTCGTACGACGCGATCAAAGCCTTATACGTCGATAAGCCATCTGCATCGTCCCACTTCTTCATGCTCACGTACTTTTTCAACGCCTCGCCAAAAATATTCACTCGATCGAAACGCTTAAACGTCGCCGCTCCGCCAAACGCTCGATCCTTCTCCATCGATCGATCCCTCATCGCCGCGCTCTGCGTCGCCCCCATCGTCGTCTCACCGTACCCTCTATAAACAATCGCTCTATTATCTAATCCACTCGTCTCCCTCGCCCGTCCGAACGCGCTCGGCGTCAGTCTCCACGCCGGTTCGCGCGCCTCTCGCCGCGCCTCTCGCCCGAATGACGTCGTCGCCCCCGCTCCACCCAACGCACGATCTCGTCCGCTCGCGCCGACGAACTCGTCGAACAAACCCAATCGTCTCGGCGGCGACGCGTACGGATGCGCTCGCGCGTACGCCACGCGCTCGATCCACGGGCTCGTCCGCGTCGTCTCTCGTCGCCCCAACGCGCCTCCCGGCGTCAACACGGGCGTCACGTGATCGACGTCGCCGAGCGCGCTCGCGCGCGCTCGACCGTGCTCACGCTCGAGAATTTCGAGCGCCGTCTGCGCTTGCGTCGGTGTCGCGCGCTCAGCGCCCTGTGTCGCCGCCCGGTAGTCGTCGAAGGCGTCGGCTCGCGCGTTCAGAATCTTCGCGTGGGACGAGAGGATCTCGTCGCGCACGCCGTCTCGAGCGTTCGTCGGTGCGTTTTCGTCGCGCGACGGACGAAGTGATGACATTCGCGCGCGTCGACGGACTTCGGGTGGTCGCGCGCGAAGGTCCGAGCGCGACGCGACGCGACGTGAGGAGCGAACATTTTTATTCAAAGAGCGCCGAGGCGACCTTGACAGCGGCGGCTCGGACCGGATGATTGTTTGTATGTGTTCGTGTGCTTATAAAGACTGCTGTAAATATCGCGTCGACGCGGGTGATATCGGTCGCTGGAATCACAGGTCGAGTCGGTCGCGAATGACTTCGGCGATGGAGTCTTCTCCGGGGCCAATGTCCTTGCACGCGTCAAGGACTTCAATGATGACGTCTTGGCGGCGCTTCCACTTTGCGCTGCCCTTGTTGACGCCGGTGGTGCTAAAAGATCGCAACACATCGACAGCGACGGATGGTGAGAGACCCGTCAAGAGGACAGCGGCGAGTTTCACATCGGGTTCGGGCTTTTCTTCGGGCTTCTCGACGCCCGGACGCGCGCCGAAACCGAGGCTGGCGCGACGAAGAATGCTGACTTGTTCTTCGATCTCTAAACCAGCATAAATAATCTTGGCAGCCTTCACGTTGCGATCGGCAACGAAGCGAAGTATTTCAACACCGTTGTACACGACGCTTCTCAGATAGTAGGGGAGAACGAATTCAGCCACGCCCACCATGCGACCCGGTTCGGACATGTTGACCAAGCCAATCGCAGCTTCACTATCACCAAGGTTCTCGATCATGACGTCGATAAGCGCGGAGGCACGAGTGAGGTTGAGACCCATGAGAGCTTCTGCACCTCTCGTATCCTTCGTACGCCACAACTGAGCCAGGGCCGCGGCTGCCGCCTCCAAGTTTTCAGTCTCTTGAAGGACAAACGTTGCGGCCATCGGATCCTCGTCTTCAGAGAGTTCGAGCACAACTTCTTCGATCTCTTGCTTCGAGCTGCTACGCTCAAGACGCTTTCGTAAGCTACTCGCACGATCAGTAGACTCGGACTCTTGCGCAGAAGCTTCAGCCTTGGCTTGCTCAGCCGCGCGCTTGGTGGCAGCTTCGGCGTCAGCCTTCGCCTTAGCTTCGGCGTCAGCCTTCGCCTTCGCCTCGGCGTCAGCCTTCGCCTTAGCTTCTGCGTCAGCCTTCGCCTTGGCTTCAGCGTCAGCCTTCGCCTTAGCTTCAGCGTCAGCCTTCGCCTTGGCTTCAGCCGCAGCCTTCGCCTTAGCTTCGGCGTCAGCCTTCGCCTTGGCTTCAGCGTCAGCCTTCGCCTTAGCTTCAGCGTCAGCCTTCGCCTTGGCCTTGGCTTCAGCTGCAGCCTTCGCCTTGGCCTCTGCTTCCTTGCGCTTGGCTTCTTCTTCAGCCCTCTTCTTAGCCTCTGCCTCCTTGCGCTTGGCCTCTTCCTCTGCCTTCTTCTTAGCCTCTAATTCTTTACGCTTGGCGTCTTCCGCAGCCTTCTTAGCCGCGGCCGCTTCCTTCTCCGCCTTCTCTTGGGCCTGGCGTCGTTCCTTGGCTTCCTTCTCAGCGAGTCGCTTGGCTTCGGCCGCTTCCTTTTCTGCGAGTCTCTTCTTCTCCGCTTGTTCCTTCTCAAGACGTTGCTTTTCCTCTTCAGCTCGCTTTGCGGCTGCCTTTGCAGCTTCTTCTTCAGCCTTTCGCGCCCGAGCAGCCTCTTCCTCAGCCTTCTTTGCCTTGTCGGCAGCCTCCTTGTCGGCTTTTTCCCTGGCTTTTCGGGCTTCTTCGGCCTTTCGCTTCATCTCTTCGGCTTCTTTCACGGCGTTCTGTGAAGCAGCCTTTGCAGCCTTCTTGCGGCTCTCTTCTTCTTCTTGCGCGAGCTTCTTACGTCGCTCAGCCGCGGCTACGCGTTCGGCTTCAGCTTGTTCAGTGGCGATTCGCAACTGTTCCGCGCGCTCCGCCGCGGCCACCGCCTCGAGGCGACGAGATTCCTCAAAGCTCACAGATGACTGCTCTTCAAGAAGCATGTCATCAGTGACTGTCTCATTGAAAAATCTTCGTGAGGCCTCGCCCGCTCGCAAGCTCATCTCCTCGTCGCGTCGACTCAAGGTCTCGGCGTTCCAAGCGAGGCGTCGCGCGTCGATTTCGGCGATGATCGCTGCTAACTCAGCTTCGAGCTGCTTGATACGCATCTCAGCAACTTTTCTACGGGCGTCTTCTTCCTCGCGAAGGGCACGCTCCGCACGCACTGCGGCATCAGCTTCCGCACAGACTGCAGCGTGGCGTTGGTCCTCGTTTTGGGTTCGAGTCTGTTCCTCAGTCACAGTGCGCTCAATTGACATTTGAGACGACGCGCGACGCGCCTTGAATTCTTCGTAATTCTGCGCAGCAGCCTTTTCAAGCGCTTGAAGCTCTGGGATAAGCACGTTCAATTGCGATTCCATCTGCGAGATCGACGCAGAGAGGTTCTGGATCATGTTATCAATGGCAAGAGGAGAAGACGCTGCAAGGCGACGAGCATCCTCCTTGCGCTGTCGCTCTTCCATCATCGTTCTGAATTCGGCACGTCGAGCCTCTTCCTTCTCAAACAGCTCCTTGATCTTACGCGCGAACTCATCGATCTCCTTTTGTTTCTGATCGCACATCGCATCGAAATCAGCCCGTCTTTGCTTTTCTGCCGCTTCCTTCTGCGCGATGGTATCGGCAGCTTTCTTGCGACGCATCTCTTCTTGCGTGCGTAAGAACTCTTCCTGCGCTTCAAGCTCAGCTCTAAATTGATCGAGGATGTCCGGGAGTTCGTCTCGGAATCGATCCCGACGAGCATCTTCCTTGGCGATGAGATCTTCGTCAATAGCTTTCTGGTCCTCAATTTTCTTGTCAACCGCCTTGCGTCGAGCATCTTCCTCAGCGCGGCGCACAGCTTCATCGCGAACCATTTTCTTGAGTTCTTCTCTCATTTGCAGAAGCTTGGCATCCTCACTCAAACGCAGCGCCGCGTCTTCAGTGCGAAGTCGTTCATCTTCGGCGATTGCGGCATCACGCTCCTTTCGGAAGTCTCGCACACGTTGAGCTTCAGCTTCGAGTTCAGCCTTGGCAGCCGCGTCGGCTTCGCGTCGACGGCGTTCCAATTCTCGGATGAAATCGTCAATTTCTTGTCGTTTACGATCGACTTCGGTCGCGTGCTCAACACGTCGTCGCTCTTCTTGAGCGCGAAGGTCGTCTTCCGCTCTTTGTTTGGCCTCGATCTCAGACTTGAAGGCTTCGCGACGAGCAAGCTCAGATGCCCACGCGGATTCTTCGTCAGAGTGCATCTTGCCGATGCGCTCCTCTTCCGCAAGACGACGAGCGTTTTCCTCGGCGATCTTCTGGCGCTCTGCTTCAGCAGCAAGACGCATCGCCTCTTCAGCAGCAGCAGCCCTGGTATCTTCCTTCTCACGACGAGCTTGTTCTTCCGCCTCACGGCGAGCCGCTTCGCGCTCCCAGTCTGCACGACGCTGATCTTCACGACCGCGGGTACGCGCCTCTTCTTCGCGACGTCTCCGAAGTTCATCTTGAGCACGAATGTGACGATCTCGTTCTTGCTGAATAGCACGCTCCAATGCTTCTTGCCTCATTCGACCCTCCGCCTCTTGAGCGCGACGCTTGTTCTCCGCTTCCATGCGCAAACGCTGCTCGGCTTGATCCATCTCGCGAAGAGCTTTATCCGCAGCCTCACGTCGACGGTTCTCGGCTTCGATTCTTTCAGCTTCCTTTCGAGCGGCCAAGGCGGCGGCAGCGTCAGCCTCACGACGTCGTAGCTCTTCTGCCTCACGCTTTTTACGTTCAGCCTCGGCGGCGTCGAGAAGATCTTGCTTTGCCTTGACTCGTCGAGCTTCCTCAGCTTCACGTTGCAGCTGCTCCTTGGTCTTGAATTCCTCCTTACCAACCATGTAATCGATTCTTCGCGAATCTTCCATGGTGCGTCTCAAGCCCTCTTGAGAGTTGAAGATGACGTTGGCCTTCTCTTGCTCCTTTTGTCGACGTTGCTCTTCCTCCTGCTTGGCTTTTTCCTCGCGCGCAAGCTCTTCCTCACGGCGCTCATTCTCGCGTCGACGATCGTCTTCTTCGGCGCGAAGACGTTCTTCCGCCTCCCGTGCCGCGCGGGTGGCGTCGTCGTATGCGCGTCGACGGTCATCCTCGGCTTGCCTCTTCTTGCGCTCAGCGTCTTCAGCCGCCGCTGCTTGTGCCTCAGCGCGGGCGCGACGTTGATCCTCATCTGCGATTTTGCGCTTTTCCGCTTCTTCAAGTAGCTTGATCTCTTCAATCTTCGCCTTGTGCTTCGATTCAGCCGCAGAGAGGCGTCTCTGCTCTTCGGCGTTGATGCGCGCAAGCTCTTGAATGTACTTCTGACGACGGTTCTCCTCAGTATCCTTGAGTCTGATTCCAAGTTGCTTGAACTCTTCAAGCGCGCGGCGCTTCTCAGCGACATCATCGTCTTCAGCCTTGCGTCTGTCGGCCTCAGCCTTGGCTGCGGCTCGCATGGAGGCTTGGGCGTTCGCCGCACGAATTTCTTCCGCCTTCAAGGCAGCTTCCATGTCTTGCTTTCTACGAGCAGCATCGTTGTCAGCAGCAATACGTCGATCCTTGATCTCGGTTTCAAACGCGATGATGGCGTTTTTGAGGTTATTTATATCAGCTTCGGCGTCACGACGTCGTTTATCTTCGTCATCGCGACGTCTAGCTTCGTCTTCCTCCATCTCCAGAAGTCTGCGCGCAGCGTCTTCACGTCGTCGCTCCTCTTGAGCTTGACGATCAGCTTCTTCACGCTCAAGACGAGCACGCTCATCATCGACCGCTCGTCTGATGTCATCAGCAGCTTGTTCACGTCGAGCATCTTCGGCTTCTTCAAGACGACGTTCCTCGTCGAGTTCGCGTGCGTGTTCGTCATCCCACGCGCGTCGACGAGCCTCCTCTGCGGCGCGATCAGCGGCGAGACGATCACGCATCGCCTGGAGCTTGGCTTCCGCTTCAGCACGGCGACGGTTCTCTTCTGCTTGCAAACCAGCCTCGCGATCCAACAGCGCGCGAGTTTCCGCATCGAAACGCGCTCTGATGTCAGCTTCTTGGCCCTTCGCTCGTTCAAAGTTCATCTTCGCCAGCTTGACATCTTCGTCACCTTGAGAACGTCGCTGGCGGATGTTATTGCGCAGATCATCGATTTCCCGTCTACGACGATCGATTTCATCTCTAAGACGACCGACGGGAATACCAGCGCCGCCCTCTTGAGCCATGAGATCATCGAGCTCACCCTTCTGAGTTTCAACAATCACCTTGGTCGTGATGACTTCTTCGGAATAAATAGCTTCGCATTCGTTGTACAACTTGTCGATTCTTTCCTTCTCGAGTCGTCGTCGTTTATTCTCCTTGCGCCGCAACTCATTCTCTTCTTCAACAGCCTTTCGAAGAGCGTCCTCGGCGTCCTTACGACGTTTGTCTTCCTCCTTACGAAGTTTACGCTCGCGAGCATCAATCTCTTCGTGGAAGTCGGCATCAAGTTCTTCGCGTTTGCTCGCAAGGCGAGTGCTCACTTTTTCTCTCGTGGTGATCTTCGTCGTCTTCGTACGGCCGTCGAGACTGTACACAACGGAAGTGGTGACGGTGCCGGCGGCTTCACCGATGCCCGAAGCAACTTCACCAATCTTCACCGGCTTCAACTCGAGCAAGTGAATAAAAAGGTACACGATGAACGCAATCACCGCGCCGATGATACTCGCATACTCCATGTTTACCACATAAGTGTAGAAAGCGCCGGTACCAGAAAATGCACCAGCTTCAATCAAGTAGGACACGCCTGAAATGAGCGAAAGCAGGTTGGGCGCGGCTGCCACCGTGATCGCAATCATTGCGCGAGGATTCACCCCCTTGAAAAACCAATAAGGTCCCTTCGTGTCGCGAGTTTGCATGGCTTTACGCGACAACTTACCAGCACGCATGAGCCAGAAGTCACACAGAATGACACCGAGCACTGGAGACACCAACAGCGAACCCACACCGATAATCCACGACGCGGTGGCGACGACTTGTTGCCACATGAGCTGCGCCGGCGCAAAGAGGCCGACGGCGACGGTGATTATGAGAGCAGCTTGCTTGGAAGAAATCGTTCCACCGAGGTAATTTTTCGTTTTCGCCCATGGGAGCGAAAACTCTTGCATGTACTCCTGCGGACCAACGACGTTGGCTGCGCTGTTCGTCACAAGCGACGCAATCGCGATCGAGGCAAACAGAATCGGCTTCGGCGCTTGCGCCATGGCCGCCGCAACGATGGCGAATAAGCCAGACAACACAGGGAGCCAGAAAAATTGCCCGATGGGGGCAGTCCTCGAACCCTTGATGTGCGCGGTGTAATCAGGATACACGCTCGCGAGCGTCACCCACACGCCAACCATGAGCCACGCGTGCTTCCAGAATTCGGCCGGAACGGCGCTAGGCAAGCCGCCCGATATCAAAGAACCGACCGCTGTCTGAGGAATACCTTGACGCACCGTCCAGGCGATGAATCCGGCGACCAACATCAAGACGGTCTGACCCGAAGCGAGAAGTCTCGACGATGGCACGGTGCGCAACGAAATCGCGAGCTGCACGACCCAGAACATCACATACGATATCGCTCGCACGAAAACGTCACTCTCGATGCCGGCCGCGATTGACGTCATCTTAAATAAGCCGAAGACTGCCTCACCACCGACCAAGGTCTGCACGGCGTAGAGCAGAAAGCCCAACGTCGCGCGGCACGCGTCCGTGAACTCTGCCCCCCAAATTCCGAAACTCGAACGCGCCAGAATAGGCATGTTCAACTCGTACTTGGCTGCCGGATAACCGATCGCGGCGACGAACGGCATCGCCATCAATGTCCCGAGAAACGTCGCCGCGCCCAACTCGTACCACAACAACGGCGCGAGTGTGTGTAAATTCCAACGCACGAAACCGTACGGCACGGAGTACATCACCGCGCACGTCGCGAGAGCCGCCCAGAGCGACAACTCCTTCCCCTTCTCGATCGCGTTCTCATCAGTCGTCGGCGGAATGATCAAATCTTCGTCTCCTCGCTCCACGACGAATCCTTCATCGTCGAGGTCATCGTCCCCCGTTTGATCCGCGTATCCCAATCCGACGCGAGTGGCGCGCGTCCTCGCCGCCGTCCTCTTCCCCCCACCCGTGCGCGCTCCCTCGCGCGCACCACCACCACCGACGACGCCCACGATCTCTCTCTCACACGCGTCTCTCCCACGCACGCGCGCCACCACTCTCATCGTCCCTCTCGCGCTCGCGAAGACACCATTCGTCCTCCCTCGTCCGCGCGCGATCGCGCTCGAGCCGTATCCGGTCCCCCATCGCGCGAGCGCTCGCGACGTCGACGCCGCGGACGTCTCCATCCTCGCGACGACGGACGCGGGCGCCGCGGGCGTCCTAACGCGACGTCCTCGCTCGACGCACGCGTCGTCGCGTTCTGGCATCCACCGCGCGTCGCGCGAGGGAATTCAACCAATCCATTTCAATTTCCAATCCATTCGTTCACGTCGGTCGGCGTCGACTCGACCCGAAAAGGGCGGTGGCGCGCGCGCGCGTACACTGGGGAATCGCGCGTGGAGTATGGAGGGACGTACGTCCAGGGTTGTGACCGGTCGTGATCGGTCGCGGGGGGGGGGTCAACATCACGTGATGCTCGTGCGCGTCTGTCTACGTCTGTCTACTACTCGTTGATACTGTTATTACGATATAGTGTACGTACCAAAAGACCGATCGTACTACTGGTACCATCCATCCTTCCACGACGGACCGCGCGCGGGGCGGCGCGGGACGTCGTCGGCCATCACAGCTCGACGCGATGCGCGCGACGTCGATGACGATGACGAGGACGAGGACGACGACGAGCGCGGTGCGAGGCGCGTGCGCGCGAACGAGAGGTGGGGTGGCCGCGCATCGAGGGTCAGCGCACGTCGCGCGCGCGGGTAAGAAGATGGACGGCCCGTACGAGGCGCGGAACGAGTTCGTGATCCCGAGCGGGGACGGCGGCGTGGTGGGACGATTCGAGGAGGAGATGCGCATGCGAGAGAAGCTCGCGAAGGAGTGTGGGGCGATGGAGGCGAAGTTAGTGATGATGAAGACGAATGAGTACGCGTTCGAGCAAAAGTGGGCGACGAAGGAGGCGTATGAGGCGTACATGAACACGCCGCAGAGACGACGAAGCCACCTGACGGTGGGGGTGTATCAACGCTTGCCCAAGGACAAGTGGAGCGTTCCGGATAACTTCACTCCGGTGACGAAAGCGTGAGGTGGAAAAAATCGTTCGTTCAATCTTCGCGTAAAGTCGCAGCATGACGTTTGTAAGTGTTAATTCTGTCGTTCTACTACAATTCTTTTTTCGGCGAAACGCGCTATGGATAAAACACGCCGCGTCGTCGACTAAACAAAAACGAATCGATCTCTAAAGCGCGCCAATCTTACCTTTGTACAAATCGAGGAAAATTTCCGGTCCCCAAATTGGAGAACCGTTTGCACCCGTCTCGGGCGTCGCGAGGTCCATGGACATCGCCGCTTCTAAAGAGTCCGGATCGGGGGCTTGCTCCGGAGAGAAAAAAAGCATCGCCAAGCCGACACAGATTAGGATCGGTGCGGCGATGGCGCTCGCCAGAACGGCATAAATGACCGAGACGTACTCTTGCTTGGTCAAGACGGACGTCGTATCGCCCATTTGTCGTTGAAAGCTTTGCCATTCCAATTCGATGAGGACGTCCAAGAACCACGACGTTTCGTTCTTGTCTGGCGGACACAGCGTGTTATAAAACATGTTCACCGCCGTCTCTTCCGCCAAACGCTCCCACTCTTCCTCCTCCTCTTCAGGGGTGATCATGAAGAATTCATCCTCGGACTCGCTTCCCGGTGGGGGATCGGTGCGGAAATCGATCCTGTCGAGTCGACTCACGACGTCGCCTTCTCTGTTCACCTTGTACGTCGTTCGACCGAATAACCGACACTTCATGTCGTGAACCTTCTTCCCTTCGTTCGCCAACGGGTACCCAGGTGCGAGTTTTTCTCCGTACTCTCCTTCGACGAGTCGACGCACCGCTCCCTCGTGCATGGACGACAGGAGCGTGTTGCTGAACTTTTTCCCAAACAGCGGCGCCCCCTCCCACTCCGCCGTCCACTGTATGAGCAAAACGCCCGGTTCGATCGACGACGCCCGACGCGTGATGAACTTAAACTTCGTCAACGCCGTTCCCGTCGCCTCACCGAATCGTTTCATCAACGTCCGATACGCCTCCGCCCCTCGCACCGCGTGCACGTCGTTGTCGTACTCGGCGTTTTGCGCCAACCTCACGCTCGACTGCGTCATGAATGGATCGCTCTCAAACTCCTCTCGCAACCGCTGCGTCGTTGCGATCTGGGTATCCAGCGTTGACGCCGACGCCGATGTCACCGTCGCGTCCGTCACCTCCGCGCTCCCCTTTCCCGCGCTCTCCGCCCCTTGATTGCCGCTCGCGCTCGTCGCCGCCCTCGGGACATCCTCCTCCCGTCCGTCGTTCCCCGACGCGCTCGCGCTCGCCCCCGCGCTCGCGCGCACGATCGCGCGCGCCGGTCGTCGTCCCCGTGACGTCCTTCTCGCACCGAACGCCCCCGCGCGCGCGGACGCCGACGCCCTCGCCCCCGTCGTCGTCGACATCCCGTCGCCGAGTGTCGACGCCCGTGCCGCGCGCGCTCGCCCCGCGTCTCCACCGGTCGCGTCCGGTTCTCGTAGTGAAGCATCGTCGAAGACCATGATCATCGTCCACGCACACACCGCGCGTTTATGTCACCCATCGGGTGGTTGGTGATGCCGTATTCGCGCGTGTTTTCATCAAACGAGGCGTATTCGTGGTGCGTTTTATGCCGAGGGCGCCTCGATCGGGCTCGCGGTTTTTTTTTCCGCGACGCGAGCCCTTAGGGCTTTTCGCGCGGTCGCCCTAAGTCGCGATCGCGGCGTGCGCGTTCCGCCTCTTCGCGACGCGCGCGTTCGAACACGCACACGACGCAAAACATGTCCCCGCAAATGTCCCAGAAGGAGGCCGACATCGCCATGATGCTCGCCGCCGGTTGCCACCTCGGTACCAAGAACGTGGATTTCCAAATGGAACGCTACGTCTGGAAGCGCCGCGCGGACGGTATCCACATCATCAACCTCGGCAAGACGTGGGATAAGCTCATGCTCGCCGCGCGCATCATCGTTGCGTGCGAAAACCCGCAAGACGTTATCGCGCAAGCGGCTCGTCCGTACGGTCAACGCGCGGTGTTGAAGTTTGCCCAATACACGGGTGCGAAAGCCATCGCGGGCCGCCACACCCCAGGTACCTACACTAACCAGAGAGATGCCCTCTTCCAAGAACCGCGTGTGTTGATCGTCACCGATCCGCGCACCGATTCTCAGCCGGTTTCCGAGACTGCGTACGTCAACTTGCCGGTGATCGCGTTCTGCGACACCGACTCTCCGTTGAAGAACGTCGACGTTGCCATTCCGGCGAACAACAAGGCGAAGCACTCCATCGGTTGCTTGTACTACCTTCTCGCGCGCATGGTGTTGCAAATGCGTGGCACCGTGTCCGCGGCGAACCCGTGGGACGTCATGGTCGATTTGTTCTTCTACCGCGATCCGGAAGAGCTCGAAGCGAAGGAGGAGGAAGCCGCCGCCGCTGCCGCGGCTGCCGCCGACCCGGCGGAATCCGCCGGCTACAACGCCGTCGCGGACACCGCGTACGCCGCCGAGTCTTGGGACGAGCAAAAGCCGGCCGAAGCTTTCCCGGCGGGTGGCTTCGCCCCGGCTGCGGGCAACTGGTCTGAGGCCCCGGCGCCGACTGGCTGGGACGCTCAACAAGGTGGTGACTTTGGCTCTGGTTTCGGCGTTCCGCCTCAAGGCTACTAAGTTCGCCGCCTCGGATTTGAGCGCGGTGATCTCAAAATTTGAGAAAGCAGTGGAGGGTCTCGATTCTCGACTGTCGCTCGTTTGTTCTGGTGATACACGCTCCATCTAATTTCTAGGGAGCGGAATAGCCAGCGCGAGCTCATTAAGAAGCGTAGGTGTAAAGTTTGTGAGAGAAACTTTCTTTTCTGAATTCAGCGTCTTTCCGAAACTCGCCGAAACAGCGTTTCGCTACAATAAGTCGCTACTCTACTCTAACCGTCCCTCGTCCTACGCGCGATTGATCGCGACCCCGATATTCGCGATCGCCGCGTCGAACAGATCGCAATTCACCGGCATTTCAATCTCATAAAACGGATTCTTCAACGCATAATCGCAATACGCCTGATGCACGCGCCGCAGCGCCCCGCGCGCGTCCACCGTCCCTTTCGTCGTCGTGATGAATATCTTCATCCCCGTATCCGCCTGAAAACAATACAAATCAAACGTATCGCACTCCAGGCTCTCTATCCCCCCACCCCCGCTCACCGGCGCCACTTTTCTCGAGATCGCGTGCAACGAGTGCCACACGCTCGCCAACCGCAACTGCGCATTCGTGTCCAATCCTCCTCGTCCAACCCCACCCCTGTCCTCGAACGCGCGTCGATAGATCAATCCACCCGACTTATTCACGATCCAAACATCCACCGCGCGCGCGCGCGCCATCGCCGCCCACCCCCACGCGCCGACCCCGCTCTGCGGACGCGCCCCATCCTCCCCACCGCGGGACGGGACGGCGACCGATCGGTCGGTCGGTCGGTCGGTCGATCGATTCGATCGATTCGGTCGGTCGATCGATTCGATCGATTCGATCGGTCGATCGGTCGATTCGATCGGTCGATCGGTCGATCGATCGATTCGATCGATCTCGATCGATCTCGATCGATCTCGATCACGCCCTCGACTCGAACTCCAGCGTCTCGATCGACGAGGAGATGTGCACGCGAAACGAACCCACTCGCGGGATCGAATCAAAACGAGACTCGCGAGCGACTGTGACTCAGCGACACGCGTCCGGCCAATCCGTGGACCGGAGCGAGGGCGAAGCGAGACGCGCGCGTTCGCGTCCGGGGCGCCGACGCGTCCGGGGCGACGACGACGACGGGTGACGACGGCACATTCCGAACGCGCGCGAGAGCGAGCGGTGCGGAGACGCGAACGACTGTCGTCGGATTCGGGTGCCCGCGCGAGGTTGGAACACACGGAGGATGCGTGCGATGCGGGGACGGGCGAAGAGCGATGCGGCGCCGGCGGTGCGATCGGGGATGACGACGAGATGTCGCGCGGGTGCGGGTGCGAGACGAGCGAGTCATACGGTCGCGCGCGCGAGTAAGAGACCGGCGCCCGGTGATCGTTTGTATAACTTCTCGGCGGGACCGGCGACGCTGCCGTTGGACGTGCTCGAGGAGGTGCAGCGAGACTTGGTGAATTACAAGGGGAGCGGGATGAGCGTGCTCGAGATGTCGCACCGCGGGAAGGATTACATGGAGATCGCGGCCAAGGCTGAGAGTGATCTTCGACAGTTGGTGGGCATTCCGGACAACTACAAGGTGCTCTTCTTGCAAGGGGGTGCGTCGACGATGATGGCGTCCAACTGCCACAACTTGGCGGCGGCGACGGACAGCGCCGACTTCGTGCTCACCGGCGCGTGGAGCGTCAAGGCGCAAAAGGAAGGTGCCAAGATGCTCAAGAACGCGAATGTGTGCGCGACGTCCAAGGAACAAAACTTCACCACGATTCCGGACGTCAAGGATTGGAACCTCACCGAAGGTTCCAAGTTTGTGCACATTTGCTCCAATGAAACCATCGGCGGCGTCGAGTTCAAGGAAGTTCCGGACGTCGGTGGCCGCGTTCTCGTGGCTGACATGTCCTCCAACTACTTGTCCAAGCCGATCGAGGTCGAAAAGTACGGTGTCATCTACGGTGGTGTGCAAAAGAACATCGGTCCGGCCGGTATGGGCATCTGCATCGTCCGCGACGACTTGATTGGTAACGCTCGCGCGGACACTCCGTCCATGTTCGATTACAAGACCATGGCTGACAACGATTCCATGTACAACACCCCGCCGTGCTTCACGTGGTATATCTCTGGACTCGTCTTCGCCAAGCTTCTCAAGGATGGTGGCCTCGCCGCCGTCGAGCAACGCAACATTGAAAAGGCGAACGTGCTCTACAACGCCATCGACAACAGCGACGGCTACTACCTCTCCCCGGTTGACAAGCGATACCGCTCTATGATGAACGTGCCGTTCACGTTGGCTGGTGGCGCAGAACTCGAGAAGAAGTTCCTCGCCGAGGCGAAGGCGGAAGGTTTCGAGGCGCTCAAGGGTCACCGCTCCGTCGGCGGCGCTCGCGCGTCCATCTACAACGCGATGCCGAAGGAAGGCGTGGAGGCTCTCGCGTCCTTCATGAGCGACTTCAAGGCTCGCAACGCGTAATTGAATTTACAACCTATTCACAATAATACACGATACTAAGTTAATGAAGAGGCAGTGCCTCTTTCGTCCACCACGGGTCTAATGCACGCAACACCGAACCGCTCGGTCCCAGCGCCGAGTCTTGCTTCAGGTGCATCTCCGACGCGTGCAAGCCCAACCTTTCGTCTGGTTTCTGCACGCGAACGTCGCTCTCATCGTCCTCTGGACTGCGATACAGAGTTTCACCCACGAGAGGAGCGCCGAGAGCCGCGAACTGGGCGCGTATTTGATGCGTTCTCCCCGTCAAGAGTTCAACTCTAGACTCGTAATACGCGTCGCCCACGCGCGCGCTCTCCAACACGCGAAGTATGCACCTCTTCGGACCGCTCACACCTCCTCGTTCGGCACCTCCACGAACGGCCACTTTTGCAATCTCACTTTCCACGTCGTCCGTCTCGACCTTGGTCATCAGCATCTTTCTCGGACCCTCGGTCGCAGGCGTAGCGTCATGGATGTGTAAGCCCAACTCGACTGAATTAGTCGTTAATACGCGATACACTTTTGTCACCATCCTCTTCGCCAGCATGTCTCCGAACTGTTTCGCGAACGCCACCGTCGTCCCTAACACCAACACACCCTCCGTTCCGACGTCTAATCTGTGTATCGGCTTCAAACAGCCCTCCTCCGCGCCCAGTGTCTTCTCGAGCATCGCGAGACACGACTCGCGCGCGTTATCCACCGTCGGCACCACGCTCACTCCCGCCGGTTTATGCGCCACCACGAACCCATCACCCTTCTTCAACACACATTCTTCCCAATCAATGTCATAACACTCCGGAAATCTCTTCGGGTGCACGTGCACCCGCAGATAGTTTCCCTCGCGCACGCCGAGCCCGTCGCCGTCGCCGAGCGCCAGTCTCCTCGCCCGTCGCTCTCTCGCCACCCCTCGAAGCTCTCTCGGCGGCGGCGCCTCCGCGAACCACACCGCACCGATGTCCAAGAGCTGCTTCGCGTACGTCGCGTCCACGCCGTCGTCTCCGAGCGCGCGCGCGAGGTACTCGACCACCGTCGTCGGCGTCGTCCCATCCACGACGAGGTGGCGCACCTTGGCCGGGAGCGGGGGATCCGGCACGGGAAACAGGCGCAGCGAGGACGCCGAGGACGCCGCGCGCAGACGCAACGCGCGTCCGCGCGCGGTGACGCGTCGCGCCGCCGCGGCGAGTCGCATCACGACGAGAGATGGGGGACGCGCGCGGGGTGCACTTTTTAACGTTTTTCACTTTTCGGCGCGCCATGTGGGCGCGACGCGCGCTCGACGCGCGTCCGCGCGCGCGAGGAGGCGTTGGACGCGCGCGCGCGACGACGACGACGATGAGGAATCGCATCCTGTTCGAACCGCGCGAGGTGGACGCGCGGACGAGGACGGTGCGACTGGACGCGAGCGACGGGCGAGCGAGACACGTGCGGGACGTGTTAAAGGCTGGGGAGGGAGCGACGCTTCGAGTGGGAACGGTCGACGTCGGACGGTGCGACGCGACGATCGAGCGCGTGGATGAGGACGGTGGCATGACGCTCGTGTTGGAGGCGACGGACGAACGCGCCGAGGTACCGAGGGTGGATGTGCTCCTGGCGACGCCGAGGCCCAAGGTGCTGCGGCGGTTGTGGGCGCCGTTGGCGTCGCTGGGCGTCGGGCGAGTGGTGCTGACGAACGCGAACAAGGTGGAGAGGTATTATTTCGATAGTAAGGCGTTGGATCCGGAGACGATTCGAGGGGAAATTTTGCGAGGATTGGAGCAGGCGGGCGACTACGCGGTGCCGCAAATCGGCGTCGCCAAGCGTCTGCCGCCCGTCATCGATCGATTGGCGGGTGTGTTGGGCGACGACGAACTCGAAACGAACGGGTTTGAGTGGTTACTCAACGGAGACGCTGGTTGGGATCGTAAACCGGATGTTTTACTCTTGGCACATCCGGAGAAGTCGCCGACGAGCATGGCGGACGCATTGGCAGGCGCAGACTCGAATTCGCGAGTCGTCATCGCCGTCGGGCCTGAGGGTGGATGGACACCTTACGAGCTCGAGTTATTCGAAAAGGTGGGATTCAAACGCGTGGGACTCGGAAGTCGTACGTTCACTACAGACGTGGCGTGCATATCTCTTGTGAGCGCGGTGCGAGAGCGCTTGCAGAGTTGGCCGTAAACTACACTAAATTAGATATAGACATCACTAGGACATAGCAAAGACGATATAGAGGCAGTAAAGCATCATGCAAGGATACGTGACGATCATTCGCTTCCCCTCAGATTGTGGCATGGCGTGGATCAAACCCGCGCTGGCCTTTCTCGAGCTCCACAACACGCTGAGCGCCGCGAAAACCATGCTCAGCGTCCCCGTCTTCGATGGGAGGAAGAGCACGATCGCGCTGTATCCCACCACCGGTAACAAAGCGTAACCCAAAATACTTCCACACCTATTCAAACCGATCCCCTCACCACCACCTATAATTTGATTCAGTAACCAATACATTCCGAGAGACACCAGCGTGCTCCAACCCAAAATGTATCCAAAGTGTAACTTCCCAGCCAACAGATTCATCGTGCCCATGATGAGGCAAAACAACAACGGCCCCGCGAGATCTTCATCCGATGTATCCTCCACCTTGAACGGATGCAACACGCCCATCGTTCGACGATAAATCTGTTTCGGATCCACGCCCAGTTCCTCCAACAGCGGTGGCTCGTCCTCCACGCCCGTGAACGAGGGCGCGCGGTCGTGTCCCCCGCCGAACCCAAATCCACCTCCACCACCGTTCGGGGCACCACCGTACGCCCCCGCACCCGTCGAACTCGTCGCCTGCGGGTTCGAATACGCCTGGTAGTTCGGGTAGGCGGCAGCGTTAAAATCCATGAACTGCATGTTTTGCCCACCCTGCGGCGCCGGTTGCGGAATCTGCGCCATGTCTCACGCGACGCGCGCGCGTTCGACGCTCTCGACGTGCTCTCTCCGCGCGAGTCGACGCGAACCCTCCGCGCTCGCGCTCGCGCGAGTTCGAATGCCGTCGCGCAAGCCGTTTGCCGAATCTCTGTACTCTGGCGGAATTTTTTCGATGAGCTCAACCGAGGGTCACGATTGGACGCGAGCCCGGGCTCTCGAGCCGGGAGCTGGGTGGAGTTGGACCTTCGCGCATCCGCCGACGCCTCTTTCAGACGCACGACACCATGGTACGCGCGCGCGACACGATCGATCGATCGAAACGCGCGTCGCGCTCGCGCGTCATCCTCGCGCGCCGTCGTCTCGCGCGTCGATTCGCGCGACGCGCGTCGTCGGTGGCGAGGAGGATGCGGGCGCGCGGTCGCGATCGAGGCGGTGGAGGGGGCTGCTGCGCGCGCGTGGAGGCGCGCGCGAGGGTTAAACTCGAACGATCCGGGGCGGAAACGATGTGTCATTTCGCTCGCGACGTTTTCGCGCGTCGACGTCGTCGAGAGCGCGCGGCGTCGACGGCGAAAGGGACGAGATCGCGTGGAGGGTGGCAAGCCCTAAACGCGCCGGGGGTGGAGCGCGCGCGAGACGACGAGATGAAGAGGGACTGACCGAGACGTTTTCACCACCGCAGCCGTCTAACAAGACTTTCAAGGTGAAGAAGATTTTGGGGAAGAAGGCGAAGCAAAACCGCCCGCTTCCCCAATGGATCCGCATGCGCACGGACAACAAGATTCGGTACGTTTCCTTTCAGGGTTTTTGACGTCGCGAGATTCGACTCGACGTGCGCGAGCCTCAGTGCGCGCGCATCTCTTCTCATTCGTGTTGAACGAGAGTATTGACGGTATCGCTTTCTTTCCCACGATCACAGCTACAACGCGAAGCGCCGCCACTGGAGACGCACGAAGCTCAACTTGTAAGTTGCGCGTCGGGACTGGTGTAGACTGCTCCGCGTCTCGCCGCGAAGACGTTTTAGCTTTTGCGTGGATTAGCGTGCGATGCGAACATGTTGCGCGAGTAAAACGTCTAGCGTAGACGATGAGCACACTTAGCGGATTTCATAAGAAACGTAGTTCTTTTCTTCAAACGGCGTCTCAAAGCATCCGGCGCCTCGGTCGGTTTCGTCGCGTTTGTCAGTTTTTATTACACATCGCTCGCGCCTCGGGGCGCGTTGCGTCGAAAATGGTGCGCGCACGGTCTATGTGTTCCTATGTATCTCTTTGTCGCGCGTACGCGCGTGTGCGTGCGTGTGCGCGTAGTACTCGACTCGTCTCGTCTCGACGTCTCCGCCTCGCCTCTCGCGCCTCTCGCGCCTCTCGCTCACCTCGCCACCTTCCCTCCCGCGTCCATGGCGCTATCCTCCGTCCCACCGATCCCGTCGTCACTCTCCGTCGTCACGCTCCCTCCACTCGCCCCTCCCTCCCCGCTCGCCCCCGTTCCCGCGCTCTCTCGCGCCGCATCCAAACTCTTTCGCATCGCCCAATCCGCGCTGTCAAAGTGTTTCACATCGCTCGCGATCAACCGCGGTTTCGGTCGCACGTCCCCGTACTTGGCCTGAAACTTTGCGTTCGCATCGTCTTCGTCGCTCATGCCTCTCGGCGCGCTCTGACGATTCACAGCGCCGCGCCCACCGTCACGTCCACACCGCACGTACGCCACGTCAGAATCGATTCATTCATTCATTCAATCAGTCGCGCGCGCCGTCACCACGCGCGCGGTCGGTCGGTCGGTCGGTCGCCGAGTCTCCGCACGCGCGACCGACCGACCGAGGTCCCGACCGTCCACGCGCGCTCTTTTATGTATCTACTTACCGTAAAGTCACGCGCGAATACGAGTGTGTGTGTGCCACGTAGAGTAGGCGTACAAAGGCCAACAGTCATCGACATGTGCGCGACGACGGGGCCCCGCCAGGACTGGCGCGCGGTCGACGACGGTGGAGTGGGTGGGGGGCGAATGAAGATGAGAGCGGTGCGTGACGTGTGCGCGTGAGAGGACGACGCGCGTGTGTCGTGTCGTGTGAGTGCGTGTGCGCGCGTCTCTCGTGTGCGTTCGTTCGTTCGTCGAGTCACTCGTCGGTGTGCGCGCGTGATTCGAGACGGAAGGTCGCGCGCGAATCGATCGATCGATCGATCGATCGATCGATCGATCGATCGTCGAGCGAGCGCGCGCGCGCGCGTCCATCGATCGATCGTTTGGTGTGAGCGATGATGACGACGGTGGTGGTGACGATGTCGACGACGACGGTGGCGCGCGGGCGCGTGGGCGCGAGCGTGAGGCGACCGATGGTGGTGAGAGACGCGCGCGGACGAGGGGGACGCGTCGGCGCGCGGGCGAGGCGGACGGCGACGCGCGCGGGGTCCTCGGACGGCGAGGATGGGGACGTGAGCAGTGAAGATATGTTCGAGGCGGTGGCGAATGAGATGACCGCGGAGACGAAGGCGTCGAGGGACATCGAGGAGACGGTGTCATTTAAGAGGAGAGTCGGGGAGGCGGCGCCGACGCCGGCGAAGGCGAAGGCCGACGAAGACTTGGTGAATAAGCTCACGGAGCGGGTGAAGGATCCGCAGGTCGTGATGAAGGCTGCGGCGGGCGCCATCGCGGCGGGTACTGCGATGGTGTTCACGTCCGAGCCGGGAGCGGCCGTCGCGGGGGTTGGTATGGCGGTGCTAGTGGTGAAACTGCTGGAGTTGCTGGCGGCGAATCCGGCGACGACCAAGGAGCAATTCAACGCGAGCGTGAAGAAGGAGTTGAAGCCGATGCTCGATAAATTGCCGGCAACTGTGGACAAAGCATCCATCTCCAAGCGCGCGTCCGAGACGAGCTCGGCTGTCTTCGATCGTGCCAAACAATTGACAGATTCTTTCGACGAAGTGTTCAGCGGTTTCGGCATCGACGGCGTCAAACCGGTGGAGGAAACCAAGCCGGTGCCGGTTGAGAAGGCGCCGGAACCGGTGGAGGAAACCAAGCCGGCGCCGGTTGAGAAGGCGCCGGAACCGGTCAAGCCTGTCGAGCCGGTGCCGGTCTTGGCGGCGGCTCCCGCCGCTCCGACTCCCGAGGAGAAAAAGCGAGTGGAAGAGTGGGAAAATGCGCTGCTCAAGTTACAGTATAGCGAACAAATCATCGAAGACATTCGTGTTGCGGACGCCAACGCGGTCGAGCGCGCGCACGCGCGACGACTTGGGTTGGATTTCACCCCCGAAGTGGCGAAGAAAATGCCAGGGACGGAATATGCCTTTGCAGACGCGAGCTCCGTCCAAGCGGGTGAAGTGATTAGCGCTTTGAACAGTGCTGACAAGGGTTATTCCTCCTCCAACAACCGCGCTCGCTCGCAGCGCCCTCCGGAGAAGAGTGACAAGGATGTCGTCCGCTCTGACGAGAAGCCATGGTGGAGAAAGGTGATGGATTTCATTGTGGCTCTCATGATGTTCGCGGCTATTGGCTTGATGCTCTACTTCGTCGCTCGCACTTTCATGTAAACTATGCGCACTTCGCAAACAGTATTCAACGTACGTTTAATGAACAAGCTTTCAACTACAACATTCATGCCTTCACGTCTTGAGTAGAACCTCTAACACGCTATCGGGCGCGATGCGCGTGACGTCCTCATCATCCGCGATGAGCGTGTCCGGCACTTTGAAAATTTGCAAAACCTGCACCGGCTTCACTTTAAACTTGAGCGCTATCTCTTCGCGTAATTCCAGATATGTTTGGTAACCGAACGGAATCTCGCGGTAGAAGCGCTCGTTGGGAACCTTCACCTTGAGGCACACGGCCTTGTCCACCGGTTGTCCCACGACTTGGTTCTCCACCTTGTCTCTCATGCGTCGAGTGTTATCTATCACCATCGCCGCGTCTTCGGGCGAGAGCACTGCGGCTTCCTGAAGCTCGGTAAAAAATCTTATCTTCAAAGTCTCGGGACGAAGCTTCGCCGGCACCGATGCCCGTCTATTGATCGTTAGATGGACGTCCAACAAATAGCCGTGCTTGACGTCATAGATGAGCTCCACCACGGGTAAATATCCTTCCCATCGAGTGACGTCCTCCTCCTGCCATCTGACGCGTTGAAGCGTGGTGTCGCCGTCTGCGACACCGTCTTCGCCTATGATAGACTTGAAGGCTAAATATTCGTCGAGAGCATCGAGATTGAGAGGCTTATTCACCTTGATGCGATAAGAAATCGCCCCCGCCGATTTGTCGTTGATTTCTCGAACGAGATAGTACACGGCGAACGCCACGCCGACCCAAACGCACAAGCTGAGCGTAAACCATACCAATGGCTTATTCATGAACGGATCGACGATGTAAGTTTGCGCCCAGTCCGTGTGCACGACGCTCCATTCACCGGTGATTCTATCCAACAACTCAAACGCGAGCAACCCCGCAAAAATAAATTGCATCGCGTACAAGCTTGTACCCTGCTTGCCGTTCGACTTCATCTGTATCAACATCTCACCGCTGCTCCCACGAATGTCTTCGTGCACTCGCAAAGCCTGTGCGTCAGCGATAGTGTCCACCATGATGCGTAAACCGTTGATTTCTTCCCGGGCTGCCTCGAGAATTTTGCGCATATCCTCCACACGCACTTTCAAATCATTCAACATCACCTTCAATCCGAGGATCTCGTAGAGTCGTTGACCAGCTGGCGAGTCTGGAATAGCGTGAATGCTCGTGTCTTGATCGATCGATTCTCTCAGGTACACGAGAATTTCCTCGAGAAGAATGACGTCTCGCGAAGTCTCGGCAAGCGTATGTCGAATGTTGGCAACACTGTTCGGATCTTCCTCGTGATGTCTGATCATCTGTCGAACGAGCTTGAGAATATCATCCGTCATGAAAATTCTACTGAAGACGTTATTGACGAACACATCTCTCGATCTGATGGATAAATACATCAACATGACTGGTTCTTGAGCCTTGGCGTTCGGTCCGCTGAGTAAAATACCGTGAGATCCCGTGATGACCACGTCGCGATCGGTGATGTCGTAAGCGTGATACGTGTCACCCAAAACTTGTCTCAACTCGTTCTCGAACGCGTCTTTGTCCATGTACATGTCTGCCGCTTGTTGTGGTGCGATGCGCTCGGTGATGATGATGTTGATTTTGTCTCTTCGTTCGGCGCTGCCTAGGAAAACTGTTTGAAGTAAATCCCGCTGATGCTCACTCAAAAGTGAGTCCAAAATCGTGCTCGAGTCCATATGAACGTCGACGAGGAGACGAGCCAAGTTATCCAACGAGATGTTTTCGAGAATTCTATTCATGACGGATTCAACCATCAAACCATGCACGACTGTACCGTCCTTGCGTAAGTGAATGCCGAAATGCTCGACTTGTACGATGCCGTCGTCCTCGGGATAGTGAACTTGTGCCTCAATATTGGTGAAACTCGTCGTGTCGTGATCGAGGACGCTCACATTCGTCAAACCGGCGGGGATTTCACACTGCGTGTTCGTGGACTCGGCGTCGACCTCCGGCGAGAAGAATCCCCCTTGGCAGCGGTCGTTTGAACCGAGTTTCATGTTGAGGTTGACGATTTGATTCACCCCGAACGGCACCCACTCACCAACAAGGATGGTGACGTTCGATACCGTGATGACTTCGTCTAATTCATCGCGAATGGTGCTATCCTTCGTGGCGCTCTCCGCCGCGCGGTGGGAATTGGACGACGTCACCGGACCGCCGACTCGGCGCAAAACCAGAGGCAAATAGGGCGAGACGACATACGACACGTCTTCGACGTCCGTGATGGTTGATTCGAACGAGATCGTCTCGTTTCGCAGGTGAAACTTTTCGTCTTCAAACACAACTTGCAAAAGCTTGCCGTCGGCGACGCACAGCTCATCCACCAGTTGCCGATTCTCTTCGCTCATCCTCTTACTCACCAACGCTAAGCCCGCCGCGGTGATCTGAAACGCCAACACGCTCTGATGTTCCGTGCTCTTCAATCGCAATCCTCGAATGAGCTCACCCTCGATCAAATCATCCAAATCATCCACGCCCTCCTGCGACACGTTGAGATACAGGCGCGTATTCTTCACCATCGTCGACTCGGGCGCGTAATCGTACTCGAACACCTTTTGCACGATTCCCTCGTAAATCAGAACCAACAACGGCAACTTCCGCACCCACCGCTCCTTCTCGTACACCGTCTGCGCGCAATTCGAGTACTTACTCACCAAGTATAACAACTTGAGATGACTCGCCGTCCAATAGTCGTCGTGAAACTCCCGTCGCTCTCTCTGCACCAACCTCGCCTCTCCGCCCCGCGGATCCATCAACGGTCGATCCTCATACATCATCGCCATCGCCATCATCCCATCACTCTCCTCCTCGCGCGCCCGCGCCCGCGCCCACGCCTCCGTCACGCTCGCGCCCCCCCGCGGCTCATTCACGCGCCCACTCGCGCGCGCATCGTTCCCATCTTCGTCGTCGCCCGTTCGCGCGCCCCTATCCCCACGACGTCCTCGCGCGCGCATCGACGCTTCGGCATCCTCCCGTCCTCTCTCCGCCGCGCGCGCCACCTCGCTCGCGCGCGACATGCTCGAGACGCGCGTCCCAGTGTCGCGCGCGCGTCGCGCAACGGATTTTCACGCACTTCGTCACGTCGTCCCGGGGACGATAACGACAACGGACGGCGAGGCGTTTTCGCGCTCGCGGGACACCGAGACGCGTCTCGTTCGGCCGTCGCGTCTCGCGATGGTGGCGTGTGATGATCCGAAGTGGGCGCCCGATGAACGCCCGGGCGCCCCCGTCGTCGTCCTGCACACGACGCACGGCGACGTGACGCTCGAGTTGTATTACAAGCACGCGCCCAAGACGTGTGAAAACTTTTTTGAGCTCGCGAGGCGTGGGTACTACGACGGGACGACGTTTCATCGCGTCATCGCGGATTTTATGATTCAGGGAGGCGATCCCACGGGGACGGGGCGCGGTGGGGAGAGCGCGTTCGGGGGGAAGTTTGATGATGAGATCAGCAGAGGACTGCGACACGTGGGGGCGGGGATTTTGTCGATGGCGAATAGCGGGCCGAACACGAATAAGAGTCAGTTTTTTATCACGCTCGCGGCGACGCCGTGGTTGGATGGGAAACATGCGATTTTTGGACGCGTTGAGAGCGGTATGCACGCGGTTCGGGCGATGGGGGCGGTCAAGGTTGATAAGAATGACAAGCCGTTGAAGGAGGTGAAAATTCTTCGCGTGACGTGCGACGATAGAGGGTTCTCGTGGTACTAGAGAGATTGTCAATAATGATACAAAGGTAAAGTAGACGAGACTTTGTTGTGCGCATCAAGGCTTTCACGTTAAATCGTCGCCACCATCCGCGCCTTCGTCGGTGAATTCGACGCCCATCTTTCGCGCCATGTCGCCGAGGTCGTGAGACGCGTTCGGTAGTCTAGTCGCCAAACGCGCGAAGGCGACGTCTAAGAATCGCACGCACGAGCCTTTTTCGATCGCATACTTGATGTTATCGATGTTTGTTTCGCGATAGGCGCTGAGCAACTTGTACGCCACCTCTCGTTCCTCACTCTTGTCGAAACCGGGAACTTCGTGAATGTCGTTGAACGTCGCCTGCGCGTTCAATCCATCTCCATCGTATAAAAGCGCGATGATGGCGCTCAGGTACGCCTTGGACAACGAATGCATCTGTCCCGCCCGCGAACACGATTCTGCGTACTTCATGCACGCGTCCGCCGCGTCTTGATACTCTTCCATCTGCAACAACATCGCGCCCAACCGACGGTGATGGTCTTGCGCCGCCGAGTCCTTACCCTCCTCGCTGTAAATCTCCACCGACCGTCTCAACAGCGCCACCGACGTCTTTGGATCTTTCGTCTCGATCGCTTTCGCCGCTCGTCCCAGCGCGTCCGCTCCCGCCTGCGCTCGATCCGCCAATGCGTACGACTCGCACGCGTGCTCCGCCATGGCCAACACCGCCTCCCCATTGACCGGGTTACACCTCGCCAACGCCTCCGTCCCTCGCTCCAACGCCTTCGCCGCGTGCCAGTAATCGTCTAATCGCGTGTGCGCCTCCGCGCTTCGCTCCTCGGCGTCCGCCGCCATGACGAAATTGTTCGATCCGCGATACACGCGCGCGGCTTCTTCGTACAGTTCGATCGCCTTGTCGAAATCTGGCTTCCATCGCAGCATCGATGGCTTCATGAACCCATTGGCTTTCTTGACGAGGTGCTTGGCGTTGATTTCGTTCGTACTCGGCATCGCGCGCGACGGTTTCGCGGTCTCGTGGGCGCGCAGTGGCGTCGGAATCTGGATGTTGAATTTCTCTTCTTCGACGCCGCTCGTCGCGGATTTGGACTAAAAACGGTTGATTACAACTCTACGTCTGGCGTCTCAGTCTGAATTCTTGAAAGAGCTATCGTACGACGCCGCGGGTTCGAGTTTCTTCGCCTCGACGAGCTTGCGAACCGCCTTCATGAAATCATCCTGCACGCAGTAGTCTCTGTCGTCACGAATCGCGAACATGCCGGCTTCGGTGCACACGTTTCGCATGTCAGCGGCGTTGAATTCTTCGGCAATCTTGGCGATGGACTCGTAGTCGATGTCGCCCTCCTTGTTGAGCTTTTGCGCGTGGATCTTTAAAACCTCCACGCGACCTTGCTCGTTGGGGAGCGGGATTTCGATCTTTCTGTCGAGACGTCCGGGACGCATCAACGCGGGATCCAAGACGTCGGGCCTGTTGGTGGCCATGATCATCTTCACCTTTCCTAAGACGTCGAAACCGTCGAGCTGATTTAAGAGCTCCATAAGCGTGCGCTGAATCTCGCGATCGGCGGACGTACCCTCGGAGAAACGCTTCCCACCGATGGCGTCGATTTCGTCCATGAAGATGATGCACGGCTCGTGGTCGCGAGCGTACCCAAACATCTCTCTGATCAATCTCGCAGATTCACCGATGTACTTATCCACTATAGCGCTAGAAACAATCTTCAAAAAGTTCGCATCGATGTTACTGGCGATCGCCTTGGCAAGCAAGGTCTTCCCCGTTCCCGGCGGACCGTAGAGCAACACGCCCTTCGGTGGCGCGATGCCCACGCGCACAAACAACTCTGGGTTCATGAGCGGTAATTCGATCGATTCGCGAAGCGCTCGAATCTGCTCGCCGAGACCACCGATGGAGCTGTAATCTACGTGTCCCGTGGATTCGCTCAACATGTTGAACACCAACGGATCCACCTCCCGAGGAAGCGCTCGCATGATGGTGAGCGTCGTCATGTCCAGCGTGACCCGCGTCCCGTTGACGAGTTTACTCTTATCCAACTTGGTCCTGCACCCGACCACGTATCTCGGACCCGAGCTCGCCTTCACGATAAATCTATCTTCGTCCAACTGTCTCAAAACCTCCCCGATAATCTGTCCCATTGACTGCAACGCCTTCAAATCGTCCTCTGTCTTGTCAAACGTCTTTCGAATCTCAATCAACTCGAACCTCGACGCGCGCACTCTCGCGTCCAATTCCTACGTTTTCGACCCCGCACGCGCGGTATCATCGTCAGTCTCCATCTCGCTAGCCTCACCCCTTTTCGCGTCGCGCGCGCGCCTCGCTCGCTTCGTTCCGACCTCGCGATCTCCCTCGACGTACCTTGTGCTGTAACAACAATCCCGCGTACTTTCTCAACGCCTCGCGTCGAGGATCCGGCGGCGGCGCCGCGGGTTCGCTCGGCGTCGTCGCCATCGCGTCCGTCGCGTTCGTCACCGGCGTCGCCGGCGTCTGCACCTGGTCCTCGTCGCCGTCCGTCGTCGTCATCTCGCCGTTCGATCGCTCGCGCGCCCTCGCGCTCTAATCCTCGCGCCTCACCTCGCGCGCGTCTCTCGCTCGCGCGCGTGCGTTCGCGCGCCCGGTCGCGCGCGAGTCCTCGCGAGTCCTCCCCTCGCCGTCGCTCGATGCGTCGGTCTCTCGCTCGCGCGCGCGCGTCGCCTCGCCTCGCCGTGCGTCGCGTTCAGGCGTCAGTCAGTCCCGCGCGTTGACCCGTGGACGACCGACGCGAGGCATGGCGTCGACCGCGCGCGCGCGAGACGCCGGCGACGCGTTCACGCTTCGCGGCACCACCGCCGTGGTCACGGGAGGGACGCAGGGGCTCGGACGCGCCATCGTCGAGTCGATGTGCGCGAGAGGCGCGCGGGTGTACACGTGCGCGAGGACGAAAGCCGACGTCGACGCGGCGTGCGACGCGTGGCGGGCGCGCGGGTACGACGTCCAGGGGTGTGCGTGCGATGTGAGCGATCCCGAGCAGCGCGAGGCGTTCGTCGCGCGCGTGCGGGAGGCGTTCGGCGGCGCGCTGCACGCGTTGATTAACAACGTGGGCTTCAACGTGCGGAAACCCACGACGGCGTTCACGAAAGAGGAGTACGGGAAACTGATGACGACGAATTTAGAGGCGTCGTTCGAGATGTGTAAATTATTTCACGACCAATTGCGGGCGAGCGGGGATGGGAAGATTGTTTTTAATTCGTCGGTGGCTGGTTTGACGAGCATTCAGAGCGGTGCGTTGTACGCCATGTCCAAGGGGGCTATGAATCAGCTCACCCGTTCGTTGGCGTGCGAGTGGGCGAAGGATAACATCAGAGTCAACGCGGTCGCGCCCTGGTACACGAACACGCCCTTGGCGGCGCAGGTGTTGAAGAATGAAACGTACAGAAGAGCCGTCGTCGACCGCACGCCCATGGGACGCGTCGGCGAGCCGCCCGAGGTGGGAGACGTCGTCGCGTTCCTGTGCATGCCGGCGAGCTCGTACATCACCGGCGTCATCGTTCCCATCGACGGTGGGTTCACCGTGCACGGCTTCATTCCGCCTAAATTGTAATATTTCACGTCATTCTTTCGCGTCCCAGACCGACGCGCGCCGCCGCCTAAAAAATGGGCGACGTCACGCGAACCGCCGACACTTTACGACTGACGTTGCGTCATGTCCGCGCGCGCGTTCGCCTTGTCGGCGTCCTCGACGACGAACGCAATACGCGGGCGATGCGTTGGCGACTCGGTTCGCGCGCGTCGCGTCGTCGCACGCGCGGGGAACGTGAAAGATGAGGGTGGCAACTTCATGGATTGGTTGCGAAAAGAGATAGACATCACGTTTAATCCGCGCACGCCCGGAGCGAAAATCGCCGGTAGATGCCCGGACACGCAGACGCAACCGAGCGAAGTGTCGCCCGACCGGCTCAGCGCGGAAGACGAGGCGGTGTTGGCGGGGGCGAGGGACTTCGACGTCCGGGCGTTCGCGGCGGAGCTCGAGCGCGCTATGTCGGAGGACGGCGATCGAGGGCGAGAGATGACGGCGACGGCGACGGCGACGGCGTCGTCGACGAAATCGGCGGTGATGATGACGGAGGTTCTAGAGACCGAGGCGAGCGCGGTTGAGGCGGAGGAGGCGGGTGACGATGGGTTTGATTATTACGAGTTGGACGGCGAGAGCGAGGGACCGCTCACGGGTAGAGAGTTGGCGTTGCTTTGCATTAAAAAGTACGGCAAGGCACACGACATGGCCATCAAGCACGTTAAGATGGGATCGGGCATGAAACGTTGGGTGTCGCTGAACCTATACGTCGGACACCTCGGGCAACGCTCGTACCCACAAACCGAGGAGGCGTACTTGGAACAACTCGACGTCATCTCGTATCTCATCAACAGCTGGAATCAAGAGGATTATACGCGCGCGTTTTTCCGCGAAAAACCCATCGCTCGAAGAGGTCTTCCGTCGCGACCGCGCGTGGACACGTGCGTGACGTTGCAGTTTAGTCGCAGTCCCACGTGGGATGATGAGCTCGGTGATGAATACTTTGAGTTTTGAATTTGAATGAATGAATTTCAACTACAAATCTGGCTTGGGCAACGACACTCGTCCCCACACCGTCTTCGGCGGCTGTCCAGAGATCTCGCACACTATCCTATTCACGTCTAAACGCCACGCTATGTCTATGGATTCGACGTGCTCTTTCAGCGTGCGAACCGTTTCGTCGCTCGCCTCAGCCACCCACAACAGAGACACATGCGGGTCCGGATCATCATAATACGTTGGAAAATCTAAAGGCTCTAGCGCGGCGTTCACCCGATCGATGGCATCGATCAACGCCGTCTTCGACTCGCTCGTCGTTCCCTCCCGAAAGCCCGCTGCCACGAAGGCGCGCGTCCCGTCGTCGTTAGTGAACACCCGCAGCGCGTCGAACACCGCCTCGAACGGCCTCATCGACGCCAACTCTCGACGAACGCTCTCATACACGTCCTTCCAATCGTCTCGCCTGATCGGAAACACCCTCGACAGCGACGCGTGCGGCCCTTTCGTCGTCAACGCCTCGCACTCCTCGAGCTCGGGGAACGCGTCGACGAGCGCGCGCAGCGCCGCGCCAAGCGCGCCGTCGCGCGCGATCGCCCCCGCGGGCGCGCGCACGTGCGTCGCGTAGTTTCCCTCGACGTGCGGGAACGACCGCGCGCGCGCGCCCATGGGCACGAGCGACGAGAAGTCCCGCGAAACCGCCTCACTGTCGAACGCGAAAAGGTACTCGTCGAATGGCGCGCGGTGACGCCGCGCTCGCGCGCTCGCTCGACGCGGCTGAACGGATAGACGTCGCGTGCGATGTGTTTAGAGCGTCTCGGCGCACGCGCGAGACCTCAACGCGCGCGTGCGGGGGATGGGTGCGCTCGGCACGTCGCGCGGGGGAACGTTGCACTTTTCCAAACGAACGCGCAGACTGACGCCGTCGCGACTCCCTCTCGCGTGCGCAGATCGAGATGAGCAAAAAGTTATTGATTCAGATCTTGCGGATCGTGCCGCTGGCGCTGTACCTCAGAAGCGCGGCGTGCAAGTTCGGCATTCCGATCGGCGGTTGCGACGGTCCCCTGTGCCCGGTGGCCATCGGCAAGGCGGGCGACTGCGTGCCGACTGCAAACACGGCGGAGCAGTTGGCGTGGTGCCAACATGCTTGGACGCCGTGGGCGAACAGTTTGTTGGCCATGGTGAAGGTGCCGTTGAAGGTTCGGTGTTCGGCGGCTGATGGATACGAGTTTGCGAAGATTATCGGCGCGTTGGAGGTGCTCGGCTACGCGGCGCTGTGGACGAACCCGGCTCAGGGTGCGTTCATGCTCACGGTGATCATGCTCGGAGCGATTCACTTCCACATGACGTTCCTCAAGGATCCGGTGGGCAGACTCACGATCCAGTTCGCGTTGCTCTTCGCCTCCTTGGCCATCATGTTCTTGAGCCGACCGACCAAGACAACCAAGCCGAAGACGACTCGTCGCACGTCCAGCCGAAAGACGAAGCGAAGCTAACTTGCGCACCGATGATGTCGGAGGCGCCACGATGATTTGCCCGCTGTTAGTTGTGAGACGCGTATGCGTGAGGGGCTTATTGTGAAGAAAAAGTAAAATTATATTTATGTTACACGTCCAATTCGAGTGCTCTCGCGAAAAAACCATCCACCGTCGGGCACATCGCATCCGCGAGACACTCGCAAATATCCAAGAGCTCTTGCGCGTCTTCCGCGTCCTCGACCTCATCCAGCCATTCAAGCATATCTCTCGCACCATCAAGCATGGATGTTATGTCGCACAGACGTTGACTGAGCGATTCGCTTTGCGAGACGTCAGTCATCTTTTGACGAGTCCTGGATAATATGATGCCAATCGCATTTTCAGGTTTTTGTTTGGGTTTCAACCACTCGTACATCTTGTTTATCAGACCGAAGTAAATCAATAACGGCTTGAGTCGTTTGAATCGTTCCGTGGCGTCGAGTTCATTCCAGCAAGCGTCCGACGCTGCGCCTTCGTCCGAGGAGTAGGTAGCAATTCTCGTACATTCGTACTTCTTCGCGTGTCTCACAATAGCAATCAAGACATTCTGACGCGCTTTCTCCCACTGTTCATTGGACCACACAGTGATAGAAAGGACCAAACCAGCGGGAAGAAGCTGAAGATGACACACGTCGGGATCATTCCAGAGCTCAGTGCCGTAAGACAGGCGGGCCAGGAGCGCGTTGTACTCCTCCAAACCTTTTTGGGGACAGAGAGAAACCTGATGGAGTAGCAAACGCATCATGTGTGGTAGAAGATTCATGTTACTCTCTCTTCCTCCACCCCGGCAGTCTTTGCTAAACGAGACATTCATCGCGAATCGACCGAGAAGTAAGCTTATATCCACTGCCACTTGTCGAGCGCGCGTCGGTGGCGAGATGAAGGCGCCGACGGCGAAACAATTCTGCCACCAGGTGTCTACGGCAGAGATGTATGCCGTGTCCGCGATCATGTCACCCATCACTGGAAGCAAGTTGTTGCACAAAGTTTCACTGTTGCGCAACGCCGCACCTTCCCATTCTCTTTTTGGCGTACGCAACGCTACATCCGCTCGTTTTGCAGACTGATGACACGAAAAGTGAATCGCATTAAAGTGAGACACCGTGCAAAGCGTCTGCGACAGCTCTTCACTCGTGTACGGTGTATTCATGAGTTTATTGAAGCAATATATACCGAGGAGCTCAGATGGTTTGAGCTTGTAACCTTCGAAACAAACTCTGCAGACGATTGACTCTTGTTCGCTCTCAGTCACCATATTTGTGTAGCCTTGCAAAGATCTCGGCGAACGGGAGACCCCTATCGTCGATGCGCCTGGACTCGATGAATTAGCGACAACTTGCATACCCATTTCAGAGAGCATTTGTTGCCGCTTGGCCAATGCCTTTCCTCGATTCTCTTCTCGTGTGGCGGCTCGTAAATGATCCAGATGCTGAGCGACAATCTCAGATGCGCTTGCAAAAGTTTCCAAACAATTTTCTGCAAAAGTGCCGATGTCATGTTCGATGACGGACTCAAGATGATGTAAAAGATCAATCACTTCAGAGTTCTCTTCCAAATCCAGCCGGTACCCACGCGTAATGCCGTTGAGAATTTCAAGTGCGACTGGTAACACAGATTCTTTGATAGCCGAAGTCCAAGCCTGAGTCCCACGAACTCTTCCATCGGAGTCTTTGAAAATGTCATTGATGATGAAACCAATCACAAAATCGACCGTTCCTTTGGTCCAAACAGCCTCGAGGACGCGATGTCCCGATTGATCCATGGGTATGGCTTCCGCCAGGCGAGCCGAACACTCAAGTTCGAGCTTCAATGCGCTGTTCTCCTCGTGTCCATGCAATTGAACAAGCTTACGGACTGAAGCGTCGAAGTTTTTCACCAGAATAGTCGTAGACTGAGTCGTAGAACCAGCGAGACGTGGGATGACGCGCGCCAGAATGTCAGCCTCATGTCGTTCTTGGCTTTGAATAAGCTGCTTGAGCTGTGACAAGAAAATCTCGACGTGATTCATCTCGTTTGCGCGAATAGACATCTCGATTGTCTGTAATGAGGAGCTATTCTTAACGAGCATGGGAGATCCCGGACGCTTGGCCATGCTGGCGCTCTCCACCAGTTCGCGACTTAGAATGCCAGATTTGATCGCCGGCGCACTGACATCACCTTCAGAGCTCTGCACAGTCTCCTCTTGTTCCTCCCTCAGAAGCATCTCTATGACGAGAAGAAATTCTTTACCGGAGTGAGAACAGTCGCGAGTGAAGGCTTGCGCAGTTTCATCGAGTAACTTTTCCAACGCTCCAATCGCCAGCATGTCCTTTCTGTTCTTTTTCAAGTAGCACGCTGAACGAAGTATTTCAAGCAATTTGGCGAAAACGTCTTCATTCCCGGTGTACAGCACTGAAGTATCTCGTCTGATGCGAGGTAGCAGCTCAATCAGCGTGCTGAAACCATCGTCTTCCTGGAAGATTGTCGTACCAGCGAACTTAATTTCGATATCTTCGTCTTCTTCCTTCGTCGGTGGAAGCTCATCGATTCGCTGTTCCGTCGCTTCGCCATCCAAACCACTCAAACGGAAAGTCACGGGCATCGGCGGACCAATCGCATTGTCTGCGTTAGTGCTTTGACGAACTCGTGAATCTTGAAGCAACGACGGTAGCCAAATTCGCTCGAAGACGTCCTCCACGGGCAGATCGAGACTGATGATTTGATTCGTTACGAGCAACTCCATACCAAAATCATCCTCAACGAGACCAACCATGTCGAGTTCTCTGCAGATGAGGTTTTTCACGTCCCGCATCAGTGGTTTCGCACTCATGTTGGCGGTAGAATATGGATTACGCAACATCACACCCGGAATGAACTCTTCTTGCGTGGGGCTCTTGAGTATCCTAAGAAGATACGCCTTCGGAGGCGGAGCCCGCGGTAAAACGTGATTTGCCAGTTCATTCAGGATGAGTTGTAACGGTAGCTTGGGCTCTTGCGACACGCCAGACACGTGGATTTGTGCCAGCTTTAAGCACACCTTCGCTATCTTTGGCTGCAACGATCCCGATGATTCGATGACGAGAGAGAGCAGAGCATCAAACGTTTCCGAAGCTTTGATGGCAACAGGACTCTGGCAAATTTGAAGTGCTCTCGCGCACAACACTGCGCGCACGATTGCCTCTAATCCCACTGTAACGAATCTTTCCGTGAATGAAGATGACTCTGCAAAGATGTTTCTCAGTAAGATGGACACAGAGTGCAGATTAACGCCAGTGTCTCGGTTTGTTGAGGCAAAAAGAGCTCTGTCCGATACAGCGTACTGTGAGTTTACATCCAGCTCTCTCTGCAGCATTGAAAGTAGACGAAACGAGAGTTTGTTCGATTCGTTCACCCGTGAAATTATAATATCACTGCAGAGCGCCAGGCTCAAAACACTTAGAAAATCGTTGTAAGGTTCACTGTCCAAGTTAGGTTTCGTTCCGAGCATGAAATTAGCAATCTGAACATTCATTTCATCACTGTTCTGCAGCAAGATGCTGAACACCTGCACCACCTCGTGTCTCACGAATCTGGACCCGCAACTCAACGCCGCAGCGAGCCAAGGAACTAGTTGCACAATATTCGGGACAGACTTTTCTTCACTTGTAGCTTCAGGCTCCAAAGATTCAAACTCAGAAAACGCACGTATTGAGGTCAGGATCTCCTCAAGAGTACCAGAATTTGTCATCGCTTGTCGGACAAACTCCAGTGCAGGTAACACTGTATTCTCGACGACCACCGCATTCGAAACAAGCTGTTTCGAAATGATCGCCTTACATGCAAGATTCATCAGCGCAGCCCGCTCTGCACCTTTCGTTGTAGTCATACCAGACTCAACGCGATACGTGCTTACGTGAACCAAATCCTTCAGCAGCAAAACGTCTTGATTGTTTTGCGAAATCATACTCCCTTGCCACGTGTTGACAGATAGTAATGCATTACCTGCGCGTTCGAGTGCAGAATCGCAAAGAAATCGGGCTACATCCTCGCTCGCAGCCGCCATGTTTGATAGAATTGTACGAACAGTGCTGCAGCACGTGAGACCAAAAACGTGTGGGTTGAGCATGCGATTGAATAAATGTTGGTGGATATCGCATCCGCTCAAAGCTTTCATCCCTGTTGGAGTGCGCGATAAACTTGTGCAAAGCTTTAACGCGCAAAACAAGTAGTCTCGACAGGTCCCGTAGTTGTCGTTTGTTGCAGGGGGTGAACTTGATACGCCTTCATCCGTCTCAGCGGGCAAGTATTGCAGAATGGCGTCGTGTACCGAATCACACTTGCATCTCGCGGCAATCAGATCCATCCTCCTCCCTTTACTCGTCACGCTAAACATTCTTTCAACATCTTCGGAGGAGTCTCCCCGTTCGAATAGTGCGCTTCGAATAGAGCTTTCTGCAGATTCTACGGATTCAAGTATTTTTGCGATTGCTTGAGACTGCATCTTAAGTTCTTGAACAGCATCGGAAAGATCTCTTGCGTCTTGAAGCTTTGGGTGGCGCAAGCACAACGTGGGATGTGCAGACAAAGTCGTTTGTATTTTTGCGTAACGACAGTACCCACACTCGTTACATATGAATGCATCGAGCTTCTCGTAGTTGATATTTCGGCAGTATCGACACTGATATGCATTCTCTCGACAATGCGTGCAAATTCCATGCTTGATATCAGTGACCAACCGAGCGCAGCGAGGACAGTGCAAAGCCATCGTCATCTTTGCCTGTAAATTCTCGTGAAAAGATCTGAAGACGATTTTGAGTGCCGATGCATCCACTGGAATTTCGAATTTAAGTTCTGCTTCATTCGCCGATGAAGGGAAGTAAAGCACTCCAAGAAACTGCCAAGACGAGCAGTCGTAAGCTCGCAACACACTCAAGTCTTTTCTACTCGTCGTGCGCCATACCTCGACCTCTTTGACGCGGATGTGAGATTTTAATTCAGTCACGTTCATAGAGATTGAATCAATAGTCATCGTCTCTCGTAACTTCGAAAACGCAGTATTTTTGGTGAAAGTTTGGTTCTTCTTCAGAGAATCGAGAGAGTGAGCAGAGAACCCGTGGCATCCGAGATAAGTTACAACATCCAGCGCGCTCGGACTTTTCTCCAACCAGTATTTGTCGAAGGAATCACCGCCCAAGATTCGCTGCTGCTTCAGCGCACGGTAGAGATCCGCTCTTGGATGATCGCTCACGCATAAAAGCACGTCCCGCATGCCGTGACAGAACTTGTTGATACTGCTCTGATATAGAGACACAACGTCTGAATCAGATAGCATAATACCCTTTGCGAATTCCATCAATTCACCGACACGATGACCATGGTTTTGTGAATTCTCCAAAGCTGACATCAGGATAACAAGGACATCATCTCGATAATGTTCGCACGAGTACCAAATTGTTTTTAGGACGCAGGCCGCAGCGGCGCGTGTATCGTCCTCCACGGCAGCTAAGGCGCATTTATGCGTCATGACGTTAAGTCCTTGAATGATCTCTCTGAGCAAGTCTCTCTTCGTGGCTCTAGCCCCGGGCTCAC
>Ga0181569_10000354_pt1 | contig 35190 bp, 39 predicted proteins | sample 101ome_19_FD_132452 | JGI IMG/M metagenome (GOLD analysis project Ga0181569, IMG submission 132452) | Coastal salt marsh microbial communities from the Groves Creek Marsh, Skidaway Island, Georgia - 101405AT metaG (megahit assembly) | ecosystem: Environmental > Aquatic > Marine > Intertidal...
GCGAAACCGGCAAATGGGGCGACTTCTGTGTGGCTGCCGGGGGGCGTGACTTTGTGTGCAAGTGAGCCGGACATTCGTTGCCGCATTACGCGAAAGTTCGCAGTGTTTTGATTATGACCATGTCGGCAAACGGCTTTGGGGCCTATGCCGACCTACAAAACTTTGATGGGCTTTTAGGTCGGGATAAGGCGCAGCCCGTTTCCCGACACCAAACCTGCCTAAACCTCTTCCTCTTTCCGATGATTCCAGATAAACCCGATCGGATTGCGCTGTTCCGGTTCCTGGATTTCGATGGCAAAGCACAGCATCTGCACGGTGGACTGGTGCGCAAACAGGGTGACCGGGCTGCCCTGGAGCAGGCCCTCGATGCAAATGCCGATGAAGGACACCCGGGCCAGTTTCATCACGTTGACCTGGATGCCGCCATGGAGAATGGCCATCACGGCAAGCTGGTCATTCTGCGGTAACTGCCCGCGCCAGGCTTTGACCTCGCTGGCTAGTGAGGCCAGAAACACGGCCGCGCTGCGGTATTCGTTCTATTTTTCCATGCTGCAGTGGGCAGGCAACGGGCAGTACAACTGTTCCCTGTCGACGGCCGGGGGCTTGAAACCGGGCACGGGTGAAATCTGGCGGTACAGGTTTTCCATGACGCCTTCGAGTGGCTTTGCAGTGGAGTGGTCGGCCATACGGTTTCCCTTTCTGGTTTTTCAGATTATGGGCTCAGCGTAGTGCATGGGGGTTCGCGGCTGAAGTCATGGTCTTTTCCCTAAAGTTTTTCGCGGCATAAGCCGCTCCTACGGGCAGCTTTTGTCTTTAGCTGAAGCCTTGGTCTGTTTCCCTTGAGTTGTTCGCGGCTGAAGCGGCTCCTACAGGAAACTTTATCGGTAGGAGCGGCTTCAGCCGCGAACCACCGTCAGGGTGACACCGGCCCATCAAGCAGGTACAGCTCCTTCAGAATGGCCTGCCACTCATCATACTGTTCATCCAGCGTGCCGCTGAGGTGGTAAAGGGAATCTTCCAGTGTGATATCGGTTGGCAACACTTCGTTGGTGAAGCCTTCGTTGATTTCGGCCAGATACTGGTCCTGCATGCGGGCCCAGCGGTAATTGTTGTAGCTCTCGCGCAACGCCATGTAACTGCCGCGGCGGAAGTCGCTGTCCTGGCTTTCGCGGTTGACCTTGTCGGCTTCACTGGCGCGTTGTTCCCGGCGGTAGCGGCGCCACAGGTCATAGACCGGTTTAATGCTAACAAAGAAGCTTTCGTACTGTTCATCGACGACATCGATAAACACGTACTCGTGCTCACGAATCTCCAACACTCGCTGCAGAAACGGATCGTTGTCTGCCGGGTAGCGTAAAAGGGTGTAAAGGCCGCTGTCATCCTGTTGCAGATAGCTGGCGAAGACATCAGGGGCCAGGGCCATGGCGTAGCGCAGGGTGGCTATTTTGCGGATGGCTTCGATGTCCCCGGCACCCAGGCTGTCATACACGGTCGTCAGGTCATCGGCAATCTCACCATAGAGATACAGAAACGGATCGGTGCCCAGTACCGGCTGGTTCAGGGAAACGCTTTCCATGGCTGTGCCCGTGTAGGTTTTGTCTGCCCACACCCTGCCGGTTGCATCAATGGCTGTCAGGGCCATTACCAGAGTGCTGCCGTCGGACTGAACGATACTGGCACTGATCTGCACTTCAGCGCCGCTATCCGTGTCTGGCAGCAGGCGTACGGCGCCCCAGCGGCCACTGTCTTCCAGGGTGAGTTTCAGGAAGGAGGGCAGATAGCGGGCTTCTGCCTGGCGCACGGCCGGAAAGATCTGCTGGGCCTGTTGCACGCGACTGTCATCCGGCAGGTTCATGTCAAACCCGCTGATACTGACATCAAGCAATGCCTTGTCGGCAGGCTGTGCATGGCATATCAACGCCAGGCCCAAGGCAGCCACGAAAACCCACGCGCGCATCAGTTGGTCACCTGCTGCGGGTTGCGGCGGCAGACATTGTTGCGGGTCAGTGTCAGGATGCAGTCGATGTCGGTTTCCGGAACCTCGTAGCGGCGATAGTAGTTACTGATGGTGATGGGCGAGGCGACCTGGCTGGATGACACCGTGGTGGTGATATTGAGCTGCCTGCCGTCGCCGGACATCGTGACCTGGTAGAGAATTCTCAGGCCATCACCCAGGTTGAGCTGAAACAGCAGCTGTTCACCGTTCCAGCCGCACTGTTCAGTGCCAAACGGTGTTACCGTACTGGCCACCTGGCGGTTGAAGAATTCACAGAATAGGGCGAAGTCTTCCTCGCGGTCGATCGAGATGCGGGAGCGATCTTGGGTGATTTCCAGCAGCGGCATGCGCGTGATTTCTTCGGTGAAACGGGCCAGGCCAACGACCGCTTCCATGGAGGCGCCGGCAGCAGGGCCGGTAATGAAAGTGCCGCTGCGATTGAGTCCGTCAGACTGGGGATTGAGCCGGCGCTGGACGTCGTACAGGTACAGGTTGAACTCGGTTTCAAAGTCATCACTAAGCTGGTAATCCTTTTCCCAATGGCCGGACATATCGACCACCTCATAGGCGACTTCCTCGTTGATGCGCGGCGTCTCGGGCGTACTGCAGGCGGCCAGCAACAGCGTGGTAACGAGTATCGAAGTGCGGCAAAGCCGGTAACAAGTGTTGATCTTCAGCAAGACGTCAGCCGGGGAAATCTGGTTTGATGGACATGTTGGATGCCATGGTAACAAAGTTTAAGGATTTGAAATCTGTTTCCCTGCCGCCATATTCCAGAAGAGCCTGAGGCATAATCCAGTGCTGGAAACATCTTTCCAGGTTGTGGTCATTAATGTCTATTGCCAATGAACAGCGGCTGAATCCCGAAGCCATCCGAGTACTCAGCTGAAATATCAAAAAACAGTCGCGTCCCCAGCTCGATGTTGACCTGGCCGGCTTTTGCGGCGAACTGGATCTTGCCCTGCTGCAGGAATTGCACGTGGAGGGCAATGACCTGCATCACTTTCAGGATGGCTGGTACCGCAGTTTTGCGCCGGGCTTTCGGGTTCTGCATCGCACCACCGGGGTTATGACCTTGGCCACGTCTGACTTCGTCGAAGAGGCCGGCTTCCGCCATGCCGAGCCGCTGCTGCGTACCGCCAAGGCGGCCAGCCTGACCCGCTTTCCCCTGGCCGGCATGGATGAAACCCTGCTGGTGATCAACCTGCACGCAGTGAATTTCGGCTGGGGATGCTGTCCTATCGCCAGCAGCTGCATGACCTGATGCATATCGACATGCACGACGGTCCGGTGATTTTCGCGGGAGATTTCAATGCCTGGCACAACCAGCGCCAGATGCTGCTGGAGGAATTTGCCTCGCATCGCGGACTGCACGCGTGGGGTTCGAGGATGATCGGCGCATGCGCGTGTTCGAGCGTTGCCTGGACTACATGTTTGTCCGTGACCTGAAAGTGCGCACTGCACTCGCCCTCGACGCCGAGGGTTCCGACCACAATCCGCTGCTGGCTACGGTCAGTTTCTGAGAGCGATCACCGTTTCTAAAGAGAACGGGCGAGATTGACCACATCAGACCAGTCCGGCCTGACGCGATAATTTTCTTCGAAAAACTTGGCCAGGATTTCCCCGGCCGGACTGATCAGCATGATACCCGGCTGCGGAATGCCATAACCGAAGCTGTCCGGCGCCATGTCAGTATTGAGGATATTGAAGGCATTCACGTGCTTGATTGCGTCATCGTGGAGCAGGGCAAAGGTGATGCCTTCATCCTCCGCTACCATGGCCAGGGTAGCGACCGGGTCGTAGGTGATGGTGGCGACATTGAAGCCGGCGGCCCTGAAGTTTTCGACGGCGCCCTGCAGACCGGTGAGCTGGGCCTTGCAGTAGGGACACCAGTCAAAGGAGCGGTTGAACACCAGCATCAGGCCTTTGCTGCCGGTGAGTGTTGCCAGGGTCTGGATCTCGCCGTGCTGGTCAGGTGCCTCCAGCACCGGAATGGTTGCGCCGACCGGAAAGTTCGGGGCCCAGACAAACTCCCCGGCGGCTTCCTGCGGCCGGGCTGTGGTGGCAATCAGGACAAGAGCCAGCAGGGCGGTGGCCTGGATCAACGGGTTTTTGGCAAGTGGCATAAGGTGGCTCCTGAAAAGTGGTGAGCGGCTGTCTGAGGGGATCAACCATGACGGGTTTTCCTTTCAGGCTGAAGGGCTATCGCCGTCATCGGGGGCTGACAGTGATCAAAATATCGACACTGATGTTGGCTCAATATCAGCCCTCATGGACAATAAATCCAATAGTTTTATGCACATACGCAATTCTCGTAAGAATGCTGTTTAAGAGTTCTTAATAAATACCCTGTCGGCAAACGCTGGAAATACAACCTATTGATAAATAAGAATTTTATTTAATGCTGCCTGCACAGGGATCGGCCGGCGTGAACTGATTTTGAACACGGGCGCTATCCGCCCACAAAATTCTGCACAGTTTTATCCACAGGATGGTGTGTGCAGATGGACTGTGGATAAATTTTTGCGCGAGAATCCCCCGGCACCAGCCATTGGGCGGTGTGCTGAATCCTCCTATAATGCGCCAGTCTTTTCCCCGGAGTGGCCATGAGTACACGCCATATCATCAGCCTGCAGGTGCGCGATTACGAATGCGACCTGCAAGGTGTGGTTAACAACGCGGTTTACATGAATTACCTGGAGCATGCGCGGCACGAATTCCTCAAGGAGCGCGGCGTTGATTTTGCCGAGGTGACCCGCCAGGGCATTTACCTGGTGGTGGTGCGGGCAGAGCTGGAATACAAGGCCTCCCTGACCAGTGGCGACAGTTTCACCGTCAGCACCCGCTGTACCCTGGAAGGCCGGGTCAAGATCGTGTTCCTGCAGGAAATCACCCGGGCGGCCGACAACAAGGTCATGCTGGCCGGACAGATCACGGCCACGGCCCTCAATGAGCGTGGCCGCCCGTTTGTACCCGAAGACATCCTAGCCCGCATCAGCTGATTCTCTGTATCGCTGTTTTCACAGCTTTCACACCCTAAACTTTTTTCAGCCGGTTTAACCCTTTTTCATCGTTCGCCCCTTTACAGCCGGGAACCTGACACTTTCTCCCAGGGAGGAGACAACGATGAAAAAGAAAATCCTGACAACTGCTATTAGTACCATCCTCGGTGTTGCCGTGATCAGCGCCTGCTCCATCAGGACCGAACAGCCAGGCACCGACCAACCCGCACCGGGAGTCAATCGTCACCAGCAGCAGTCCGAAACCATTCGGGAAGGGGCTATCCGGGTCGATGACGGGGCCGCGGAGGCTTCAGCGCTTGAGGAGGCAGCGGGCAATGCTGCCACCCTGGCTTCAGAGGACGTCCAGGCTGCCCGCCGTGACATCCGGGATGGCCAATTGGCCTATCGAGAAGACCGCGACGCCTTGTTAAAGGAAATCGCCCGTTTGCGGGCGGAAGGCGAGTCTGAGGCTGCCGACATGGAGGAAAATCTGTTCCCGGAAAGCTGTCCTGGCACGGATATTGACGCCGTCCTGGATGCCCTGGTCACGCCCAGAAAATCCATTTTGACGAGGACTGTGGCGGGCGTTATCCTTCGCCCCGATATCAACAGGAGTGCTGCATGGAGGAGTCAATGGCGCCGTCTAAAGCTACAGTTTCTGAAAGCCCCCTTCCCAAAATCGGTAATAAAGCCCCTGCCTTTACCCTGCAGGACCAGAACGGCGACAAACACAGTCTCAAGGATTACCAGGGCAGTGTGGTGGTCCTGTATTTCTATCCCAAAGCCATGACACCGGGTTGTACTGTCCAGGCCTGCGGCATTCGCGACAGTGAAAAAGCTCTGAAAAAAATGGGTGTGAAAGTGCTGGGCGTGAGCATCGATCCCTGGGCTCGCCTGGGCAAATTCGCCGAACGCGACAACCTCAATTTCACCTTGCTGTCGGACGAGGATCACCAGATTGCCGACAAGTTTGGCGTCTGGGGCCTGAAAAAATTCATGGGCCGGGAATTCATGGGGCTAAAGCGCACAACTTTCATCATCGGCAAAGACGGCAAGGTGCGTCACATCATGGAAAAAGTGAACACCAAAACCCATCACGACGATGTTCTGAAGTGGATCAAGGATAATCTTTCCTGACGTTTTCCAGGCATTAAGCAACGGTAGGTTTGCGGGATATGAAACTTTTTTGCAAGCAGTACTCTGAAGTCGGCGAACCCCTCATTATTCTCCACGGCCTGTTCGGCAACCAGGGCAACTGGGGCCAGCATGCCAAATTCTTTTCCAACGCTTTTACCGTTTACGGCATGGATCATCGCAACCACGGCCGCTCGGAATGGAGTGACGGCATGAGCTACCAGACCATGGCCGCCGATGTGCGTGACACCATGCGTCTGCACCGGATCGAAAGCGCCCATTTTATCGGCCATTCCATGGGTGGCAAAACAGCCATGCAACTGGCCCTGACCTGGCCGAAGCTGGTAAAGAAGCTGGTCATTGTGGATATCGCCCCGGTTGCCTATGAGCCGCATCATGACGCCATTTTCGAAGGCCTGGGCATTCTTGACCTGGACCTGCTGGACAGTCGCCATGATGCTGATGAGGTGGTTGAGGAATATGTGCCAGAAAAAAGCGTGCGCGATTTCCTGCTGGCCAACCTGATCAGGGACGAGGAAGGCAACTTCACGTGGCGCATGAACCTGGATGCTATCCGCAAGGGTTACAAGGACCTGATCAGCGGGCTGGCCGGGGAAGCCCCCTTTGAAGGGCAGACCCTGTTCCTGAAAGGCGGCAAATCCGACTACATTCTCAAGAAACATGAGAAAGAGATCGGCAAGTTGTTCCCGAACTCATCCATCGAGCAAGTCGACGGCGCCGGTCACTGGCTTCATGCCGAGCAGCCGGAATTGTTCCAGTCGATGGTCTACAAATTTCTGAAATAAACTACCTTTTCGAGAATGCCGGATGACGGCCCGGCGGGCCTCTTCCGGCCTACATGATTCGTTCACAATGCCGGCATAGGCCGCCGCCCGTTTGCCGACATAAAGCCCAATACAATTACAGACATTGGAAACGGTTGCTGTGGGCCGGAAGAGGCCCGCAGGGCAGTCATCCGGCGATTACCCAAAAAATAATTTTACGATTGAGAAGCTACTGGAGCCGACAGTTCTTCGAAAACTGCGACTTGAGGAATTCCATCTGGTCGGCCCTGATACGCTTGCTGTTGACCAGCGCCAGGTATTCGGCCGGGTTGGGTTCGAAGGGCAGGGCGAGCAGTTCCATGTGCGCCTCTTCCGGCGTGCGGTCCTGCTTGTAATGGTTGCAGCGACGGCAGGCGGCCACCACGTTGACCCAGGTGTTGGCGCCACCGCGTGAGGTCGGCACGATGTGATCGCAGCTCAGTTCCTTGTCGCTGAATTCTTTGCCGCAGTACATGCACAGGTTCTGGTCACGGCGAAACAGGATGCGGTTGCTCAGGGCCGGTTTTTTCGGTTGGCCGGTATGCAGCTCGCCGGCGCAGGCGACGATGCTGTGCAGTTCGATGCTGGATTGTTCACCGGTCAGGCGAGAGGTGCCGCCGCGTACTTTCAGGATGGGTGACCCGAGAGTCCAGGTAATGAGTTGCCTTGCGTAGAGGGTAGTGGCTTCCTGCCAGGTGAGCCACTCGACGGGGTGACCAGCAATATTGAGTCGGAGAATGTGGGCGTGACTGTCGACTAATTCCATAATCCTACAGTTGACTTGCCTTGATTCAGGTCTGACTCTAGCCAGAAAAACCCGACGCGTCAACACGGGGCGAAAAAATTAACCGGCGGTTTAAAAAGACTTTGCCGAACGCCAACAAAAGTGCCTGCCGGCGCCCGGGTGCGCGAAAACTCAGTCTTTTTCCAGCAGGGCAATCAGCGAGGATGTATCCCAGCGGTTGCCACCGATTTTCTGCACTTCTTCGTAGTAGCCATCGACAATTTTTGTCATCGGCAGGGAGGCACCGTTCTTGCCGGCTTCCTCTATAGCGATGCCCAGATCCTTTCGCATCCAGTCCACGGCAAAACCGAACTCGAACTCGTTGGCCATCATGGTTTTGTAACGGTTTTCCATCTGCCAGGACTGGGCCGCCCCCTTGCTGATGACGTCGATCACCTTCTCAATATCCAGGCCGGCCCGCTTGGCAAAGTTTATGCCTTCGGACAGGCCCTGAACGACACCAGCGATACAGATCTGGTTGACCATCTTGGTGAGCTGGCCATACCCGGACGGTCCCAGCAGTTTCACGCTGGCGGCAAAGGCTGCAATGACCGGTTTGGCTTTTTCAAAGGCGGCTTCGTCACCACCGCACATCACGGTCAGCTTGCCGTTCTCGGCGCCGGCCTGACCGCCGGAGACCGGCGCATCAATAAAGACAAAGCCTTTCTCGCTGGCAATCGCGGAAAGCTCGCGCGCCACGATGGCAGACGTGGTGGTGTTGTCGACAAAGACAGCGCCGGGCTTGACTGTGCTGAAGGCGCCGTCATCACCAATGGTGACAGCACGCAGGTCATCGTCGTTGCCGACACAGGTAAAAATGAAATCGGCACGGTCAGCGGCGGCAGCCGGGGTCGGGGCGGTTTTACCCGGGTAGGTGTTCGCCCATTTTTCCGCTTTCGCGGCGGTGCGGTTATAGACGGTAACGTCATGGCCGGCATTGGCCAGGTGACCCGCCATCGGGTAACCCATGACGCCGAGGCCGATAAAGGCAACTTTGCAACTCATAATGCGAATCCTGCTTCGTGAAATTGATCGGGCAAGAATACTAGAACAGTCCCGAGAGTTGTAGGTCGGCATAGGGCGCAGCCTGTTTGCCGACAATAGGTATATCCATGTCGGCAAACGCTTCGCTATGCCGACCTACGATTTTCCGCGTTGTCACTTTATCCGGTGGAAGAGTTCTTTTGGATAAAAGGGGGGCACGCATATTAGCAATCGCTTCGCTATCCCGACCGATAACCCTTTCGCTTCATCCCGTGCAGCCGGGGTGTTAAGCTTGTGTCTTGTTTGATTGAAGGGGGAACGCCCATGTCCGACTGGCTGGAAGGCAAGGTAGTCGACAATATCCGCTGGCATGACAGTCTGTTCACGCTGAAGATTGATGCCCCCATTTCGCCCTACAAGGCCGGCCAGTTTGCCAGCCTGGCCCTAGACATTGATGGCGAGCAGGTCGCCCGACCGTATTCCTTTCTCAGCGCCCCCCACGAATCGCCCCTGGAATTTTTCTTTTACACGGCCACCGGTGGCGCGTTGTCTAATGCGCTCTATGATCTCAAGGTGGGTGACACGGTACTGGTCAAGGATCCTGCCAACGGCTTTTTCACGCTGGACGAAGTCCCCCAGTCCCGGGATCTGTGGATGATCGGGACCGGCACCGGCATTGCCCCTTTTCTGTCCATCCTGAAAACCGACGAACCCTGGCAAAAATACGAGCACCTGGTGCTTATCCAGGGCGTGCGCACTCACGATGACCTGCAGTACCAGGATGTCATCAACGGGTTCTCCGACAAGTATGGGGACCGCTTTCGCTTCCAGCCTTTTGTCAGTCGTGAGGCTGTTAACGGCGCTATTCAGGGTCGCATTCCCGCAGCCCTGGAAAATGGCAGCCTGGAAAAAAACGTTAGCCTGAACCTCGCCGTGGCCGACTCCCAGATCATGCTGTGCGGCAATCCCGACATGGTCAAGGATGCGGTCGACCTGCTGAAGGCCAGGGGCTTTGCCAAGAACCTGCGCCGCAAGCCCGGGCAGATCACCACCGAAAATTACTGGTAATACCGCGCAACCTTCCCACCTGCCCGGGCGTCTAACGCTTTAAGGGTGGTCTTGGCCGGTTAGGGTGGTCTTGAATTATCGGCTACAATCCCCACACTTACTGAAAGATAGACAGGACGACAGTTCCTGTTTGCCAACTCATTTCAGCATATCAGCATAAAGGATGATCAACGCAATGCGATTCACTGCCAGTCACACCATGATGCTGCTGTCACTGCTCCTGGGCTCCCAGGTGCTGGCTGCAGACAAAGATGAACTGGGCTGCCTGAGCGGTGACTGCATAACCGGCAAAGGCACCCTGGTTGAAGAGACCGATCGCGGCCTGCGAACCTATCGCGGGGATTTCCTGAAAGGGGAATTCCATGGCTTTGGGCGCCTGACCTACAACGATGAAGGCGAGCATTACAAAGGCCGCTTCCGCAATGGCAAAAAGGAAGGCCGCGGTACTCTGTGGGACAAGGGCGGTAATGTCTATATGGGTCAATGGCGCAACGATCGCCGCAACGGCATGGGCGTGCAGGCGTTTCGCGTGCCGGATTGGTCAGAAGACCGTTATACCGAAGAATGGTTGCGCGAAAACACCGAGAACTACTTCGGGCATTTCCAGAATGACGTGTTTTTCGGTGAAGGCACCTATCGTTGGGAAGACGGTACCAAATATGTCGGTAACTGGGTTGCCAACAAGAAACATGGGCGTGGCTACTTCGATCATGGCAACGGCTACAAGGCCTGGCGCACCTTCGAGTTCGATGAGCGCATCTACGATGAGCGCTTCGAGCAGTAAGTGAGTCCCTGGCCATGGATATCGATCATTTCCGGCGTGAGTACACGGCAGGCGGCCTGACCGAACAGGACCTGAAGCCCAATCCCTGTGATCAGTTCGAGCACTGGCTTGACCAAGCGATTGCGGCCGGGCTCCAGGATCCTACTGCCATGGTCGTGGCCACGGTTTCTCCTGATGGCCAACCCTCCCAGCGCATCGTGCTGCTCAAGCATTTCGATGCCAGCGGGTTTATCTTTTATACCAACTACAGCAGCCGCAAGGCCGAAGAAATTGCCGGCAACAACCAGGTCAGCCTGTTGTTTCCCTGGCACAGCCTGGATCGTCAGGTGAAGATCTGCGGCCGGGCTGAAAAAGTCTCCACGGCGGAGTCCGTCCGCTATTTCACATCCCGCCCTCGCGAAAGCCAGCTGGCCGCCTGGGCTTCGCAGCAAAGCCGTAAAATCTCCTCGCGCGATTTCCTGATGGTCCAGCTCGCCCACATGAAGGAAAAATTCGCCAACGGCGATGTGCCGCTGCCGGATTTCTGGGGCGGCTTTCGTGTCGTCCCCCATGAGATGGAATTCTGGCAGGGTGGCGAGCATCGCCTGCATGACCGTTTTGTATACCAGCTGGGTGATGACGGCGCATGGCACAAGCATCGCCTGGCACCTTAAGTTCGGATGCAAGAGGCAAATCGTTGGTCGGCATAGGGCGCAACCCGTTTGCCGACAATGCCCAGGGTCTTGTCGGCTAACACTACGCTATGCCGACCTACCTCGTTACGTTAAAATGCGCACCATTCTCGGGGCAGGGTGTGATTCCCTACCGGCGGTGATGCAGGCTCGGCCTGTTCAGCCCGCGAGCGCCCGGTGCCATGGGTATCGGGGTCAGCAGATTCGGTGAGAGACCGAAGCCGACGGTGACAGTCCGGATGAAAGAGAATGGTGATGGGGATGCATGCCGCTTTCGCTGGTATGTATTCTGCACTGTTTTTCCTGCTCCCCTGTCTTTTGTCTGGAGCACGTCATGAGTCAATCCCGCCCGAAAATTGCTTTTGTTCACGCCAGCTGGCACGCCGACATTGTGGCGCAGGCCCACCTGGGATTTGCCGGCAAGCTGGCGCATCTGGGCGTCAACGCCGACGTGGATGTGTTTGCCGTCCCCGGTGCCTTCGAGATTCCCTTGAAGATCAAGCAGTTGCTCAAAAGCGGCGACTACACCATGGCTGTTGCGGCAGGTCTGGTCGTGGACGGGGACATTTACCGGCATGAATTCGTCGCCCAGGCCGTGATCACGGCGCTTATGCAGGTGCAGTTAGAGCTGGAAATGCCGGTGCTGTCAGTGGTGCTGACACCCAAGGTCACCTTTGCCGATGACAGTCATCATGCGTTCTTCTTTGACCACATGAAAGGCAAGGGCGAGGAAGCGGCGATTGCAGCTGCGGCCTTGCTGCAAGCTTGATGGTGTAGGCTGGAAGCGCGAAGCGTCATCCGGCAAATGAATACCTGTTTCACCCGTTCACTTTTCACCAATGCCGGATGACGGCACTTCGTGCCTCTTCCGGCCTACAAGCTGGATGGATTGTAGGTCGGCATAGGCCTGCAGGGCCGTTTGCCGACAAATCCAATCGAATGATGTGAAACATATGCAGGCGGCAAACGCTGCGCTATGCCGACCTACGGGGTTGGTTGCCATCATGAAGCATTGCCGTGGAGGCATGGTCGATCAGCAATACTCGGCCATTGGCCGACAGGTAATGCCTTAACTTACGGCAGCACGTACCACAACAGCGCGGGTAGCAGCGCAAACGCCATCAGGGTCGAAATCACCACTGTGGCGGCCACTTCTTCCGGCTGCCGGTCGTAGCGCATGGCAAACAGGTAAGCAAAAACAGCCACCGGCATCGAACACTGCATAATCAGGATGCCCTTTGCCGCGCCTTCCAGGCCCATCGCCATCGCCACCAGGTTCCCGACCAGGAAGCCAAAGCCCAGGCGTAACACCGACAACGACACGCTGCGCTTGAGGCTGGTGATTTTGAAACGTCCCAGCGAGACCCCCAGGGCAATCAGCATCATGGGAATGGTCAATCCGCCGATAAGATCGGTGGTGTTGTAGATCCAGGCCGGGGAGGAAAAGCCGCTGAATTTCAGCGCCACGGTCACGATCACGGTCCAGAACATCGGGTTGCGCATCAGTTCCTTGATGGAAAAACTGCCCGAGGAAATGCCGATGCCCACGGTAAAGCCGAACATGATGTTGACGGTGAAGTAGGTCAGGCCCAGCGCCAGGCCTTCATCACCAAAGGCCAGCAGGCACAGCGGCAGACCCATGTTGCCGACATTGGGAAAGATCTGGCTGGGCAGAAAGGCACGCTGGTCCAGGCTGAACATTTTCAGGATGAAGAAACCCACAATCCCGAAGATTGTCATGGTGATAAACGCCGCGCCGGCCATGGACAGGAAGGCCGAGCGTTCCAGCTCGATATCCATGAAAGTGGCAAAGATCAGGCAGGGTGCGCCGATGTTCATGACCAGCGTGGACACGAACGCCGTTTCAAACGCAATGCCGCGTTTGACCCAGGTGTAGCCGATCAGGGCACAGACGAAGACCGGTGCAATGATGGCAAAAATGTCGAGTAGCATGCGGGCGGCTTCCGGTCTGGCTTATTCGGACCAGGCCGGCAGCTTCTTCGGCACCTTGTTTTTTGCCAGACGGGCATAGGCCGGCAGGCCGTTGTGATAGGGCGGGTAATCCTCGCCCAGGATCAGGGGAGCAAAATACTCGCGGGCTGCGGCAGTGATGCCAAAGCCGTCTTCGGTGATGAACTCACGCGGCATTTTCTTTTCCACGTTGGCGACATCAGCCAGCGCGGCATCACCAATATGCCAGGCATACGGTTCGGAACTGTCACGCACGATGATTGGCATGACGGCATTCTTGCCGGCCACGGCCAGTTCCACGGCCGCCTTGCCCATGGCATAGGCCTGTTCCACATCGGTGGCAGAGGCAATGTGTCTTGCAGCACGCTGTAGGTAGTCAGACACGGCCCAGTGATACTTGTAACCCAGGGCATCCTTGATCATGTTGGCCAGTGCCGGTGCCACACCCCCGAGCTGGGCATGACCGAAGGCATCCCGGGTGCCCTGGTCGGCCAGGAAAGTGCCGTCTTCGTAATGTGCGCCTTCCGATACCACGATGGCGCAGTAGCCGTACTGGTCGACAGAGTTTTTGACCTTGGCGAGAAAGGCCTCCTTGTCGAAGGCGATTTCCGGAAACACGATGACATGCGGCGCATCGCCTTCCTGCTCCGCGGCAAGGCCGGCAGCCCCGGCAATCCACCCGGCATGGCGACCCATGACTTCCATGACAAAGACCTTGGTGGAGCTTTCGCACATGGAGGCGACATCCAGGCCGGCTTCGCGAATCGACACGGCCACGTACTTGGCCACGGAACCGAAGCCAGGGCAGTTGTCGGTGATCGGCAGATCATTGTCCACGGTTTTGGGCACGCCGATGCAGGTGATGGGGTAGTTGATCTCGCGGCTGAGCTGGCTCACCTTGTGGGCCGTATCCTGGGAATCGCCGCCGCCGTTGTAGAAGAAGTAGCCGATGTCATGGGCCTTGAATACCTCGATCAGGCGCTCGTACTCGGCACGGTTCTCATCCAGGCTCTTCAGCTTGTAACGGCAGGAACCGAATGCGCCCGCCGGGGTGTAACGCAGGGCCGCGATGGCTTCGTTGCTTTCCTGGCTGGTATCGATCAGGTCTTCACGCAGGGCGCCGATGATGCCGTTATTGCCGGCATAGACCTTACCCAGCTCCGGATGATTGCGCGCCGTCTCAATCACCCCACACGCGCTAGCGTTAATGACGGCCGTCACACCGCCCGATTGAGCGTAAAAGATATTATTACCTGACATATATGCTCCATACTTTTGTGACAGTATTTTACTGAATTGTGACGGCCTTAAACAGGATTGTTGTAGCTGCTGCGCTCGCCCATGCGGCGTTAAAATATTTTTCGAGACATGGGCCCTTGCTACAGCACTGTGCCCGGCCTCCGAAAAATCTTTTGCCTTGCCTGGACTTCGCTTGCGATGCCACCAAAATTTAAGCAGTTTTGGCGAACAAAGTTCGCCTGGCTGACGCCTGTCAGCCCATTAGGGCTAGAATTTTGGTAGCGTTGCGAGCGATGGCAGGTCGAGGCGCTTGTGCGCAAAGGAAGGGAGCGTATCGATAATACGTGACCGACCAAGCACACGAGCAACGAAGAGATGTCGAGCGCAGCAGCGACTACCGCACTGATGTCAGTGATAAAGAATGACCGATCTTAATAGCATAGCTTTGTTCGATCTGAGAGAATTCTGACCCACTATGCATATACATATTCTGGGCATTTGCGGCACATTCATGGGCTCCCTGGCCGTGTTGGCCAAGGAGCTGGGCTACGAAGTCACCGGCAGTGACCAGAACGTCTACCCGCCCATGAGCACGCAGCTCGAAGCGCAGGGAATTACCCTTTCCCAGGGTTATGACCCGGCACATTTCACTGAACCGGGCCGTACGCCCGACATGATCGTGATCGGCAACACCTGTTCCCGCGGTAATCCGGCGGTGGAATATGTGCTGGAGAACAATCTCCCGTACTGTTCCGGGCCGCAGTGGCTGTCCGAACATGTGTTGCGCACACGCTGGGTGCTGGCTGTGGCTGGCACCCATGGCAAGACCACGACCACTAGTATGCTGGCCTGGATTCTCGAGCATGCCGGCCTGCAGCCGGGCTACCTGGTCGGCGGTGTGCCGAAAAACTTTGACTGCTCCGCCAGGCTGGGCAGTTCACCGTTCTTTGTCATCGAGGCCGATGAGTACGACAGTGCCTTTTTCGACAAGCGCTCCAAGTTCATTCATTACCATGCCAGGACGGCTATCCTGGGCAACCTGGAATTCGATCATGCGGACATTTTTGCTGATCTGGCTGCCATCCAGACACAGTTCCATCACCTCATGAAAACCATTCCGCGAACAGGACTGGTGATTTCGCCCGCCGGCAACGCCAATCTGGAGGCGGTTTTTGAAAAAGGCATGTGGTGTAAGCAGACCCGCTTCAGCCTTTCCGGCGCGTCGAATGCCGATTGGCAGGCTGAAAAACTGGATGCCCAGGGTGCCAGGTTTCGCGTTACCCATGGTAACGAGAGCGGTGAAGTGCAGTGGTCCCTGCTGGGTGATCACAATATGCAAAATGGCATTGCCGCGCTTGCTGCAGCAGCCCATGCCGGGGTGACGCTGGCGCAGGGTTGTGAGGCGTTGTCCGCATTTGCCGGCGTGAAGCGCCGCCTTGAAATGCTCGGAGAGTTTGGCGGGGTCAAGCTGTATGATGATTTTGCCCATCATCCCACGGCGATCAAAACCACGCTGGATGGCTTTCGCAACCGCCTCACGGAGAGCGCAGACAAGGGGCGTTTGCTGTGTGTCATCGAGGCACGCTCGAACACCATGAAAATGGGGTACCATCAACATACCCTGGCGGCCGCGCTATCGGCTGCAGACCTGGTGATCTGGTATAAATCCGAGGCTACGCGTCTGGACCTGGATGCCATCGGCGCCGAGGCCGATACCGATTTCCGCAGCCTGGATTCGACGACAGCCATCATCAATGCGCTCGTGGCAGATGCCAGGCCCGGCGATCATGTGGTCATCATGAGCAACGGTGGGTTTGAAGGTATTCACCAGCGCCTCGGCGAGGCCCTGGACAAGTAAGCCAGTGTCACATGATTTCTTTCCGGATGACGGCTCTGTCGAGCCAGCCCCGGTCTTCGACCACGACAGACATTAACTGAGACAACATTGGAAACGATTCCGCTTTTTCCGCTGAATTCCATCCTGTTTCCCAAGGGCAGGATTTCACTGCAGATTTTCGAGTCGCGTTACGTGGACATGATTCGCCAGTGCCTGAAAGACCAGACCGGTTTCGGCGTGGTACTGATCGAGACGGGCAGTGAGGTGGCGCGCCCCGGGCAGAAGCTGGATATTCATCGTATCGGTACCTACAGCAACGTGGTGGACTGGAACCAGCTGCCCAACGGCCTGCTGGGCATCACCGTGGAGGGGCATACCACGTTCAAGGTGATCGAGTCCTGGCGGGAGGACAATGACCTGTGCATGGCGGAGGTGGTGTTTCGGGAGTTTGATTCGGTGGATTCCGACCCGGTCGATGTGGGCGAGCAATTTCGCGAATATGTCGATCTGTTGCAGGGCCTTTCGAAGCATCCGGCAATCGAAGAACTCAAGCTCGACATCAGTTTTGAGAATCTGCGGGAAATCGCCTGGCGCCTGAGTGAACTGCTGCCCATTGCCAATCGTGACAAGCAGGCACTGCTGGAACTCTCCGATCCCTTCGACCGGCTCGAGCAGATCGAGCTCTACATTCGCTCCATCAACCAGCAGGACAGCCGCGGCCTCTAGCGGGCCGGCTGGCATTCGACTGGCCAATTCTTATAATCGGACCTTTTTCGAGGGATAACCCATGCTTGAAGCACTTCAGAATCCAGGCGCCCTGACCGGTGATCAGTGGATGATAGTCGGTATCCTGGTGCTGGTTTTTATCGGCATTCTGTATTTTCTGTACCGCACCTGGATGGTGATCCAGGAGTCGGCCAACAACAAGTACAAACCCAACATTGGTATGTCACGCATTCGGGAAGAGCAGGCCAGGCATCGCGTGGGCCGGGTGTCCGATGTGGCTGGCCGGCATCATGACAAACAGGACGACTGACCGGGCAGCCTGTATGCGTGTACGAGCCGCATTTTTCGCCTTATTGGGCTGCCTGGCACTGCTGGTGCTGCCGGCAACCAGCCAGGCAATCATCATTCGGCACGACAAGGCCGACAGCCGTTACCGGGTGGATGAAACCCGCTACCCACAGCTGTTTTTCCTGCACCAGGGGTATGGGAATAAGCGCTGTATGGGCACCCTTGTTAGTCCGCACTGGGCTATTACCGCTGCCCATTGTGCCCGCGAAACCCCCATGGCAGACACCCTGGCGCGCCAGGAAGCCTACACCGTCAATATTGCCCGTCGCACCTACCAGGTGACGCAGCTCGAAATGCATCCACAGAGCAACACCGGTGACGAGATGCGTGATGTCGACCTGGCCCTGCTGAGGCTGGATCGCGATGTGGAGGGTGTGGTGCCGGTGCTGATCAACCACGACATCCATGAAGTCCATCAGGTGCTGTCACTGCTGGGCTGGGGGTTCACCGGCATCGGCACGCTGGGATTGCGCAATAATGACGGCCACTTTCGCCGCGCCGAGAACCGGGTGGAGGAAGCCGGGCAGTGGTTGACCTTCCGCTTTGATGATCCCCGTGAAATCGGCAACCAGGCGCTGGACCTGGAAGGCATACCTAGCCTGGGCGACAGTGGCGGGCCGGCCTTGCTCGAAACCGAGGATGGCCTGGTCCTGATGGGTATCGCGCTGGGGGAACTGGAAGAAGGCGAATCACCACCCGTGCAGGGCTTGTATGGCACCATTCAGTTGTATGAAAGGGTGTCGAGTCACCTGGACTGGATCAGGCAGGTTATCGCCGAGTAAGGCCTGTTTTTCTGCAGATATTTCTTTTATATCATTAAAAATCAGTAGCTTATATTATAGTAAGTGGTTACTGACTTTTGTATTGTTAGCCCTGATTCTACCCCGAATTTACTGCCAGACGGATTATTGCGGTCTTTCCTTTTCGAAGTTTCTTGCTATTGATATTTATTAAATAATTTATTTGTATTAATTATAGATAATATCTATCAATGCAGACAAAAATAATCCCGCTCGGGTAAGCCCCGGGCGGGATCAGGGGTTCAGGCGAACAGTGTGCTGAATTCGCGCGCCTTGCGGTTTTTCCAGTGACCTCGGTGCCAGGCATCACTGGCCAGCAGCGGCAGCACGGAACCGGCTTCGGCAAACACCATCTGCTCGCGGGCCAGGTCCACCTTGCCCCAGCTGCAGGCTTCCTTCAGGGTAGAAGAGGAGCAGGCGCCATCGCGGCTGTCGGCCACGGTGATCTGGATGGCGTATTTGTGCATGTCCACTTCCTTGCCGAGGATTTCCGCGCAGACCACGGTGTCCTGGGTGAAGTTTTTCGGCACGCCGCCGCCGATCATGAGCAGGCCAGTGGTACCGGCCTTGATCTTGATATCGGTCAGTTCGCGGAAATCACGAATGGAATCCAGGGTCATGTGATTGTCCGGGTTGCGGTCCTGGTGTACGACCAGGCCGAAACCGGCGCTGGAGTCGGTGAAGGCCGGACAGAAAATCGGCACGTTGTGCTTGAAGCAGGTTTCCACCAGGGAGTTGTGCTTCTTGGCGTTATCCACGCACCAGCGGCCCATTTCACGGATGAACTCACGGGAAGAGTAGGACTTGGCCGGCAGGGAATCCGCGATGTCGGCAATGGCATGGTCCACGGCCTGCAGTTCGTTTTCATCGATCAGCGTGTCGTAAATGCGGTCGATATACAGGTCGCGCAGTTCGCGATCGTCCATGTCGGCAGCACCGTGATAGTGCTTGAAGCCCATGGCTTCAAAGAAGTCCATGTCCACGATCGTGGCACCGGTAGCGACAATGGCATCCACCATGTTGTGCTTCACCAGGTCGGTGTACAGGTCCATGCAGCCGCCGGCAGAGGTGGAGCCGGCAATCGTCAGGATGATGGAGCATTTCTCATCGGCCAGCATGTCGTTGTACATCTCGGCCGCATTGGCCAGATCACGCGAGGTGAATGACATCTTGCGCATGGCATCGATAATCGGGCGCGCATCGAAACTGGTGATGTCTATGTGCTCAACGGTTTTGGACAGCAGCTCGGCGCGATACTGCTCGGTTTTGTCGGCTTTAGCTTGCGTCATGTTGGGTTTCCTTGATCATTGCCTTGACCGTAGCGCCAACCGGTGCTTTTCGCAAACGGGGCAGGCGGGCATGGTGTTTTTTTCCGGTTTTTAGCGGTGCAGGAACCTGTTCCAGGTCGCCCTGGTAAAGTGACAGTGAAGGCACGTTGTCGACGATGACCTGCGTGTACTCGCTGAAATGGTTGAAGTCGGTACGCATGCTGATGCTGTAGGCACCCATGTTGTCGACTTCTATGTAGTCGCCTTCATCGATATCACCGGGTAGGGTGAACGGACCAGCCATGGCGTCAATGCTGTCGCAGGTCGGGCCGAAGAAACGGAACTGTTCCTCTTCCGCGAACTCATCAAAGGCACTGACCTTGCGCACCGGGAAGACCATGGCCGGCTGGCCAGCATCGAACAGACCGCCATAGGTGCCGTCGTTCAGGTACAGGGCATCGTCCTTGCGCAGTTCCACTTTCACCACCAGTGAAGCCCCCTCAGCGACCAGGGCGCGGCCGGGTTCACACCACAGCTCACAGGTCTCCAGCACCATGGACTCCTCGAAGCTCTCAACGATGACCTCGATATAGTCTTTCAGAGGTGGCGGTACCAGGCCCGGGTAGACGGACGGAAAGCCGCCGCCCACATCCATGATGTCGATGATGACACCGGACTTGATGATGAGCGCGCTGGCTTCCTGCATGGCAATGCGGAAGGCTTCGGGCTTCATCAGCTGGGAACCGGCATGGAAACAGATACCGAGCTTGTCGGCATGCTGCCTGGCACGGAACAGCAGCTGCGCCGCTTCCTGGCCAGAGGTGCCGAATTTGCCCGCCAGCGAATGATTGCTGTGCCGGTTCGACACGCTGATGCGTACGAACAGGTTCAGGTCCTCGGCGCCAGCCGTTTCCGTCAGGATCTTGTCCAGTTCAGCCTGGCTGTCCAGGGAAAAGTCACGGATGCCGTATTCGAAGTAGGCCCGGCGTATCGCTTCACGGCTTTTGACCGGGTGCATGAAGGACATGCGTGCCCCGGGGGCTGTGCGGTGGACGAGTTCGATCTCACCCAGGGAGGCGACATCAAAATGCTCAAGACCGGCTTCATAAACCGTCCGGACAAATTCCGGATTGGTTTTTACGGCAAATAGAACACGGCCAGGAAAATTATCCTGGAACCAACGAGTGGCAATGGTTACAGCAGACGGGCGGAGACAGTAAACGGGTTGTTCCGGCCGCATTGCTTTGACCATTGCGTAAACAGAATTGTACTTATGCATCGCATAAATCACCCTATACGCAACCAAACAAGGCGCCAGAGCAGTCCGCTATCTTCGGTGTTAGAAACACGCGTTTAAAAACACGGGTTAGAAACAAGGAAAGCACAGGTGCTGAATTCCTGGCGAGCGCGCATTTTAGAATTTTTTCTGGGTGTGTAAAGATTTTTTTGCGGATTTTGTGAAATGAAATTATTTACCTTTTTTTTCAATAGGTTAGACCGATTCTCAGCGATGAAATTTCAGCGGATTGCAGGCATATCGAACACGGAATTTCTCCCGTCACGCCCCGTATAATGACTCGAAAAAGTGCAGGCCAGGGCTATAATGCCAGTCAATCTATATAACGATACTCTATCAGCAAGCCCGTGCAGGGGTTACAGCAGGCCATGAGCACGAAACGACCGACCATCAAGCAGCTCGAGTATTTTGTCACCATTGCGCGTTCCTCGAACTTTCGCAAAGCGGCTGCCAAGCTGGGTATCAGCCAGCCCACCCTCACCAACCAGGTCGTGGCCATGGAGGAGACGCTTGGCGTGCAATTGTTCGAACGTTCCCGGGCCGGCACCCTGTTGTCACCAGAGGGGCGGGAATTGCTGCCGGTCGCCAGGGATATCCTGGACCGTTACCAGTACATGATGGAAACCGCCCTCAGCAGCAACCGCGATATGGGTGGTACCTTCAGACTGGGCGTCTCGCCGACCATTGGGCCACACCTGTTGCCTCACCTGTTACCAGAGCTGCACCAGCGCTACCCAAAACTGAAGCTGCACCTGCGTGAAGGCGACCCCCGCGATCTTGAAGTTGGTCTCAGCAAGGGCACATTCGATCTCATCATGACCGTCCTGCCCATGGAGTCCACCGATAACCGGATACGGCCGCTTTTTACCGAGCCTATCAAAATCGTGGTGTCGGAAAACCACCCACTGGCGAGCAAGGAAACCATCAGCGGCAAGGATCTGCAGGGCCAGTCCGTGCTCACCATCGATGACCACTATCACCTGCACCGCCAGATTGCCGGGTTGTGCGAACGCTTTGGTGCGAGCCTGAAACGGGAATACGAAGGCAACAGCCTTGATACCCTGTGCCAGATGGTAATGATGAACCTGGGAGTGGCCTTCCTGCCGGAACTGTTCGTGCAGAGTGAGTTGAGCAAGGGCGCCGCCATCCATGTGCTGTCACTCGACGAGGAACCCGTCGTGCGCAACCATGTCGCCGCATGGCGTATCAATTCGTCATCCCGTCATCTGTTCCAGAAACTCTCCTTTGACCTGAAAGCCATCGCCATGGAAAAGTTTGCCGGCATCCTGACGGAAGTGGTGACAGAGGAGAATATGTAGTTGGCGGAAGCAGCCTCTTTATTTTGGCAGGAGAAAAGAGGGCTGCATCAGCCCAAGAGTAAGCCCTGTAGATATTGATTCAGATCCAGTAGTGAAACATCCCCTCAAGCAGTAATTAAAATCGTCAGACTGGCCTGGAGTATGGCTTGCAATCTCAAGCCAGTTGCGGCGTCTGCAGATGCCAGGTGGTGGCCTGCTGGAAAGCATGGGCAAGGCTGAACAGTATATCTTCACGCAGGTGGGCGCTGGAAATCTGTAAGCCAATGGGCAGGCCATCGTCACTGAACCCAATCGGGACTGAGATGGTGGGAATGCCATACAGGTTGAAAGGAGCCGTGTTGCGGGTCGATGGCTCTGCCCCGGAGGCTTCGGCGGGATTGATGGCACTGTCGATACGCTCGGGCAACCCGGGCGCAGTGGGGGTGATCAGTACGTCCACGCTGTTGAACACCTCGGCGACCTGATGTCTTGCACGCACCATATCCTGTTGTGCCCGGATATAGTCGGCGGCACTGACGGCACCGGCTGCCAGCAGCCGTTCCAGGGTAACGGGATCGTACGCGCCGTGATTGCCAGGATTGGCCAGATACTCCTCATGCCAGGCATAGCTCTCTGCCAGCAGTGGCGAGAAATCAGGCACAGTGGGGAGGGTAACTTCCTGTGAACCCGTTGTGATGCCATTGAGTACCACCAGTGCCTCATTCACAGCGGCCTCCGTCGCCGGGTGCAGGCGGGCAAAGTAATCGCCTGTGGGCAGGCCGATGCGCAGGGGGTTAACCGGCCGCGCCAGGGCATCCAGGTAATCAGTGTCGCCGGACTGGATGCTGACCGGGTCGAGTGGATCGAAGCCGGCCATGGCCTGTAGCATGACGGCGGCATCCGCAGCACTGCCGCATAGCGGGCCGACATGGTCGAGCGATTCAGCCACGGGAATTATGTGGCGAATGGATGCCAGGCCATGGGTGGCCTTGAGGCCGGTCACACCGCAATAGGCTGCAGGCAAACGAATGGACGCCAGGGTATCGGTGCCCAAAGCCGCGCAGCACATGCGTGCCGCCATGGCCGCAGCAGAGCCACCGGAAGACCCGCCGGGAATATGGTCCAGGTGCCAGGGATTGTGAACAGGTCCGAAATGCGTAATAGCCGACGTGCCGCCCCAGGCGAATTCATGCATGTTGAGCTTGCCCAGCAGAATCGCACCGGCTGCGCGCAACCGCGTATAGATGGGCGCATCAGTATCAGGAATCCGGTCCTTGAGCAGGGTGCTGGATGCCGTAGTGAGAATGCCGGACGTATCAATATTGTCTTTCAGGCCAATGGGGATGCCGTGGAGCGGACCACGCCAGATCCCGCGCATGAGTTCCTGCTCCAGGATCTGTGCCTGGGCCATGGCAACGTCTGCTGTCACGGTGTTGTAGGCATTGACCAGGGGCTGCAGCTGGGCAATGCGATCAAGATAGGCCCGGGTGATTTCGACCGGGGAAACTTCGCGTCGCCGGATCAGGGCCGAGGCCTCCACCAGTGACAGCGCGGTAAGATCGCCGGCCTGCGCCTGCAGTGAGGGCATGCCCAGGGCGGACAGGGAGGCAATGCTGGCAGATAGAAATGTGCGGCGACTGGTCATTATGGGTCTCCATGCAAGGTGCAGGTACACACTGCAGTTTCACATCATAGTAAAGTAGAACCCGGACATGTGTATAGCCGGATGCGGACAGCTGACGTCAGAACTCCTTGATCTTGTGGTCGCGAAGATTGCCGAGTGCGTCAAAACAGGCGTACTTGTAGAGATAGTGCAGAGACGGGTAGTTGTACACCGTGGCGACAATCTCGTTGGTGGTCTTTTCATTTTCCACGATGGCCATGCCGAAATGAATCATTTCACTGGCCAGGCGCCCCATGATGTGTGCCCGCAAATCACGCCGTCTGCACGTGAGACTGTGATTTTCACGACACCTGATTTGGCACCCATGATGCGGCCGTTCTGCGTGGGAATGGTGAGGTAGACCCGGTTGAGTGCTAGTGCTGCCACCGTTGCCCATAGACGTTCCGGTGTTTGTTGCCAGAGTTGTGGCTGCCACAGCCAGCCCAACCGGTGACTGACCGGTTGCACTGCTGACGCGCGAACTTACTCTGCTACTGCGGCTGTGGTGGCAGGCGCGGGCGCTTCTAGTTCGGGTACGATCATTTCACTGACAATAGCCCCGGTCTCGTCAAACTGGCCCTGCAAAATTACACTGGCGCCAGCCGGGAGGTGTTCATTACCCGTGCCCACAGGACAGACTCCTGGGCAACAGGCAGGGTCAGCGCGTCACAGTCGTTGCCGGGACCACTGCAGATGACCAGGTAGGCACGCGCATTATTGATCAAGGGCGAAGCCAGAGTGCGGCCGCTGTCAGCCGGTTCAGCACAAAGTGCTCTGTGGGCGCTCTGGGAAAACGCCGGGGTGGATAACATCCCGGTCAGGCATCAGCATAGGAAGAGCAGGTGCTTGGAAAAAGACATGAGGTCATCTTCCTTGAAGTTATGGTGTCCGGCAAGTGAGTTTCTTGCCAACAGTCATTGCCATGGCCGCAGGACGCCCGCTGGATGCGAAAGAAATTCAGTTGCGCAGTTCGTCCGCGTTACCGGAAAACAGGCGGCGGCCATCCTCCAGGACGATGCCGCGAATATTCGCCGTCGGAGAGCCGTTACGGGCCTGAAAACCTTCCACCACGATGGTGGTACCGGCCGGCAGGTCTTCGCGTTTCCAGCCTCGGCGAATGAGGTTGTTGGCAGCGCTGGTTTCCAGCGCCCAGTTCGTGACGGTGCCGTCCTCGTTCTCCACGTCGATATAGACCCAGCCGTGCGGGTTGGACCATTGCATGCGGGTAACCTTGCCGGTCAGTGAGACGGGTTTCTCGATATCAAATTCGGCATTGAAGGAATGATGGGCAAGTCCGGTGACGGGAGGCATGAGGCAGGAGACAAGAAGTACTTTCAGGATTAATCGCAGTTTCATGGTACAGGTTTCCTTTGTGTTCAGTTGCCCTGTGAAGCCCGGTGTTCATCGCGCACGTCTTTCAGGTGCTGCAGGTCGTTATTATCTTCAAGACAGGCCACCTCCAGCAATTCCCCGTCCTGGCGTGGCATGGGCATTTCGAGGGTCCAGGGACGACTGTAGGGAATCGGGTCGGACACCGTGGCACGGTAAATGAGGCCGGCTTCCGAGGGTGTGTAGGATTCGACCACCGTCTGGGCATGGCTGGTGACATCGCCAAGTTCATTGAGCCAGGCCTTGCCGTTGTAGTTGGCTGATTCCACGACCAGGGTGTCGCCTTCCCAGTGCCCGAGGGCATCGCCCATCCAGAGGCGGATATTGTTCGGCAGGTGTTCGGTACGATTCAGGTCAATGACGCGGTAGGACATACGTTCATGCAGCACCAGTACGTAACCGGGCGGCTGCATGATGAAAAACGGAGAGGGCACATAATGGGAGCGGGGAATGCCGCCAACAAAGCAGTGTGCGGTCGGGTCGTCATAGCCGCGCCAGGGTTCGCGGCGCTCCAGCATTTCTGCCCGCGCCCAGTCCTGGTAAGGCAGGATGCCGGTTGCCGGATCGATGACGACACCGTTGGCCGGGGGAAACAGGGGCAGGTTTTCACGTTTTTCCAGGCCGTAGTTGGCAATGGCGCCCTGGGTATACAGGCCAGTGAGATCCGGTGTGCCATCATCCCGTCGCGCGACATTGGCAGGTGCTGCCGGAAGGGGCAGGTCTGCTGAAGCATCGGCGTCAAATGGCACATTTTCGTCAGGAATCGGTGCCGGGTACCACTGGGTGAGTGCCCGCTCGAAATCCCCGCTGGCTTCCTCGACTTCGGCCTGGCACTGGTATTCCAGCAGGCGCACCATGTCCTGCTGGCGCACCAACGGATAGCTGATGGTCCAGGGGCGGGTATAAACCTCGGGGTCCTCAATGGTGGCTTCGTATCGGATGGTGTCCTCATCCGTCATCGTGTAGCGCTCGGTGATGACGGCCGTGCGACTGAGGAAATTGCCCGAGGCATCCATCCAGGTGCGATCATTCAGGTCGCGTACTTCCACCACGAAAGTGCCGCCTTCCCAGTGGCCGCGGGAATCGCCCATGAAATGTTCAAACCCCGGGTAGGTCGGTTCCTGGCCGGCGCTGTACACCAGGCGGAAGACCTGGGTCCATTCAAAGACGATGGCGACATGGGCTTCGGTCTGGAAAATCTGGAACGGCCAGGGCATGGCCATGATGCGGGGCACGCCGGGCAGGTGACACTGGTTCAGCGGGTCGAGCTCGGCGCGATTGGCAAAATTGGCCTGCTGTTTTTCCCGGGCCCAGGCCTGGTAGGGGATGGTGCCGCCTTCGACCACGCTCAGGCCGGCCGGGATGTCATGACGGGCCACATGGCCCTCCAGGTTCCAGGCGGCACGGCTCTGCGCCTGCCAGATACCCTGCAGGAACGGTACCCCGGCATCCGTGCGCGGGATGTCCTGGGCCAGTGATGGCAGCGACAGGCAGGTACAGGCCACCAACAACAGGTTTCTGGCCGGAATGAGAAATGGCAGTTTTTTGATGCTGGTCATCATGTTGAATTGCGCCCCCTTGAATGGCTTTGAGAATAATCGGGGCACGGGTGCGATGTCCAATACCCCTGTGCAAAAACCATGAAAATTGCCGGTTTCAGCTCGATGATGAAGTGTGGGAGTATTGTTGGCATGATACCCGGGAGGTTCCATGAAACAGCTTTTTACTGCCCTGCTACTGCTTATGCCTGTTACTGCCTTTACCCAGACCGAATTTTCCCTGCCTGATGGTGACACGCTGCAGGCTTATTTCGACCTGCCCAGGGACGGCGGATCTGGAGGGTGGCCGCTGGTGGTGCTGCTGGGGGGCGGTCCAGGGGATGCCCGGGTCGCCAGCAGTACCTTTCGCAATCACGGCGATGCCTTCATCGATCGTGGCTGGGCGGTGACGGCGCCGGTGTCCCCGAACGGACAATCCTTCTGGGGCAGCAATGCCGAAAAAGTACGCGGCTTGATCAGTGTGCTGAAAGCGCGTCCGGATATTGCCGATGGCCCGGTACTGCTGATGGGTGTTTCCAACGGCGGTATTTCCTCACTGGAAATTGCTTCGCGGCATCCGCAAGAATATCTTGGGGTGATTGCCGTGCCGGCACTGGCCAACAACCCGACGGCGTTGGCTGCCCTGAATGGCTTTCCCGTGTTCCTGCGCATCGGCAGTGAAGACCGGTTGGGGTGGGGCAGTCGCTTCGACAGCACCGTCAGTGTGCTGGAGGAGGCAGGGGTCGATCTCGATGCGCAGTTGCTGCAGGGCACTGGCCATACTTTTCCGCTGGATTGGCAGCAGGTCGGGCCGTGGCTGGAGCAGGTAACCAGCCGTTAGAAAAACACGCGCTGGCCTTCATAGGGAATATCTGTCGCCAGTTTGTGCTCCTGCCAGAGTTTCACTGACAGGGCGTCCAGGGCAGACAACTCGCCATGTACCAGCATGACCCGTGGCTTGCCGCCAATGGCCCGTACCCAGTCGATGAGCTCGCCCTGGTCGGCGTGGGCGGAAAAACCGTTCAGGATTTCGATGCCTGCCTTGACCACAATGTCCTCGCCAAACAGGCGTACCCGTTTCGCCCCGTCAAGCAGGATACGGCCCAGTGTGCCGCCCGCCTGGAAACCCAAAAACACCACACGGTGGCGCTTGTTCCAGATCCGCTGTTTCAGGTGATGGCGAATACGACCGCCCGTGCACATGCCGTTACCGGCAATGATGATGGCGCCGTTCTTGATGTTGTTCAGCGCCATCGATTCTTCGGGCGTGTTGGTGAAGCGCAGCGACGGCAGAAAGTTTTTCAGTGACCCCTGGTGCAGGGCGCGAATGCGATCGGCATCCTCACGATCGAGCAGGTTCAGGCAGTTATCGTAGATGTCGGTAACGGCAATGGCCATGGGGTTGTCCAGGTAGACCTGCCAGGGGTCGAGTTTGCCATCGTGATGCATCAGGCCTAGGTGGTACAGGATTTCCTGGGTGCGGCCCACCGCAAAGGAGGGCATCAGGATGTTGCCTTTGCCCTGCCAGGTGTCACGCAGGATTTGCTCCAGCTGGTCGATCGTATTTTGCAGGTTGCGATGGCAGCGATTGCCATAGGTGCCTTCCATCAGCACGATGTCGGCATCGGCCACCGTTGCCGGTGTTTTCATCAGAACCGATTCTGTCTTGCCCAGATCGCCGGAAAAAACGAACTTCTCTTCTTTGCCGTCTTCACTGAACACCAGTTCCGTGATGGCTGAGCGGAGAATATGACCGGCATCGAGAAAGCGCAGCGTGGCGGCGCTATTAGGTCCCAACGTGACTTCCTTGCCGTTCGGCACACGCTCACACATCGCCAGGGCCTTGTCGACATGGCGTTGTGTGTAGACCGGCCTGATCAGTTTCTTGCCCTAGCGCTGACGGCGCCGGTTCTTCCATTTCAGGTCCCGCTCGTACAGACCGGCGGCATTCTTGAGCATCACCGGCAGCAGCTTCATGGTGACGGTCATACACAGGATGGTGCCGCGAAAGCCCCGGCTTACCAGCAGGGGAATGAGGCCGCTGTGATCAAGATGGGCATGGGATAACACCAGCGTGTCGATGGTGGCCGGATCAAAGGCAAAGGTCTCATGTTCAATGCGGTCGACCGCATCGCCACCCTGGTGCATGCCACAATCAAACAGGATTTTGCCCAGCGCGGATGCTTCCAGTCAGTAACAGGATCTTGTTACCTTCTGAGCTGCCCTTAGAAAATGCAGTTCGGCCACTGGGTTTCCCCCTCGTGCCAATCATGAATCAGTCCTGCCATTACAAACCGGATCACGTAAGGCGGCAACCGCAATTACCCCCTGATTTGACCTGTGATAAGTGTCACAATGTCAGGCCATGCACGACCATGCCCATCATCACCACGACACTGACCGCATCGGCTGGGCGTTTTGCTTGAACGCCGGCTTCACGATCATCGAATTCATTGGCGGGTTGCTGACCAACTCCACGGCCATCATGGCCGATGCGGTACATGATCTGGGAGACAGCCTGTCCATGGGTTAAGCCTGGCTGCTGGACCGCTTGTCCAGAAAAGACCCGGATGAACAGTTCACTTACGGCTACCGGCGACTGTCCCTGTTTGGCGCCCTGATCAACAGCATCATCCTGGTGCTGGGCTCCACCTGGGTGCTGTACGAAACCATTCCCCGCCTGTTCAATCCAGAAATGCCGGTAGCCGAGGGTATGCTGGGTCTGGCGATACTGGGTATTACCGTGAACGGGTTTGCCGCCTGGAAACTCAGCGGCGGTCATTCCCTGAACGAGAAAGTCCTGAACTGGCACCTGCTGGAAGACGTGCTGGGATGGGCCGCAGTGCTGATCGTGTCCATCGTCCTGATGTTCGTGGAATGGCCGATCCTGGATCCGCTGCTCGCAGTCATTTTCACCACTTTTATCCTGTTCAACATTTACAGGCATCTCAAGGAAACCCTGAGAATCTTCTTCCAGGCTGTGCCGGAGTCGCTGCTGACGGGCAAGATCAACAGGGAACTGATGAAAATCGAGGCCATCGCGAACATACACCATGAACATTGCTGGTCACTCGACGGCGAACATCATGTGTATACCGCGCACCTGTTGCTGCACGAATTACTGGATGCCACACAGCAACGCGCCCTGAAAGTGCTGATTGCGGAGAAGCTGGCCCCGTTCTCCCTGACCCATACCACCATCGAACTGGAGCTTCCTGACGAAAGCTGTCGGGATCAGTAACTGGTATCATGGTCAGCCTATGAAGTCTCTGCCCTTGAAAATCATCCGTACACTGCATGCCTGGGGCGGCCTGACACTGGCACTGCTGCTGATGCTGGCCAGCATCACCGGCACATTGCTGGTGTGGAAAGAGGATTACGTCAAGCTCACCACACCTGCCGCACAGGTGGATTTTGAACCCACCCCGGCTGCTCTGGCACCGATTGCCCAGGCCATTGAAGATCATTTCGACAATAACGACATCCTGAATGTCCAGTTCGCCACCGCCGAGTTTCCGCTGTCGCGGGTCACCCTGATCGACACCAACTATGCCTATGTGGACAGCAACGGCAATGTCGTGGACCAGTGGCACATGAACGATCGTATCGAGGAATGGCTGTATGACCTGCACCACCGGCTGCTGCTGGAAGAACTCGGCCTGACCATCATGGGCGTTTCGGCCATGGCGGCAGTCATCCTGGTCGTGCTGGGTGTCATCACGTTTGTGCCGCTGCGCCGGCATTTCAACAAGGGCATTCTGCCGTCCGGCTTTAACCGTTTTGCGCTCATCAACAGCCATCGCAACCTGGGGATTATCATTACGTTGCCCTTGTTGTTGACCCTGGTGACCGGCATCACCCTGGCGTTTCCGTTCCAGGTGGAAGACATGTTCCTGGAGGAGTTGCGTCGCACCGAGGCCTACAGTGATGCCATGGTGGTCGGTATTGATGAGATTACCGGGGAAGGCACCGGCGACTGGTTGCCGGCTTTTGAGCGCACCCTGGCCGTGTTTCCGGGCGCCACCATTCGCTCCACGAGCGTGCCCGGCGGTTATTCCGCGCATCGGGTTATTGGTGTGCAGTTGCCAGGGCAGTGGAACCGGGTTGGTACCAGCCATGTCTATATCGATTCGGAAATGGGTTACATGGATTTGCGCATTGACTCCGGTGGCTTCCCGGCCATTGAGCAGGTTTACAACACCTTTTACCCGTTGCACACGGGCAAAACCGGCAGCCTGCTGTACAAGCTGCTGCTGACCCTTTTCGGCATCGGCATTGCCGGGTTAAGTTTCATGGGCTGTGCCAGTTTCATCAAAAGCCGTTTGCAGCAGGCCTGAGGGTGTTCGCGGCATAAGCCCCGAAACAAAGCGTGAAACAAAGCTCGAAACAAAGCTCGAAACAAAGGAATGCCTGAAAGTTTGATTTAAAACATGAGCACATCGGCTCACTCGTTTACATTGGTCAGCGCGGGCAAGTAAACTGGCTGTATCGATTTTGGGGGACAAGACCATTAATTCCAGATTTCCGGCATGTGTTGCCACACTGCTGCTGATGTTTACCGCTTCAGCGGCCTACGCTCATGGTGTTGCCGAAGGTGATGCCGAATTTATTCAGCGTATCTCCGGCGTGGCTTTCATGCCGTACGTCTACCTAGGCGCGAAACACATGTTCACGGGCTATGATCACCTGCTGTTCCTGGCCGGTGTCATTTTCTTCCTGTACCGCATGAAGGATGTGGCCCTATATGTCAGCCTGTTTGCCGTGGGCCACAGTGTGACCCTGCTGCTGGGCGTGCTGGGTGGTATTCGCGCCGATGCCTATATTGTCGATGCCATCATTGGGTTGTCAGTGGTATACAAGGCCTTTGAAAACATGGGCGGCTTCCAGCGCCTCGGGATTACCATCAATACCCGCCATGCCGTCTTCCTGTTTGGCCTGGCCCATGGTTTTGGCCTGTCGACCAAGTTGCAGGATTTCACCATTTCCAGCGATGGCCTGGTACCGAACATGCTGGCGTTCAATATCGGCGTTGAGCTCGGCCAGTTGGCCGCCTTGACCATTATGCTGCTGCTGTTCCAGTTCTGGCGCCAGAGTCCCAGTTTTGAGCGCAATGCCTTCACGACCAATTTTCTCATCATGACCGCCGGCTTCATGCTGTTCGGCTACCAGATGACCGGATACTTCATCGCCTGAGCCGGCAGCACCACAGAGAACTTATCACTATGTCCAACAATGAAACCGCTTCCAGCAAATCCCTGGTCAAAGCCACGCTGATAGCCATCGTAGCTGCCGCTGTCATTCTGGTGCTGGTTGTGCTGCCTGCCGAATATGGTATTGATCCCACCGGTTTCGGATCGGCTACCGGCCTGACCGAACTTAATGCAGAACCGACTGTCACTATCGAGATCACCGACACCATTGGTGGCAACGAAGTGATTCGTGAAGTGGAAATACCGGGTTTTGGTGAACCCACGCCATTGCCGAACCCCGCTGTGTTCCAGCAGGAGGACGAGGCGCCGCGTACCGATACCCTAGAAATCGTCATTCCACCGGAAGCGGAAACGGAAGTGAAACTCTATCTGCGTGAAGGCAAGGCGGCGGTCTATTCCTGGTCAGTGGACCAGGGCGATGTCTATGTCGATTTCCATGGCCACGATGCGTCATTCGGGCCGGACTTTTTCGTCCGCTACCGCGAACAGCAGGAAGGGGCCGGTGGCAGTGGTTCGCTGGTGGCGCCGTTCCGTGGCGAGCATGGCTGGTACTGGCTGAACTACAACGAGTATGAAGTCACCATCACGCTGATCGTGACCGGTTATCACGACCGCGTCATTGATTACGGTATCTTCTAATTACGGTGCCGTCGCAGCATCCGCGCTGGCAGGACTTCTGATTTCTGCCAGCATTTCCGCGCTGTCCCATTCATAGGCACCGGCCCAGGTGCGAATCACATCGCCATTTTCATCCAGTAACCACGAGCTTGGGACGGCACCGATGCCGTATTTGGCAAAGTAATCGTTCAGGCGAATGAAGTTGCCGGGGAACTGACGATCAAGCAGGAAGTTGTTGATGGTGTCGCTGTCTTCATCCGAGGCAAACACGAAAAGGTAGTTTTCATTGGCCAGTTCGGCTGCTGCATTGTTGATGGATGGTATTTCCTGGATACAGGGTGCACACCAGGTGGCCCAGAAATTGACGAACACCTTGCGGCCGGCAAACAACTCGACATCGAAGCCGCGTCCGTCCAGGGTCTGGAAGGTCTTGCTGTCCGGGTCATTGTCAGCAGGCAGGTTGTCCAGCAGCGGATCCAGAGTCGGTGTGAAGGGCTGTGCGGAGGCTTCGTCTGTTGCAGCGGTAACAGTCGCTGCTGGTGACTGGTTCGTATCGCCCCCGCAGGCCTGCAACAGCAGGGCGGTGAACAGCACGGGCAGGGCAATGAATAATGAAGAGTGTCTGGTCATGATCGGCTACTTGGTAAATGAGTCCGAATGGTATGTGGGGCATCTGGTGCAGTCAACACGGGCAGGCAAAACGCGGCTTTCGCGGAAAAAATACCGGGCATTATCGGCAGAATTGAAAGATATCGGCCATGGGCAGGTCATTGCAGTAGTCAGAGCACCCGCTTATCATGATTTCTCGATCAGGGCTAAGAGCTTGATGTCGAAATCACGTAGGTCGAAATACCACACACGTACCAAACACGTACCAAACACGTACCAAACACGTACCAAACACGTACCAAACACGAATAAGTTGTTTACCGTCAGCCAGCTTGACTGATGTCCATGTGGACACGTAGCTGACAATGTTTTCATTTTGAGACATAAATTCGAGAGAGAGGAAGACCCCATGAAATACAAACTGATTACTACCGCCATCCTGTCCGGCCTGTTCAGCCTGTCTGCCCATGCCGCCCTGGAAACCGGTGCCAAGGCGCCGGTATTTACCACCCAGGCCTCCATGGACGGTGAGGAATTCACCTATTCCCTGCAGCAGTCCCTGAACCTGGTGGGCCCTACCGTGGTGTATTTCTACCCCTCGGCCTATACCCAGGGCTGCAACATCCAGGCTCATACCTTTGCCATCAACATGGACAAGTTCAAGGCCGCAGGTGCCACAGTGGTGGGCGTATCCCTGGACAGCATCGAACGTCTGAATGATTTTTCTGCGGACCCGGAATACTGCGCCGGTGAACTGCCCGTGGCGTCCGATGCCGATGGCAGCATTGCCCGTGCCTATGACCTGAACGTGCGTGAAGGCGCAGCCGGTTTCAAGGACACCCGTGGTGTGGAAATCGGTCATGGCTTTGCCTCACGTGATACCTTTGTCGTGGATGTGGACGGCACCATCGTTGGTACTGTCGGCGGCGTATCCCCAGAAGAAAATGTCATGACTTCCCTGGAAATCGTGCAGGGCCTGGCAACACGCTGAATCACACGCAACATCCGAAACAAAAAACGGAGCTTCAGGCTCCGTTTTTTTTATGTCTGCAGGAAGGCTTTCCGGCAGGGGTCTTAACCTGTCCCGGGCTTTCTGCTTTACTAGCACCTTTGATTGACCAGGCAGGATCCCCGCATGCCCAAGACCCAGTTATGTGACATAAACGACTACAAGAAGCTTGCCGAGCGCCGTGTGCCGCGTATGTTTTTTCAGTACGCCGATTCCGGTTCATGGACCCAGGGCACCTATCACAGCAACGAAAGGGATTTTGCCGACATCCTGTTCCGCCAGCGTGTGGCGGTGGACATGTCCAACCGTTCCGTGGCCACCACCCTGGTGGGTCAGGAAGTGAGTATGCCGGTTGCCCTGGCGCCGATTGGTATGCTGGGTATGCAGCACGCTGATGGTGAAATCCTGGCAGCCAGGGCGGCGGCAAAGGCCGGCATTCCCTTCACGCTGTCCACTATGAGCATTGCCTCCATCGAGGATGTAGCGGCCAACACCGACAAGCCCTTCTGGTTCCAGCTATATGTCATGCGTGACAAAGCCTTCGCAGAAAGCCTGATTGATCGTGCCAAGGCTGCCGGTTGCAGCGCCCTGGTGCTGACCCTGGACCTGCAGATTCTCGGCCAGCGCCACAATGACCTGCGCAATGGTCTGGCCGCACCCCCGCAATTCACGCCGGATCATGTCTGGCAAGTGATGACCCGGCCGCGCTGGGCACTGAACATGCTGAAAACGAAGCGGCACACCTTCGGTAACATCGTCGGGCACGCCAAAAATGTCACGGACCTGTCCTCGCTGTCTTCCTGGACCGCAGAACAATTTGATCCCACGCTGAGCTGGGATGACGTCGCCTGGATCAAGGAACGCTGGGGCGGGCCGCTGATTCTGAAAGGCATCATGGATACCGAGGATGCCCGCCATGCCGTCAGCATCGGTGCCGATGCCATCGTGGTCTCCAACCATGGCGGGCGCCAGCTCGACGGTGCACCGTCTTCCATCACCGTGTTACCCGAAATCGTCGACGCTGTGGGTGGCCGGATCGAAATCCACCTCGATGGCGGTGTGCGCAGCGGGCAGGATGTGCTCAAGGCAGTGTGCATGGGAGCACGGGGTGTGTGGATGGGCC
>Ga0181569_10000369_pt1 | contig 34666 bp, 67 predicted proteins | sample 101ome_19_FD_132452 | JGI IMG/M metagenome (GOLD analysis project Ga0181569, IMG submission 132452) | Coastal salt marsh microbial communities from the Groves Creek Marsh, Skidaway Island, Georgia - 101405AT metaG (megahit assembly) | ecosystem: Environmental > Aquatic > Marine > Intertidal...
AAGAACACCAGAATCAAATGAAGCAGCAGCAGCGCCATTAGAAAGAATAAGAGTTCTGTCTTGGATAACTGTGTCTATTGATCCAATAGTAGTTTGAGTACCTCCAACAATTAAATCTCCATCTACAGTAAGATTTTGATTCATAGTAACATTGCCAGTAAAGGCAGTACTTCCATCTGTAATTGCAGCTACATTATCTTGAACGAGATTTACGTTAGCATTAGTAGCATTCAAGTTGCTTTGTACTAACCCAATATCAGTTGATCCGTCTACATGAATCTCAACGCTTTTAGAGCCCGCATTTCCAATAAGAGTAATACCGTCTCCAGCAGTCAAAGTAAGCGCATCAGCATTAGCACCTGCGTCTATGTTAACACCATTAGCAGTTATTCGTCTAAAGTATTTTAACGAATCAAGTCTTGTAGAAGCGGTTGAAACATTATCTTGTACTAAATTGATAGATGTTGTTCCAGCGTCTACGTTGTCTTGAACATCGTCAATTAAGCCTGTTAATGTTACATAACTATTATAGGTGTTAGCTACACCAACAACTACGTTGTCTTGTACTAGATCAACGTCTGCTTTCAGTGTAGTATATGTATTATAAGTATTAGCTACTCCTGCTAGAATATCTGTAGCATTAGCTGATACGTTGCTTTGAACTGTATCTACTGCAGACTGCAGAGCAACTGCTGCACCGCCGAGTGAGAGGTTATTAGCGGTGTGGTCAAAGATAAATCCGCCAGAAGTAGAAGTAATATTACCTCCGACGACAATACCTTTTTTGACCTTAAAGTCTTTTTGTTCCGTTGCCATTTAAGTGTCTCCTTAGTCTAAGAATCTTAGAATTTTTATAGTATTATTTGAACTTACAGCTCTAGCTTTTATCTCTACGTTACTAGTTGCTATATTAGCATTAAAAGTAACGATTGGTTGCGTACTTGTATGTACTATTGCATATTCAGTCAATTTTACATCCGTACCATCATGGACTAATAATACCTCAGAACTTTGATATTGTCCATATGTTAAATCTTGAACATTGATAATTAGCTTTGCAAAGTTAAAATCATCTTTATTAAAAGAACTTACTACCGTTTCAATAGTAGTAACGTTTGATTGAGTAGTAGAGTTCATAGTAAAACTCTCAACTCCGTTTGAGGAAAAACTGACATTGCTGATAGAGCTTAACTCATCCAAGTTTTCAATGCCAATAGTTCCTGTATATCTTGCTCCTGATATAAATACACTCTTTCCAGAAAAATTTATACCATTGGGTAGATTGGTTCCAATGAAATTTAGGATACCAGATTCGTAATCAAAAAACCATTCATCATCATTACCTGATCCTGTTATAAATAATCTAGTTCCATTAGATACTGGATCAGATTCTCCTGCATCTGCTACGTAAACAGTAACTAGATAAGTAGAACCAAACTGAGGAGGAATCCAATTAGTTAGTCCTGTTTTCCATGTTCTATATTGCGTAGCTGTATTATCTGCAGTACACTCTACGGGGGTTGTATACACAGATACTATTGCAGTTGATGTAGAAGGTTTAACTCCAGGTACTTGATTAGATTGTAACCAAGTTAAGTCTCCTCTTTCAATAAGAGGAGAAGGTATAGCTTCGTTTGCAGCAAGTTTTTTATTGTTTGTATCTGTTTTAGTGGCTGCATAGCCTATTTTTTTCCACAGATAATCTATCTTTTGAGAATCTGATATAGCCATTAGCTAGCCTCCTCGAAACTTAATGCAGTTAAACTTTGACTTGAAGATAATCCTATAGAAATTAACACTTGATTACCTGTTGCATTAGAAGCATTCTCTGTACCAAAAGTAAGAGTATATGCTTGGTTATTTATAGATGTTCCTGTAGGAACAACATCTGCTCCTGTTAAAGCACAACCATTACTTCCATTACCTCCGTTGCCTGTATTGCCTCCTGGTTGTCCAGCACCATTATACTGAATAGTAGCATCTAACCAACCATTAGCACTAGAAGAAGAATCAATTCCTGATCCAGGAAGAGCAATGTGTAAAGAAGAAATAGTTCCTGTTAATCTTATTTTAAAGTTTGCCATATTAGAGCGTCTAAACGCAAGTCTAATAAACTGGGCCCCGTTACGCCCTGTAGCTAGATCAGGTCCTGCAGGTAAATAACCTGTGCTTAAATCAGTAGTAAAGTGTTTTAATGTGTCCCATCTTACTATTGCTTCATCTGTACCAGCAACAGTTTGTAATCCAGACCATGCAGAAGTATTATAGTAGTCAGTAGAAGAATTAAATGACGGCGTAGCACCACTAGCCCCCGAAATAACTATACGTTTAGCATCGTCTGTATAACTAGCTCCTAAGTCATCACTTACAGTTATTAGCTCTTCTGTAAAACCACTTAACGATTGACTGTAAACTTGAAGTTTTGTACTTGATAATTCCTCATAACTACCAGTTCCGTTTACATTTTTCATTCTAAACTTTAGAGTTTCAGAAACTTTTGCAGAACCGTTAACATTTATAGAAATATCACCTAAAGTGTACTTATTCGAACTGTTCACTCCTGTACCTTTTAGAGGAATTGAACTAAATAAATAACTTGAAGCACCATCTAGATCATTATAATTTTTAGTTTGAGTTGAGATAGCGTCGCCACTTGTACTTTCAAAATTTGTAGCAGGAGCTATTTCAAAAGGAGTTGTAGTATCTCTATACGTTTGATCAATCCAATCATATGCTTTTGCGCCACTTAATTGCACTTGACCGCCAGTATTATAATAAGGAATACCTGAAATATATCTATAAGTTCCTGCTGTAGTTTCTGTAAGAGTTGCGGCGCTTAAGTCTAAGCTAGGAGTGTCAATTAAAGTCTCTTTTACAATCTCTACAGTATTTGTACTTCCCTCAGTGCTATGTTGAAGAGAGAAAGAATTAAGACCATCAGAAAGAGCTGTAGCGCTTTTTTGTACAAAAGCTTTGAATACTCTATAAAATCCTTCTGGATAAATTTTACTACCTCCAGAAACTGCATTACCATTAGCATCTGAACCATTGGCGTCAATGTCTTCACTAATAACAAGAGAAGTATAAGTACCAGCATCGTTACCCGTAGTAAAAGCTTTAGAGCCGTCTGCACTTCCATTTACTATAGCACTTAGAGTACCTGATACTGCATTATAAGCATAGGAGTTTAAAATATCAGTGCTAACATATCCTGTTTGATCTACCGTTCTGTTTACAGCGTTACCAGGGCTTGCTGTTGCTCCGCCTGTGTTGTCGTCAAAACTTGAAGTAAGTAAAGGATCAATACCTACATCTTCAGAAGTCATACTAATAGTTTTAGAGGATAAACCTGCAGGAGCACTGGGAGCAGCGAGTATTTGAATATAACTAGTTCTAGTATCAGTGTCATCAGTAGCTGTCAAAGAGTTATCTCCAGTCGCAAGTAGGGATAAATCATAAGTACCTGTAGAAGTATACTCATGAATAATATTAGCACCAGAAGGAGTACCTGCTGCCCCTTCGCTTAATGAAACAGTGTTAGAATCTCCAAAGTCCCACTCATAAGTGTCTGTATTTTCTGACTGGTTTATGAAGGTAGCTACATTACGTTTATTACCATTATAATCAGTAAATAAATATCCTAAACGCACAGAAGAAGAGTTTAGTCCTTGAGAGATAGTAGTCATAGTGCCTGTATATTCTGATCTAGGATCTGGTCTCACAGTAATGGTAGTAGCAGTGCTTGTAAAGGGAGAAGTGCTGTGTCCGTTATAAAGAGAAAGTGTGACGTCAAAAGTTTCTTCTACTGTAGGGTCTGATAGTGCAAAAGTATGTGAGATAGTTTGATTAGTATCTCCAGAAGATCCCGATCCGGTAGTTACATACTCTGAGTTTCCATCTCCCCATACCCACTGGTATCTAATAGTATCAGGAAAATCAGAATTATTACCAGGAGAAGTAGCAGTAGTATTTGTAAAAGTTACAGGTAGTCCAGAAGTAGCTTCTTCATTATTCCCACTAGTAACATTTGCTGTAAAAGCAGGAGTATGAACAGAATATACATATACATCTGAAGTAGTACTAGTATCTTGTCCATTACTAGAAGAGGCAGCCGTTAAAGTTATAGTATACTCTGCATCTCCTGCTGAGTTATTATAAGTGTGAGAAACAGTGCCCCCTCCAGGAGTACCTGCACCGCTAGAACCTAAAGATGTGTTCGAACTTCCGTCTCCCCAGTTTATTTCATAAGAATCTGCATATTGGGAACTATTGGTTAGAACTATAGAGCCTGAGTCATCAATAGTAGAATCTGCAACAGAAAAGGCTGCTATAGGAGAAGGAGTTTGTATATTAATGTAGTTTTCTCTAGTAAAAAAGGCTTCTGAGCCTTCACCAGTTCCTGAAGTATTTTTTGCAGTAACAGTAATACTTTGAAATCCTCCATTAGGTACGTTATAAGTATGAGAGACAGAGGTAGAAGAAGTAGATGTATTAGATGTGCCATCTCCCCAGCTTATTTCATAGTTATTAGCATTACCTGTAGGAGTGATATTTAGAGTTACAGGTAAAGGAGAATTTCCAGAGGTAGTGTTAGCTACAAAAGACACTGCTTTAACAAAAGTATCATTTCTTACATTTTCTAGCACTTCATTAAGGGCATCAATAGCTTCTGTAACTGTAGTTGAAGAAGTCAGATACTGATAAGCACCGTCCAAAAAGTCAAGATCTACAGAAGTTCCTAAAGATAAAGTATTAGCTGTAGAGCTGACACTATCTGCTATTAGATTTGTAACTTGCATACTAGCAGTTACAATATTACTAGCTACTACGTTACTATAAGTAGTTTCTGCAGTTACGTTCGAGGCGACTACATTACTATAAGTAGTATCTGCTGAAATTGACGCTGCTGAGATGTTAGCAACATTTATATCTCCCGCAGTTCCAGTAAATATTTCTCCCTCATTAGTAGCATCTAGTAAAAATGTGTATGCATTTGCAGAGGCGTCCCAACCAAAAAATCCTATTTTAGATTGAGAGTCTTCGTAATATCTAAATTCAATACCTCTATCTTTACCGTCAGAGGCTGCTAGTACATTATTACCTGCAAGAGTAATAATAGGATCTTGTAGCGTAGTAACTGTAGTATCTACTTGGGTGGTGTTACCGCTTACAATCAAATTACCAAGAAGCAATAAGTTAGCAGCATCTAGAGTAATGCTGCCAGTATTAGAAGAAATATTTGCTTGTGTAATTACAATATCAGCAATGTTTGCTTGAGGAAACCCTGTTTTTAAGTATACTTCATTAATAGCAGAAACTAGGTTAGAAGTATCTACTGTAACTAAGTCTGCTTTAGAACCTACATTAGATTCTACTCTAAATTCTAAAAAGTTTAAGTTAGCAGTAAGAGTATTGAGGTTAGCTGTTACAGAGGTTTCTAATGCAGTAGTGTTATCAGATAAAGTATTAAGATTAGCCGTTACAGAACTTTCTAATGCTATAGCATTATCTGTAACAATATCTAGGTTGGCACTTACACGAGTTTCTAGTGCAGCAGCGTTGTCTGTTACGATATCTAGATTAGCACTTACACGAGTTTCTAGTGCAGTAGCATTGTCTGCAAGCGTATTAAGGTTAGCTTGAGTACGTGTATCTAGTGCTTCTACATTAGCAGTTATTACATCTAGATTAGCTTGAGTACGTGTGTCTAGTGCTTCTACATTAGCAGTTATTACATCTAAATTAGCTGTCACTCTTACATCTAGTGCCTCAGTGTTGGCAGTAAGAATGTTAAGATTAGCTGTTACTGCGGTATCTAGGGCTTCGGTATTTACAGTAAGAACATTAAGATTTGCAGTTACAGCTGTATCTAAATTTTCAACATTAGCTGTGAGAGTATTAAGATTTGCGGTTACAGCTGTATCTAGGTTCTCAACATTAGCGGTGAGAGTATTAAGATTAGCTGTTACAGCTTCGTCAAGAGCTACAACATTACTACTAATTAAATTAAGGTTAGCAGTAACAGAAGTTTCTAGTGCAGTAGCGTTATCCGCAAGTGTATTAAGATTTGCAGTAACACGAGAATCTAGTGCTTCAGCATTTGCAGTCGTAAGGTCTATGTTAGCTTGAGTGCGTATATCCAGAGACTCTACATTTGCAGTAATTATATCTAAGTTTGCTGAAACGCGAAGGTCTAGCGCAACAGCGTTATCAGTAGTTGAATTAATGTTTGCTTCTACATTATCAGCTAAAGCAACCACATTATCATAAAGAGAAGCTACATTAATTTGGAGTATAGCAATGTCTTCTCCGCCTACATCTGCAATAGCAGCGTTAGCATAAGCGGCATAGGCATCAAGATTAGAACTTACTACTCCTATATTAGCTGTAAGTTGAACTACATTACCATCTAGAGTATCAAGACGTTCTTCAGTATTAGAACTTATAGAATTTATAGAGGCAACTATATTGTCTTTAACTGGAGTTGTTAAATTTGAAGGATCACCTGTAAGAGCTATAATAGTTGCATTAGAAGCAATATCACTAGCAACAATAGTTACAGTATCAATAGCATTAGCATCTGCTTGTAAACTAACACCAGGAATTCTAATCGTACCATCAGGGGCAACATTAAAATTAGAAATATCAATAGCTTGACCGCTGATAGAGCTATTAGCCCCAATAAAAATAGTACCGTCTGCAACCCATAGTTCTTTAAATCTACGATCAGGCGCACCCAAACTTTGTACTTCGTTATTAGCAGGAACAACATTAGAGCCTATTACAATATTAGCTTCTGGAGAATAAACATTAGCGCTAATAAAAAGATCACGGGCGTCGGCAGAACGCACCGTGATCTGGTTTTGAAACTCGCCTATACCAATGTTAAGATTACCTACATTAGCATTTTCTTCACCTTTAGGGCCTCGTACCCCAACTTCAACAACTTTTATAGCTCCTGAATTGGGAGCGGTTACTATAACTTGATTTGTGGTCTCGGAGACAGTGACGGTCTGTACTGTTTCACTTACGGTTACTTTGTTGCTCAAACTGTAATCTCTGGAACTACATTAAATTTTCCTTCGAGTATTCTTGTAACAACTCCAGACGGAGATTGAATTTCGAGATCATATTTAAGAGAACCAGGAGGTATAGAAGAAGTATTAGCTGCAGCAATAAGAAGTCTAACATTACCGTTAGCTCCATCTTCGCTATCTTCCGCTGAACCAGTTATTATGCAGTGACCGTTTGAAGTAGCATTACTATGTAAATCAACTATAAGGTCTCCTCCACTATACTCACGAACATGCATTCGTACAATATAATTAACAAGACTAACGGCAGTTCCATTAGCGTCCTTATAAGTTATGATTTTATCAAAAGTAGCTCCTTGCTCACAAGTGAAATTATACTTTCCTGCTGACATTTATTTTTTGTCTCCTAGCAGATCCTTCATCAAGGAATCGTAGTTATTATTAATTTGTACGGCTACTCCAGTCTCGCGCTTTGGTCGTGCTGAGGTTTCCATATCATTAAGAAGTTTCATCCAATCAAGTAAATCTTTCTTAGAATAGACACCTGATTCAAAAGCTTCTTGTAGTTTCTCGTCGATAACTTTATTAATAACTGAAAGCCTTTTTTGTCTATTTAAATATCCTTGGCTTAGATATACGTTATCCACGTAAGATTTAACTTCTTTATTCTCAATAATACTGGTTACTTGGTCCATTGTCAATGAGTGATTTTTAGCTATTTCATCAATGCTCTGACCAGCTAAGAAATCATTAGCAACAAGTAAGTAAGTAGGATCAAGAGCTGGAGCAGCAAGTGATTCGTTTAATTGTTCACTATAGGTAATAGGTATATTAGGTTTATCGTTCATTTTTATCCTTTGTCATATCTTCGCAGTCTTTCTTCTCTAGACATGCGTTTTCCATATCCAAGCTCTTTCATAATAGCCATACGTTCGCTTTCTGTCATATCTTCCCAAGCATCTTTCTGTGCTTGAGTTCTATTGCAGCCAATACAGAGACCAGTAAAAGGATCAAAGCGACAAATAGAAATGCAGGGGGTAATATACATTAAGGCTCCTCTTGTATTAGACGAGTATTTATATTTGCAGCAATGTCTAATACAGTTTCATTTTGTATCATCTCTATAATAATACTATTAACTTCAATATCTCTACGTAGCCAATACATTTTTTCTTGTAACTTAGCTAGTTCTGCTTGATAGAACTCTAACTCTTTTTCTTTACGTACTTTTTGCTCAATAATATCTGATAACAGTATTAAATTAGAATTTTTTTCATTCATGACAGTTGATACATCTACAAGTGTTACAAGTTTTTATAGCTTGAGGAGTTGAGTGTTCTCCTCCAGTACGTTCTAACGCAGTGTATTGAGGAAGACCACAGTGAGAAAGTCTTCCACAATTTTGACAATAGACTAACCCTTTTTCTTTGGCATGTCCCACGGTTGATCGCCTTTCCATCCTTGAAAATTTTTTACTGGAGCTACTAAGCACATTACTTGATCAGGAAACATAATAGTAATACTAGTAGTTTGAGTATCAAGATTAGCCCAAATATAAAATCCAGCAGGGTAAAAAGTATTAGTAGTAGACTCTCTAACTACAGTATCTCCTGTAAAAAGCAGTCTTTCGTTCATAGATCTGAAAGTGTTAAAAACATTTACTGCTTTATCACAAGGTAAAGACACTTTAAGAGTTCTTTCTTGAGAAACTGCTGCAGTAGCTAGTCCTAAAGTTGTTAATATGGTAAAAATTATATGTTTCATAGCTCGCTCTCATATGTTATAGTGAACAGCATGTCAGCTACACCATAAGGAGCCATAACTCCTTCATCAGTACTTAGCTGTAGTATTCTTACATCCACTAAACAATCAACACGATCTCTTAAATTATTTAGAACGTGTTCTATATCATCTAAAAGAGCCTCTGCCCACCAAGTAGAGTCTTCTATCTCTCCTAAGTCTTCATGCACATAGCCTCTAAGGTTAAAAGTGGCAGTTTTGTATCTAATACCTGCTTCTATTTCTTGGTAGGTTTCTTCTACAATATAAAAGCATATTGTAGGAAAATCATTTATTTCGTATAAAAATCTATATCCAGGAAAGCAATTTTCATGACAATCTGTATTAAACTCATATTGCTGAGATCCAGGAAGATTAGAAGATTGAATAGAGGTTCCTCCATCAATCGTTCTTAATTCTTTAGTCAGTTCTTGCAATAGAGTTAGTTTGTTCATTACTTACTCCGAGATCGCAGGCTTGGTTCCAAATTGTCTTGTATAGCCTGGATCTTCATCATAGGCACTTGCCCATTTATTTTCTGTAAACTCTGCAAACTTGAGCAATGCTTGAAGTTCATCATAGTTTTCGCTAATCCAAAGGTCGTGTTGTACTACAGTATCTTGTAGTTGTTTAATGTTATTTTGGGCAGAGATTTCATTTTCTACTGCCATACGGCTGGTTAATGTTGCAACTTCTGTTTTAAGCATATCTATAGTTTGTGATTGTTGTGCGGTCCACCACACAAAACCAGAAACTTGTAATACAATAGCAACTACAACTCCGATACTAAATTTTGTGTTCATCTAAGTACTCCATTTCTGTAATTATTTCATCACCCTCTCGATCATGCGCTATTCCAAGCGCTAAATTTTGTATCTGATCTATAAGATGCTGACAAGAGTCATGATCATAGGTACGCCCACTGCTTTGTGAAAACTCGTTGCGTATTCGATGAGCAGTAACTGCAAGATCGTGCATTGTGTTTATTCGTCTAATTAGCTCTTCTAGGCTGTGCCTCATTAGTGCAGTCTCTCTTTAGGAGCTAGTACAGCTACTTCATCTTTAAATTCTTTAACTGCATCAATCATAAGATCATAGTCTGTATCACTTAACATCGTTCTATAGATGCTTAGCGAAATCGTGCACAGTACAGCAGCTAACATTAAAGGATCATGATCTTCTTCGATTAGTGTATTTGTTATTTTCAAAAAAGAGCCATACACAGCTTCAAAAGATTTTTCTTGAAAGGTCGTCATACTTACTCCTAAAAATTATACATAGCAGCACCAACGTCTGCCATTCGACAACTAAATGCCCATTCGTTATCATACCAAGCGAGCACCCGAACCATGTGTTTATTAACAATTCTTGTTTGATCTGGTGCAAAAATGCAGCTTTCGCTTGTTGTATTAAAATCGCTGCTTACAAGAGGAAGAGGCTCATAACCAATAATGCCTGCATACTTGTTACGACTTGCAACGTACATTGTATCATTTATAAGTTCTTCGGTTACGTCTACCCTTAGATTAACAGTAAGATCTACGCAGCTTACATTTTGTGTAGGAACACGTATAGCACTGCCCATTATCTTACCTTCGAGTGCAGGATAAACATGCTTTAAAGCCTTTGCAGCTCCAGTGCTTGTAGGTATCATATTTGATCCAGCAGCACGAGCACGATACATATCACGATGTCTTCTATCTATTGTTCCTTGATCACCTGTGTAACTATGAACTGTAGTCATCTGTCCGCTTTCAATTCCAAACTGCTCGTGCAGCACTTTAACTAGAGGTGCAAGACAGTTTGTAGTACAGCTTGCATTGCTTACAATACGATCTGACGATTTTAACTCATGATCATTTACACCATATACAACTGTACGATCTACATTTACAGCAGGAGCACTAATTAGTACACGATCAGCACGTCCATAGCGTATATGATCGCTGGCTATTCGACCATCATTATAAACACCTGTACACTCAAATACTAAATCAACGCCTTCCCAACTTAAGAATCTAGCATCGCGTGACTGACTCCAGTTTATTTTATAAGCTAAATCTTCTCTTGGCGTAAATCGCCCATGCACGCTATCATAACTTAAAAGATGAATATGGTGTTCAGGAGGCCCACTAGCATTTATTTGTACAAGTTCCATATCATCTCTGTCTTGCATTATATGTCGAGCAAGACAGCGCCCGATTCTACCAAATCCGTTTATACCAACTTTCATGCATTATCCTGTATATTTAGTATGTCGTTTATAGTTTGTTCGTCTAAGCAATTAAGCGCACGAATAGGGAGTAAGCGCTGATACTCTACAACAAGTTTTTGAACATAACGCTTCATTTGTTCACTGTCATAAATGCTTGCTATACAGCTTTCACGCGTATCAAACACTGGATCAGTAAAAATATATACATCTCCTTGCATAGTAGCAAAGATAACTACTACTAACCATTTCATGAGCTTTTTCTCTTTAGCAACTTTGCTTTTAAATCAAGAGTATCTTTAATGTCAGTTGCAAGTTCACGAGCTTCAGGATCTGTCCAACGAGATCTAACACGTTTAGTTATAGCTCCTTCTGACTTAGGAGAAACTACATTTTGTCTAAGCTCGCCATACGGACAATACTGAGGAAACTCTTCATAGAACTGCCTTATGGCACGGCGAACTGCTGCCGTCTTTTCTACTATGTGTTCTGCCTCATAATCGTCCATGCGATCTCCTAAAACGACGATAACAGTGAATTAACTTGCTTCTCTAGTTCTGCGTTTTGCTGCTCAATTTCATCTATTTCTCGACGTAACATTTCTATGCGATCTTTACGTTGAGTCATTACTTCACGTAATTCGTCTAGTACTACTCCAAGTTTTTCTGTAAGTGTGTCTGCCATTTATTTTCTTTCTACTATATAGTTTTAATTAAACCCATGTATATTGCCTGCTATAGAGATACGCGTATTATCTGAATAGAATGGGTATACTTGATGTATGTGAGATGATTCAAAAATAAAAATAGTGTCTTCAGTAGGATTAAAATACATAGAGTTATTAGTACGTTCAGAAAAGAATTGAATAAGCCCTTTACATTTACCATTACCAATAGCACCTGTCTCATGTTCTTGTCTAATCTCTTCTGGTATAGAAGCATAGAATACAAAAGAAAATATACCAGAGTGATTGTGAGAAGGATTAAACTCAGTAGGTCTCTGTCTATTAATCCATAGAGATATTTCATCATCACTAGGAGAAAGTAGATCTATATAAGATACTTGATTACCTACTATGTTAGATAAATGGTATAGTAACTCAATCTTTGTTCTCTCAACAATTTCTGAAGAAGTAAGTCGCTGCTCATCCCGAATCTCTCCCGCAAGGTCATAGTTTATATTATTGCCTTCTGAATTTACACATAGTTCTTTTAGGCCTTTATCTCTTACTTGTGATACATAGATTTTATCTTGCATAGAGAAACTATAACCATATTGAAATATATCCCACGATTTATTTAGTCGGTTTAAATGTTGTTGCGGATCATGTACTATTGTCATTTATTTTCTTTCTGATTTACGATCTTCTAAGGGCCAGCGAGAAGGCTCAATAGTTAAAAACTTATTTTTATATGCTCTCCAGATACGGCCATTCATAAAAACGGCTCTCATAACAGGTTTTTCTAGGGTGTTCATTGTATGCCATATAAAAGACTTATAATTTTTCATGTGTGCATCTAACAATCGCTTCACTTATGCACCTCCTCTTACTATGCGTTCAAGCGTTACTACATATCCAGGCATAGAATGATCTGCAATAGAATCAAAACGAAGGCGTACAAGCCCTAAGGCTATGCCTCTTAGTCGATCCCACGCCCGGCGCAGACCTGCGCTAGCGCTTAGTGTTCCACGCGAACTAATATAGTGCTCACGACCATCATGTCGATAGCCCATAAGCCAAAGAGGTACGCGAGTAACAATATCATTATTATTGACCCAACGATGATGGGTAACGCATAAAGCATTGCAAAAGCGATTATTACCTACACGAGGAGATCCATAAGTGTATAATTCTGCAACCTCTGGTAATATTATATCATGCTGACAACGAGATGCCAAGATTGTTGCCATTGCCGCTCCTAGCGAGTGTCCACAAAACCACACTTTACGAGTACCAGCAGTACGTAAATGAGGAACAATTAAAGTCCATAGATCATCACACTCTTGTTTAAAGCCACGGTGCACACGACCTACTGTTTCTGCTGCTACTAGTGCGGCACGTAAATCTGCACGAACATCATTCCATTCACCTGGTTCAGTACCCCGACACGCAATAACTAAATCGTCTTTGCTTGAAAAGCAATAGGCTTGCGCTCCGTCACGGTTTAAAAAAGTAATTTCAGTAAAACCTAACTGTTGACCTCTTTTACGTGCAGAAGCTTCATCTCTGTAAGAAGTGTTTGCTAGTCTTGCTAGTAACAAACTTCTTTCTAAGAAAGATAATTCTTCAATCATAATAGATCTCCTTTACAAAATTAGATGCATAAATTAAAGTTATCATAGTATTTGTACTATGTCCAACTCTTTTAACGAAAATTCAAAAAATCCCGTAGGGAACGCGTGTGAGTGTGCGCTGCGCACGCACAGGTTGTAAAGTCCCAAAACCGCCCTACCCTATAGGTTGTAAGGCTACAAAAACTAGAGATTTTTTTAAAAACGGCAGTTTTTGCCGGCCCTAGTCCAAGGGCCGGTAAGGTTTGGCGATACCAGCAGCAGCGGCGCGGCAATACTTTGCCCAATAGGCGCGGCGGCTTTCAATCTCAGCGCGGCTTTCTGTATAGGTAGCATATGCGCGGAAAGCAGCAGTCGCCGTGCCTTGCAATTGGTTGCAGCGGTTGCAGAGACGCACAAAATTTTCGGCAACCATTGCGCCACCGTTGGCTTCTGCGATCAGATGCCCGCAAGCGTCAGCGTCCCATGTACCACATGCGACGCAGCAATCAAAGCGCGCAAATACTGCTTTGCGGATTTTTGCGGGGATATGAGATTTTTTAGCCATTTGAATTCCTCCTATACCTATAAATATAGGGATTTTTGCACATAATGCAAGGGCAATGACGCATTTTTTTACACTTTTTTTAAAAAAAATTGTTTTCCTTTAAAAACAAGGACTTAGCAGATTTTTACAAAAAAATGCACTATAGGTCTTGAAATACCTAAAAATATGCCTATATTAATGCTATGACATATCTTATTGGAGGTTTTAAAATGTTTGGATTTATGGTTCGCGAAACTGAAAAGGCAGTTGCCATTGTGCGCTGTGGCGATCATGCGGGCGCGGCGGTTCGCGCTCTGTGGGTTCCACGGTCTAAAATCAATTCAATGATTGAGCGCGATAGCTATTCGCCCAGCATTCAACTTGAAGGCGAACGGGTTCGCCGTTTGGGTATCCCATTCGATTTTGACATTGACCAATCATTTTTGGCAAAGGTAGGTGCAGCATGACACAGTATAAGGCAAAATCCTTGCCGCGCCCACAAGCGGTAAAAATGTCAAACGGTTCATGGTTTGTTCCTTCTCGACGTTCTATATCGTCAATCAATAATCGCGTAGCTTTTACAGGGTTGCGCAAAACAGGTGCGCTTTCAAAGGAGGTTAAAAAATGAGACTTCTAGATATTGTAAAAACTCAATTCGCTATAAAAGAGTTTTGGGTGACTTTAGTTGTAACTCTACTATGCGTTTGCGCAGGATGGGTAGCAGTGCAACTTGTAGCAGAGGCGGTGTAAAAAAGCGTGTAATTTCAATGGCTTAGGGGGCGCCGGGCCCCCGCCGCTAAGTGGTTGATTTTAAACGATTTTTTAGGGGTTGCAAAGAGTTTAAAAGTATGCCATAACTAAAATATAAGATGATAAAAGGAGAAAATCTTATGACTACATTCTATACAGCCGGAAAAGTTTGGCACAATAAAAAATTCCAACATCTACGTGATGATCTGGGATTTGATGTTAAGGCTCGTTGGATTGACTTAGACAACGACAGTGATTTTGTGCAAAATCAAAAAGATGAGCTGTGGAATCTTTGCTATGAAGATGTGCGCGATAGTGATTTTGTGTTGCTTTACTGCGAAGATTTTGAAGAAGAACAGCGCGGAGCGTTAGTTGAAATTGGAATGGCATATGGTTGCGGTAAGCCAGTGTATGCTGTTGGTAAGTGTAAAAGCATTGCACCTAATGCAATTTCAGATGTTGCTTTCACACACTTCAAAGGTTGGCATTGGCTAGAAAGCACTGACCTTGTAGAAGGTGCGAAGGAAGCTGTAGAGTTGCATGAAGCAGGTCTTAAAGAGTTTTCGAAACTTCTTGAGTTGGCTTTTGATCTTCCTATCAATTTTCCTTCTATCAGAAAGGAGGTTGCGTAATGCCTTATATTCCTGTTGATGACCGGTCTCGCGTTGATGAAGCTGTGATGGAGCAAGGCTGCCAGTGGGTTCCTAATAATGCGGGGGAATTGAATTGGCTTGTGTCTAGCTTTATCAATAACTTTTTAGAAACTCATGGTGTACGCTATGCGTATCTAAATGAAATGATGGGCGCTCTTGAGTGTTGCAAGCTAGAGTTGTATCGCAAGATTGGTGCGCCTTATGAAGAAATAAAAGAGGCTGAAAACGGCAAAGCGTATTCAGTCGAATTGCAAGGGGCTGATTACTGATGTTTAGATTTGTAATAGGCCTCGCTCTGTTAGGGTTTACCGCGTGTGCGGTAGCTCTAACAGCACTAGAGATTCACAGTTATATGTATCTCGTATTAGAAATGTGGGAATAGCCCAGCGCCCAAATAACCCTTTAAAAACAAAGGGTTACGGGCAGCGGCACCGCCGCCACGTAAGTTATTGATAATAAAGGATTTTTTCTTCTTGACAAGATAATAGAATAGATGTAAAGTCTAGTTAGTTCATATCATGGAGGTCTATCATGGCTAATATCTACACTCTCTCCACACAAACAAACGGTATCACAGATGTTCGCGTTAAGCTTCAAGAGGTGCGTAATCGTAAAGGTGTTGTTACATCTTGGTTAGTTAATGTTAGCCATAAAGGATTTGAGATTATAGATCGTCGCATTAAACATAAAAAAGTTGCACAAGATCTTTACAATAAATATCGTGCAGCTGTTTGGGAGGGATGGAAACCTTAATAAAATCAAGGGGTTACACCCCGCGAGCCCCCCGCCGCTAAGTCCTTGATTTTAAACAGTTTTTTTCTGCTTGACAGGGGTTTGACATTCCTGTAGGGTGGCAGATGTAACAACGGAGAAATTATTATGCCTTTCAAGCCCACTCTTTTTGTCGTCACCGATATTGAAACTACCATGCGTAAGCGTATTGCATTCGATGTTGCTTGGCGCATTATTGACCGTAAAGGTCGGGAATATGGTTCTGGTTCCTATGTTATCCGCGAAGCGTTCAAGCACGATATGCCTTTTTTCGCTAAAAAGATGGGTCATTATTTTGATGACGCATATGAGCACAAAATCGTGCCTGCGTCTATTGTTGACGTTCGCGCAGAATACAACTCGCAAATTGCTGCTCTAGCTGCAAAAGGTCACAAAGTCATTTTGTGCGCCTATAATGCACGTTTTGATTTTACGCACCTGCCTCGCACTTTGCAAATTTTGCAAGAGGATACTTCTGCACGTTGGCTAGATGCTGCTTTTCCTCTCATGGACATTTGGGATTTCTGGGGTCAAAGTGTTCCGCTTGGTTATAAAGCTGTGCCTTCTGCCTCTGGCAAATATCTTTCCACCTCTGCACAAAGCGCCTACCGTTGGGAATTTATGCAAGAGGATTTTGAAGAACGCCACATTGCATGGCATGATTGCTTGATCGAAAGCGACATATTGCTAAAGGCACTTAACCGCAAAAAAGTTTTGCCTATTGTTTCAAAGCCTTCTGAGTTTTCGGGTTCAGTTTGGCGTAATATCAACCTGAGACTTGGGATTGATGGCACTCAATCCCTCGCCGCATAATTTGGAGGTTCTAGCATGAAAAAAATATTACCTTATATCCTAAAGGCTTACATCTGCTATTCTATAGTGTCAGAAACTGTTGTTCTCGGAGGTGTTCTATACTTAGTTTTCTTTTAAAATCAAGGGGTTGCGGGGCGGGGCCCCCCGCCCGCTAAGTGCTTGTTTTTAAAGGGTTTTTTATTTGAAAGAAATTGCTAAGTCGTTGTTTTTAAAAGATTCTTTTTTCTTGCATTTTGGTTTTTTTAACGCTATAAATATTATATTAACCCTCAATAAAAAAGGAGGCCTGACATGGCTACATCTAAAACTGCAAACTACACTGACGCTCAAGTTGAGCAAATCGTTGAAATGTATGCAACCCTCGGCAATGATGGTTTGCAAGATATATCCGACGCGGTGGGCAAATCTGTCCGCTCTGTTCGCTCAAAACTCGTCCGTGAGGGTGTTTATGTCGCAACCCCGAAAGCTGCATCTCCTAAGCGAGATCAAGGCCCAACCAAAAAAGAGTTGCTCAATCAGCTCGAAGAAATGGTTGGCTTTGATGTCACACCGCTTTCTGGGTCAACAAAAGAGGGTTTGCAATCTCTGATTGCATTCGCGTCTAAGTTGGCGTCATAAACTATGAGGGGCAAGGTTGCAGCCTTGCCCCTTTAATCTGCCCGCAAAAAAGTGTTTAATATCAAGCACTTAGGGGCCGGGGCCCCCCGCGAGCTAAGTCCTTGATTTTAAACGATTCTTTTCTCTTGACTTTATGGTTTTTTTAGGTTATTAATAGGCATAAGGAGGATTTATCCATGATTAAAAACATTTCTATTTTCGACCTAGACGGAACCTGCATTGATAGTTCTCACCGTCAAGCTACTCTTGCTGATGGTACTCTTAATTTAGCGCATTGGTTTGATAATGCTACTCCAGAAAAAATTGCTAAAGACAAAATTTTGCCTTTGGCTAAAGAAATCAGCAATCGTAAAGAAAAAGGCGATTACGTCATAATCTGCACAGCTAGAAATATGTCAGAAGCGGATTATGAGTTTTTGAAGTTTCACAATATGATTGCTGATAAAATCATTTCTCGTCCAGTCGGGAATATGGAAGCTGACGGATCACTGAAAGCAAAACAGCTTTCATCCTTTTTAAGTCTCCGCCAATTTAAAAAGGCTTCAAAAGTGATGTTTGATGATGCTATGAGTGTTCGGTCAGCTCTCCGCAAAATTGGAATTGCGGTACTAGATCCCGCAAAAATCAACTAGAGGTTGTGATGGAATATACTTATGATACAATGCTTGAAAGCCACAATAAGCGCATGGGAGGTGAAATGGCTTATCTACTAATAGATAGACCCGATGGGGGTAAATGTGACTGTTACGGCACAATAGAAGAAAATAGCAACTTTGAAATTGTTTGCTATGATGAAGCGGACGATTGCATTTGGCTGACTGGAAACCATGATACGGACGAGCCATTTAAAAGTTGGCAAGAGGCTGTCACTTGGCTTTGTGAGAATGTGAACCCTAAAATTGAACAATTAACAGCGATTTAGTTGTTCAATATCAAACACTTACGGAAGGGGGCGCCCCCGCGGCTAAGTGCTTGTTTTTAAAGGGTTTTTTCTGCTTGACTGCAGATCATTTCTGAGGTAGGGTGAGTTACAGTCAATTAATGGAGGTGCTTATATGGCTACTAAAACTGTCAATTATACCGTTGAACAAACTAACCAAATTGTCCGTATGTATGATACATTAGGCAATGATGGTCTTCCAGAAATTGCTAGCGCGGTTGGAAAATCAGTTCGTTCTGTGCGGTCTAAATTGGTAAGGGAAGGGGTGTACAAAGCGACACCCAAAAAGAAGGGGGTTCTTCTTGATCGAGGACCTACCAAAAAAGAGCTTCTTTATGAGCTAGAAGCTGTATGTGGCTTTGACGTCACGCCTTTGTCAGGATCGACTAAAGAAGGCTTGCTTTCTATGATCGATTTTGCTAAACAATTGAGAGAAGCTTAGGCTTCTCTCACCTAACCTTATGGGAGTTTTGTTATGAACTTAAGAAATGCTATCTGTCTTGATGAATGCGGCACTGAAACCCTTATTCAGGTGGAGAACACCGATAAGATACCGTCTGAATGGAGGTTTCTTTACTGGCAAGATTACTCTGACAGGGAGCTAGCAGAATGGCGTCTTGATCAAGAGCAAGATTGGCCATAAGGCAAAAGGGGTAAACAAAAATAACCCTTTAATATCAAAGGGTTAGCCCCCGGGGCCCCCTACTCTTTAACTTATTGATATTAACTAACTTTTTTACTATTGAAACATAATTAACTTTATGGCATAACGTGCAAAAGGAGAAACATCATGGCAAGACGAGTTGAATGGAAAGCCATTGGAAAATGTGTTGTTTGCGGCATAAATCTATATGCTGAGACAGATAACAAACCGCACAAAATTGCTATGCCTTGCAATTTAGAAGGCTGTCCTTATGAAACGCCAGAACAGCAACAACGGGCTGCTGAGTTCTGGAGATCACTTCCACCAGCAGGAAAAGGGGTTACTTATTATGAATAAACTGTCAAACACTTACAAAGAATGGTCTGCAGAGGTCGATCGGATCTTGGTTAAGAAGGTCGGGCTAGATCAAGGTTGCATGGCAGATTGGTTGAGCCGAGATGCTTATGATGATGGTCTTAGTGCAGAAGAAGGCGCACTGATATGCTTAGAGGCACAAGACTTTTTTAGCGATCAAGACCTTACAGAATTGTTCAACTAAATCAAGGGCTTAGGCCCTTGGGCGCCCCGCCTGCTAACCCTTTGATTTTATTGGACTTTTCGGGCTCGCCACAACTTAAAATTGAAATAGGCGCTTTCAGCGCCGCCTATAGTAGTAGTTCAACTACCCGAATGCAAGTAGAAAAACAATCTATCTCCCGGCAAAAGTCAAGTCTACTTTAATTCAGCGCCGGGGCAAGTAGTAGTTCAACTATCGGTTTTCGTGGGGACTAGTGCTTATTCGAAGTAGAAAAATAGCGCCACTATTATAGTAGAAAGCCTATAGCGTTGTCAAGCGCAAAATAGCTTTGACTCGTGTTTAAACTCAAGTCACATAATAAATTATCTGCAACGACTTGCGGCAACGACCGCAAGTTTTGACTTGCTTATTTGCTTATTTTATCGTATATTGATTATGTTGATGAGGGAAATGAGCGCCTCTAACAAGCTCTATAGCCAAATATTTAGAGAGGTTCACATGGCTACTAACACTACTGTAAACTACACTGACGCACAAGTCGCAACTATCACTGAAATGTATTCTGAGCTCGGTAATGAAGGCTTGGAAGATATTGCTGCTGCGGTCAGCAAATCTGTACGTTCAGTACGGTCTAAGCTTGTACGTGAAGGCGTTTATGTGGCTACACCTAAAGCCAAGGCTGCGCCTAAAGATCAAGGTCCTTCAAAGAAGGAACTGTTGAATGATCTTGAGGCGATCGTTGGCTTTGATGTTACCGGTTTCACCGGTGCGACTAAGCCTGCGCTGACTTCGCTTATTGCGAAGTTGCAAGCCGCCGCTTAAGGCGCGCACATAAACGTGCAGGGGGCCTTCGGGCCCCCTTAGTTTTTAACCCCCTAAAGAAGGATGTAGCCATGCAAGGCTTATTTGACAACGACAAATTGATTAAGTGCTGTAACTGTAAGCTGGCACACACCTATGGAGAACGCAAAGATTGTTATGAAAGCTCTCTTTGTCCTAGATGCGAAACAGAAGCTGACTGGGATGAGCTAGACAGCAAGCGAGACTACGAGTGGTGGAGCGTGGCTGTTTACAGCCAAGAGCAAGTGTACGGGGGCCCCGAAGAGGGCGGCTGGTGGTACACGGCTGGAGATATTGAGTACTTTGACAAGGTACGTGCGTTTACTAACTTTGATGACGCTAGAAACTATGTACAAAAGCTACTTAATTGGCTAAAAGAAGAAGAGCTAGATTGCTCTTACACGGTAAAAGGGTTTACCGAACAGTTTCCAGATGCTGGATTTCCTAATGTAAGACCATATTATTGCTAAAAACACAAAAAAGGGGCCGTTTTAAGGCCCCTTTTTTTATTTATCTATAAAAACTAGTAAAAATCGTTAAAAATAATTGCGCTACACGAAAAATACCAGAAAATTTGAAATAATACTTGCTTGGCTAAAAAATTGAATAATTCTAGTTAAAAATCAACGTCTTTCTCTCGTAGTATTAAAATTACAATAACTATAAAAAAGACAGAGTTCTCCCATTTGCTAAGTTATACGGAGAAATAATGAAAACCTAACCCCCTAACGAAATCTTCGTTTCGTCGTTACAACCCGACACCCCCTCATGAGATCTTCGTCTCACCCTTAGGACGCCTATAGTTTGCTTTTGATACTAGAATTAGGTTAGAATTAGATGAATCTTTAGAATTACAGTTGAATACTTTGAATTTAAATGAATACTTCGAATTACACAGATAGTGAAAATGTAAGTAATAGGATAAGAATTATATAAAGTAATGTTTCTATATTCATACAACCTCATGTAACTATATTAGCATATTTTGCAGGAAAGTCAAGTAATCGTCGAGCGATAAGTAAAAATCCTTTATTTTTTAGCGAATCAAACATGCAACTTGAGCATTTTAGGTCTTTCAACTATGCGAGTACTACATATAATGAATCGCTCAACGATGGGTTAGACTTAGTTAATTTACGCATTGATACGCTAGCGTTAGCCATAGCTGTGCAGTTTGTGCTAGTAGATAAAGAGTAGCAACTCCTGCAGCTAGTGCGGCCACGCTAGTATAACTGCTAGGCAGGCGCATGGAAAACTCCTTCTAGAGAGCTTTCCTTAATTAGTGCAATGGCGTCTAGCCTGCCTTGTTCCACAGCTATTACATCTAGCTGAGATTGAATAGCTTGAGCAATCTCAGGATGCTCTCCAATGCCAGTTGTGCTATTTAAATATAGATTAACATTTAGTTTAGCTACATCTAAGTTAGCTTGTGCTTGCGCACGTAGTGTGTTAAGTATTTGTGCTTTCATTGTCATCTCCTTGAATTGGTACAAATAAATCTACAATAGACTTTCTTAAAATTGTCTCGCCTATAGTATATCCACGAATATGTGTTCGACAAACAGTCGGTTCATCTATGTTGCTTTTAGGATGCGTGCTATGCACCTCATGTCTAGTCGCATCAAAAAATAGTCCTTTATCATCAAAGCTACGCAGCCCTTGATTCTGCAGTGCCGTAGCAATAGCTTCAACAGCAGCTCGATAAGTTGCATTGTCATAATATTCTAGTAGAGCGATCAGTTCATCTAAGGCGGGAAGCATTTCCCGGATCAAATCTACTGTAGGTGATTCCAAGTTTTTCATATCTGTCCTTTCCAAGTTGAGGTAACACTTGCAGTTCCGCCTGCGTAATAATCACAGCTCGCCCATACGCATCCATCCAGTCTACTAGCGCATCAAAACTGCAGCCGCCTAGAACCTGTCTTTTAATATCCGCTAGTGGATGTGGATGTTCTACTGCAAAAAATCGCTTTGAGTTGCTGTGACGAAGATCACAAGTTTTGCGGTGTGTGCTCTGCGTATTGCTGAGATAAGCATGCTGAGCTGAGTGTGTCCACAGCAAACACCATTGAATTACACTAGCTGTATTATTATGCACACGAGTAGTTTCGCAACTGAGTATATCAGAGGCTGCACGAATTGCGCGGTCAATAAGTGACGCACGATAGTGTCGCAGAAGCGGCTGACGAGAAGTATAGTGAGCGCACCGCAGCAGTGAAAGATATTGCGCTCTCCAATCGTTACTATCTATCTCCATAGTGGTCCTTCTAGCCAAGAAACTAGCGAGTGTCGCGTACCTGACGTTATAGGAGTAATGCAGTGTAAAAAGAACGAAGGAAAGGCGATGAGCGTTCCACGTGGTAGATCTGCAAAGCGTTCTGCACGGTTTTCGCCGGTCATGTTAAACTGTAGATGTCCTCCGCTATACTCTGTGGGATCGCTGAGTTGAACAATTAAACTTAGCTTTCTATCTGAAGGCTTTTGTTGTGCAAAGGCAGTGTCTACATGCCAATCATACTTATCGCCGCTGCTATGCGCATACTGAGTAAACTGAACATCAAAAGTTCCTAGTCCGCTGTAGAGATCAAATCCAAAAGCTTCTCGATTAATGCTGTGACCTAGTGAAAATAGCATTTCTTTAATCCACGGTTCATGAATCCATGCAATGCTGCTGCGTCTAATACTTAAATCAAGTTGTTCTTCGCCACGAATAATTTCAGCGGCATCAAGCGTCTGAGATAATCCGTGTTCTACAATATGATCACACGCATCTTCAGAAACAGCATGTTCCCATATTCGATAAGGAGCTAACATTGTTTATATCCATTCATCAGGGTGGTTAAAGGTTTCGTGCAATCGTTTAGCGCGTGCTGCAGCATAGGCATTTACGCATTCGGCACGACAAGGTTCAATAGGTCCGCCATACATGCGATCAGTCCAAAGCCCACAACCCATTGCAGGAAATAAGCGTGCAGCTTGTGAAAAAGATAGCGTATGTGTGCCTAGTACACTTGAGGTGTACTCAGGAGATACAGTGCTTACTTCATGTAGTTCTGCAATATCCCACGGCTCTCCACAGTGGCTACAATAAATATCGGGCATTGTGTTCTTCCCAGTTACGTTCTTCCCAGTTACGAATCCATAGCAGTTTTTGAGTTTTTGACCAGCCAGATAGATAGTCATTATCTGCATCAAACAGATCTAGCAGCTCTTGCTCGTCTATGAGTTGAGTGTCTATAATTTGCTCTCCTAAGTCTAACTGGCTAAACTCTTTTACCTCGTGACAAGTAACTGAATCGCTAATAAATGTTTGAGGATCGCAATCTTCTACATCTGAAACAGGAATTACATATCTTGTTCTATATTGTTGAATAGCTGTTAACACAACATACTCAGTCATGCTGAAATCCTTTCCAAGCTCGATGTAGCGCATAAAACCAGAACCCGTTGATAACAGGTTCTATAAGTGCATCAACCGCAGCAAGATCTAGCCTAGCTCCGGTGATAAGATAGTTACAAGTCATAGCAATTGCAATATGACCAAGTGTATAAACAACTGCAAGCGCAACGCTAGACTGTCCAATCAGTGTTCGCAGCAAGTTAAAAATACCAATACGAAACTCACTTAACATGGATGCCTGCCTTCCTCTGGAAGAGGATAGTCATTAGTCTCTAGCATGTCAATAATTTCATCTGTACTCATATATTTTAGTGCAGCAATTAACATATCTTCTGCATCATAGTCTCTATCTTGAATTAATTCAAGTGCAAAATCACGAATATCCATAGAAGATTTCCTTTCCCACTCAATCCAGCTATCTGCTATATCATGTTTCAAAATTGATTTCCCAACAATTATTGAGTAAACGCTATTGCACGAATAGTTTCTTCTTTTAAAATACCACTAAGCCAGTTTTCTACAGCATCTTCTATATAGTGCCAGCTGTAGTTTGAGTACTCAATGCTACCTATAAGAGAACCATCACGATAGTAGCTTACCCAAAAGCATTCATCTATCAACTCTACTTGAGCTGATAGACTATCTCGTTTATATCTTTTAGGTTCGAACATTTTACTAAATCCATACAGAAGTTATCAGCTGCGGAGGCACGCTTTCATTTAGAGAGTGCATAATCGCAGCAAAAGATGGAATAGAAGAAAATTTACTCTTGAGTGTGTGCTCTAACATAAACTGCGTCATCACGAATTTCATAATAAAGAGTATCTCCTTCTTTCCAGTTTAATTCTTCTAACATTGATTGAGGTAGTTCTACCGTACCATCTTCACCTACAGTTACAGTCCACATCGTTATCTCCTCATAGAAGCTGCATCAATAGCAGCTTGAGGGTTGTCACGACGCACAGGCATAAGATTAGACTTATGAGTAGTTACAATACCCATAATCTCATTGCCTGTATATTTAAGATGCTTACGAGCACTTCCATTTCCAGGTATCTTATCGCTGGTAGAAATGCTAGGCGCATTTTCACGATAGTTAGGAATAGAATGAACACTGCGTTTACCTCCTGTGCCTTTTACTCCAAGGCGCGATAAATATAGTTCATGTTCAAGACGAGCTGCGGCCAATCTGCGATTCATTTACATACCTCTAATTTTTGTCTTTCAGTTCAAGTTCTAATTTAACTAGCACTAAATCTCCATCTACAATTAAGGCAGCAAACGTATCAGCTTGCTGAATGCCTAAATCTTTTGGAGAAAGCGCACTTTCTAAACGAATATTACCTTCTGTATCTAACCAAAAAGTATTTTCTCGTTTTGCCATCATTTGTTTGTCTTTCTATATATACAATATTGAAGCCACAGTTCATACATGCCGTAGGCAAGTACAGGGCCAAAAAAGGGAATAAAAAATAAGTTTAACATAAACCAAGCAAAAAGTAAAGCTAAAACAACATCTATAATGGTTATCATTGTCCCATAAAATCAAAGTTTACACTAACGCCACAACCACACGCTGACTTAGCATTAGGATTGTGAATTTCAAAACTTGAACCAACTAAGCTTTTTACATAATCTAGTTCAGTGCCAAACAAAAAAAGGTGACTGTGAGGTTCCACAACTAAATGTCCTACCTCACATTCAAAGATCCAGGATCCTTGCTCCACCCCTTCTTTAGTGAGTATAGTTCCCCACTCATATTCAAAGCCTGCACAACCACCTCCTTTAATGCCTAAAGAGATAGCATAGCAGTTATGCTCTGTGCATAGCGCACTAATTTGAGCATCAGCTGCATCACTTATGAAAATCATTTAACTACCGCCTGGAGCGATCTCACAAACGCAAGGCTCGCTGTAGCACTTTCCACACACCCAACGCTTTTCTATTGCTCGCATGAAAAAAGGATTGGACATTAGTTTATCAATTATTGTCTCCCAATCGTGTAGTTGAGATTCAACTTTTAATAGTCGTTGATCTAAGTGTTGCAACTGATACTCATTCATAGTACTCTCCTCACAGTAAAACTATTTTTGGTCTGTAATAACAGTAGCGCCTCCAGCAATAACTGCTCCTTCAGCGCACTTACCAAAAATTATTTCTCCTGCTACACAGCCTAAAGCTGTATTCTCAATCAGACGCTCTCCGTCTGAAGTTAGATAGTCTGTGCCACAAGCTGAAACAAGTAGTGTTGCAGCTAGTACTAATGAATTATGAAAATTTAACATACAGTATCTCCTTTGTTGTATGAAGAATCTAGTTGTCGATCGAATTGTACATCATAAGCTGCATGTTCTAGTATACTAGCAATACGATCGCTATGTTCATCATTTAAGATGCCTTCTCTGAAACAACGAGCCCAGTGATGTAGCGCTGCAGGTAAACTTCGATCTATTTTACCTTCTAGATAAAGCTGCTCAATAAGAGCCTCTTTAGCACTTGTTAAGCTAACGTAAGAAGAACAATCTTTTACCCAGCCGTGCACATCGATCAGCCATCCTTCAATCCAACGACCATATTGATAGGTAGAAAATAGTTTATCGTCTTCTTGATGTTGATTCTCAAGAAGCAGCCACCCATTTTGTAAATTTACAATTGATACAAAATCATCAGCATGAGCATGTTTCATACACGGGTTCCTTCTTTTAATGCTATTAACTCTAGTTTTTTCATAATAACAGAAATATCACGTTTATTCAAGCCAGAAATTACAACATCTTCGTGCTCATCATCATCAAAATAATCTTTGTGTATACCTGGTAGTCTTACAAAAAGACCTTTTGTGTCTAGAATAGCTATTTCATAATACTGTTTATTAGGCTCTTTTATAACACTAAGTTCATAAGGCCCATATTTTTTTGTAGCTTGTAGCAGACCTTTGCCGGCTATCCATTGCCGACGATAAAAAGTTAACTGTTCAAACATTCTTCTTCTCTCACTAAAAAATGTATTTTTGCTATACCATTATTATATTTTTTTACAAAATATTCTACCCCATGAGCATTAAGAATTTCTTTCAACTCTGTCAAGCTAATATCATTTTTATCATTATTCATTAAGTTTCCTTGCCTTTTACATTAACACAAATAGCTTGACTACCTGCAGGATAATATCCATTAACTCCTCCTACAGTAGTAGCTAACTCTTCTCGATAGAAAAAGCATTCTTCCATTGAAGTAAAATAATGATCAGGCCCCATAGCATTTATAGCTGTGGGGGTAGTTCCATTTATTATTATATAGACTAAAACCCACATACTAACACTTTTCAACTTTACCTACATAAGCATCAGAGTAGAGGCTTTTATAGTTTTCCCTTACGTGTTTTGCAGCATCTACTTGAGCTGCAGCAAAACCATCAGAAGTTATTACAAAAGAATCGACTTGCAATCCTTTAGAATATACATAGACCATAAAATCAGTCATCTACTTCTCTCAATCTCTCCTCTGATAACAAAGAGCGCAAAGCATTTTCTTCTAGATTAGAAAGTAAGTATTCAATAGAAGTAACATCTCCTACTGCTATATCATCTAAAATTTGTTCTAACACAAGTTCTACAAGATTGCTCATCCTAGATAGTTCTCCTCTTCTTCCCATAGCTCTAAGCTACTTTGAATACCAAACATATCGTCTAACTCTTGAGGAATATGATCAGCAACTGTTTTACTAGTAAGCTCAGAAAGAGAATAGCAAGTGTCTCCACTTTTACTACTCCAGGAGCCGACAAAACCCATACCTGGTTCATAGTATTGAAGTTCTGCCCAAGTATCTGCATTATCAGCACAGAAAGTAGCAAAAGCTTCAATAGGAGGGCTCCAAGCACTCATAAAATTTCCCCATATGGCCGCTCTAAAATCACCTAGATAATCCCATTGAAGATCTGGAACATCTACATCCCATTTAGTACCCCACGTATCTACAGCTTTCATGTACTCCCACTCTCCGATAGGAACTAATCTATTTAATAGCCTATCAGTTTTTGTCCAATCAGTTAAATCTTCATAAATAGGAACTAGAGTAGAAATTGGACCTGCTAGATAGAAATTATTCTCACACCAGTTAGGCATACTCTAAGTTCTCCCCTATAAAATCAGAACTTATAATGTCTTTATGCTCAAAAGCATAATACATTTCTTGAAGCACTTCTTTCTTGTCGGCTTCTTCTACTACTTCTAACGCGATAGTCACGTATATTTTTCTTTCACGCTTCATTACATAGAATCCTTTTTAATCATACTATATAATAACAAAAAATAAAGCCGCTGTCTAGCGGCTTTTTAAAGATGTTGGTACTGACACTTCTGTAATATTACTTCTAGACTTCAAAGAACCGCAAGTTTTACAGAAATAAATATATACCTTAAACTTATAAGTATCTATTTCTATAATTTGCTGATGTTCACTAATACTAGAGTTATTACAACAAGTTTGCATCAGTTAAGTTTTTGTTTCCAGTAGGCTTCAGTCACATTTTCACCTACACGAAGAGTGCTCGCATCAGGAAGAGTAATAAACCATTTGTAAATGTCTGCTTTTACAGACTTTTCAAACTCAGATTGAACTTCTTCTGGAAAAATTCGTCTTTGTTCTTCGCTAACAGCATTGAGATCATTATACGAAAGGCTCATCATATACTCCTCTGATGTCTTTTATTAGTTCAGTTTCTAGTTGTTCTAGTCTCACAAGAAATTTATCACGCTGAGATCTAGCTTCTGCTACAGGATCTTCTGCTTTTAGAATTTCTTCTAACACTTCTACCATGTATAGCATATCATTCATTATATGTGACCTACCCAATGGGTGCAATCATCACAAGGATCTTCGTTAAACATATTATTGCCTCCTATAATTAGTTTATAGCGTATAATAACATAAAAATAACTAAATACCTAATGATTAATTGAGGTAAAAAAATGCAAGACTAGTTTTTATTTAGAGAAAATTCTAGCATCTCATTAACCATTTCTTTAAAGCTAGTTTTGGGAGTCCAGCCTAATACTTTTTTGGCTTTTTCAGGATTGCCTAGTAGTAAATCTACTTCTGCAGGCCTATAAAACTCTGGGGATACTATGACTCTTGCAGTTCCGTCAGAGCTAAGGCCTATTTCGTTTACACCAGCCCCTTCCCATTTTATAGGCATATTTATCTTTTCAAAAGCTATTTCTACTAACTCTCTGACCGAGTGTAGTTTTCCAGTAGCCAGCACATAATCATCTGAAGTTTCTTGTTGAGTCATTAACCACATGCCTTCAACAAAATCACGAGCATGTCCCCAATCTCTCTGAGCGTCTAAATTTCCTAAACAAATGTACTCTTGTGTTTTTTTATGAATATTTGCTACGCCCGTAATAATTTTTTGAGTAACAAATTCTATGCCTCTCCAAGGGGATTCGTGATTAAACAAGATACCATTAGAAGCATGCATTCCATAGCTTTCTCTGTAATTACGCACAATCCAATAAGAATATAGTTTAGCACAACCATAAGGAGAACGAGGATAAAAAGGAGTAGTTTCTGTTTGTGGAGTTTCTTGTACTTTTCCATACAGTTCTGAAGTAGAAGCTTGATAAAATTTAGTATGATTTACTAATCCTAAAGTTCTAATACATTCTAATAGTCTGACCGTGCCCATAGCATCTACATCTGCGGTATATTCTGGAATGTCAAAACTAACTCTTACCTGAGACTGAGCTCCTAAATTATAAACTTCATCAAATTTATGCTCAACAAATAATTTCATTAAGCAGCCAGTATCGGTTAAATCCCCATAGTGCAAGTGAAAATTATCAGCGTCTATGAGATGCTTAATACGTTCTACGTAGTCTGCAGCAGTACGTCTTTTGATGCTATGTACTTCATATCCTTTGGAGAGTAGTAGCTCAGCTAAATATCCTCCGTCTTGTCCTGTTACACCCGTAATTAGTGCTTTTTTCATTTTTAATACTTTCTATTGTTTATATAAAGGTTTTTTGTTTGTTAAAGTTTCTTCATAAAATTGATTTATGTTTTGAGTAATACACCCTATTTCATGTATTACAGCCGCATCTGTGTTAAAAGTTTTGGTAGCAAACTCAAGTACACCGTTTTTAATGTTACTTTCATATATCCGATAAAAATTTTCACAAGCGGCATAATCTTCAAACCCTCTACCATTAAAGTAGAAGGTCTCAGGATCTCCACTCAAAGGAGAAATCATAACATAGATAATAACTGCTTTTAACACTTAGTTATCCTTCCAATGGTGCGGATGGGGGAGTAAAGCTGCTAGTATAGCGAGCTAATCCTTCTGAGAGTCTTAAATCTTGAAGATACCCAGTAAGAACCTCTACCGCTGAATTACCAATAAATCTACTACCTATAGTCCATTCGGTAGTTGATGCAAAATCATAGGATCCTCCAGTTGTATCAGTTCCTTGACTTTGTCCATCAATATACAGCGTCCAAGTTCCAGAAGATCTTACCAACGCTATATGATGCCAAGTATTTGCAGTAAAAGATCCGCTGATCTCTGCACTTCCGGCAGAGCTTAACCATACTTGAACAAATGAGCCATATGTATAGATACGTAAAGGTACACCACTGCCATATGTGCTTGAACTAAGTATAGTTCTATACGCATTAGTTTGTGTAGTAGATTGATAAAGCCAAGTTTCTATTGTTAAATCTCCGCTTAAGCCTAAACTAGGAACAGTAACTGCGTCTCCACTTCCGTCAAAATACACACTGTTTGTACTTGCAAATTTAGAAACAGTGTTAGTAGACACTACACTACCCGTTAACAACAAATTAGTACGCTGTGCTTTATCGATCACATGAGCGTCTGCTCCTAACAGGCGAAACTCTTCATTAGCATGCGCAGATGGTGGTGCAGTAGGTACTGTTGAAGGAGTTGGGGTAACAGCAGTTCCTCCAATAAATTGCATATCACTTAAATATCCAACATAAGGCCAATACGAATAGGGAGAAAAATCGTCTGAATACCGTCTTCGACCAATGTGGGTTGTATGACCTAAACTAAAAGGAAATTGACCTGTGCCAACATTTTCGGTATACTTTAGAACACCATTAAAATAAAATTTAATGTACTCATCCTCTCTTACAAGACTTACATAAGTCCACACCTTATAAGGGAAAGTAAGGTTTGCATTAATAAATTTATAGGTAGTGCTTGAATTTCTCATGTTTAAATATAAAGTTCCATTAAACCATAATTGAAACTCATTAGCTGAACTATATGATCCGTCTGAATCTATAATTGAACCTTTTTGAGTACTGTCTATTGGGTACATCCAAAAATTAATTGTAGCTGGGTCGCCCAGAACATAGGAACTAGAAGTTATATAAGATCCATCTACATTATCATCAGTACTAAAATAAATAGATCCCCCATTGTTAGCTTCTGAGTATTCTTCAGGATAATTATATGGTCCTTCTGGTCTTGTTTCTGGATCTCCAGATATTGTAATTGTACGAGCGTTAGAAGATCCATCTGCAAAATACGGAAGGTGACACGTAAGTAACGAAGTACCTGTTACATCAGCAAGCCTTGCAGAAGGTCCTCCTGAAGGGGGTATTATTACTGAACCTTTAACAATTCTAACATCTGTTAGATAGCCACTATAATTATTTCCATTACCAAGCCCGATTCGATAAGCCCCTGTTCCTGTATAATCTGCGCTATCTGTAAATGTTCCAGAAGATGCGCTTCTAGAAACACCATCAACATAGACACTTTGAGTTCCGCTGCTTCTTACAACAGCTATATGGTGCCAATTATCATCAAGTTCATTGGTAACATCAACTTCCCATAAATTTGTTACAGTATAAGCATCATTCCACCGCAACATGTTACTTTGTAGCATTATTCCCCAATTACCTGTACCCGTTGCGGCAGAATTAATTATATTTGTTGCAGTTGATTGTCCTGCTGTAGTTTTTATCCAAAACTCTACGGTAAAGTCGCCTGTTCCAAAATCTCCTACTCCAGTACCTCCTGGAGTTAAATAATCTCCAGACCCATCAAAATACGCACTATAGCCTCCTTGTCTGTAGGGGCTAAAAGTACCTGCATAAGGACCGTTATAAGCTGTAAGAGTTTGATTATTAGTTGAACTATCAGTAAAATTATCATTATCGCCATATGAATTATCAGTAGTCATTAATAAAGATGTATATTTACTGTTAGCAACAACAAATGAAAGCTCAAAACTATGAGTAACATTAGCTATATTAGTACCATCAGTCGCATCAAATCGAATAGTTACAGTTCCACCTGATCCTGAAGTCACAGTTGTTAAATTAAAGACATTACTGCTCTGAGTTGTAACAGGGAAGCTAGGAGAGGCAAATACATCAGTTACTGTACCACTTGTGACCGTTGCACTATAACTGATAGTTTCTAGATCAGGTTCAGTAGCATTAATAGTAATAACAGTAGTGAGTCCTTTACCTATTACTAAAGTACCTCCAGAAGTAAGATCATTTGCTCACGCCCCATCAGTGTTTTCAGAAAAACTATCAATAGTAGGCGCTACGTTTGTAATGCTCGCAAGCAGATAGAAACCAGACGACTGCTTAACATATAATTTATTCGTATCAGTTTCATAGTGAAGAGTACCTTCAGTAGCCGAAGCGGCATCAGTAAGCATAGCTGCTTGATTAGCATGAATGGATAGTCCAGCAGCAGGAGTTCCTGTAAGATCTGTATAAGAACCTGAAGTAGCTACATTAGCTAAAGCAGGCGTATTAGATAAATCTGTATAAGAACCTGAAGTAGCTACATTAGCCAAATCTGCTGTATTAGCTTTTGGGGATAATTGAGATGTAACATACGCTTGGGTTGCATACGTACCCAAATCAGTGCTAGTGAGCTCATCAGTAAAATCCAATGATAGAGATGTTGAATTAATCGCTGTACCAAGTTTTGCAACACCGCTAGTTCCAATAGCACCGCTATCTGATACAAAATATTTTGATCCTGTAGTAAGGTTAGAAAGTCCCGAATGAATACCGTATTCAAGAGTTACATCAATAGTCGTTCCTGATGAGACTGCAAGACCGTGTAACTTAGTTGCATCAAAATTAGATTCACCGTATGCACCTTGTGTCATAGTAACTTCTGCACGGCTGTTATCTATTGAATATTGTGCTGTATCCCCATCATTAAAAGGACTTGAATAAATCCATTTATTAGTACCGTTAGGAAATCTTTGATTTGACCAAGTTGTATTTTTACTTACCTCATTTCCAGAGTTGTCATAATGTACATATATTGTTTGCGCGTCAGTTTCATTTGGATTTTTAGCGGGGATAATTAACGAAGGAGCGTTTGGAGAACTTCCAGTATTAGTACCTTTTGTCCAACAGATGTTTCCTTTTACAAAAGCGACTGATCCATTTATACCACTTATTAAGGTACTATTTCCACTAGAATTAGTAATGTTAAGATTCGAATCTGCACTATATAATGCGACCTTTAGTCTATAGGGAGCATCTCCGCCTGCATCAGGTGGAGTAGTTGTGACTGCAGCAAGTAATCCGTTTGTTGGATGAAATTCTTGATGGTTTTGAATTTCGCCTACAGGCACATTATGTGTTCCAGATCTTGTAAATAAATCTGCTGAAGGTCCAAGGTTTATAGTGCCTGCATCCCAATCTACTGTTGCAAATTTAATAATACCTTTTCGTGTAACGCCAGTACCGTCTTGTCTGTAAAGAGCAATTCTTGTTGGAGTTGCTGGATCGACTGCTGTATGTTCCCATTCAAATACTTCTGAAGAGGAAGTTTCTATCTCTGGGTAGCTAGTATCGAAAGTTTGATTTGCAAAGTCATAAGTAAATTTTCTTAAAGCAGCTTTACCGTTTGAATTTTCAAATTTTGCATATAGAGTTAATACATTACCACTAAAACCGCCGTGATAAAATGCACATTCATTATTAGTGTGTCCTATACTAACAGTTCCGTCTCCTCCTGAGAGGTTAGACAATCCATTTATTGTAGTGCCTGTGACAGTACCTACTTTTAAGATAGAAGTTCCACTACTGTTGTTTAACCCAGAAAGATAGAGAAAAGTATCTTCATATGTTCCTGCTGGTCCAAAAAATGTGTGAGGGTCTCTGTTGTAAAAATGGTCTCCAGTTGAGTAAGCAGTTCCAGCACTAACAGTAGAACCGCTTCTAGTAAACATAACAAGCATGTTATAATCATTATGTCCTGTGCCGCCAGGCCAAGCTAGTAGTGCTTTTTCTCTTGTAGAATGGTGTGCAATCGTAGCGCGATAACTATTTTGCCCAACTAGCCCAGAAGTCATTGCAGAATTAATTGCAGTCTGTTGATCGAAAGCATAATTCGTAGGTTCAACTACAGTTACAGTTCCATCAGTATTTAACATTACAACATCATTTACGGCAGCTGTGTTTGTTGAGGTGTATTCTACAACACTTGCAGCTGTGGGAATTGTTGGTTTATTTGACAAATCTGCATAAGATCCTGAAGTAGCCACTGTTGCAAGATCAGCGGTATTAGCTTTTGCTGCTATTTGATTTGTAACTGTTGTTGCAAAGTTTGCATCATCACCGAGTGCAGCAGCAAGCTCATTTAACGTATCTAGCGCTCCAGGAGCTGAATCTACTAAATTAGTTATTTGCGTTGTAACATAGTCTTGAGTAGCAAAAGACGCAGTACTACCTCCTCCTGAATCAGAAGTAACTGCTAAACCACCATTATTAGCTGATAATTGTACGTCTCCAAGATTAATGCTATTTCCACTAATATATAAGTCTCTAAATCTATTAGTCGCA
>Ga0181569_10000376_pt1 | contig 34383 bp, 27 predicted proteins | sample 101ome_19_FD_132452 | JGI IMG/M metagenome (GOLD analysis project Ga0181569, IMG submission 132452) | Coastal salt marsh microbial communities from the Groves Creek Marsh, Skidaway Island, Georgia - 101405AT metaG (megahit assembly) | ecosystem: Environmental > Aquatic > Marine > Intertidal...
CTCGTGCGTCGCGAATGTGGTCAACGCCGCGCCGTCGTCTCTCGCTCTCGTCGGCGCGCGAACGGACGCGCCGCCGTCCATCGCATCAACGCGCTCGCTCGCCCGACGCGTTCCCTGACGCTCTCGCCGTCTCTTCAACGCCGATAACGTCTTCGCGACGTTCCGTCGCGCGTCGTCGTCTCTCGCGTCCGCACCGTCCCCATCGCCATCCGCGCCGTCGTCTCTCGCGTCTTCGCTGGACATCATTCGCGCGCGCGTGCCGCCGCCGACGACGACGCGCGTGGCACCCATCGTCACCGCGTCGGTCTCGGTCCGAGACGGAGGACAACACACGATCCCACGCATCGCGCGAGCGTCTCACCTTGTCGCAGACGCCTTCACCGCGCGTGTATAAATAGTTTTCATTCCGTCAAATGTCAAATGTCAAATGTCACCAAAGACCGACGTCGGCGCGAACGAACGAACGAACAACCGTCGTCAGTCGCGCCCTCGCGCGCGTCATGTCTCCTACACGCATGTCGTTCGAGCGCGCGCGACGCGCGCGCGCGCGGCGTGCGTCGCGCCGCGCGTGCGTTGTCGCGTGCGTCGTCGCGTGCGTCGTCGCGTCGCGCACTGTCGTCGAGGCTGGCGGATTATTCGAGCGTCTGGCTAGACTGCGTGGTTCGCGGGCGTCTTCTCGCGCGCGATTAGACGATGGGACTACCGTCGGCGCGAGGGGTGGCACCGAACTCATGTCGCGCGCGCTCGCGTCGCGCGTGCCGCGCGTCTTGCTCGATCGGTTTCACGTCGTCAAGTCTCGCGTGCGAGAGCTGAGCGACGACGCGGAGACGATCAACGTCTTGTGGTTGCATGATCTTCCGAATGATCCGGAGAGCGCGCATCTGCGCGACGCCGCGAGTCGAGCGCGGTTCGCGAAATTCATCTTCGTGAGCGAGTGGCAGCGTTCGGCGTACGCGCAGTATTTCGGGGACGTGTTCGGGGACAAGGCGATGGTGCTCAGAAACGCCATCGAACCGTTTCCTCGACAACGCAGAGAGCCGCCGAGGGACGGCGTGATGCGCTTGATTTATCACACGACGCCGCATCGAGGATTGGACGTGCTGATGCGCGCGTTCGTGAAGATTTACGAGAGGTACGGCGGGAAGGTGCACTTGGACGTGTACTCGAGTTTCGCGGTGTACGGATGGAATCAGAGAGACGCCCCGTTTGAGCACTTGTTCGAGACGTGTCGTCGACACGCGGGGTGCACGTATCACGGTGCGGTGTCGAACGAGGAAGTGCGCGAAGCGCTCACGAGGGCACACATATTCGCGTATCCGTCGACATGGATGGAGACCTCGTGTATCGCAGCCATCGAGGCGCTGAGCGCCGGCGCGCACGTCGTCTCGTCCAATCTCGCGGCGCTTCCGGAGACGCTGCGCGGATTCGGAACTACGTATGCGTACGTCGACGACAAGGAGACGCACATTGACGCGTTCGAGCGAGCGCTCGCTGGCGCCATCGATTCTTATTGGCAACCTGAGAAAATTCGTTTGAGACGTATTCAACAAGTGTACGCATCTCAACTTTTTGGTTGGGGGAGTCCCGGGCACAGCGGACGGGCGGATGAGTGGGTGCGGATTCTCGGTTCCATGCACGACGATTTCAACGGCGCACGCGCGATTAAACGCGAGGCATTCGAGTCGGATGCAGACTATTCAGACGCGTTGTTCGTCGCCGCGAGAGTTCAACACGCGCGAGGAGACAAAAAGAGAGCGTTCGAGCTGTACACGAAAGCCGCCGAGGCGAATCCTCTCAACGCCCACGCATTGCCCGCGCTCGGGACGTTGGAGACGGAGATTGGTGAGATGCTTGGTGATCAAAACATGTTACTCCACGGCATCGAACGACTCGAATACGTGATACGGAACCCGGAAAAGTTGACGCCGCCGTTGAGCGTGGATTCCGAGAGTTACTACGGCGCCGCCATGCGTAGCGCATTCTTCCGAGAAAGTCGTCATTTCACGACACTGGCCGAGGAGAATTTCGAATTGGGTTTTAATACGTCCAGAGCGGGGTCGGATGATTGTTGGGACCTGTACGACGCCACTTCCGTGCCGCACTTTCCGATGAACTCTACTGAGGAGAGAGAGATTATGGCGAATTTCAACGCGCGAGTCGATGAGCTCATGCGAGTCGATGACATCTTTTGTCCAAGAATTAACGCGATGGGTAGTGTATTTCCAGTCGCATACTATTACGACGGAGTGGATTACAGGCAAGAATACTCGAAATGGGTTCAGTTGAAGATGAAAGTGTTCCCGGAACTCGCGTACGCGTCTCCCATGCTCAAATACGAAGAGAGCGGCGACTATCTTTCCAGCGCTCAAAGTCGAGCGATACAAAAGTCAATCTCGCGAAGGAAAATCAACGTAGGAGTCGTCTCTTCCTTCTTCAAACCAGATTCTAGTATTTGGGGCAACTTTGGCCACATGGTTCGTGGCCTCCAGAAGGATTCGCGTTTGGACGTCTCCATGGTGTACTACCCGCGTGTACCGATTTCCGAGGAAGACAAAACGATGTCGATGACACCAGACTCGAACATATATTTAGAACAGTCTCACGACATTGACTCCGTGTCGACCAATAGAAATTTGATCGATTCGAGGAGATTTGACGTGCTTCTCTACCTAGATTTGTTCATGACGGCTGAGATGCACGATTTGGCGATGGCGAAGCTCGCGCCCGTGCAAATCGTCACGCACGGTCATCCCGTGACATCTGGTATTCCGCGAAGTATCATGGATTACTTTCTCACGTGGGATTTGGCTGAAGACCCCGATAAAGCCCGAGCGCAAGGGTTTTACACGGAGGAGTTGCTAGTGGTGAATAGCAAGAGACGCGCGTGGGAATATTTCGAACCTCGGACGAAGGACGAGGTGTCTCTAATCACCGGAAACGTTCCGTTTTCGCACTTTACTCGGGAAACGTTGGATTTCATTCCTCAACACGAATTGTCCAAGTTTAATGAAAATTCCACGTGGTACTTTTGCCCGCAAGCGGTGTTCAAGTATCACGTCACATTCGATGAGATTTTGGGGAAAATTCAAGTGGAGGATCCGAACGCTGTCATCATCCTCATGCAACTCGTGGATCCGACCTTAGAGGCCCTGCACGTGAAAGTGGTAGAGCGTTTGCAGAAGCAAGGCGGCGTGGATCTCGATCGGGTCGTGTTTGTTCCGCGAATGAGACATAACCAGCTCATGGCGATGAACAAGCTTTCAGACGTCGTCCTGGATAGCGTCTTCTTCGGTGGAGACACCACGACGCGTGAGGCGTTCGAGGTCGGAGCTCCCGTCGTAACCTTACCTGGGAAAACTATCGGACAAAGGTGGACGCAGGCGTACTACACCGTCATGGGAATCAGCGACTTCATCGCCGAGAGTGCCGACGAGTACGTCGCCATCGCCGTTCGCGAGGCGAACGCGAGTTCCGAGCAAAAGGAGAAAACTCGAACGCGCATCAAAACTGCGGTACACCGTAAATTATTCAGAGAAACCAACGCCCCGAAATTGTGGGCTGATGCCATCGTCGACGCCGCGCGCAGACCCACTCGTTGGCGCTGGCTCGAGGCGAAAAGTCGCGACGGCGCAAAGGATGAGTTGTAGAATTTAGGATTGTTAATATGCAAGAAGAGTCTTGTTGCTTACAATAAATCAAACGTCCCTCGACCGACGTCTCTACGCCTTCTTTGCCTTCGCCTTCGCCCCACCGAACAATTTTCGCACGTTTCGCACGATCATCATTATGATTTTCCACCCCCACATGAGCGACACGATTAAAATGCCCAAAGCGCCAATTTTCACGATGTACGTGTTCGATTCGTTCACGACCGTCTTGTACACCAACGGCGGACCGACGATGAGTCGACAGAACAAAAACAAAAGCGCGAACGTGAGATCGTTCAACGTCGCGAGGACACTATCCTTCATGTTCATCTCTCGAAGAAGCGTTCGAAGGTGCAAACTCGGGTTGCTCACCTCCATCAGGAACAAACAACCGACGAGTTCGGGCCCGCTTCGACCGGTGATGACGCCGCTCGCGAGTCCGCCTATCGTGAACAAGTGATGAATCACGTTCTCGACGTCGTTATCCAACAGACAATACAAAAAGTCGTACACAAAGTAGCTGAGGGATAACGTCATGCACTCCAAGTGCTCCGTCGTGTTCATCCCGCCCACGTTTTCGAGGAGCGCGCCCCACGTCGGCAGGCATCTCGCGCACATGAAGATGGCGACAATCGCGTGTAGGAGACTGACGACGCGGTTGGAGAAGCCCGCGGTGCGCGTGCGGAGCGCACCGAAGCGGAAGACGGCGTACAGACACGACCAACCGACGGTCCACGGAACAACCTTTTGCAGCGCCGGAACGGCCTGACGAAGGTACTCGACGTCGGCGAGATCGAGCGTTTTGGGCGCCATGTTTTCGAGGCAGACGCGTTTCCTTTGGGAGAGACGGTCGCTTCGGGAAACCGCGTTGTGAGGATCGCGCGACGACGTCAACTGAGGCTACGGCTTTGGTCCCGTCAACTGAGGCTTTAAGCTACATTATCTACAACGGGCTACTTCCACCGCACGTGAGGGCTAGAACCAAAAGTTCATCGATATAGATGCCGTGAGCGAGCGCACGTGGTGCCAGCACTTTGCCGGAATGAAGACGAAATCTCCCGGCGCGAGGACGACGTCGTGCGCCGTGGCGTTTCTAAATTCAGGAAACTGGTCAAAGTCGGGGTTTTCAACATCCACCGCGCTGAAATTTCCTTGTGCGTGACGCCCCGTGCGAGATGCCGCGGTGCGATACATGTACGGCGTGTCTTGCTCGAGGAAGATTCTCACCAACTTGAATCCGGCGACCTGCGAATGAAACGAAAAAGCGCAACAAGAAGTCAGTCGGAAACGTTCCTCACGATTGTTTTCGTAAAGAGCGCGCGAAACAGGCGATGAAAATGTCGAGCGCTGTGTAGGCCGACCACCATGGCTTCGGTGAGTCGGTTCTATTGTCGCTCTTTGTTGTAGGGAGTCTGTATCACCAAGCTGTCATGACTCGCACAGCTTAGCTTCATGTTAAACTCCCGGCGTTCGCAGATCCAGGGCGAGACTACGCGAGATCGATCAAACGCACCTGCCCGAGTAAGTTATCGTACGTATCAAAGTGACACGGTGTGATCGTCCCCGCCGTACCCATCCACACGTTGATTCGCTCGAGCGATTTCAGGCAATATTCGGGCGGCGCGAAATCCGACGACAAATCGGAGAGTTGATCGACGAGCTGATGTTGTGCAAGATACGACACGTCATCACCGATCGCTCGACCAGAAATCGAGGGCACCATGTGCTCGTCGACGAACTCGGCGAAGGTTTTCACGTCCTCTCTCCACGTGTTGTCGTGATACCGTCCCAATTCCAACGGCACGCTCCTGTGTCCGTGATGGTCTCGCCACCATCGCAGATCGTTCCATTTCGTCATCGCGGGCCACTCCGCGCCTAATCCGACCAAAACCACGGGTGTGTCCGTGTTATAGTACGTCGCCTTGAACTCTTTACGACTCAATCGCCCGTCGACGCGTTCCACGAAGCGACGTTCGCCTTCGCCCGCGACTGTCGGCGCCGTCTTCGGAAATAACCAACCACTCTCGACCTCGCTCTTGACGTACATTCGACGCTGTGCCTCGACGCCCAACGCTATCTCCGTTGTTTGAACGAACCCCGCGAGCGCATCGCCCGGCGCGCCCACGATGAACGCCATGTCGACCGCTTCCATGGCGCGTCTCGCCGCCTCCAATCCACCCTCTCGAAGTAAACCGACGCACCGACGAAGCTGCGCGAGGACGTAGCACTCCCTGTGACTCGGCTTGGCCCACGTTCCGGTTCGCTTGAGGTCACCGTACAGCTCATCGGCGACCTCGGTTGCCGTCTCGGCGTCGGCGCCGTGTAAAATTCGGCGCAGCCGACTCGCGAGCGCGTCGTCGCCCTCGCGCTCGAGTTCGTCGCACACCGCGTCCCCGAACGCGGCGGCGAACTCGCGCGAGAGCGCGGCGTCTATGTCATCGATTCGCGACGCGAGGGACATCGATCGATCGAGGCGAGGAGGGACGATGTGTCGTCTCGTACTACACGGCGGGCGCGGCTAGCAACTACTTTTCCCAAAGACGCTTCAACTCGGCTCCGGCTTTGCACTTCTCCACCGTGCGCACGGCGATGTCGAGAACCTCGCTCTGGATGACGTCCATGTCGCGATTCGCATCGATGATGTTCCACCACTCCTCCTTCATGTCGTCGAAGCTCTTCTTGACGGCGCGCTGAATCTCCGTCGTCTCGTATCGCTCCTCGCCGAAACCGCCTCGTCGAGCCGCCTCTTCGAGGGATAACTCCAAGTATAACAGCGCGTCCGGTCGAGGTAAACCGATCTCCGGCGCGCGACACCAGTTCAGATCCAATCCCGGCGCGTTTTTCGCCGCCGTGAACGCGACACCGCTGTACGAATACCTATCGCACACGAGCGTGACGCCCTCTCGCAGTTTGCGCTCCATCAATTCCTTCTTTTCCCATCGATTCGCCGCGAACAAGAGATGAATCGCCCCGTCCGTCATCTCTGCCTTCGATCGCAAGTACTCATCGATCATCTTCCCCATGGCGGTCGTGCGATCCGGGTACCTCCACAGCTCGGCGGCGACGCCTCGCGCGTTGAGCGCGTCGACGAGTCGCGCCGCCTGCGTGCTCTTCCCACATCTATCCGCGCCCTCGAACAACACGAACGCCCCTCGCGACGCCGCGCGCGTGACACCGTTCATCCTTTTCGCGCGCACACGCGACGACGACGACGACGACGAACGCACGCGCGTCGTCGGACTCGAGCCGCGTCGGGGCGTTTGAACCAACACCGTCACGGACGACACGGCGACGGTATCACGCGGCGCGGCGCGACTCGACCGCGCGTTCGCACGTTCGTTCGTTCGCGCGGTGAGCGCCTCGACGGACGATCGCACGCGCGCTCGATCACACGTTCGCGACGTCGTCGACGACGGCGCGTTTGTGCGAACGGACGCGACGACGCGATGTCCTCCACCGTACCGGGAGTGCTCAGAATTCAAACACACACCTTACGGATCTCGTTACACACACTCACACTACGACTCATTCACCCATACAATCATAGACACGCACACCGTCTCCACCACACACACGTACCCCACCCCCCCACCCCTCGTGCGTTTACACTCGTCGAACGTGTCGAAAACCCTAAAAAACCATCCCACCCCAACCCTTTCCCCAAACTCATCGTCTTCACACCCCCTCCACTACGTGTTTTTATCGTCACCGAACACGACGGAAGACCTCGACCTCGACCGCGCGCGCGTCCGCACACTTCGACGCGACGATCATGTTCACCGTCCGCGCCTCCTCCGTCCAAGCGACCTCTCGCGTGGGTCTCACCCGCCCGGCGCGCGCGACGCGTTCGGTCGCCATGCGTGCCGGCAAGGTACGTTTTTATGTCGTCGCGCCCGTCGCGGTCGACGCGTCCACGGTCGCGCGTCGCGACGCACACCCGGGACGGGGGCGCGACTTGGACGCTCGCCCATCCGCACCGGTCGATGGCCCTCGATCGATCGATCCCCCGATCGCTTATCCGCGGCGTATCCGTCGCGCGCGAGGGTGGTGACGGGCGTCGCGCGCGCGATGCGTGACGATGATATTTGCGTCGTCGTCGCGCGCGCGCCGAACGCCCGCGCGCGCGCGACGGCGACGTCGGTGGCACGTGGGCGCGCGCGCGCCGTATCCACATCCGCCGCGCGCGACGCGCGATCCTAAACCCTATGGGTGATGACTGACTCTGCCTCTCCCCGCGCGCAGTCCAACCCGGTGTCCTCTGGGTACGCCGCGGCGCTCGTCGACGCGTGCAAGTCCTCCGGTGCGCTCGAGCAAGTGCACGCGGACATGGAAACCCTCGATGCGTACGTCAAGGCGAACGCCTCCGTCGCTGGTTTCTTGGCCAACCCGACCATTGTCGCGGAAAAGAAGAAGGATGTCTTGGGTAAAATCGGCAAGGAGGCTGGCTTCCACGCGTTTACGACCAACTTCTTGAACTTGTTGGTTGACAAGAAGCGTGAGAACCAACTCGAAGGTATCATCGAGGAGTTCGAAACGCTCTTCTGCGAGGCTACGGACACGCAAGTGGCCACCGTGACGTCTGCTGTCAAGCTCGAAAACGAGCAACAGTTCATGATCGCGAAGAAGTTGCAAGAGATGACGGGCGCCAAGAACATCAAGCTCAAGCCGGAAGTTGACGAATCCCTCCTCGGTGGTTTCGTCGTCCAATACGGCAAGGATGGCTCTGGCTTCATTGACATGTCCGTCAAGGGCCAAGTCAACAAGTTGGCTTCCGTCTTCACTCAATAATTTCGTTGAGTGCGCGTGGACCCACCCGCTTTGCCGCAGTTAGATTTCGCGAAGAGAGTCGCGCGCATGAGACGCGCGCGCGTGTGTACATTTCTTCGGAACCTTAGACATCTAGGATAGTTGGATCGACGAATTCGTCGACCGATTCATTCTCGATTTAATTCTATTCTCTGTTTGAGTCACAAACATTCTCTCTAAATCCCTCTCGCGCCGCGCTCTCTTCTACTCGCTAGTTCGACTTTGCGCCGACTTTACAAACTTTGCGCCTACGTACGCGATCGTTTTTAACGGCGACGTGCTGAGAAGTCCAGCCACCGCTTGACGCAACGTACTCGTTCGCACGATTCGTCGAACGCACGCGCGCACCGCACCGCCGACGCGCTCCGGGTCGTCGCCGGCGGATGCGCAGACGCTCTCCGCCACCGCCGCGGCGTCCGCGCTCGCGTCCAACCTTCGCCCATTTCTCAGCATCGCCATCACCGTGTCCGGCAACGTCTCAACGCGTCCTCGCAGCGACTCTGGACTCATATCCTGCGACCACGCACCAGACGAACGCGCGCGCACGACGCCGAACTCGAGCAACTCGCGCACCACTTCCTCGTACGCCTCTCGCAAGCCGTCCCCGTTCGATCGAGCGATCCGCTCAACCTTAGACTCGTCCTCCGCCGCGAACAAGAATCTAACATCACCATCGTACGACAGCCGCACGATGGCTCGATGAAAATCGAGCTCGGTGAAACTCTCCGGCAGGGTGAGCAGCGCCGCGTTCGCCGCGCTCCGCGCGTTCCTCGACTGCGCGCGCGTCACCGCATCGCACGCGTGCACCGTCTCGTGTGGTTTGTGCATTCTACCCGCGACGAATAAATGATTCCACGCCTCCAAATCTTTCACGCAGTCATCGACGCTTACGACGCCGTATTTAAACGCCCGTCCCGACGCGTCCGTCAGACGCGCGTTGAAATGCGTCGCCGCGCCAACCGTCCTCGCGAGACCATCCACGCCCGCAGCGCCGCACATTCGCATCTGCATCGCGTAATGGGACGGATTCGCGCGCATGTTCGCCTCGTGCCACTCCACCGGATCCCTCACCGCGACGAGGACGTCGAGCGCCGCGCTCGAGTTCGCGAAGGATGCATTCGTCAGTACGGCTGAACCGTACGCCAACGCGTGTTCGACGGGCGGAAGCCCGCCGACGACGCCCGCGATCCGCTCCGCGAGTTGCTTACAGCGCATGGTGTCCGCCGCGCCGCACCGCGCCGCCGTTCGAGCGTTCGGACGCGTCGCGCATTCCGAGAGGCGACGTGTGCGGCTTCGAGCTCACTCTGCTTTACAATACCATCTACTCGCATCGTTCGCGTTCCCTCTCTCACCGCTTCTTCGTCGACGACGGCAATTCCACATTCTCTTCCACGTTCTCTTCAGCCCCCGTGCTCTCCTCCTCTTTCGCCGCATTTGCGCGCTCCGCGTTCGCGTCTCCGAGCTCGCCCGCGCCCACCGCTGCCGAGTCGTCTCTCGCTATTCTCAAACTCCCGATCACCCCGTCCACGCGCTCGAGCGTGAACGTCCCCGTGCGCTCATCGAAGATGAGCGCGCAGTCCACGCCCACGTCCTCGCTCGCGCCCTCGCCTCGATCGTCCAACTCACCCTCCTCGACGCGTCGCGCGCGTTTGCTCTCGGCGCGTCGCATCCCTCGATACCTCACCGTCCTCTTCCGCGTCGCCGCGTCGACGTCGGCGTCTTTCGCCTCGAACACGACCTCGACCGCGCCTCGAGGATCGATGCGCACGCGCGCGCGCTTGCTCTCGTCCGCGTTTTCCGCGCGCCAGTCGTATCGAAACACCGTCAGACTTCGCGCATCCTCTTCATCGTCGCCGTCGTCGCGCGTCGTCGCGCGCGCGGCGAGCGCGCGACGCGCATCGTCGGATGCGAACGCCTCGAGTAGACTCGCGCCGAGGCGCACGTCGTACGCGACGCCAGGCGTGGGCGGGGACATGGACTCGAAAACGGGCACCGCTCCAGAGTGGGGCGCGATGGCGCGCGACGTCCGCGACGTCGTCGACGACGACGACGACGACGACGATGATGAGGGCGACGAGCGATGGGACGAGGACGACGCCATGCGCTGGTGCGAGGACGAGGAGCTCACGGACGCGGAGGAGGAGGCGCGCGAGACGAGCGACGACGTGGCTGCGCTGTTGAATCGACGACGCGCGGACGCGACGACGACGACGGCGACGGCGACGCGCGAGCCGACGCGCGACGCGGAGGATGGATCGACGTCGAAAGTTCCCGTCGCGCTCTCCTACGGCAGCGTCTTCACGCACGCAAAGGCGGGGATGGAGGCGGTGGATAGGGAGCTCGTCTCTCGCGTCGTCTACGACGCGACGGTGGGTACGCCGCACCACGAGAATGAACTCCGAAAAGAGGCCAAGACGTCGAAGAGGATCGCATTGATGAAAGAAAAGGCGCGGCAGATGACGCGGGCGGAATGGGAGACGTGCGAGCGGCGAAGCGATGAGCGTGCGAGGATGATGGAGAAGACGCGAGACGGGCGAAGAAAGTGGTTGGTGGTGGACATGGATGGATTTTACGCGGCGTGCGAGGAATTGGCGAATCCAGAGTTGAAAAAAGTGCCCGTCGGCGTCGCCGCCGGACCGTCGTGCGTGCTGACGACGGCGAATTACGTGGCGAGAAAGTACGGCGTTCGAGCAGCCATGCCGGGGTTCATCGCGAAGAAGCTCTGTCCCGAGTTGGTCTTTGTGAAACCGGATTTTAAAAAGTACATCAAGGCGAGTCAGGAATCGAGGAGCGTGTTCGCGCAGTATAATCCGGATTACATCGCCGGGTCTCTGGACGAGGCATACATCGAGGTGACGGAGTACTGCGAGAAACACGGTACGACGATGGAGGCTGTGGCGGAGGAAATTCGCGCAAAGGTGAAGGAGGCGACGGGCGGGTTGACGTGTTCGGTCGGTGGTGGGTACTCTCGACGCCTGGCCAAGGTTTGTTCGGATTTCAATAAACCCGACGGTCAGTACATCCTCGAACCGACGCGCGACGCCGTGTTGAAGTTTCTGAGCCAACTTCCGGTGCGCAAAATGTACGGCGTCGGGAAGACGCTAGAGCGCATTTTGCTCGAATTTGAAATCAAGACGTGCGGAGACTTATTGGAGAAACGCGCCACCATGCTCGCTCTGTTCACGCCGAAAGCGTTCGATTTCCTTCTCGGCATCGCCCTCGGCATCGGCACCGAGCGACATCCTCGAGAGACTCCTGAGGGTTCTCAGGGACGAAAAGGCGTGAGCAAGAGTGAGACGTTCAGAGCGACATCCGACAAGGCGTACTTGGACGCGAAGATGACAGAACTCGCGACCGAAGTGGCGCTGGAGTGTCAACGATTAAATCTCAAGGGGAGAATGGTAGCAGTGAAATTGAAGAGGAGCACGTTTGACGTCATTCAGCGTCAAACGACGCTCGCGGGGGCGACGAATGACGTGAAGACGATTGTGAACAGCGCGCTGAGACTGATGCGCAACGAAAACTCCATCGGAGCCAACATGACGCTGAGACTCGTAGGCGCGCGCGTGTCGCAATTCGATCGCGACGAGGACGTACCAGATGATCAAAATCGCATCGATAAGTTTTTACTTTCCCCGAACACGGTTTCGACGCAAGCCGCCGCGTCGGGAGAAGAAATGTGGACTTGCGACGAGTGCACGCGAACGTTCTCAGTCAAGCAGAAGAGAGAACATCTTGATTGGCACGTGGCGAGACGATTACAATCGTTACACGACGCCGAGGAGTCACGCGCGCGATTCGCAAGGTCTCAGGTTGGCGGTTCGAAAAAAGTGCGCGGGCGACAGCGAGATTTGAAATCCTTCTTTCACAAGTAGCGACAAATTTGTACAGTAGCTAGAACGACGATGTAGTCGATGCGCGTCTCAGAGCGTCTCGCGCCTCCCAAAGCGCCACTAATCTATCGCGTTTGGCGCGTCGAATCCCCATCTCTTCCTCGCTGAGTTCCGGCTTAGGCTTCGTCGCCGGCGCCGGCGCGGGTTGAGGCTGCGGCGACACGTCGAGCGGCTCCCGCGGTGACGGCACCGTGTTGAGCATGTTTTGCATCCAGCGCAACCACGCCTGGTATTCGTGCAACTTTGCGCCCTTGATTTTCATCGTGAGATCATCCGCCAAGTCGAGAGTCGCGACGAGTAGACACAACTGTTGAGGTTCTAAATTCTTCGCCAGTAGTCTCGGCAAATCGAGCCACGCCTTGTGAAGACTTCCTCCCAACATCAGCGCCGTCTGCGCCGAGGCTGGAGTTCGAGACATCAACTCGTCCAAGTGTCCGCACAAAACGCTCGCCTCGTGCGCTCCCGACGCTGTCGAAAGGCGCGTCGCCGCGACGGTACCCGCGTGCGTCGCGTGCACGAATTCCGACAAGGAGACGTCCTCCGAGTAACCGCACGCGCACAGCATCGCCTCCAAACGATCCAAAGCGCGCGGGTTCGCGCGTCTAGGTTCGAGTTTTTGTACCAATCTTCGAAGCTGCGCGAGCGTGATTCGTCCGATCGAGGATCCTTGCGACCGGAACAACGGTTGCAGCAACTCCAATCGTTCGCGAGCGACGGTCCACATGATGCAACACAAATCGTCGACGAGCGCGCGATCGCGCGAGATGTCGAAAGATCCCGCGAGCGGCGGCGCGGACGGCGCGGGTCGATCGTCCTCGTCCTCGTCGCAATCGTCTTCGATGTCCAACATCTCTTCGTCTCTGTCGTATCTCACCGGTTCTTCGTATTCTTCCTCGAAGAGCTCGTACGGAGCCGCGTTGTCTCGCAAAAATCTGCGCAAATCCTCGTCGTCGGACGTGCCGCCCGCACGCGCCGTCTCTTCCACCGCTTTATCGACGGCGCCATAGTTTGCTAGATTCGTTGCGCTCACGCTCGCTTTCCCTAACAACGGCGCCTGCGCGGCTTTGTCCATTCGCGCCGTCTCCGCCTCTTCCTCCTTTGCGCGCGGCGCGGCGACGTCAACCGGCGTCGGCGGCGTCTTCAATTCTTTCACTCGGTACACCCTCCCTCGCACGCCTCCGTCCTTCGGCGCGCGCACGGGCGACGCCGCACCATACGTCGTCTCCTTCGTCTCCGGAAGCAGCGGCACTCGCATCGCTTGCCACGCCTTGGGAGACTCGCCGTCGCCGCTCGCGCCGTACGCGCCGCCGCCCGCCGCCGCCAACAACAACGGTTCTCCCGCCCCGCTCCCCATCGCCGCCTCGCTCACTACCCGTTCCGGCACCGCGTGCTCGATCAAATCGAGTTCCACGACAATCTGCGGCGAATTCTCGACGATCGCTTCCTCCACTGCACCGTACGACGTCGCGCGTTCCATCGCGCGCGGCGTCATCAACGGTTCGCGCGCCTCGCCGCCGTCCTCGAGCGTCGGCGATTCCGCGATCGCCCCGTACACCTCCACGCGCCCCGACGACGACGACGACGATTTCAACAACGGTCGCGTCAGCGACGCATCGATCACCTCCATCGCGCGCCGCGCATCATCCACGTCTTCTTCTTCGGCGGCGGCGTCTTCGGCGCCGAAACCGTCGGCGTCGAATCGCACCCACTCCGTCGTCGCCGTCGCCGGACTCAGCGTCGACGCGTCGAGCTCCAGCGCCTCCTCATCGCTCGCGAGGGATAACGGCGACTCACTCGCGAACGCGTCCGGCGATGCGTCGCCCTCGCGCGGCGTCACGGCGTCCTCGGTGGTTCGACCAACGAACGCATCGTCATCGTCTTTTGAAACGAACGGATTCGTCGACCGATCGAGCGTCGACGCGCGACGCGGTTTCTCCGGCGTCACGAGCCCGCGACCGGGGACGAAGAGTTTCGCCTCGGCGTTGAGCGCGCGCATGGCGACGCGAGGGCGAGTCGCGAGCGACGGTGTGTGACGCGCGGGAGTATGAATGCGCGCGCGACACGCGCCGCAGTCGGCGTCGCGGTCGTCGTCTCGCTACGCGATGGAGCGGTATGAAAAGGGCCGAACGCTCGGTGAGGGGACGTTCGGTGTCGTGCACGAGGCGCGCGTGCGAGAGGTGCGAGGCGAGCGACGCGACGGGACGATTCGTGCGTCTAGCGGTGCGCGCGGCTGGCGATGAAAAATGCGACACAGGCGACGCGCGCGACGGCGCGCGCGCGGCGTTCGACGACGGCGCGCGTGAGTCCATTTGGTTCATCGACTGACGACGCTCGACGCACGACGCGCGCGCAGACGAACGAGGTGGTGGCTATCAAAAAGATCCGTTTGGGCAAACTCAAGGAAGGGGTCAACTTTACGGCGATCAGAGAGATTAAACTCTTGCAAGAGATTAAACACGAACACGTCATCGAATTGGTGGACGTGTTCGCGCACAAGAAGAATTTAAATTTAGTGTTTGAGTTTTGTGGGGGGGATTTAGAGATGGTGATCAAGGATAAAGGGACGCCCATGAGCGCGGGGGAGGTGAAGTCGTACGCGCAAATGACGCTTCGCGCGGTGGCGCATTGTCACGAGAATTGGGTGCTGCATCGAGATTTAAAACCGAATAACCTGTTGATTGCGCGAGATGGGTGCTTGAAATTGGCGGATTTTGGTCTGGCGAGGATTTTCGGGTCGCCGGATAGAAGGTTTACGCATCAAGTGTTTGCGCGATGGTATCGAGCACCGGAATTGTTGTTGGGATCGAAGACGTACGGGCCGGGCGTGGACGTGTGGGCGGTTGGGTGCATCATCGCGGAGATGATGCTGAAACGTCCGTTTTTCGCGGGATCTTCAGACATTGATCAGTTGGGGAAGGTGTACGCCGCTTTGGGGACGCCGACGGAGACGAGTTGGCCGGGCGTGTCGGCGCTACCCGATTTCATCGAATTCGTGTACGTCGCTCCGCCCGATCTTCAACAGACGTTTCCGAACGAAACGGACGAGGCGATCGATTTGTTGAAGAAGATGCTCGAATACGATCCGAATAAACGAATCACGGCGGCACAGGCGTTGGAGCACGCGTACTTTCACACCAAGCCGGCGCCGATTCCGTACCGGCGGCTTCCGAAACGCTTCGCGACGAAACCCACCGCGGCTGCGTCGCCCGAATCTGCGCGTGAACCGAAAACGGGAGAGAAACGTTCGCGGGAGACGGATGCCGTGGTACCGGCGGACGCCGAGGCGCCGGATTCCGCGGATCCAAACTTTCGCCCCAAGCTCAACGAGAGCGATAGAGAAAGCTTGCGCAAGCGAAAAGGCGCGCTCGACGCCGCGTTCGCCGATGCAGAGTGAATAGAACACCCTTAGCCGCTACAGTAAAAAAGCTTAGAACATATACTACATCACTACTACATCGCGCGCTCAATCCGCGGCGTCAACAGCCGCGCCTGCCGCGACGCTCGGCCGCGTGCCGCCGACGGCTGGTTTCGCCGCGCCGCCTGTCACTCCGGCCATCTCCTCTTGCATGCGCTGCAACTCCTCGGGATCGATCCCCTCCAATATCTTTGGCGCCACATACGCCAGGAACACCGACATGATCACCATGAGCGCCATGGGGTTCTTCAACAATCCCGCGAGAGACACGCTCGACGCGGGCTCAAAGTATTCGGCGCGACTCACTGGAACCAACCGTAACGGTTTCGTCTCCAACACCACCGACCGATCCTCCGCGTACGTCGCTTCCACCTCTACGTCATCACCACCTTCACCGCCCTCGACGCCTCGAAGGCGAACCTCGACCGGCGGATACGTCAACCCCACGGCGCGTACGCTCAAGACGTGCGTCCCCACCGGCGCGTCCTTCACGACGAACGTCCCATCGCCTCGCACCCTCGCGTGCATCTTCCCGTGAAACTCGGTCGCGAGCGTGACGCGAATGTCTCTCGTCTCCACCCCGGTCGCTCGGAGAGGTTCCAGCGCGAGCGCGCCGTCCAGCGCGTACCGCTCGCGCGCCATCAGCGTCCCATCGTCGTCGCCATCGATCGTTCGAAGCGCGCCGCTCTGAAGATTTGCCGCGCACGAACGCGCGCGAGCGAGCGCGAGGAACACGAGCGCGAACGTTACGGTCGCGCGCGTAGATCGTCGCATATCGATCCGATCGTCGTCGACCCAGCGCGCGCGCGGCGAAGTGTCGAGCTCACTATTTCTTTTGTTTGAAGCGGCAGTTCGAGGCGAGCCTCGTCCGCGCGCGCGTCATGGTCATCTCCGACGAGACGTACGGACGATGGAAATCCCTCGTGCCGTTTGTGTACGATTGGTTCGCGCACACGCGCACGTCGTGGCCGTCGCTGTGCGCGCGTTGGGGAGAGACCGTCGATAGGAACGCGTTTCGAACCAAGCAGCGCGTCTATCTCACCGAGCAGACGGAGGGAACGAACACGGCGGGGAAGCCTCTGCCGAACACGATCTTGGTGTGCCAGGCGGAGGTGCTGCGACCGCGCGTGGCGGCGACGGAGCACATGATTTTTGATGAACACTCGAAGAGTCCGATTTTGAAAAAGGAAAAGGCGCTGTGGCACCCGGGAGAAGTGAACCGAATGCGGTGCGTTCCGGGAAGGGAAAACGTGTTGTTGACGCACACGGACGCGCCCGAGGTGTTCGTGTTCGACGCGAACGGAGCGAGTGGACGGAAGAGCGCGCTGTCTCGAGCGGACGGTACGCAATACACGGCGCCGACGGTGTGCTTGCGAGGACACACTGAAAACGCCGAGTACGCGTTGGCGGTGTCGCAGCGCGGTGAGGTCGTCGCGAGCGGTGGAAAGGATGGAAACGTCTTGATCTGGGAGTTGGGCGACGCTAACCAAGGCGCGGGTGGGAGAAACGGCGCGGGGGCTGAGTCGTCCGCGCCCGTCGTAGGAGGCGGGTTAAGCGGAACTGAGCTCGCGAGACACCCAAATCTGTGGGCGCGAATGGCGTTTACGGGGCATACCGACACCATCGAAGACGTGTGTTTCAATCCCCAAGATGAGCGCGAGGTGTGTTCCGTCGGTGACGATCGTCACATGTTTTTCTGGGACACGCGTACGAAGAATTCGACGGGATGCGCGAAAGGGGCGCACGAGGATGATTTGCATTGTGTGGGTTGGACAGCCTTCGACGAGCACGTCGTCGTCACCGGCGGTAAAGATACGATGGTGAAAGTGTGGGATCGTCGGATGCTGTCTGATGGTAAATCAGATGCCATGCACACGTTCGACACGCACACGGATAGCGTACTGTGCGTGGATATGCACCCGCAGAGCAAGGGTGTTTTCATGACTGCGGATGAAGTCGGTAGAATCACGGTCTTTGATTACACGAAAGTCGGCGCGGAACAAAGCGTGGAACAGGCCAAGGCTGCTCCCGCGCACGTCGTCTTCCAACATAGTGGTCATCGCGGTACAGTTTGGGATATACAGTGGAACCCTTACGATCCGTGGACGGCGTGCTCGACGTCAGTCGGGGATTTCCAAAATACTTTACAGTTGTGGCGCGTGAACGACTTGATCTATCGCGACACGGAGGAATGCATACAGGAGTTAGAGCAACATCGCGACATTATCTGCGGGCGTCAAGCACCGGAACCTCGAAAACCTTCCCCAGCGAGCGAAGGCGACGAAACGAAGGCAAAGAATGAAGACGGCGAGGCGGCCGAAGGCGCCGAAGATCCAATGGAAACCTAGGAGATTTTTTGAAATACAAGCGACAAACTCTAGACTACTATCTTTCGGCACCGAACGCCCCGAGACCGACGCGCTTGCCTCGCGTCGACGCCGTCACGGGCTCGGCGATGCCCTCAGTTTTGCCTAAACCAGAACCTTCACCCTTGAAGCCCATCTTGGCGAGCATACGACTTCCGAAACCCGTCGTGTGTTTTTCAAACGCGCCGAACTCATGTCCCGCGCCCACGACGACACCTCTCTTGCGCGCTCGAGCCTTCTCGATAAACTCTCTATCTCTCGCTTGCGCCTCGGCGGCGCGCCTCGCACCGCGATTCGGATACACCACCGGTTCGTCGGATACGGGCTCAGCCGGTCTTTTCCGAGGATCCTCTTCATCGTCACTCTTCAAGACCACGTCGCTGTCTTTCGCTGTACCGCCGGAGACAAATCGCACGGCTGGTTTCATTCGCCTCGGCTTCTTCGAGGAGTTCGTCTTCTTTGCGCGATGCGAGACGCGAGTTTTCGCGAACGACGCGGGTACTTTAGAAGACAAAGCGTCGATGTGGATGACGGCGTGTCGACGCTTACCGCCGCCGCGAATCTCGAGCGCGCATTTGTGCATCTTGGCGATTCGCGCCGCATCGTCTAAACTCGGCGCGTTTGGCGACGATTTCACCGGCGGCAAACCGATGTACGCCACGCCCGCGTCTATGGCGGCACCGATGACGCGACTCCACGCTTTCGTCGCGTCGCCGTCGTCGCCGTCTTCGTCCTCGTCGTCGTCGTCTTCGTCGCGTCCCGGCGCGAAGGCTTCGTCCTCGCTCGAATTCCACTCCGGCTCCGGCAATCCTCCGTCGAGATTCATCGACATGATGGACCGTAACTCCCGAGTCAATCGAGCGTCGCTCAGCGCATCGTCCTCTCCATCGCTCTCCTCGTCTACGCCGTCGTCCTCCGTCTCCGTCTCCTCGTCTACGCCGCCGTCCTTCGTCTCGCCTCCTCGCCGCGCGTTCTCGGCGTAGTCCATCGCCACCGCGTCGTCCACGCTCGCATCGCTCGACCAATCCTCGCTCGTCGACGCCTCTTCGTCGTCCTCGCTCGTCTCCTCCGACGACACGTCTCCGTAGTCGTACGCCACGGCGGCGTTCGTCGCCTCCGCGCGCGTCGACGGCTCGCCGCGGTCCAACACGATCTCCACCCCTCCCACGCGCATGGTCGTCGGCGCCCCGTTCGTGCGTCCGCGTCCGCGCCCTCCTCGCGAGCGCGCGGACGTCGACGACCGTCCGCTCGTCCGCGCGCGTCGACCGAGCGCTCGACGCGCGTCCCACGCGTCGTCGTCGTCGCCGCCGTCATGGTGTGCGTGTTCCCAATGAATGATTTCATCCGCCGTGTACCGCCGACGCGTCGTCCCGCGGGCGACGCGCGCGACGTCGCCTCGACGAGCGTTCGTTCGCGCGCCTCGTCGACCGCGCGCGTCGCGATCGCGACGCGGCATGACGAGCGCGAGGCGAGCGCGAGCGCGGTGCGCTGTGGAGTCATCGACAGTCATGGGCGCGCCGACTCGTCGGCGGCGTCTCGACGTCGCGCCGCGACTTCTCGCGCGGATTCTCGTCGCGTGCGTGCTCGTCGTCGCGCTCGGAGCGCGTCCCGCGCGAGGTACGCGCTCGGTCGTCGCGACGCGGGGCGGTCGCGCGCGCGCGTCAACTGTCGTCACGATGAATTCAAACGACGCGCGCGCGGAGCGTAGACTGACGACTCGCGCGTTCGATTCGCGACGCGATCAGGGGGACTGGTGTCTAAATTTATCGTCAAGCGCGGGAAGGAGGCGTTCAGGGAGGCGCGACGCGCGAGGGAGGCGGGAGAGACGCCTCGCGGGTGGGAGGCGCGACTCGCCGAGTGGGCGCGACGCGCGTACGAGGACGCGAGATCGACGGCGGAGACGTCGGAGGGGGCGCCGGAGACGCGCGCGAGATTTGAATCGCGGTCTGGCGCGGGCGGGGAGGGATCGGAGTCGTGGTCGAGGGAGGATGGATGGGATTTGGGAGAGGAAGACGCGCGCGCGCGCGACTCGAAGGGCGGAGACGAGCGCGCGAATAACGACGACGACGACGACGACGACGAGACGACGCGCGTGGAGAGCGACGGTGCGGGCATTGGTTTACGTGTATTGTATCCAGACACGTTCGACGACGCGACGCGCGCGGCGAGAGAGCCTACCTGCGACGCGGCGAAGGACGTCGACGCCGACGGCGAGACGAGAAATCGTTGGCTCGTCGTCGCGTGCACGCGACAATCACCTACGTGTCGACATCTCGCGCCGATTCTCGGGATTTTAAGTCACGACAGCGCGTTCACGTCCGTCGACGGCGGCGGATACGCCGTGGGATGGGTCGACTGCACGCCGGTGGATGTTCGACCGTGGTGTCTCGAACGACTCGGCGCGACGGCGGTGCCGAAACTCGTCGCCTTCGCCAACGGACGCGAGAAGCCCTACGGAGGTGGGTTCAAGGGTGAGTACGCGCACAAAATCCGTCGATTCTCCCTGTCGTTCGCGGCGGAATCGACGGCGTGCGACGCCTCGACGCGCGCGACGGCGGACAGTTAGAGTCCCCGCGTCCCGCTCCTTTTGAGAGTCGACTCTTTCAGACCAAAGACTCATCCCGTCTCAGAATCAGACGGATCGCCTCACATCGCGACGCGACGCGCGCGCGCGTCGTCGTCATCTTTTCCGACCGACCAGACTCGGCGCCGCGCGGCGTCGCGTCGCGGTATGCGCGCGCGCTCGGCGTCCGCGCACGGTGCGTGCGGCGCGAGCGGCACCGGTCGAGGGCGTTGGACGGGCGTGAAATCACGCGCGTGCGCGTCCGTCGTCGCGGAAGGTACAGACGCTCGACTGGTGGAACTCTACTCGGGCATCGGCGCGACGCGGCTCGCGCTTGAACCGCTGCTTAACCTTCGGGACGTGGTGTCGGTGGATAACTCGGACGCCGCGAACGCGGTGTACGCGTCGAATTTCCCGGGTCACGTCCCGATGCGGAAGAATATCGAACACTTGGACTTGAATACGTTTTTCGTCTCGGACGGAGGAGAGTACGTGTTAACCATGTCGCCGCCGTGTCAGCCGTACACGCGTCGGGGGAAACAATCAGAGTCCGAAGACCCGCGCGCGCGAAGTTTTCATCGCATCATCGATTCGATTCCTTCCTTGAATCACCCGCCCAGATGGATATTCGTCGAAAACGTCGTGGGTTTCGAGAAGAGCGACACGCGGAAATGTTTGCTCGAGGCTCTTCGTTCGCGAGGATACGGAGGCGTGCGTGAGTTCATCGTGAGTCCGACAACTCTGGGTATCCCGTACACGCGTAGCAGGTATTATTTGATCGCAACGTTTTGTCGAGGTGGATTTGACGCGCCGGTGCCGCCATGGCTCGACGGTTACGAGCTCGACGAAACCGGAGAATTTGTCAATGTCGACGCGCGGGATTCCGACCGCGAACGTTCTACATTGGAGCGGTACGTCTTGACCGAGCTCGATGAGAAGGCGGAGCTACGATTAGGCCCGGAAACTGTTAGGAAATATTGGAAGTGGTTGGACATCGTCACGAAGGATAGCGAACGATGTTCGACGTTCACCTCTGGCTATGCCGACACCGTGTTCGGCGGGTCCGTCTATTTGCTCGACGACAGCGAAGACCTCACTCGTTCGCTGGAAGTCGACGACGTGTCTGGTGTCATGCGCATTAAGGAGCACGAGGTCGAACGCTTCGTCGACGCGTTGCGGTGGTTCGACGTCGAAGAAATAAAAGCCTTGCACGGCGTTCGCTCAGACTTTTCTTTCGCCGCGAGCACGTCGAACAAAAAGTCAGTATTTCTCCTAGGAAACTCTATATCTGTGGACGTCGTGCGTGAGATTTTACGTTACGCTGTCGACGCGGGATAGTCGTGTGTAGCTTTTGTAGCGCATCTTAGCGTATAGCGAATCGCTCGCAATACTCGGTACAGGAGAGAGTTGACATTACAGAGCGCGGACGAGCTAGTTCTTTTTCACGATCGCGCCGTACGCCACGATCGGACCCGCGTTGCCGTCGTCCGCCTCGGTTTCGAAATCATCGACGCCGGCGCGAATGACGACGGAACGTCCCGCGAGCGAATTCGCGGCGCCGGGCTTCAACGTCGTGTACAAATCCTTAATCTTCGTCGTCGAAGACCCATCATCTTCGGCGACAATGTTGCCGAGATCACCGATGTGTCTGTTCAGGACCACGCCGTCGCCCAAAAAGTGAGACGCCGAGGCGCCGTACTTCTTGAGCGCCTTCGGACCGTGATGCGGGCGCTTCTCGGGATTGTACGATTCTCCCGTGCACTTGCCCTCGTCGTCGCACGACGCGACGTCGCCGTTCTCGTGCACGTTGATACCGTGTTTTCCCGGCGTCAAACCTCGCACGTTCGCCGTGACGACGACGAGCTCTTGGTTGGACCTGTTCTTGTCCAACGCGAACGACACCGTCCCGCTCACGCCGGCGCCCGCCTTGGTGGGCGTCAGCTCGGCCACGTACTCGGTCGCCGCGAACGACGGCATCGCCATCGCACCGCTCGCGCACAGCGCGACGACGGCGCTCGCGAGCGCGCGCGAGGTCGAACGAACGACGTCATTTTCATCTTTATCCGAACGCGCGCGCGCCCCGCTCGCGCGTACGACGCCGGCCGCACCGCGGTGTGGACGCGTCGCGGACTTTGAGCGCGTCGCGAACGGCGTCGACGACGACGCGACGGCGCGTGCGGGCGCCACCATGTTCGCTTCGTCGGCGTGATTGTGACGACGGTTGTCCCCGCCGAGACCGCACTTTCGGTCGACGCCCATCGCGCCCATCGCGCGCGACGCGATGCGCCCGGGAGAGGGCATCGCGCTCATGCGCGAGCGCAACGCGCGCATGCACAGCGCGGCGTCGGTGGCGAACGGGACGACGGACTTTACGCTTCGTCCCGACGACGTCGTCATCGCCACCTATCCCAAGACTGGCACGACGTGGACGATGCAAATCATGCATCAGATACGATGCGCCGCGGCGAAGGTGGACGGGGAATCGTTCGGGGAGATCACCGAGGTCGTCCCGTGGGATATCTTGGCGTTGGATTGCGGACAAGATTTAGACGCGACGCAGACGGCGACGCCGAGACTGTTCAAGTCACACGAGAGCGCGTCCACCGTAGCGCGAGGTGGGCGATATTGCGTCGTGGTGCGGGACCCGATCGACGTGTTTCATTCTTTTTATAAATTTTTACCGGCGTACATGGGCATCGAGCCGGGGGCGATCACGAAGGAGGAGTTCGCCGAGGCGATTTTCGCGGGAGCGTCGCACTCCGGCGGCTTCGACGAGCATTATTTGAGTTGGTACGACGCTCGCGAGGCGGATCCGGAGAACGTGTGCATGTTGACGTTCGAGGACATGAAGCTCGATCTCGGCCGAGTTGTGGACGAGCTCGCCGCGTTCATGCGCGTCGAGCTCGACGACGCCGGTCGCGCGCTCGTCCTCGAGCGGTCGAGCTTCGAGTACATGAAGAATAATGATAAATTCGACGACCATTTCGTGCGTGGGAAGATCGCGGCACAGATTGGATTGCCTCCAAACTCACCGTTCACTGTGGGCAAAGTGCGCGAGGGCGGCGGCGGCGTGGGCCATGGCGCGCGCGAGCTTCCCGCGAGCGTTCGCGCCGCCATCGAAGACAAGTGGACGCGGCGCATGGGCGCGAGAGGATTCGCAACGTACGACGATTTCCGTCGCGCCGTCAATCGCGCGCGATGCGTGTAGCAGTGCTACAGTAGTACCGTGTATCATACGTTAATTTTCATAGTCATCGCCGCGTCCCGCCCACTCGCGCGTCGAAAGTGTCCCGCGCTCGACTCGCGCTCCACACAATGCGGACGTGCTCCACCGGCCCCGCGCGCGCGCCGGCGCCCGCCGCCAAGCGCGCGCGCACCGCGCGCACGCGCGCGTCCGCGTCCACCTCGACACCGTCACCGACGTCGACGCGCCGCGCGTGGGTGCTGTCGAAGAAGGGCAATCTAAAAAATTTGCACCTGCGCACCGTCGAGTCCGAACCTCTGGGCGCCGACGACGCCCGCGTCCGCGTGCGCGCCGTCGGGCTCAACTTTGCCGACGTCTTCACCGCGCTCGGTCTGTACGCCGCCGCGCCCGAGGGCGCGTTCACGCCCGGATTGGAGTGCTGCGGAGAGATTCTCGAGGTTGGGCGCGACGTCGACGATTTTCGCGTCGGCGACCGCGTCATGTGCGTGAAACGTTTCGGCGCGTTCGCCGACGAGGTGACGTGTCCGACGAGACAGATGCGCGCGTTACCTCGCGAGTGGTCGTTCGAACAGGGCGCCGGGTTCTTGGTGCAGGGATTGACGAGTTATTACGGATTGAAACGTCTCGGCGACGTGCGAGAGACGTCGACGGTGCTCGTGCACTCGGCGGCGGGCGGATGCGGATTGGCGTCGCTCGGGATATGCGAGAGACTCGGTGCGACGGCGATCGCGGTGATCGGCGACGCGAGTAAAGTGGAGACGCTCAAAGAACGGTTTCCGAAACTGCGCGCCATCATCGTGAGGGATAGGAAAAGGTTCGGCGCGCAGGTGCGAGACGCGTGCGACGCCGTCGGCGCCGTCGAGGGCGTCGACGTCGTCTTCGACGCCACGCTCGGGGACTTTTTCAGTGGAGGGTGGGAGAACGTCGCGCGCGGTGGTCGGTACGTCGTGTACGGCGCCGCGGACCTGACGCCTCGCGGCGATTCTGTCGGCGTCTTGGGATGGATGAAACTCGCGTGGAAATTTTTAAAGAGGAAAAAAGTCGACCCGTTGAGTCTCCCCGGGGAAAATAAAGGCATTCTCGGATTTAACTTGATTTGGCAGTTCGATAAGACGGAGGAGTTGGCGGCGCTGTTGGCGGAGCTCGACGATTTAAAACTGCCCGCGCCCAAGGTCGGGGCGACGTTTGCTTTCGAGGAATTACCCGAGGCGTTGCGATTGTTTCAGACGGGGAAGACGACAGGGAAAGTCGTCGTGCGCGTGGATTGAATCGTTTCCAGACTAGTTAACAACGTGTCACACGCTCGGACGACGCGAACCTCGTGACCGCACTCGTCGATTCTGTGGAAACGATGAAATTCTTTGCCATCGTCGTCCTCGTCGCGTCGCTGTGCGCGGCAATCGAGGTCGAGACGTGCGTCGCCGCGCGCGTCTCGACGAAGACGTACGAAAAAGACGACGGCGCGACTCTCGAAGTCACTCGCGAACATCGTCTGGGTGGATACTACGTGAACGCCGTGTACACTAAACCGTGATCGGTACGAAGATTTGTTACTGTAGCCGCAATTTGTTTTTCAATACATTGTCCTTCCTTCTCAGCTCACGCGCTCGCTATTCGATCCGTGAGCTCTTCGATGCGCTCATCTATGATGCGAACGATTCTATCGCTCGAACCGTAGAGACCTGTGCGCATTAACTCGCCTCTCTCCGACACGAGACGACGCACTTCCTTCTCCGCGGCGCGTTTATCGCTGAGCGAGACATCCGTGATCGGGAACTCCAACGGTGGGGCGGAGGCGGCGACGGGGTCGCGAGATTCTCGCTCGTACGCGACGCCGTTTCGCGAACGCTCGAGTTTTTCCGAAATCGCGCGTTTGGGCGGCGCGATGTGCGACGCGTGCGCGCGAGCGGACGTCGGCGCGTTTCCAGACACGGCGGCGACGTCCACCGAGAAGCTCTTCATGAACGCGTCCACCTCGCCATTCTCACCGGAGAGCATTTCGTTCAAAAATTCGTTTGTGCTCGGCGCGACGTGCGCGCGACCGGAGACGTTCAATCCGGCTCGCTCGATCGCTCGACGCAGATGCGCGCGCTCGCGCTCGAGCGCGACCACCTGACGCGCCATCTTCGACAACTGCTCTTTGTACCGCTCCTTGGCTTCCATCTCCTCGGCGACTTGCGCTTCTGCGGCTTCGCACCGCGGCGCGAGACGCGAAAGTTCCGCTTGCATCGCGGCTTCGTTCGTCTCCAGATGCGCCTTTTTGTGCGCCGCGAACGCAGACTCGACCTCGAGCAACTGCGTCTCGGCGTGTTCGAGTCGTCGCTGGAGCGCATCTCGCTCTCGAAGCGCTTCGCGAGCCTTTTGCTTTTCCATCTCCAGGCGATGGTTACACGTCTCTTGGTTTCTCCTCACGGAATCCGTCGCCTCTTCTCTCAAACGCGACGTCTCGCGCTCCAACTTGTGTCTCCTGTGCTCGAATGTCTCCTCTAACTCGACCAATTTCCGCTCGCGATTTTCGAGCGCGATCGCCACCTCGTGCAACTTTTTCTCCATGGCGTGCGACCGCTTCGCCGCCTCCTCCGTCTCTCTCGCGCGTCTCGACTCGTGACGCCGCCACTCATCCTCTAAAATCTTCATGCGCGTCGACTCCTTCGTTCGCATCTCCTCATAAAATTTCGTCATCTGGTGCTGTTTCCACACCTCGAGATCGTACGCCACCTTGTATTCCACACCCGAGCGAGGATCCGTCTCGCCCGCCGCGCGCTCGGCTGTGAGCACAGGCGCGGAAACGTGACGCGTCTGCGCGCGCTTCGCCGGTGGCGGTGGTTTTTGAGCGCTCGGCACGGGCGCGGGCGAGAGCACGCGCGATCGCAACGCGTTGCCTTCGCGCTCTTCCGTGGTCGCGCTCGCACCGCCACCATGTCGAGCCGTTCCCGATCCACGCTCGTCCAGTCGCACGCGAAGACGCACCCGACCGACGACGACGTCCTCGTCGTCCGTCACCTCGGCGCGATACCGCACCTCGGGTCGTCGCAAGAGCTCATCCATCGCGATCTCCGCGGTAGCCACGCGATTCTCGTCCGTCGCGGACCACACGTCGAGCAACAAGAGGGGCTTTTGAGCGAGCGCCGTCGCGAGCGTCGCCGGAGCGCACGCGAACTCGACGGAATCCTCACCCTCGGGAAACTCGACGAGTCCCTGCCCCTCCGCGCTTGGTCTCGTGCGCACCAAGCACTCCGCGCGCCTCCGACTCAAGCCCAAACACTCCGCGAACGCGTCGTCCAGCCCCACTCTCGCGACCACCGGCGAGTCAAAGTCAAACGTCGCCTCGTCCCGACTCGCCTCGAACGACTCAACGCGCGCGGTCAACGCGAACGCGCGCGTCGCCGACCTCCCCACCCCCCCGCGCACCTCTTCCCCGTTCGCCCCACCGAACGCGGGCAACGTCGACTCATCGTCCGACGCCTCGCGCGTCGTCCCGCGCCTCGCCGCCGTCGTCGTCTCCCCGCGCGTCTTCGGCGTCTTCGGCGGCGCGCGCGCCTCTCCCATCGCCTCCTCTCCCACCTCCGTCGCCCCTTCGCGCAACGGCCGCTCCCACGTCTCGATCAACACTTCCGCCTCACCGTTCGCCCCTTTCCCTCGCAACGCCACCCACCGCGCCGCGTCCACGCCTCCGCGTTCGCCGTCGACGCCGCCTCGCGCCACCTTGGCCACGCAAAATCCATACGACATCTTCCCATCCCCCGCGCGCACCTCCACGCGCACGCCCGCGTCCGATCGACGCAAGACTTTGCGTCGACCCTCGCTGCGTCGCCATCGACACGTCCACGTCGTCGAGTCCTCGGTCGCGTCGTCGTCGTCGTCGTCGTCGTCGTCGTTTTCGTCGTCGTCGAAGACGCACCACCGCTCCCCGCGTCGTTTCACCGTCCTCGTCGTCGCCCGCGTCCGCGTCTCCCCGTCGTACGCGCACGTCACGACGACGCGCACCGTCTCGTTCGCGCGCGCCACCCCGCGCACCGCGCGCACGCGCGCGCACGTCTCCGTCACGCGCATCGTCGAGTCGCGCGCGCGCAACTGTCGTTCTGAATGTTGACTTCACGCGCGCCCGTGCGGTCGACGACGGACGCGCGCGACGCGACGGACGCGCGCGCGGTCGTCGTCTCTCGACGACCGACTCGGCGCGGTGGATGGACGCCGGACGCGCGCGTCGCGTCGGCGGCGCGGTGGATGCGTGCGCCGCGCGAACGGTCGGGCGAACGGCCGAGACGCGAGACGCCGACGCGCGAGGCCGACGCGAGGACGACGACCATGTCGCGATCGATGACGACGCGCGCGACGACGGTGCGCGCGCGGATGGACGCGCGCGCGCGGGCGGATGGACGCGCGACGGCGACGACGGCGGTGGCGATGCGCCGGACGAGGAAGAATCGCATCGTGAAGATTACGACGACGGCGACGACGACGACGGCGACGACGACGCGCGCGGACGGTGGCGCGCGACGCGCGTCTCGGCGTGCGACGCTCGCGGGCGCGGGCGCGAGCGACGGCGCGCCGTCGATCGCGTTCGACGGCGAGGCGGTGAAGAAGTGGGCGGCGCGCGCGACGGAGGCGCCGTGGGACGCGCCCGCGGCGGGGTGGAGAGAGTTTTTCGCCGCGAGACCGATCGCGAGCGTGGTAGAGGTGGATAAGACGAACGAGACGGTGTCGGCGAAGGAGGTGGAGAGTCACGGGTTGAATTTGCCGACGTGTAAGGCGGAGGCGTTGGAGCGCGCGCGGGTGAATACGGTTCGGTTTCGACAAAACTACGCGCAGATAGCGGCGGCGGCGACGCTTTTGGGATGCGAATGCGCGGCGTTTGGGTTAGCGTTGGTGTCGTTGTATCTGTATTTGGCGCTGAAGAGCGATAAAATCTTGGGTGAGTTGTCGCTGTGGACGAACGGGGCGCTCAAGTGGAACGCGGCCGTCGTCGCCGGTTTGCCGCGCGACAAGTTGAAGACGGCGACGCTCGCGTTTGCCGTCGTTTTGTTCCTCCTCTCGGACGCCACGGCAAACACGTACGCGGTGATACGATCGGTGATGTGGTCCGCGTGCATCGCGCTGGTTCACGCGGTGTTGAGACCGATCGACCTCAAGGGGACGCTTGCGAACATCGTCAAGGATTTCCGCTCGGCGAAGAATAAAGAGGAACTCAAGGGCGCGGCGCGCGCGGGGTTCAAGTCCATGAAGGCGTGGTTCTCGGAGAAGGCGAAACCGGTGGATTCGATGCCGATCGTGGTCGTCGAGAAGGGGGCGAACGGCGTGGGATCGACCAATGGAAACGCGTCTCCGCGCGACGCGCCTCGACGCGAAAACGCCGACGGCGCCATCGACGTGCAAGCGCGCGAAGCGAGAGAGACGCAAACCAAGTCGCTTCCAGAATCGCAAGACTAAGATGGTGTACACCCCACTTTATCACGTACGATGAAAATATTTCAATAACAAACGAATCAAAACGCGAGCGACTGTCGAAAGCTTACAACTCGCCCTTCTCGTCGACGTCGTCTCGAGACTCTGAATCAAAGTACACGCCCGCCTCCGACGTCCACATCGCGTTCGCCCCTGAATTCGGCGCCGCCATCACCTCTTGATGGCCCGCGATCGGTCGTCCGTACTTCATGCCGTGCGAGTGCAGATACGCGCCCGTGTCCACGTGCTTGAACCGCACCTTTTTCCCGCGAGTCCAGTTCCCGCTTCCGATCGCCAACTCCACCACCCAGTGATCGCCCGTGTCGCTCGACTCGTCGCTTCCGAAGCACGACACCTCACCCTGCCCACTCAGCGGCGATTTATGCAGGTGCGAGTGCAGCCACGCGCGCGTGAGCACGTGCTGCAGCCGCACCGTCGTCCCGTGCGCCACGGCTTCCCCTCGCACGCACGTCTCCCCCAGCGCCGGGTGCAGCGCCCAGTACGCGTCCTCACCGGACTTACGCACCGCGGTGACCGACTGCTGTCCCGAACCGCTCGCGTACGCCACGGCCTGCGACGTCAGGAGGTGTTTCGTGCTCGCGTGCTCCAACTTGAGCGCGCTTCCGCACGTGACCGCGTTTTCGGCGACGACGACGCGGGCGACGAGGGCGAGGACGACGAGCGCGACGCGGATCATCTTCGCAACCCGCATGACGACGAACGAGGCGCGCGGAAGCGGGTGCGCGACGACGAGTGACGCGCGATCGATCGCGTCGTGGAATCACGATGAATCTTCTCCTCGAGCCGACGACGAAGGACGAAGGACGCGGACTACGGGTGTGTGATTACACGCTCGCGCGGACGAACGAACGAACGGGCGCGTGGACTAGTAGATGATGAGAAAATCGCGTCTCTCCCTCTGAGACGGACGACGCGACGCGACGCGACGATCACTTGAAGAGACGCTCGGGCGACGCCAACGCGCGTTCAATCCTCTCCTCCAACTCCTCGGGAGTCTCGATCCAACTCCTCGACTCCTTCAACAGATCCACCTCCCTCGCCTGTCGTCGCAACGACATGACGTGGGCGCGTTGATTCCTTCTCGCCGCGATGACGCGCATGCGTCGATCCTTGACGCGTCTCGCGTCCTCGTGCGACCGCGCGCTCGCGCCCGCCCTCGCCGCCCGCGCCTTGGCGCGTTCCGCCAATCGCTCCGCCTTGGCCCGCGCCGTCTCCGCGCGCGCCTCCTCCGCCGCCTTGGCGCGCTCTTCCGCCTGTCGATCGAAATCCGCGCGCCACGCCTTGCGCATATCGTTCAATTCGGTTCGCCACGCTCGTCTCGCCGCGAGCCACGCGTCGTCCCGACCCGCGCCCTCGCCCTGTCCTCGTCCGCCCTCCGTCTCGCTCGACGCGAGACGACGCGACGACGACGACGACGCGATCGGTGCGGTCGTCACCGCCGTCGCGCGCGTCGTCTCTCGCGCGCACGCGGCGACGCGCGCGTCCCGCGCGAGGCGCGCGCACGCGGCCGCCCCGCGACGAAACATCGGGCCGGCGTCTCGGGAACGCGACGGACGCGCGGTTTCGGTCTTCTGCGCGCGCGACGACGCGACGGACGCGCGTGGGAACGTGGGTTCGAGCGGTGACCCGACGCGCGACGTCGACGACGCGTCGACGTGTGCGGAAGACGCCGTTCCCAGGTTTCGTCGCCGACGTTTTTTCTTTGCCCTCGAGGAAAGAATTCATACGCGCGCGACACACGTCGACGCGACGCACGGCGCGCGCGCACGGGGGAGATGTCGAGCGCGAAACGGAGTCGACGAGAGGTATGCGCGACTCGACGCGAGAACGAACGCGCGAAGGGGGGAGACGCACGAGGGAGGGGCGCGCACGCGAGGTCGATCGGTGAACGATTGCCCATGGATCTTCGGTGCACGGATGACGCGCGTGTGCGCGCGTGCGCGCGCGTGGAGACGACGGTGTGAGACGCGAACGGATGACTAACGTGTGGACGCATGGAATCGTCCGATCGCGCGCGCAGGATGGTTCACACGGTGGTGATGGACCGACGGAGGAGGATTTGGTCGAGCTTCGGGACGTGATCATTCACTGCGACGGCTCGGTGGACGTTTTGGGAGGATTATCGGGAGACATCGCGAGAGATGTCCCGGTGTTGTGCGAACAGGCGACCGATTTTGTCATGGAGTGCGTGACGGAGTTGCCGGTGAAGACGCCGGTGTACGCGGCGTTGGTGGGATTGATCAACGCGCGGGCGGGCGAGTTCGGTGCGCGCGTCGTCGAGGTGACGCGAGAGGCGTTGGGTAACGTGCTGAACGGTGATGATTTATCTCAGAAAGTGCGCGCGCGTTTGTTGACGAGATTTTTGGTGATGCTGAGTACGGTTGGGGTGGTGCAGAGACGCGAAGTGATTTCGTATTTGCGGTCGTTGGTGGACGCCGCCGGCGCGCTCGCCAAGGGAGGCGCCCAGGGATGGCAACCGCGCGCAGATTGGCTCGCCTACGTCGCGTTGTCGGCGCTTCCGTGGTGCGGTGAGTTTTTGTCCAAGTCGGAGTGCTCGAACGAGCTCGAGGCGTTGTTGGACGCGGCGGACGAGTATTGCAAGATGAGAACGCCCAACCTCGACGCCGCGAGCGTCATCGTCAAGTCCGAGGACGGAAACGAGGTCGATTGGTTCATGGACATGTGCAATCGCTTGAGCGCGGCGCGCACGGACGGCCGATGGCAAGTTCTTTCCATCCCCGCGATAGCTGAACCGTTCGTTGATACCCTCGCGAGCACGACGAACGCGCACTCGTTGGGCTCCGTCGTCATTCCGGAGAAGCAGTTCGCCAACCACGCCGAGGCGGCGATTCAATACCCGAGCCGATCCATGTTGAGGTACGTTTGATACCACGCGCGCGCGAACTTTCGATCGATGAACGGCGATGAAGATCACTTCATATCTCGTTAATCCCCTGACCTCGTGCTGATATGACAACTTTAAACACTCGGAGCCGCCACGACGAGGAGCGAATCAATCTCGCGATGGACGAATAAAGACTGACCGTGACGATCACCACGCATCGCAGGATTTTGGACACGACGTTCACTGAAGGAACCGGAAACGCCGACGCGTGGGGTCCGCTCGAACGTTTCGTCGCTGAGGAGTACATCATCGATACCATTTGGGCGTTTGAACCCGGCTACCGCCGCGCCGCCGTTATCCCCGTGACGGAACAGTTGGCGTCGTTGCCGCTTCCGGCGGATCAACCGGAACAGTGTCAGTTCATGGTGGCTGAGACGCTTTTCGCCGAACTTTTGGCGCAGCCACATTCGACGTTCGCGCCGGTGTTGTATCACATCGTCATTCAAGACTTGTGTAAGATCATTCCGACGTTCCCGCCGAAGATGGCAAAGACAGTCGGCGCCATGTTCCGGGCTATCGAGCGCATGGACGTGTCGGCGCGCGATCGTCTCGCGAGCTGGCTCGCGCACCAAGTGTCGTGCTTCGACATGGTCTGGCCTTGGTCCAGCTGGAAGCATGTGATTGAACAACCGGAGGACGCGCCGCAACGCATGTTTGTCAAGGACGTGTTGCGCAAGTTGTGTCAACTTAGCTTTTTGGAGCGCGTGCAAAAGTCACTCATCGAAGAGCTCCACCCGCTCCTTCCGAGCGGAATGGGAATCAACGCCGAGTACGTCGCGGCGGCGGCGCAAGAGGGTGTCTTTGGCGAGCTTCAAGGCATGCTCAAGGAGAAGCGACAGGGCCACGAGGTGGCGGACTGGATCAACGCGCAGGGGTTATCCCAGGCGAGTCCGGACGTGCTGCTCAGATCCCTCGCGGTGGCGACGCTCGAGCGCGGACAAAAGTGCATCACGCACCACGACGTCTTGCTCAAGCGTTACGCCATGCCTCTTCGCGAGCTCGTGGAGAAGGCTGGCGGCGAAGTTTTAGTCGACGCCGCCGCGGGAGTGTGGCGAGGTCACCCCCAGATGGCGCCGATCGCCGTCCAACGATTATTAGCTCTTGACTTAGTTACCCCGACGGCTGTCGTCAACTGGTTGCTTCAGCGCGCCGCCGTGTTCGGTGAGGACGACACGTACGACATCGCCGTCTCGGTGTGCGATTTCGTCTCCGCAAACAAGGAACAAAACGTCGGCAAACGAAACGTGTTGTTGGCCAAGCTCCACGCCGCCGAGGCCGAAGCCTCCGGCGCGGGGCAAGCCGCGGTTGATTTGAACGCCCAAGGCCGCGTCTTTGAGGCGCAACAGGCGCAAGCCGCCGAGGCGAGCGCCGTCGAGGAGATCGCCGCGCACGAAGCCGCCCTCTCCGACCTCGACGCCCCCCTCGAGCGCACCACCGCCCTCGAGCGCGACACCTGCCTCAACCTCTGCGGCGGTCTCGTCAAGGCTGCGTCCGGCGGTGCCTCTCCCGCCGTCGCCGACCGCATCCTCGCCTTTGTCCGCCGCCACCGCGCGGCGCTCGCCGCCGACGCCGACGCCGTCCTCCGCGCCGCGGGTTCCAAAAAATCCGCAAAGCACGCCGTCGCCGCCGCCCTCGGCGTGCCCACCAACTGATCGCGTCGCACCGTCGCCCATTCTCGCGTTCGTTCGTGTAATCACACGCCCACGCGCCTAGTTTCGATCGAACGCGTCCGCCCGCGCCCTTCGCCCTTCGCGACTCCTCGAGATGAGACGAGACTCACCCCAACCCCACCCACGCTGTCGCGTCGTCCCCATCACGCCCATCTCGACGACGACGATCTCTTCGCGCGTCACACGTCGTCGACCGACCTCGACGCGTCAGTCATGTACGCCGCACTGTCGTCCAAGCTCTCCGCCTTCGCGACCCGCGTCGCGCCGGCGCCGCACCGCGTCGCCGAACGTAAGCCTCGCACCGCCGTCATCGAGTGCGCGCATAAAAAGGGGACGGGGTCGACCAAGAACGGTCGCGATTCCAACCCCAAGTACCTCGGCGTGAAGAAGTTCGGCGAGGAAAAGGTGCAAGTTGGGTCCATCATCGTTCGTCAGCGCGGGAACAAG
>Ga0181569_10000378_pt1 | contig 34316 bp, 29 predicted proteins | sample 101ome_19_FD_132452 | JGI IMG/M metagenome (GOLD analysis project Ga0181569, IMG submission 132452) | Coastal salt marsh microbial communities from the Groves Creek Marsh, Skidaway Island, Georgia - 101405AT metaG (megahit assembly) | ecosystem: Environmental > Aquatic > Marine > Intertidal...
CAGGAGGAGGCGAATACATGCAGTCGCCCTGCCTCGTCCAAAACATCTGGAAGGTAACCACGGTTGACAGCTGTATTCATGCGCAGGGTATGCACCTGCTGGTCTGTTGCGATGAACATGTTCAGGCCAGCGGTGGATGGAAAGCTGCTGTGACGTGACATGTAGTTGGGCGGACTCAGGTCACCCAGCAGTTGACTGTTGTTGACGTTGTAGAAAAGCCTGCCATGGTCGTCCTGCGTCATGCCCCACTGGCCTCTTAGTTCAGTGGCTTCCTTTACCCAATGTCCGTCCAAGCATCGATACCTCCAGGGAGATCGACCATTGTAGATCCAGTTATCCATGGTAGGCATGAGGGCATTGGGGGCATGTTCGATATTGCTCCTGCCGTAATCATCATCAATCAATCTGACCAGGTCGGCGACCCCGTCATCATCCGTATCCATGGCATGCATGAGCCTGTAATCATCCACGTAGAGTAGCCCTTCAGCCAAGGCTAGTACGGCCCTGGGTAGGACCAACTGATCGAGATACACCGTGGCGATGTCCATGACGCCATCCCCATCCTGGTCCACCAGTCGAGAAATCCGGCTGATGGGTGAGCGCTCATCGCGGCCGTCGATATCGAGCATGAAACTACGCATTTCCACGACATAGAGACGCCCTTGGGAATCGAAAGACATCGCAACGGGGTCCTGAATCATCGGTTCGTGCGCCGCAAGCTTTACCCTGTAACCCTGGGGAAGAACCAGTTTATCCATGGAGTCTTGGGGTGAGAGAGGGGGAGACGGCTCAGCCGGTGGCAGGTTCCTCAAGGCGGTTTGCTCATGGCTCATCCCAGCCCCGCTCATGTTGCTCATGGGTAATACCTTCAACCAGGATGCTTGCAACAAGGTAGCATCCAGTGAGACATGCCCCTGTTGCCAAGCTTCGAACCAACGGGTCATGCAATCCCTGAATTCGAGGGTAGATAGCCAACCATCCTGGTTGGTGTCCAGCGCCACGAAAAACCCGAGGAACCGACTTGGGAGCATCCCGTTTGAGGCTGTCGATGAGTTATGATCCTGGGTATCAAGGAGGGCTTCCCACGTTTTTAGAAACTCAGGACGACTGAGACGTTCCTGATCCTCGAACCCGAGTGCTGTCTTCCAGCCGGTGATGAGGGTTTGCCATTCTGGCTGGGTGAGCCTTTGATCTCCATCCAGGTCGCCCTGCTCTAAGCAGGCGCGGGCCAGTATAGATTCCGGCCCCCGAAAGACACGCTTGGTTGACCGCTGGGCTGCCTCCGCCCTTTCCGCAAGCATCACCAAGCAGGCCAGGACCAGCAGTATGGTGTTGATTGGCTTGGGCATGATTCCGGGGGATGAGGCCGCAGTGGCGATCAAAGCTCATCGATGGCTAGAGGGGATCGACACCGCGCGTCCTCATTTCGAGGGTGTAGACTGATTGGCTGGCGGTGATGAAGAGCAGGTTGCGCTGACTGCCGCCGAAGGTTACGTTGGCTGTCCAACCAGAGGGCACAGGAATGTGTTCGATTTGTTCCCCTGCTGGATTGAAGACGCTTACCCCGCGACCCGTCAGATAAATATTCCCTTCCTTATCGATGGTCATGCCGTCCGATCCCATTTCACAAAAGAGTTGTGCATCCTTCAGCTGCCCATCCTCCTGAATCTGGTAGACGTAAGTCTTGCGGCCTCTGATGTCGGCCACGTAGAGCTTTTTACCATCTGGGGTACCTATCAGGCCGTTGGGTTGCTGCAAGTCCTGGGTGACCTGGATTGGCTTTGAACTGCCCTTAGGGAGAAAGTAGACATGCTGACCGTCCTGCTGCATCGCTGGCGATCTTTCCCAGTAATCCCTTGGGTAGAGCGGATCGGTGAAATAGATGCCTCCATCGGGTCGTATCCACAGGTCGTTGGGGCCATTGAGCTGTTTGTCCCTGACCTGCTTGATGAGCACCGTAATCTCGCCCGAAGGAGTGATTGACCAGAGCTGGTTGTTTTCGTCCGCACAAGTCAAAAGGTTGCCTTGATGATCGAAGTAAGTGCCATTGGAACGCCCTGAGGGTTTGAGCCAGTCACTCAGTACGCCTGAACCAGCATCCCAGCGCACGATGCGATCATTGGGTTGATCGGTGAAGAAGACATTTCCCTGTCTGTCGGCCGAAGGGCCTTCCGTGAAGGCGAAGCTGTCGCTGATCAGCTTGAGTGAGGCGCCTTGAGCCGTCACTTTGTTGGCCGGATCTGCCGCGGCTTGGTTGGTTTGGGCACGGCATGGCATCATCCAGAGAGCTGCCAGGATGCATGCAAGGGGCATGAGCAAAGTGGTTTTCATTGGGATAGGCTGATACTAAACCTTTGTCCCTGAGGTGCAACCACCGAATCATGCTCATTCCCAGGCCTCGCAAGCTCAGTGAGCTCCAGGCCAAAGGGATGCCTTCAGGCTATTATTCGAAATTGGACTTGAGGTATACCGTGGCCACGGCAATGAGCAAGGCGGCCCAGGCGATAGCCTTCCATGTGAACATCGAGGCCGGTCTGCGGTAGGCCATGCCAGCCAGACCACTGAGGATGAGCCAGCAGACCAGTTTGATGAGGATCCAGACTGGAAATCCCAATTTCAGGACTGCCAGCATTCCAAAGCCACCAATCAACATCAGTAAGGAAAAGATGCCTGTCCACATCAGTGTCCTGCGTCGGGTCTCAGGAGCCGGGTTAGCAAAGGCCATGAAGAGAAAGGTCGTGAGCATGATCATGGATCCGACATGCATGATTTGGTAGATGGCTAACTTCATGTCTCTAATTTAGGCTCTTTGTTGCCAGGTCGCAATGCTGCGGCATTAGGATAAGTCATTCGGCCTGCTTGACTGCAAGCTCAGGAGATCGGCCAATGTGATTTCCAGTTGTTTCATGTCCACTGTTCATGGATCGATGCAATGCAGCAGCGCTGGGCAATATGGCAGACCAAAAGAAGGCGGCTGATGCGATTGACCCGCTTGGCCCACAAAGTGACAAAAATTGCAACCAATGCACCTGAAAGCTATTGACGAATGCAGGTCAGGTTCTTAGATTCCCAACTTCATCTGGCTTCCAGAGTAGCTCAATGGTAGAGCAATCGGCTGTTAACCGATCGGTTGTTGGTTCGAGTCCAACCTCTGGAGCCATTTCTTTTTCGCTCTACAGAGGGTCTTCACTAAAGCCCGGGGATTGCTGTTTTTCATGGGTTGCTTGTTTGATGATCTAACCACCCCGAGGGCATGAGCTTGGCCTGGAGTCGAAGCTAGATCCGATCTCCTAGTCACCGCTAACGGGATACCTACTGAATCTGATATCGGGCTAATCTCATATCACTTGATTTCATCTACTTGAGGATTGGTTTTTCAGCCTCAAACCCCAATTTTGATCAAGAACCCCGTAATCTCCTGGTACCAAGACTCACCGTATCCGCAATTTTTCTCTCATCACAATGCTCAATCGAAGGATCATTCAATTGGGTTTCCTGCCACTCATACGACCTGGCTGCTTCGAGCCATTCGCTGTATGTGGGGAATACTCAGTCGACACTCTGAGATAAGATGCCATCTCCCCACGACTCCCCTTGCTTGGCAAGCTGGATTTGGGATGAACGCTCTCTTGCAATCAAGGCCCGACTTGCACCATTGAGAATCTCATTCTGTGATTTGTATCGCTCGTTGTTCTCAATTGGCTCATAAACCTCATCAGGTCGTCTTTCTCGGGTCTCCTTGCGTGATGGCAGGAAATAAACGAGTCTTTTGAATAGCCTTGGAGATCCGATTAAACAAAAGCTATTATAACCTTCGGTTGAGAATGAACTTCACAGAATGCCATCACTCGAACCTGTGAAAATCAGTCGCTGGCCACCCAAAAAAAACTCCAATACCAACAAGGAATCCAACATCCTTGGCCTTTCCCATGCCTCCTTTGAAACCATATTCCAGATCCAGGAATCATGCTGGAGTATGCTGGATCACATGGCTTCTCGCCTTGCTGGTGTTCAGAACGCTCGGAGCGGGCGTTGCAGACGACAATCTGGCACAGATTTTTTTTGAGTCGCATTGCCAAAAATGTCATAGCGGCGAAGAGGCCAAGGGCGATTTTCGAATCGAGAGTCTGTCTGGGGACTTTGCCGACGGGCAAAATCGTAAGATATGGTTGGCGGTCATGGACCAACTTGAAAGGGGGGAAATGCCCCCAGAAAAGGAAGCTCGCCCTCCAGAAGACAAAGTTCAGCTTTTGATTGAGAACATTCGCCAAAAGGCGAAGACCGCGGATATCGCACAACGTGCTACAGATGGTCGGGTGGTCCGGCGGCGTCTCAATCAGGCTGAATACGTCAATACGCTCAGGGATCTGCTTCATGTTGAGGTCGACTTGAGCGATCTGCTTCCACCCAGTACCTCAACCAGCGGCTTCGATAATAATGCTCAGTCACTGCACACGTCCTCGTTTTTGCTGCGCACTTATTTGAGAGCTGCCGATCGCGTGCTAGATGCTGCTATTGCCAATAAAGGTGAGCCTTGGAAGCTGAACAAGCGGTTCGATCTCAGGGGGGAGAAATCTGTTGCCAGCCAAGGTAGTGTCTATCGCCACGTGGACGACGGGGTCGCTATCTTCGCGGTTTGGGAGTCTGCCAATATCCGGGTTACCATGTGGAATATGTTGACCCACTTCAGGGGTAAGTATCGCGTCAGGATTTCTGGCTATGGATATCAGAGTGATGGCAAGCCGGTCGATTTCCATGTCAACGCTGGTACGTTCAAAGAGGTGACTGAAGAACGTCTCATCGACTATTATTCTTTCCCTGCAGATAAGCCGACTGTCGTTGAATTTGTGGAACAGCTCGAACCGGAAAACCGTCTTCGCATCATTGCTGATGGACTTCCAGCTCTGCCTCCGGAGGTCGAAAAGGTTGGCGCCGACATCTATGAAGGGCCCGGTTTGGCGATTCAGTGGGTTGAAGTGGAGGGCCCATTATTGGAGTCCTGGCCGCCGTTAAGCCACAAGTCGATCTTTGGTGACATGCCCCAAGAGCGTGTATCCAGCGCTGAGGATCCAGATCGGCTTGAGGTGGTATCGCAGCAACCCATGGCCGATGCCCAACGCATCTTGATGGGCTTTGCTCGACGCGCATTTCGGCGTGCGGTCACCGACTTGGACATCAAGCCATTTATGCGGCGGGTTCAATCTAAATTAAACCAGGGTGACTCCTTTGAACAGGCTATGAGGGTTGGCCTCAAGGGTATCATGGTTTCACCTGAATTCCTCTTTCTGAGTGAAAAGACTTTGCCAGATACCCTTGAGCTTGATGATGACGCATTGGCAAACCGCTTGTCCTATTTCCTGTGGAGTTCCATGCCAGACGAGGAATTGTTGGGTTTAGCTGAAGCTCGCAGGTTGAATGATCCCGCTGTGCTGCATCAGCAAGTTGAGCGAATGCTGAATGATCCCAAGGCGAAGTCGTTCACGGAGAACTTCACGGGCCAATGGCTGAATCTCCGTGCGATCGACGACACCATGCCCGATCGGACTCTCTACCGGGAGTATGATGATGTGCTCAAAGTAGCTTCTCTCAAAGAACCCAAATTGTTTTTTGAAGAATTGCTCAAAAGCGATTTGAGCATAACTCATTTCGTGTCCTCGGATTTCACTTTCCTCAATGCTCGATTGGCAAAGCATTACGGTATCCCTGGAGTCGAGGGGGCGCAGATGCGTAAAGTGGGCTTGCCGACAGGGAGTCATCGCGGGGGTGTGATAACGATGTCCAGTGTCCTGAAAGTGACTGCCAATGGTACGACGACTTCACCAGTTCTTCGTGGAGCCTGGTTGTTGGAGCGCATTCTTGGAACCCCACCTTCCAAACCGCCACCGGACATTGGAACGATTGAGCCGGATATACGGGGTGCGACCAGCATTCGAGAACAACTTGCCAAGCATCGCAACGTCGAAAGCTGCGCTCGTTGTCATCGTGACATCGACCCACCGGGTTTCGCCTTGGAAAGTTTCGATGTGACCGGTGGATGGCGCGATCACTATCGCGCCATGGGGGAGGACTCGCGCCGGGTGACTCAAGGCCCGCCGGTCGATTCCACTGGAGTCCTACCCGATGGTCGACACTTTGAAAATATCGATGATTACAAGCTGCTGCTATTACAGGACAAAGATCAATTGGCCCGTAATATGACTGAAAAACTTATCTCCTACGCAATCGGGGCGGAACCAACGCCACTGGATAAGCCGGAAATTGAACGTATTGTAAGCCTAGTCAGTGAAAAGGATTATGGGTTCCGGTCCTTGATTCACAATGTGGTGCAGAGCGAACTTTTCAAGAATCGATAAAATAACCAAATTGATTGTATGAATATTGACCGCCGCCGCTTTCTACGTGCATCGAGCGTTGCCCTTGCATTGCCATGGTTGGAGGCATTTGCCGTCCGTGGAGCTCACAGTCCGCCACGTCGTATGGTTTGCATCTGCGCCCCTTTGGGGTTTTGCCCAGACTACTTTATTCCCAAGACAACGGGTCAGGATTATGAGCTCTCGCCGTATCTCGAGATCATCAAGGATTACAGGGATCAATTCACGGTCATTTCGGGTCTGGAGCATGCTGGAATGAGTTCTTCATTCGGGCATCAAGCCTCAGCTAGCTTCCTTACTGGCGTTCCCGGTGCAGGCCGGCCTGGATTTCGCAATCGCATTTCTCTCGATCAATTCGCAGCAGAACACATCGGTGCTCATACAAGGGTCCCAAGTCTGGCATTAGCAGGTCATGGTGCTGGGGGGCTGAGCTGGACCCGGACCGGAGCGCTGATACCTTCGGACGACTCACCATCCAGAGTTTTCAGTAAGTTGTTCCTTGAAGGTAATCCTGCTCAGAAACAAGAACAACTTCGTCACCTGGAAGATGGGTATAGCATCCTCGATGACCTCCGCGAACAGGCAGGCTCTTTGAGTCGTCATCTCGGATCAGAGGATCGGAGTAAGCTTGACGAATACCTCACTAGTATCCGAGAGCTGGAGTTGCAAATGGTGAGTGAGCGTGATTGGGCATCAAAGCCGAAACCCAAAGTGGATGTTGCCCCGCCCAAAGACATTTCGAATCCGGCAGATCTGATCGGGCGTACGCGTCTCCTCTTCGACCTGACCCATCTTGCTCTCCAGACCGATTCGACGCGGCTCATTACCATTATGCTCGCCGGTTCTACTGGCTCGCCGCCGATCGAAGGGGTCAGTCTGGGGCACCACGATCTTTCTCACCATGGTAAGGACCCGATCAAGCTGGCACAGCTAAGGATCGTCGAAATTGAGACGATGAAAACCGTTCGTGATCTGCTTGCTAAGCTCCAACAATCGAAGGAGGATGAAGCCACGGTCCTTGACCGCACAATCCTCTACCTAGGTAGCAATCTTGGTGATGCAAGCAGCCACTCGACCAGAAACCTGCCAGTCTTACTCGCTGGTGGTGGTTTCAAGCACGGTCAGCATAGGCGTTTTAACCCGGAAAACTCGCCCCCGTTATGCAATCTCTACGTCAGCATGCTTCAACGGATTGGCATCGACACAGATACTTTCGGCTCGAGTAACGGGACGCTCACAGGCCTATCGATGTCCTGAGTCCCTGTCTCCAGACAGATGGAGACCTGCCACTAGGCTGGATGGTTTGCAGAAGAATGGTCCCGATTGGATATCACGCCCATCAACGTCGTGCGGGTGACACGGGAACAGTGGCGTGTTCCACCACCCATTGATGGTCTTCGCTGCCTGTCCGGCCGAAACCATGCCGAATGGGTTTGAGTGTGTCGGGTTCTCTCCAACGATGCAGGTCGACATGGCCGTCTCCAAAACTGACTGTGGCACCTCCCTGATGATAGGAGCCTGGTGCATGCCCATTGTTGCCGCCGCCCTGTATGGTGATCCAGAAAGCAGGGACACAGATGCTTTCCGGCTGCAGGTCAATGAAAAGCATCCTGTCGGATGGCTGGTTGGCTTCCACTTCAGAGCCTCTGGCGAAATAACGAAAACGTGAAGTCCTACCTCCGAAGCCTCCTTCATCCACGTCATTCATGAAAGCGTTAAGTCCGTAGCTACGGGTTCGAATTCGCTTGAAAAGAGTGTCTTTGCCTTTGTCCCCAGGGCATTTGTAAATATCCCTTTGCCCTACATACCTGCTGAAGGCTGCCCGATCACCCTCCAACATGCTTGGATCGGTGATGAGTCCACTGCTATGGGTGCCTCCTGAGACCCACCACCGCCGTCTTCGATCTGGGTTGCCTCGCCCGTTTTCAACCAGATGATCGCTGTTGTCATCTTTATACATCATCCATGCCAGGCCCAATTGTCTTTGGTTGTTGAGGCAAGCTATTTGTTGGGCCTTGGCTTTAGCCTTGGATAAGGCCGGCATGAGCATCCCTGCCAGGATCGCGATGATAGCAATGACCACGAGCAATTCAATCAGCGTGAAGCCGCTGAGGCGATGGACCTTAGGCCTGGTGAAGGGGAGCACTCCATGACCCTAAACCACCGTATGATCGCAAAGCAAGTCAACAAGGCCCGCCCCATCTAGAACCTATCAAGTGTTTGGCTCTGCGGCATGCCCAAACCGCCCACTTGCAAGATCGGAACCAGCATTTGCAATCCGGATTCTCGATGCTAGGGTATCACTTTAAGTGGATAACAAATCAATCATGAAACGACCTTTTGCTGGGGCCTGGATGATCATTCCTGCTGCCTTGGGCATCTTGATCTATTGTCTCTTACCCGGGGGTGGCACAACCGATCTGGTTACCTTTACTGCCATCAAAGGTTCCATGACCATTGATGTGGTTGAAGGTGGCGCGATCGAGGCAACCCAGGCTCAGGTGATTAAATCCAAAGTCGAGGGAAGGGAAGGGACGACGATCCTCAAGATTATCGATGAAGGCTATCAGGTTACTGAAAAGGACGTGGACAATGGTCTTGTGCTGGTAGAACTAGACTCCTCGGCCATCGTTGAGCGCATCAAAGCGCAGGAAACTGATGTTCAGGCAGCTCTGGCCAACTGGATGGAATATGTCAAGATGCGCGAGATCAGGGAAAGCGCCAATCTAAGCAGCATCAAAGATTCGAGCATGAAGGCGAAATTCGCCTTAATGGATTTCAAGAAATACCTCGGAGAAACAGCTGCCCAGCAGATCCTTGATGATATTGGTCTGTCTCAGGAAACGATTGATTCCAACTCTGATGAGGCCATCAGCAGCGGTAAATCCCTCTTTGAATCAAGTTTGCTCAGCGCTGCAAACAGCAACGCCATCCAGGGAAGTGAAGCCTCCTTAATGGGGGGGCTCGAGAGTCCGGAGGCATTGATGGAGAACTGGGGGACAACCAATGATAAGGACCTCCTGCCCGATATCCGTGACTACAATGTTGATTTCAGTGTGTTCACCAAGGAGGGGAATGAGGCGATGCTTGGAGACGGTGATGCCCGCCAAGAGTTACGCAAATTGCAGGATGCTGTGCTGATTGCTCAAGCCGAATTTGCGCTCAAGAAGAAAACCTACGAAGGAGCTGTTCGACTGGCTGATCGTGGCTTCATCACCCCCAATGAGCTTCAGAACAAGAAGATCGATTTTGATAAAAGCCAGAATTCCCTGGCTTCCTCCAAAGCCTCCCTCCAGCTCTTTCAAGCCTACAACATCCAGAAGGAGGCCGAGCAGTATTTGTTGAATTATGAGCAGGCTTTGATGCGACTGAGTCGAGCCAAGAAAGACGCGATCGCCGAAATGGCAGACAGTGTGGGGGATCTCAATCGGGCCCAGCGAGCCTATCGTTGGGAAAAAATGCAACTGGATGATTTGCGTGAGCAATATGTGGCGTGCACCATCAAGGCGGAGAGACCCGGGCTGGTGGTCTACGGCGATGGAAGTGATCGGTGGGATCCTGACGAAGTCATCCGTGAGGGTGCCAGGGTGCGTGAGCGTCAGGCCATCATCACCATCCCAGACATGCGCCATATGGCCGTTAAGGTGAGAATCCACGAATCGCAGGTCAAACGTGTCAGGAAAGGTATGCCAGTTCAAATTTCGGTCGACGCTGAGCCTGAGCGTTCCCTGACCGGTGAGGTTGAGAGCGTGGGGGTCCTACCTGATTCGGAAAACAGGCGTTTTAATCCAGATCAGAAAGTATACAAAACCTCCATACGGATTGCCGGCATTCAAGAGTGGGTCAAGCCTGGCATGGCTGCTCAGGCTCGAATAGTGATCCGAGAGCTTCCAGAGGTCGTCATGATTCCAGTCCAGGCAGTATTCAATCATCAGGGAAACACTTTCTGCTGTGTTCAGGAATCCTCGGGACCTGCCTTGCGCCCCATCAAAGTGGAGGATTACAACAATCGCTTTGCTGCCATTGCCAGTGGGCTTGCCGAAGGCGAGGTGGTTTTCCTTCAAATACCTGATGGGGTAGATCCGGAGCAGTTCGAGGACTGGCCCGAGGGGCAATCAGACGACGCTTTATTCACCTTTTCGGCTCAGTGATTCCTCAGGATCATGGCATCCCTCACGACCGCCCGCCTAATCCACGTTCTGCGCCTTGGTCTCAAGAGTCTCATGCTTCACCGGCTGAGGTCCCTACTCACCACTCTAGGGATGGTTTTTGGAGTCGCCTCGGTTATTGCCATGTTGGCGATTGGGGAGGGGGCTAATTTCGAGGCCCAGCAGCAAATCCAGGAATTAGGTAGTCAAAACATTATCTTGAAAACCATCAAGCCACCCGAGGAGCAGGACAAGCAGCAGCGCCAGGGTAGTTACATTCTGGAGTATGGCCTCACTTATGAGGATGTCTTATCCATCAGGCAAACGGTCCCTGACATCACACTTGTTGTGGAAGATCGCAAAGAGCGCAAAACGGCTTTTCATGGCAGACAGCGTTCCAATGTCGAGATGGTGGGAACCGTACCATGGTATGGAAACCTCAGGCAGATGAACATGATCAAAGGAAGGTTTCTTACCGAACGGGATTTGGAACAAAACGCGCGGGTGTGCGTCATTGAGGAAACGCTGGTTGAGCAACTTTTCCCCATCCATCAGGTCCTTGGCAGGACCTTGCGTATGGGGCGACATTACTTTGAAGTCGTGGGGATCATGCGGGCTTCCCAGACAGCCGATCAGAACCAGTCAGAGGAGGGAGATCCCGCAGGGCTGGAGGATGCAGAGGTCCCACCAAGGGTTTTTCTGCCGATCACCACGGCCAAGCGCTTTTTTGGAGAAACCAGTGTCCAGCGCATTGGCTCTTATTTCCAAGCAGAAGCGGTTGAGTTACATGAGGTGACCCTGCGCGTTGAGCACCTGGAAAAGGTTGAAAGCATTGCTGAGGCCATCAAGCTAAGGCTTTCCCAGACCCACGAGAAAAATGACTTCGAAGTGGTGGTGCCGCTCATGCTCATGCGTCAAGCCATGCGAACCAAGCGCATTTTCAACACTGTTTTAGGTTCGATCGCCGGCATATCGCTCCTGGTTGGTGGCATCGGTATCATGAACATCATGCTGGCTAGTGTCTCGGAGCGAACCCGGGAAATCGGGATCAGGAGGGCACTGGGTGCGACACGAAAGGATATCCTTTCTCAATTCATGACTGAAACCACGCTACTGGCCAGTGTTGGCGGTCTTGCTGGGGTCTCCTTGGGAGTTCTTATTCCCTGGATCGTGGGTCAGGCTACCGACATGGTCACTATCGTGACCTGGTGGTCGCCGCTTTTAGCATTTTCCGTATCGGCTGCTACGGGGCTGCTTTTTGGTATTTACCCAGCTAATCAGGCCGCTTGCCTGAGTCCGGTGGAGGCCGTGCGCCAGGAATAAAAAGACATGGAACCTCCGATCAAATTCATGAGTTTTCCCATGCCAATTAAGCCAGTAAGTGAGTCGGCGGCTCAGCGCCCCAATGAGCTAAGCAAATGGGGTCGATTTTATTGCGTACTGATTGTGTGTCTGCTGAGTGCCTGCTCGACCGATCGTTATCAACGCAGTGCCGACCGAGAGGCTGCTTCGCTCATTGCGGAAAAAACACCGCTTGTGCCCAATATGGATCCAGATTTTGCGCTGATTGAATTGGATCCAGCCGATTTGGAGGCTCTGCCTCGCTGGGATCAATTAGAACCCTTTCTCGGTTTGACAGGTGAAAGCGAAGTCGGGTCCAGGGTTGTCTCTCTGGAGGCAGCCGTGGGGTTGGCGACTGCCTATAATCGTACTTACCTCACTCAAAAAGAGGACCTTTACCTTCAGGCATTGGATCTGTCGCTTGCTCGATTTCAATACACACCTATTTTTGGTGGAGGCGCTGATCTTTCCTATCAGCAGAGCCAGAATATCGCACTCAACGCTCAGGGAGAAGTCGATGCGATTCTGAAGGAAAAAACCCTTCGAACCGACTCGGGAATTGGTTTTAACTGGTTGCTTCGAACCGGAGGAAGGATTGCCACCGATTTCAGTACGGATTTTATTCGTTTTGTCTCAGGTGATGGCGGATGGGCCACTTCATCCTCCCTGGGTCTGACTCTCACTCAACCCTTGCTAAGGGGAGCAGGATACCGCATAGCCATCGAAAACCTCACGCAGGCTGAACGTAATCTTCTCTATGCCCTGCGGCGTTTTACCCGATTTCGGAAGGAGTTCACCGTCAATATCGTGGGTGCTTATTATCAGGTGCTTCAGAATCGGGATCGAGTACGTAATGCCTACCAGGGCTATGAGAGCTTCAAGGTCAGTGTTGAACGAGAGCAGGCCAGGGCGGCTGAAGGAGAAACCCCGCTCTCTGAGCTCAATCGTCTCAAGGAATCCTTGCTTTCAACCGAGCAGGGCTGGATCAGTGCGATTCGCAATTACCAGCTCTCGCGTGATCGCTTCAAGATGGATCTCGGGCTATCCATGGATACGTCTATGATCCTGGACGAGCAGGAACTCAATGGCTTAACCATTCACCATCCGGATTTATCGGCTGATCAAGCCATTGAGCTCGCCATGGCCATGAGACTAGATCTGGAAAATGTCCGAGATCAGTTGGTGGATAGTGAGCGTCGTATCCGTATAGCCGCTGATGGTCTTCAGGCAGATCTGGACTTACGTTTGTCGGGTCAGCTCTCCAGCCGTCCTGGCGATGGATTGAATCTACCCGATCCTCGACAGCGGAGCTGGACTGCCGCGCTGGGAGTGGATCTGCCCATTAATCGCAAGCGAGAGCGTAATCAATACCGTTCTGCTTTGATTAATTATGATCGTGCCAGACGACAGCAGGAGCTTTTTGTGGACCAAATCAAACTGGATATCCAGGATGGTTGGCGCAATCTTGAACAGCGGAAAAGGGAGTTTGAGATCAGCCAGGTCCGGGTAGAGCTCAGTCAGAATCGTCGCGATGAGGAACTGCTCAAAAGAGAGCTGGGATTGGGGCTGGCTCTGGACCTTGTGGATGCGCAGAATGACCTCATTAACTCTCAAAACCAGCTGACCAGTGCCTTGATCAGTCACACCATTGCACGACTTGGATTCTGGCGAGATATGGGCCTTCTTTTCATCAAGGAACAAGGTCAGTGGGAGGAACAATCCTATGATGTGCTTGAAGCCGACACCCCCTGAGGGAAAACCTTTTGCCAACCTTGGATGCCCCTCAACCTTTTCTTGCAGGCAAAGGTCCTTTTTTCTGCGGCTCTCCGGACTGGCATGGTGCCTCGGACTGCTCCTTGTTTTGCATGGCTTGCATGCCAAGGTAAGGGAGCCTCTGGATCGGCCCAATATCATCCTCATATTCCTGGATGACGCAGGCTACGGGGATTTTGCGCACCATGGCAACCCGACCATCGAGACCCCTGCTATCAGTCGCCTTGCCTGGGAAGGAGCTCAATTCACCCAGTTTTATACGGCCTCACCCGCCTGTTCTGCCTCGCGCTACGCCCTGTTGACTGGGCGCGTCCCCAGTCGATCAGGTTTGGGCTCATGGGTGATCGGCCCCAATGCAACCCGTTACCTTCACCCACGTGAACAGACCCTTGCCGAAGGATTGCAGCAAAAGGGATACGCTACCGCCCTGTTTGGTAAGTGGCACCTTGGCAATCCCAATGACAAAAACCTCATGGCAAGGGAGGCATTCCCTCTCTCGCACGGGTTCGATCAATGGTTGGGAACCAATGTGTCACACGATTATGATGAGGCTGCCTTGTTTCGTAGTGATTCAGAGGGAGTCGATCCGGTGGCTGGTTACACGCGGCTGGCTGATCGCCTTCCATCCAATGCCGAGGCCTCGAGATCGCTGACCGATCGTTATACCGAGGCAACCCTGGAATTCATCACCCAGCATGCTCAGCATCCCTTTTTTGTCTACCTGGCACACAATCAGCCTCATCTTGGTCTCTATGCCTCAGCCTCGTTCGAAGGATCCTCGCGCCGTGGCTTGTTGGGTGATGTCATGGCGCAGATTGATGATTCGCTCGCGCAGATCCGTCATCGCCTTGAGGACTTGGACATCGCCTCCAACACGCTGATTGTTTTTTCTTCCGACAATGGTCCCTGGCTGCGTTTCAAGGAAACCGCCTCTCACCCTAAATACGGTGAAGCCCGACTGCATGTAGGCAACGCCTATCCCTTCAGGGATGGCAAGGGGTCCACATGGGAAGGAGGGCATCGCGTGCCAGGACTCTTTTACTGGCCTGGAGTCATTGAGGGTCAGACCAGACTGCTTGAGCCCGCCAGTACGCTGGATATCTTCCCAACCCTCATGCGGGCTGCCGGGCAAGCCCTCCCGGATGATCGTTCCCTTGATGGGCGTAATTTGTTGCCATGGCTGGCCCCAAAACGGTTCAACGGAACGGTGGCACCCTTTCGTTTTGTTTATTGCTACAGCGACAACCAACCCTCAGCCCTGCGTCAAGGAGCCTGGAAGCTCCATGTTCGCATCGGGTCGCAGATTCAAGAGAACCATGGATTTGTGGCCTCTGAGCAATCGCCGCTGCTTTTTGATGTGGAGGCTGATCTGGGGGAGCGATTCAATCGAGCTGATACCCACCCATCGGTGGTTCGTTCCATGCTCATGGAATTAGGGGCTTACAGGCGGCAAATTGAGACAGAAGGAACCTTTTGGGATCGATGAAGTATCCCGATTCAAGCATCTCGCCCTCCAGGGTGGGGTGGGGTCACTCGGCCAGCATCACCTCGATGCCCCTGGCTGAAAGAAGCTCCAGCATGGCTGGGGGGGCCTTGGTGTCAGTGATGATGTAATCAATCTGGTTTAGCTCGCAAAGAAAGGAGACTGAGCGCCTGCCAAATTTGGTGTGGTCCAGGCAGAAGATGACCTTGCGGGCTGCCCTCAGCATTTCTTTTTGGATGTCGATGAGCAGATTGTGAGAATTGGTCACGCCCTCCTCGGTGATGCCCCCTGAACCCATGATGGCAAAATCTGCATGCATGCGAGAGAAAGTTTCCTTGGCAATCGGTCCCACCAAAACCCCCAGTCTCGGGTAGATGACACCGCCAGAAAGGATGACTTCGACGTTCCCGCTGGAAGCGTATTGATTGGCCACGGGTAGGGAGTTGGTGATGATTTGGGGGCCTCCACCTCCCAGGTGCTTGGAGGCGTGGTAGGCTGTGCTACCGGCGTCAATGATCACGCTCTGGTTGGGAGGGATGAGGCGTGCGCAAGCTCGCCCGATGCTTTCCTTGGCATCGTTTTCCCGATTATCTCGCTCGGTGAAAATGAACTCTTCGGATTGAGGCTGGACCAGTCTGGCTCCGCCGTGTGTGCGTTTGAGCAAACCAGTCGCTTCCAAGAGGGTCAGGTCCCTACGCACCGTGGATATGGAAGCGTCCACCAATTCAGAGAGTTCATCCAGGCTCGAAAACTCAGCCTGTTGCAGGTGGTCGGCAATGCGTTTCTGACGTTCCTCAGCTTGCATGATGGCACATTATTTTGTGGTCTCAATATGCCATGTCATGGCCGAAACGTCATTCAAAAACTTCCAAAATCAGCCATTGATTGAACCACTTATTCACATTTCAGCTCTCAAAGCCGGACACATGAGAGATAAATTGAAAGAAGTTGGAAGATTGTGGAAGAAATATCTTGACTTAATCATGGACTTGGAAGATTTTGAACCCTATAAGACAATCATGTCGAGTCAAACAAGCCAGCCTCATCGTGCCGTTGTGGAGCATTGGGTCAGGCAGGCTGTCTACCAGCGGATGGGGCAGCCTGTCCCGCAGGTGGCACAGGCGCCCAACCCTTTGGTGGTCAACATCAGTGCCCGGCACTGCCACCTGACCCAGGAAGCGGTTGATGCCCTCTTTGGTGCCGGACACCAGCTCTCTGTTCACAAGTGGCTCTACCAGGATGGGCAGTTTGCCGCCAAAGAAACCATCACTTTAGTTGGGCCCAGAAGCCGTGTGATCTCCAACCTGCGCATTTTAGGTCCTTGCCGCAGTCTCAATCAGGTTGAGCTTGCCTACACTGATGCGGTGGCCCTGGGTTTTGATATCCCGCTTCGCAGCTCGGGGGACATCGCCCAGACACCAGGTGCCATGCTTATGGGACCCAATGGTTTTTTTGAAATGGATTCAGGTGTGATCCGTGCCTTGCGCCACGTGCACATGCATCCAGAGGACGCTCGGTTTTACCAAGTCAGTGCAGGGGATTTCATGACCATGAAGGTAGGGGGAGCCTGTGGGGTTCAATTTGAGCAAATGTTGGTCCGGGTTGATCCTAGTTTCAAACTGGAAGTACACATCGACACCGATGAAGGCAACGCTTGCAACCTGCTTCCCACCACAACCTGCGAATTGATCAAGGTCTGATGAGTCAATTTTCCATTAATCGTTAATCCAAGAAACAAACACTATGAGTGAAGCATTAGGTATGATTGAAACCAAAGGCTATGTCGGCGCGGTGGAAGCCAGCGACGCCATGGTCAAAGCTGCTAACGTGCGGCTTGTTAAAACCATCCCCATTGGAGGGGGAATGATCACCGTTCTGGCTCAGGGCGATGTGGGCAGCGTCAAGGCCGCCGTGGATGCGGGTTCTAATGCCGCGGCTCGCGTTGGCGAATTGATCAGCTCTCACTTGCTGGCACGTCCTCATGAAGACCTCCTCAAGGCTTTCGTCCCCGAAACCAAAGCCAAGAAGTAAGTCACCTCAACCCAAAACAACACTCAACACCTGATTTTATAATGGCAAATCAAGCAATTGGCATGATCGAAACCCGTGGACTCTGTGCCATGTTGGAAGCCTGTGACGCAGCCCTCAAGGCAGCCAATGTCACCATGGTAGGCTGGGAAAAAATAGGGAGTGGCTTCGTGACTGGATTTTTCCGAGGCGATGTCGCAGCGGTCAAAGCAGCCACCGACGCCGGTGCCGCCGCAGCCTCCCAAGTGGGGGAAGTAATTAGTGTGCAGGTGATTCCTCGTCCTCATGAGGACCTCAGTGGTCTGGGGCCTTGGCTCAAGCAAGCCTGATACACTCCGGATAGTTTTTTAAGCGGCTTCTCGAGGCTGTAAGATTCACCAACCTAGCCAAAACCCTGCGTGAAAATACTGGTTGCTAACCTTGGCTCGACCTCCCTCAAATGGCGCCTTTACGCCTTTGAAGAAGGAGAAGCTCGCCTGTTGCATCGGGGTGGGCTGGAGCGAGTGAGTGACTACGCCAAAGCGATCAATGATTGCCTGGAGCAACTCAAGCAGGCGGGTGCCATCATCAGTGAATCAGAGCTGGCAGCAGTTGGATTTAAGACAGTCCTTGCCCACTCCATCACCGGTTGCGTGGCCCTCTCTCCAGAGGTGCTCGCGGATATGGAGGCTGGCAATCAAATAGCTCCTGCACACAACCCTCCCTACTTGACCGGGATTGGTCTTTTTGCCGAACGCATGCCCAACACGCCCCTTGTCGGTTTGTTTGAAACGGCCTTCTATCAGTGGATGCCTGAAACGGCCAAGCGTTATGGGGTGCCAAGTTCCTGGCACGATGCAGGGGTTCGGCGCTGGGGCTTTCACGGAGCCAGTCACAAATACATCGCTGAGCGATCTGCCGAACACCTCAATCGGCCTGATATCGCACACCGCGTCAGGCAGCTTTATGTCGATCAGGCCTCGAGTCCTGTCCAGGGTGCTCCACTGAGGGTGATCTCCGCTCATCTTGGGGGAAGCTCTTCGGTGACAGGCATCTTCAACGGGGTTGCGATCGGTAACAGCATGGGGTTGAGCCCTCAGTCAGGGCTTCCCCACAACAACCGCGTGGGTGACCTCGACGCCATGGCTATCCCATACATGATGCAGCGTCATGGACTGAGCCTTGAGGAAGTGCTTCAAGATCTCTGCTCTTCGGGGGGGCTCAGCGGCATTTCTGGAGGCTACAATGACTTACGCGATGTGCAGGCTCAGGCCGATGCTGGCAATGAACAGGCTCAACTGGCACTAGACTTTCTTGTTGCCGAGGTGCGGCGATGGCTCGGTGCTTACTTGGTGGAGCTGGGAGGGCTGGACGCCTTGGTTATGACCGCAGGTATTGGGGAGAATCGCCCTGCTATCCGTGAGGCCATCTGCCATGGGTTGGAGTCTTTTGGTATCTCCCTAGACCCTGCCCTCAATGCGGCTTGCATTGGCCAGGAGGCAATTATCAGCACTCCTGAAAGTCGCGTCAAAATCATGGTCATTCCAACCAACGAGGAGTTGGTGGTGGCCCGCGAAGTTAAACGATTTTTGGAAAAATAGATCTTAAACCACAATACAAAACCATATGTCAAATCAAGCTATAGGAATGATTGAAACGCGCGGGTTGATCGCGCTGGTCGAGGGGACCGATGCCATGCTCAAGGCAGCCAACGTCACCCTGGCAGGCCCCATGAAACAGGTTGGCAACGCGCTCGTGTCTGCGGTGGTGGTTGGCGACGTTGCTGCAGTGAAAGCGGCAACCGATGCTGGTGCTGAGGCCATCAAATCGGTTGGAGGCGAACTGGTCAGTGTCCACGTCATCGCCCGCCCTCACTCAGATATTGGCGCTGTGCTGCCTGGTTGAGACCAGATCACCCCCAACCCTTGAACTGCTATGTTTCTCGCCAAAGTCGAAGGGGCTGTGGTTGCCACCAAGAAGGATGCGTCCATGTCTGGACGCAAGCTGCTCTTGCTGCGACCTCAGCTGGTCGATGACCAGGACCCAACCCAGTTTCGTGCAGGCAAGAATACCATCGTGGCAGTCGATAGCGTCGGAGCCGGAACGGGAGAAATGGTGCTTTTCTGCCAGGGGAGCAGTGCCCGACTCGCCCCCAGCCTCAAACAGGCTCCGGTGGATGCAGTGGTCATTGGTATTGTCGATACCGTCGATGTCCAAGGGAAACAGATATTCAACGCCCAGAGCTGAGCCCTTCTGCTCGTAAGGAAGTCCTTCAGCCTAATCAACCACAACGATGAGTTCACCCGTCAATGAGACACTGATCAGGGAAGTGATACAGGAAGTGCTTGGCAAACTTGACCACGGCAAGCCTCGTCACGCAAACACGACATCTGTCGCCCCCACAACCCCTCAAAACGTATCCTACACCCCTCCCTCTTGTGGTGTGGCCTCCCCCAAAGCAGGGAAACACGGTGTTTTTGACACCGCAGCCCAGGCATGTGAAGCCGCTCATGAGGGATTCCTTCAGTTGCAAAAAAAGGGAATCGAAGCGCGCCGACAAGTCGAACGCATCGTTAAAACGATGTGCGAGGATCGGGCCAATGAGTGGGGCAAGATCGAATTGGAGGAATCCAAGATTGGGCGGCTTGACCACAAGATCGGCAAATTGCAGATCATAGGTTTGGTCCCAGGTGTTGACTGGATACGACCCGATGGGCGCAGTGGTGACCATGGGATCACGCTTGAAGAATACACTCCGTTTGGCGTGGTAGGTGCCATCACACCTTCGACCCACTCCATTCCTACCCTTGCCGGCAACATCGTCAACATTGTCGCTGCCGGCAATGCCGTGGTGTTCAATGCCCATCCTTCGGCCTCTCGATGTGCTGCCATGGCCGTGCGAGAATTTAACAAGGCTATCGAGCACGAAACGGGCATTCAGAATTTGGTATCCATTATCCAGGAGCCGACGCTTGATTCATTCAAAGAGCTTTGTGCCCACGAAGCCGTGCGACTGCTGTGTGTGACCGGTGGACCAGGGGTGGTCAAAGCGGCCATGCAGACCGGGAAGCGTGCCATCTGTGCCGGTCCGGGTAACCCCCCAGTCCTGGTTGATGACACAGCTTGTCTGAAGCGTGCGGCCGAATCGATCATCCAGGGTGCGGCTTTTGATAACAACCTCCTCTGCATCGGTGAGAAGGAGGTCTTTGCGCTGGATAACATTGCCAGCGATCTGATGGGTGCCATGGAAAAGGCAGGTGCCATCCGACTCAATCCTTCACAACTGGATCAACTCACCAAGGCAGCCTTTACTTTCACTGAAGGGCAGGGTGCCGGATGCCCACACCCGGTGGTCAACAAAGATTTGATTGGCAAGGATGTCAGCGTCTTAGCCAAAGCCGCTGGCCTGAATGTGCCCGATGGCACTCAATTACTCTTTGCCGAGACCGATGCTTCTCATCCATTTGTCGAGGAAGAACAGATGATGCCCTTCATTCCCGTTGTCCGAGTGGGTAGCGTCGAGGAAGGTATCGCTCAATCCCTGAGGGCTGAGCATCAATACAAGCATACTTCCATCATCCATTCACACGATGTCAACCACATGACAGCCATGGCCCGGGCTCTGGACACCACCCTCTTCATCAAGAATGGCCCCTGTATGGCTGGATTGGGGTTGGGCGGGGAAGGTTACCTGAGTTTTTCTATTGCCACCCCCACCGGAGAAGGGGTCACCAACCCGAAAACCTTCACTCGAGTCCGGCGCTGTGTGATGGTTGACAACCTACGCATCTACTGAGCGACTTGGCAGCAAGGAAGCACCTATCATGCTAATGGCAAGAGTCGAGGGAAGTATGATCGCCACCAGAAAGCATCCAAGCCTTCAAGGCTGGCGCATGCTGATCTGCCAGCCTCTTGATGCTGAAGGCCGAGCCGAGGGAACACCTGTGGTTGCGATTGATCCATTGGGTGCAGGGATGCACCAGAGGGTGATTGTTTCCTCCGATGGTTCGGCAGCCCGTTCGGCCGTTTTGGACGAACGGAGTCCTGTGCGGCAAATCATTGTTGCCATCGTTGATGAACCCGAAACCGAGGTTGCTGCATGAGGCTTGGAACGGTGATAGGCAGGGTCACGCTCAGTCAGAGTATTGAGGCGCTTCGAGGAGCCAGGTGGCTGGTTGTCAGCCCTTTTAACCGCCAGCATTTTCAGCAGGGATCTGAACCCCTGAACCTCATCACCAGTGAACCTTCGTTGGTTGTCTACGACAACCTTGGCGGAGGGGTGGGTGATACCATTGGATTTGTCGAGGGCAGGGAAGCTGCTTCCCCTTTCGATCCTCCCATCCCCATCGATGCTATCAACGCAGCTTTGGTGGATGAAACCTTTTACACACCTAAGCAAGACGCATGAAAAAAATTGTCAGTGCCAAAGACGTGGAAACCCTAATCAGGCAGGGAGCCTCCCTTGAGACCCTCGCTGCTGATGCCCTCCTGACTCCCTCAGCCAGGGATCTGATTCGCGCCCATCAGGCCGGTGGTTCAAATCGGCAGAGTGCCAATGGAGGGAAAACGAGTGCTATGCCATCGGTCTCCAACATTGGCGCCAACAGCTCCCCGCAAGAGCTGGATGCTTTTTTCAGGACTCCTGAAATGGAGGCACTCAAGCAGCAAATCTGTGATGTGGGTCAACGTCTCTGGCAGCGTGCCTACGTGGATGGCAACGGTGGCAACATTGCCATCCGGGTAGCCGACGACCTGGCGCTGTGCACTCCAACGCTGGTTTCAAAAGGGTTCATGAAACCCGAGGACCTGTGCCTGGTTGATTTGGATGGTAATCAAAAGGCAGGCGAGAAGAAGCGCACCAGCGAAATCCTCATGCATCTGGAAATCATGAAACGTCAACCGCGTGCCAAGGCGACGGTGCATTGTCACCCTCCTCACGCCACTGCGTATGCCGTTGCAGGAGTCGAACCTCCTACCTGCATGATTCCTGAAATCGAAGTGTTTATCGGCAAAGTGCCCATTGCTCCTTATCGAACCCCAGGCACCCCCGAAATGGGTAAGCTTGTGGCTGATCTGGTAGACAAGCACAACACCGTGCTGATGGGGAATCATGGTGCGGTTTCCTGGAGTCACCTCACGGTGGAGGATGCCTATTTCAAGATGGAAATCCTCGAGGCCTATTGTCGGACCATCTGGGTTGCTTCTCAACTTGGGACGCCCCTCAAGACAATGAATCCCGAACAGTTGAAGGATTTGCTCAATATCAAACAAAATCTAGGTATCCCTGACCCACGCTTTGGTCTGAAGGAATGCGAATTGTGCGATAATGAGCAGTGGCGTCCGGGGGTTACTTGTGCTGTGCCCAACAATGGAGCTCATAAGGAGATGGGCACCGATCCAGCAACCGAACAGACCGTTCAAGCCATCACTGATCAGATTATGGCTCAACTGAGCTCAAAATGAGACGCGGACTGATTGACCTAATTTAATCAATTATGAAAGTCACCATCATAGGAGGGGGAGGACGAGTCGGATCCTGTGCGGCATTCGCCCTGCAGTGTGGCGGGGTTGTCTCCGATATCCATCTGGTCGATGCGAACCAGGCCATGGCTGAGGGGGAAGCACTGGATCTGCTCCACGGCTCAGCTTTCACGGCTGACCAGCGTATCACTGCAGGGGATTACCACCAGGCTGCTGACTCGGATTTGTTCCTCATTACCGCCGGACTCCGGAGAAAACCAGACGAGTCTCGTTTGGATTTGATCAACCGCAACGTGGCTCTGTTCGTCCAGATCCTTGATAGCATTCAACAGGCGGGCATGCGCAAGGACGCCATCGTGTTTGTGGTCTCCAATCCAGTGGACATCTTGACCCATCTAGCTGTGCAACGGCTCGGTCTTCCTTGGCAGCAGGTTATCGGTCTAGGCACCATGTTGGATTCGACTCGGTTCAGTTCACTGATTGCCGAGGCTCTTGGACTACCCCCAACCCAGGTCAAAGCCCTGACTCTGGGAGAGCATGGTGATTCCATGGTTCCCATTTGGTCCTCTTCCTCTGTCAACGGGCTTCCGCTGACCGATTATCCGGGTTGTAACCCGGGTTTTCAGAACCAGATTTTCACCCGCACCCGTGGTAGCGGCGCTGAGGTTATCCAACGCAAGGGTGGAGCCGGTTGGGCGGTCGGCATCGCAATTCGTGATGTGGTTCACGCCATTGCACTGAATCAGAGGCGCCTCCTTCCCGTGTCATCCCTTGTCCAAGGAGCGTATCAGGTGAGGGATGTTTGCTTCAGCGTACCAACCATTATTGGTCAAGGGGGTGTGCAGCAGCAAGTGGAGATCAAACTATGGCCCAAAGAACAAACGGGTTTGCAGCAATCAGCCCGGGCCCTCAAGGAGACCATGTCTAAGGTGCAGCTTTGACACTGTGCGGTTGAACCAAAGGTCGTGCCATCATGATCAAATCCCTGGACCAGAAATTGGAGGCCATCCGTCAGAATCCTGACACCAAGGCCTTCATCATTGCTGATGCCAAGGATGCCGACATGGCCTTTGGGGTGAGGGCTACTGGCCGTAGGCACTACTTGGCAGCCAGAGGAGAGAGGCCGGCTCGTTTTTCGCCTGAAATTTGGGATCGAGAAGAATTTGGCTTCCGCAACCTGCCAGAATTCCTGGACATCATTCGCGAGGTGGTGGAGCAAGGTAAGGTCGATATTGTCCTGATGTCGGCCTACGTGAACGAATTGCTTGCCATCAAGGAGGGGCTTTTTCGTTCCTCATCCATTACCCCTGCTGCCAGAGCCAACGATGCGACTGATGTGTGGGCTATCCGACATGGTTGTTACACCGCTGAACCCGCTCAGCCGTTCCGCTCGGCAAGTATCGATCACATTCAATGTGGGCAGCAAGATTGCGACCGTTCCAGTGATGTGTTCCCAGGGGCTAACTTGGGTCTTTATTCGGTCACCTTTCTGAATCAATTGGACCAAGACAAGCAAACGCTCGAATCATTCAAAGCGTTTCGTGAAGAAGCGGAGGCCAAGCGATTTCGCTATTTTCTGGAAGTATTCAATCCCAATGTTTCATCAGGTATCCCCCCTGAAAAACTTGGTGAATTCATCAACGACCATATTCTGAGAAGTTTGGCCGGCGTGACGGATGCAGGTCGTCCGGTTTTTCTCAAGATACCCTACCATGGACCTCGTGCCATGGAGGAGCTCGTTCAATACGATCCCAATATGATCGTGGGGGTCTTGGGTGGAAGTGCTGGCACCACCTATGATGCCTTCAAGCTCATCCATGATGCCCAGAAACATGGAGCCAGGGTGGCTCTTTATGGCAGGAAAATCAACCAAGCGGAGCATCAGCTCGCTTTCATCGAGATGCTTCGCCTCATCACCGATGGTGTGATTGGCCCGAGGGAAGCGGTTCACGCCTATCATGGTGTGCTTCAGGCTAAAGGCATCAAGGCCCACCGTTCACTGGATCGCGATCTGCAGTTAACCGAGCAGGCGATGAGTTATGATGAGCGAGGTTCTAACCGGAGCAAGGTGTCCATCAGCCAGCGAGCCCCAACTGCTAGCCAAAATGGAACGGTGATTCCACCTTCGTCGGCTTCAGAAACTGAACCGGCTAAAAAGAAGGATGCTTCTGATACGGGTAAGTCTTGGCCAGTTCATGCTGATGGGCGTCCAAATTTTTCGCAGATGACCGCCTCCCAGCGCAGGGACTATGATCGCGAACGTCTCCGAAAAATGTTTGGATAGAGGGCTCCATCAGAGTCATCAGGGTTAGCCCAAATAAAAAAGCCCAGGCTTTTAGGCCCGGGCTTTCAAAATATGATTTGAGGCAATCCACTAGGGCAAAGCCCCTTGTTGCTTCAATGATTATTCCCCGTCTTCGCCAATCGCCTCAACTGGGCAACCCTCCATTGCCTCTTGGCACTGGGTGGCTTCATCATCGTTCTCAGGCTGTTTATAAACGTAGGAATAGCCGCCATCTTCCTGGCGCTTGAAATTTTCTGGGGCCGTCTCGCGACAAAGATCACAATCGATGCATTGGTCATCGACATAAAATTTACCTTGTACGCTCTCGGGTTGTTTATTTGCTACGTCTGCCATAATGAGTTCTTTCAGTTCCTGTGTTCTTTGGTCGTGCTGGGGGGAGGAGCTTGTCCAGTGCAGTCTAGGCTGACACACTTTGTTTAGGTTTTAGACTCCAGTTTTCCCCGATTTCAGGGTGCCAACACATCACTGGACGAGCCCAGCAGTGAGGTTTCCCTTCACGGAAAAAGTAAGCGAACTTCACTCATAGCGCAAGGCCTGAATTGGGTGCAGGCCTGCAGCTTTTAGGGCAGGAAACAGACCCGCCACCACACCGACCAGCCCGCTGAAGCCCACAGCAATGAGCATGGGGTAGGCGGTAATGATAGGCGAATTCTGGGCTGGTGAAGCTATTTCGATCAGCTCTACCAAAAGGAATGAGAAACCTAGCCCGACGACAGCTCCAAGCATGGCCACGGCAATGCTCTCGACGATGATCTGAGTAAAGATAGCCTCACTGCTTGCTCCGACTGCTTTGCAGGTGCCAATTTCTCTTATCCGCTCATTGATGCTGGCAAGCATGATGTTCATGATACCAATACCCCCAACTAGCAGGCTGAGCCCCGCAATCACCCCTTGACTGATTCGCATGTTCCGGATTCGCGTGCGGATGTCATTGATTTGGTTCTCCTGGGTGTCGAATTCAAAATCGTTGATCCCGTTGTGGGTGACTAACATCACATTACGTGCCTGTTGCAGTGCGGGTTCCAGCAGGTCCAAATCTGCGATCTTGATGTCGATGTCAGTCAGCCTGGGATCAGGAGTGAGGTCATCATTGGAAGCCGCCCGGAATTTGATCCAGGCAGTATTCAAGGGCATGTAGACAACATTGTTCTTGCGCCAGAAAGCATCACCCCATTTTTTGGCTCCACTCCATCCTCGCTGCCGCTTGACACCACCACTATCTTCCTGGGCTTGTTTCTTAGCTAATTCCTTGAGCTTGCGTTCCTGCTCACTCTCGTAATGCTTGAACATGCCCACAATGGTGAAGGGCTGGCCACCAATTTGAATGATTTCTCCGAGAGGCACAACTTCCTGACCTTCTTCTTCTGGACTGCCAAAGAGTTGATCCCTGACGCCAGTGCCAATCACACAGACACTGTTGGCGAATTCTTCATCCAGATCGCAGAAAAAGCGCCCATGGGCTACTTCGTAAAGATTCATTTCCAAGACTGCAGGCCAAACCCCCACAATTTCGGAGGTTGAAGCGGATTTGCCCTGGCGTGTCACCCGGGTGGCCCTCCAGTCCAGTCGCATCTCGGGTGATATCGTCGTGATGAGTGGCGCGCTGGCCTGAAGCGCCTCAACATCTCGAATCAATCTCCCTGGGGCCTGGGTCTTGAGATGGTCCTGCCATGCCGGGACGTCCTCATCATCGATTCGGATCTTATCCAGCCCTCCCATGGCAATCATGGACTCCTTCATCCCTTTTTCCATGCCCGTGATCACCGCTGCCATGGCGACCAAACTTGAAACACCCAGCACAATGCCAAACATGGTCAGGAGTGTGCGGAACTTGTGGGCCCAGATATCCTTCAGTCCGATGAAGATGGCGTTGAGAAGGTTCATTCGCTCGCTGGTGGGTCAGTCGTATTTAAGCGCTTGGATCGGATGGAGCTTGGAGGCCTTGATGGCCGGAATCATACCCGCGATCATCCCTACCATGGCAGAGCAGGCGAAGGCGAAGACCATGGCTTCAATGGTGATGACAGGGTTGTTTTCAGTAGGGGTGAAAGTTGTGATGGAATGCACCAATGCCACTGAAACCCCCAGGCCCATGAATCCTCCCAGCAGGGCGATGACCAAACTCTCCATGATGATCTGGATGAAAATATCCGAAGTCGTCGCCCCAACCGCTTTGCGAATACCGATTTCCCTGACTCGTTCGGAGATACTCGCCAGCATGATGTTCATGATGCCGATACCGCCCACGACCAGAGCGATGGCTGCGATAATCACTCCGCTCATGCGGAAGTTGGCAATGGTCAGCTGGATGCCGTCGGCGAGGTCTTCCTCGGTTCGAAACGTCCAATCCTCAATGCCGTTGTGAGAGACTTGCAGGACGTTGCGAATTTGCTGAAGAGCCGTTTCAAGCACGCTGATGTCCTTGACCTTCATGTAGATGCCGCTGAGTTTGGGGTCTGCGGTTTCATCAGCCCCTGCTGCGGCCCTGAACTGGATCATCATGGTTTGCAGAGGGATGAAGACCGAGTTGTTTTTAAGGCGAAAGACATAACCACTTGGGCCGCTGCCGCTGCGGCCTTTATCCCTTACAACACCGCCTTGTGGTTGAGGGTTTTTGAGCGCTTCCAGTCGAGCTAATTCCTTTTCTTTTCGCTCCTTTTCGGTCATGTAATGCTCGAACATACCTACAATGGTGAAGGGTTGTCCGTTGATTTGAATGACTTCGCCCACTGGAATGATTTCCTTGCCAGTTTTTTCTGGATCACCAAAAAGATCGTTTCTGATTTCCACCCCGATCACGCATACGCTGCGCGCCATTTCATTATCGATTTCATTGAACATGCGCCCGTGTTCAATCCGATGATCCTCCAACTCGAGGATACCAGGCCAAGTGCCGTAAATCCTCCATGGCCTGGCCAGCTTGTTGCGGTAGGTGATATTGATACGACTGCGATACCCATGTTGCTCGACAATGGGCGTGACATTTTCGATGAGTGGGGCACCACTTTGAAGGGCGTGCACATCCTGCATGAGCAAGCCGGGTGCTTGGTCAGCCAGGTGTTTCTGATAAACAGGTAGGTCGTCCTGTGCTTCGACCCGGACCTTCTCAAGCCCGCCCATGGCCACGAGCGCTTCCTTCATCCCATTTTCCATGCCCTTCACTAGCGCGGACATGGCTACCAGGCTGGAGACCCCAAGGATGATACCCAGCATGGTCAACATGGATCGAAACTTGTGGGCCCAAATCTCTTTGATGCCTACTAGGATGGTATCCAATAAATTCACGGGTTTGGCTCGGGGGATCCTCTGAGTTTGAACCGGCTCTCCTTGCCGGCAAGTTTGGCATCCACATCCAAGGCGATCTTGCCATCACGGATTTCGATTTTCTGAGGTGTCAAAGCGGCGATCTCAGGATCGTGGGTCACCAGCATGATGGTTCGCCCTTCCTGATGCAGTTTGCAGAAGGTTTCCAGGATCATTTCGCCTGTATGAGAGTCCAGGTTGCCTGTGGGCTCATCAGCGAAAATAATTCTGGGGTCATTCACCAGTGCTCTGGCAATGGCGACGCGCTGCTGTTGGCCCCCCGAGAGCTGTGAGGGGCGGTGTTTGGCTCGATCCTCCAAGCCTACCAGCTTGAGCGCATGCATGGATTTTTCTTTGCGCGACCTACTTGAGATTCCCTGATAAATAAGCGGTAATTCCACATTTTGGGCAACATTCAGCTTGGGAAGTAGATTGAAGAACTGAAAGACAAAACCTATTTTCTCACCCCTGATTTTGGCTAATTCGCGCGGGGTGGCATCGTGGATGTTGACCCCATCCAGCGACATGGATCCCGAAGTGGGCGAATCCAGACAGCCCAGGATATGCATCAGCGTAGACTTACCGCTGCCCGAGGGGCCAATAATGGAGGTGAAATCACCAGCTTGGACATCCAAGGTGACCCCATCGAGGGCATGAATGGTTTCCCCACCCAGATGATAGGTTTTTCGAATCTCTCGGAGTTCGACCAGAGCCATGGATCAACCTTGGTTCGAGGTGGCAGCAAGGCCTTCACCTATCGCCTCAGCCGGAGGCTGCTCCAAAGAGACAATCTCCCCTGCATTGAGGCCAGAAAGCACTTCAGCAAAAAAGTAATCGGCCACGCCAATCTGAATCAACCTGCGCTCGAAACGATTTTGTTGCTGCACATAGACATAGCGCTCCTGTTTCTTAAGAGATTCATTGTATTCAGTAAACACAGCTCCCAATGGAACTGCCATCACTCCAGCCGCCGATTGAACCGGTATCTTGATGTTGGCCGTCATGCCGGGTTGAATCCTTGAATCGATTTCGGTGAGTAGAATGCGAGCAGCAAAACCCTTGATACCGTTAACAATGGTAGCCTGGGGCGCAATCCGCTCTACCTGACCTTTGACGATGAGACCAGGGATGGCCTCAACCTGGATATCTACATTAAGACCCACACTGAGCCGGCTGACGTCGGCTTGATTGACATGGGCATTGATGATCATGCGTGTGAGGTCTGCAATGGTCAGGACCTCGGTGCCGCTGTTGAAGCCTCCTGATCCGGAAACGGCCTGCCCGGATGAAACGGGGCGGGTAAGGATCGTGCAGTCAAAAGGGGCGAGAATCTGAGTTTTCTCCAAACGTTCCATGGCAAGATCCAGGTCTTTCTGGGCACGTTCGATGCTATTTTGGGCAAGGCTGAATTCGGTCTGAGTGTTCTCGTATGCCTCTTTGGACACCAAACTCTCCTCAAAAAGCTTCTTGTCTCGTTCGAAATTCCGACGAGCCTTATCCAGTTGTAACTTGGCGGCTTCGATCTGGGTCTCCTTTTGCTCGATTTCTATCCGGATGTTTTTGTCATCCAGCGAAAAAAGTAGGTCGTTCTTTTTGACCTGATCTCCCACATCGACCGGTAGCTGCGAAATCAGTCCATTGACCTCGGGTCGAACCGATACTTGCTCAGCAGGGGTGATTTCGCCAGCAACGGTCACCACGAATTCTATGTCCTTGGTCTCGACCTGAGCAGTTGTCTCTCTTTTGTCTAAAGAATTGGCCCCGCCTTCATCAGGTGATGGGTTGGATTTCAAGTAGACGAATCCAGCGATCAACACGGCGATGATAGCGATGGTGGATATCAAATTCTTCATGCTTAACTTTTTACAATGGACGTAATCGCCAACTTTTTATTCGGTAGAAAATAATACGTCTACGTTCTAATTCTGCCATCAGTGGAACGGAGTGCAAGGACCATTTATGAGCCTTTTTTGGATTTCAGGCTAGGAGACCCCTCAGGATATGCCCGTGCACGTCGGTGAGGCGACGTTCCAGGCCGTTGTGGCGGTAGGTCAATCGGGTATGATCCACGCCCAGCAGATGAAGGATGGTTGCGTGCAGGTCGTAGCACCAGATGGGTGTTTCGGCTTTCCAGGCCCATGGGTCACTGCGTCCTATCTGCGTGCCGGGTTGGATGCCTGCCCCAGCCAGCCAGGAGACAAAAGTGCCTCCGTTGTGGTCTCTGCCTGATTCCCCTTGGGTAAAGGGCATGCGTCCAAATTCGGTGGTCCAGATGACCAGGGTATCCTCCAGCAGCCCAGTGGCCTTCAAATCCTTCAGTAAGCCAGCTATGGGAAGGTCCACTTGACGAGCGATCCACGGCAATTCCTGGTCGATGTTGGCATGGTTGTCCCAATTATTAGAAGGTCCGCCCGCGCCGCTCCAGAGCTGGATGAAGCGCACGTCCCGCTCAAGCATGCGGCGGGCGATCAGGCACCGTTTGCCGAAATCTCGGGTTACCTCCTGATCCATGCCATAGAGCTTCCTGACGGCCTCGCTCTCCCTGCTCAGGTCAAAAAGCTCTGGGCTGGCTAATTGAAGTCTGGCTGCTTGCTCGTAGGAGCGCAGGCGGGACTGGAATATCGGATCTTTTACATCCTGCGAGGCAAGCGCACTCAAGAGCTTTCTGCCATCCACCTCACTGGCGGCGGTGATGTGGTCCTGATGCGTCGGAGGGTGGAGAAAGGCGATGGGATCCTCTGCCGAAGGCTCAATGAGGGTGGCCCCATGTCTGGAGGGGAGGAAACCCGAACTGAAATTGCCCAGGTTGTTGTAAGGCAGGCCTCTGGGATCTGGCATGACCACAAAGGCGGGCAGGTTTTGATTAACCGCTCCCAGGCCGTAGCTGATCCAGGCACCCATGGCAGGAAACCCAGGCAGAGCAAACCCTGTGTTTTGCATGTAGCTAGCCACACCATGCACGTTGCTAGATGAGTGCATGGACATGATGAAGGCCATTTCGTCAACCATGGATCCCATATGAGGCAACACCTCACTGACCCACTGGCCGCACTGCCCATGCCGTTTGAACTCAAAAGGGCTGGCCATGACCTTGAACCCAGGGGAACGGGTCACTGATTCGACGCGCTGGTCGCCGCCGGGGTCAAAGGTTTGCCCATCCAAATCCCGGAGAGCGGGTTTGTAGTCAAAGGTGTCCATGGGGCTGACACCGCCATTCATGAAAAGTTGAATCACCCGCCTGGCTTTGGGGGGGTGATGGGTGACGGGCTCACCTATGTCATAAAAAGTATCACTGCGGCCCAAGAGATGACCCATGGCCATGGCAACGAATCCACCTGCAGTGTTCGACATGAATTGCCGGCGATGTATTGGGTCCGAAGCCTTCATGGTATGAATACATAGCCATTGCTGTTCCAAAGGAAGCGACAGGCATTGGCTAGCCCATGGGTGGCAGCATAGTCCAGCATGGCTTCTGTCTCTTCCTGGCTGGGTTCTCTCAGCAGGCACTTCAGGTAGAGGTTGAGGATTTGTTCCTTGGGGAGGGGCGACTGCGAGTTGAGTTGCTGGGCCATCAATTGGCTCTGGTGGATGACCCAGGGATCGTTCAGCAAAGCCAGGGCCTGCAGGGCACCAATTGATTCATTCCTTTTGGGATGCCAGGTAGAGGCATCTGGGCAGTCCAGGGCTTTCATGAACGGATCTGGGATCGTTCGGAAGAGAAAGCGATAGATGCTGCGTCGGTGCATGGAAGGTTCGTCGGGGGCAAAACCCTTGTAATCCACCACAGGCGTGACGTGAATACCAGGCTGCATGTGAAACTGCTTGACCGAGGGTCCTCCCATGCGGGGGTCCAGTGAACCACTGTGGTGGAGGAGGCTATCTCGAAAGGTTTCCGCATCCAATCGCTGGGGAGACACCCTCCAGTAGTAAGCATTAGCCGCATCCAGAGCTGCCATCGCGGGTCGCCATCTCGAGGACTGGCGATAGGTGCGACTTTTGAGGATGAGACGGTGGAGGTGTTTGATGGAGCCGCCCGAATCCCTCAATTCGCAAGCCAGCCAGTCCAATAACTCAGGGTGTGTGGGGGCTTGGCCGCCATGGCCTAGATCATTGGGAGTGGGAATCAGCGGTGAACCAAAGTGATACTGCCAGACTCGATTGGCCATGGTGCGCCAAAAAAGGCCGTTGGAGGTGTGGGTGATCCACTGCGCCAGGGCCAGGCGACGCAAACCTTCCTGTGATAGGTCCAGCTCCTGGGGATTCCAGGGTATCTGACTCATGGATGCCAAAGCAGCAGGATGAGCCTCCTTGCCTGGCTGATGGATGCTGCCGCGGTGCAAACTTCGCACCTTGCGAGGGCCCAAAGAGGGCTTGAAGTTGCCCTCGGGTGGGAAATAACTGGCGATGGCATACACCCTGGAGGGTGAGGGCATGGCACCAAGGAGCCTATCCAGATGGAGGTTCATGACATGCTGGGCCAGGGTGCGTTGCTGATCGATGCTTCGTTTGCTTGCCTCCCGCTCGAAGGCATCTTGGAGTGCTTCTTTCAAGAAGGGGTGGATTTGGTCAGCGGCAACATCACTCCAACCAATCCTAACTCGCCCCACCCAGTGGTGGGGCTCTCCCTGGTGGTCGAGCTCGACTTTGAGTTCGGGGTGCCGCATCCCCACAGGAACCTTATCTAGCCTGAAGAAACATCGGTGATCCTGGCCATGCTGGGGCATAATGCCCCAGTGGGTATCGGCTTTTTCATCAATCAGGTGCCGCACCGAAGTACCTTCCTGACTGAAATCGTTTTCAGGGGCAGCCAGTTCAAGACGTTCCCAATCATTGGACCCCTTCTCTCGTATCCAGACCCTGAATTCGGTCAGCATGAAATTACCATTGGGCCCCCAGCCCGGCCCCCGGCTCGGTAAGCTATCATCAGCCAGCACCACCAGTTCCACTGCTGTCGGATTGGGGTAGGGGGAGTCCAACTGCCAACTGATTTTTCCCGTGGGATGGTCACCTGGGAGAATGCGAAGTGACCCGTCTCCGACCGATACCCAATCGGCTAATGGGGCGCTCTCGGAGGGATGGGGGTGAGGCTGAGGAGATTGCCACCGTGAGATAATTTCATGCCTGCGAAGTTCCCATGCCTCAACCCGAGCCAGGTGCGCTGTAGTCATCAGGGATTCATCGGGCATGGTGCCAGCCATCAGGGATTCTTTTTGTCGCAGCAGCTCCTGCCTCCTGGCATGGGTAGGCCGGTCCACATCAAAGGGTCGATCATGTCGATCAACCCCAGCAAACACCGCTTGAAGGGCGTAGTAGTCTTCCTGAGAAATCGGGTCGAATTTGTGATCGTGGCATCGAGCGCAGTGGACGCTGAGTCCAAGGAATGTGGACATGACGGTGGTAATCATGTCGTCTCGGTCCAGATACTGGGCGAGTTCCTTGTCGAGTGTACCATCCTGGATGCCCATCTGGGAACTTTCATCCCATGGGCCTGCGGCCAGCAGCCCTGTGGCCACGAGAGCCAGGGGATCAGGTGGACTCATGGCGTCTCCCGCAATTTGCTCCATGACAAACCTTGCGTAGGGCTTGTCCTGGTTTAGCGACTGAATCAAGTAGTCACGAAAGGGCCAGGCATGTTCTCGTGGCGCATCCTCATCATGTCCGTGAGTTTCAGCATAATGAATGAGGTCCATCCAATGCCTAGCCCATCGTTCGCCGTATTGTGGACCCGCCAGGGCTCGGTCAACCCATTGAGTCCAGGTTGTGTCAAAGTTGTCGTGATCGAGTGCCTTCAGGAAATCGGCATCGGGTGGAAGGCCCCAGACATCCAGAAAAAGGCGTCTCAGAAGATGGCGGGGAGGGGCTTCAGGTGAGTGACTCAAGCCTTGTCCGGCCAGGGCTGCCTGGATGAATTGATCGACTGGGTGTTCAGACCATGGATCTGAATCATCCACCCGCGGGATATCCGGCCTGACCAATGGAGCGAAGGACCACGGGGTTGCCTCCTGCCCCAGGGCTAGGCCTGAGCATCCAAGGATCCAGAGGACTCCTCCTGCACAGAGCAAGGATGTGAAGGATTCAAACCGCATGGGATGCTGAGAATTTGC
>Ga0181569_10000386_pt1 | contig 33923 bp, 21 predicted proteins | sample 101ome_19_FD_132452 | JGI IMG/M metagenome (GOLD analysis project Ga0181569, IMG submission 132452) | Coastal salt marsh microbial communities from the Groves Creek Marsh, Skidaway Island, Georgia - 101405AT metaG (megahit assembly) | ecosystem: Environmental > Aquatic > Marine > Intertidal...
AGACGAACGCCGAGAGTTGGTCGAGCGCACGCTGCGCCGCCAGCGTCAGCAAGAGGCTAATATAAACTTCCTCGCACTCGTGGCGGAACGGCACTCGGTGCAGATCGATACAGCTGCTCTGGCGCAGGTTATTGGCGGTGGGGGCACCTCGGAATTGCGCCTTCTAAAAAGCAATTTAGGCGAGTGGACCCTGGGCCAGTATCAGGACTCTATCAAGCGGCTACAGCAGGCCGATTCTGCACCTGCAACGACTGCTAACGAGCTCGGCTTTCGCATCACGCGTGCCTACGTTGCCGACCAATTATTGGCAGAAGAAGCGCGCAGCAAAGGCCTATATGGAGAGCTGACAGACGACCGGAAAAGAGTGCTGCAACAAAAGATACTCGAGTCTATGTGGGAGAGCGATATCTACTCTCAGGTAGAAATAGACGAGAGCGATTTACGCGCTTTTTACGAGCAAAACAAGGCTCGCTACGCATCGATTGCAGGCAACGCGCAGACGCTGAGCGTCCAGGTCGGGCGCGACCTACGCGAAGCCAAGGCCGCACCTATTTTTGACGAATTTATAGCGAATCTGCGCCAGCAATCTGCGGATCAGGTTCGGATAGATGAAGATAATTTTCGGGAATTCGTTGCCCGTCAGCGGCAGAGCGCTTCCCCGATTGACATGTGAACAAGGCACTGAGAGGAGATCTCCAATGCGCACCCTTAACGAGGCATTCGGACTGAGCTGTATACTGTCCCTGTCGCTGGTCGCTGGATGTGGGCATTATGTGGTCCCCGGCAAATTTGAACCCGCCGAGGTTACCCAGCAGCAGAGCGCCGAAGGAACGCAGATGCAGGTCCAAGATGATGGCACCGTGACCTTTGTGCAAAATCGTCTGGAAGTTTCTGTGCGCCCAATGACCGACGAAGAGTTGAACCGCCAGTACCCTTCGCAGTCAAACAACGCCAGCGGACCCGGTGACGAAGTCCCTTCTACGCCCTTTACCAACGGCAACTGGGTCGATCCAAAAACCGGCAAATCCCCTCAACGACTATCCGTCTTCAAGATTACGGTAAAGAATTACGAGTATCCCAAGGTAAAGCTCGATCCACTTAAGATCGTGATCGAGTCGACCAATGGACGCACGTATTTTCCCTGGGGCGCCTACGACGTAGAAGAATACTTCCGCCGCTTTCCACTCGCCTTCAACGGATTGGGATACCTGCGTTTTGACGAACGCCGCGACATAGTCAACCAAGCCAAATATCCCGACGACGAGTTTTGTTTTTCAGGCCAAGACGTCGAGGGATATGTGATTTTCTCAAAGATTCACGACGACGTGGGATCAATCTTATTCCGCATCCCCGACTTTGGCCTGCGCTACAACTACCGCAACGAGCCCGTGGAAGAGATTGATCTATCGTTTCGCTTTGAGCGCGAGTTGAAAAAGGTTAAGAATCTCAGCGAATTGGCCGCGAATTAGCCGTTCGCTCAAGCATCTCATTTACAGGGGGGCAGGCTGCTGACCTGCCCCCCGTTTTTTTCGCACTGCAGATTCTGTCAACAGTGCGCGTGATATCCGGTGATGCCCTTGAAACGCGCTGCCCTGGCGATCCTTGCCGCACTCTCTCTACTCTCCGTAACGGTGTTCAACCCCGAACACCTCTCTCTCTACATTGAACGGCTTATCGGCTGGGAATCGATTAGAGAAACAGCTGTAACCGTACGGGATCCCGACGTATATCACGTGGTAGAGCAAATAGACGCTAACGACCTGCGCACCCACGTAGAAGCGCTTACCTCCTTTCCATCACGCGTCACGGGCTACCCCGGTGCTGAAGCGGCTGCCCAATACGTAGAAGACCAGTTCAGAAAGATCGGCTTACAGGATATCACTTCGGAACACTTCGAAGTACCCGTTCCTATAGATAAGGGTGCTCATTTGCGCCTACCCTCTGGCCAGCGCTATGTGCTGCACGCCCTGTGGCCCAACGGAGTCCGCACCTCGACTCTGCCCTCTGGTGGTATTACGGGCCATCTCATTGACGCGGGACGAGGTACGCTGTCCGAGTTGGATGGCCAAGAAATCGAAGGCAGTATTGCACTAATGGCCTTCGGGTCGGGCAACAACTACGTCGAAGTCCGCGCGCTCGGTGCGCGCGCCATTCTCTTTTACGACGACGGCCGCGTGACGCGCGGAGAAGCAGCTGAGAAATTCCTGCAAGTGCCCGTTGACATCCCCCGCTTTTGGATAGGAAGCGACGGCGCAACGGCCCTCCGCAAGCAGGCACACGGCAGTCGCGTGCAGGTGCATCTCGAGGCGCGCATGGACTGGGAGCAAGCGACCGCACGGAATATCTTTGCCGTGCTCCCTGGCTTAGACGAGGAAATGCCGCGTGGTCAGCGCCAGCAGGTGCAAAAGTGGAAAGATCAAATCCTCGTAGTGCAAGCACACTACGATGCTATGTCCGTAGTCCCAGCCCTCGCTCCAGGAGCCGAAAGCGCTAGCGGCATCGCGACGCTCTTGGAAACGGCTCGCCTGCTCAGAGAGCACGGCACCCGCTATACCGTGCTCTTTCTGGCCACGCCCGGACATTTTCAGGGCTTAGCCGGTATCAACGATTTCCTCTACCGACATGCTCGTAAAAGCGACTACTTTCGCGAACGCATCGCCGCGGGAGAAGAGATCGACTTTCGCCTCTTTATCGGCCTCGATCTCAGCTCGCACAGCAACCAGGTCGCCAGCTTTGCCATGGGCACCTTTTACAACTCGAATTGGGGTAATAACGACTACCTAAAAAACCTGATGGCGCCTTACGCACAGCACTTTGCCGACTATAGCGCCGAGGTATTTTCCAATTCGAATCGCTACATCGATGCCGTCGCGCCCGTTAAACGCATCTGGAAAAACTACATGCCCGTCCGCCTCGCGCTCGACAGCGAAGCAGCCGTATTTGTCGGTAAAGAAGCGCTCTCCTTAGTGACCCCAAACCAGCTTCGGCCGCTGACGGACACGCCGCTTGACCGCATTGAGGCCATGGATTTTGATGGCCTGGCCGAGCAGGCGCGCACGGTGAGCGCCTTGCTGGTCAAGGCAGCGGCGGACCCCGAATTTTTCAACGATACCAAACTGTCTCTTCGAGACTGGGGACACAGCCTCGAAGGCTATATCTACTGGTTCGACCGCGACGTAAACTTTGCCGTGCCCAAGGCGCCAGTAGCCGGTGCGCTTGTCACCTACTTGCAGCCAGGCCCCAATTCGATAGCCGGCGTGCGCACGCTGATTGCTGCGCGCGCCAGGAGCAAAGGAGATTCAGCGGGCTTTTTTCGCTTTGACCTCATGCGGAACCGATTTTCCAACCGCATTCAGGCCTTTGAACTAGACGCCGACGGTCGCATTGTATCGGCACCCGACCTCGGCGAAGAGGGCGATAAGACCTATCCCGGCATGCAGCCCTATGGATGGTGGGAAAATCGCATGATGCAGGTGCTTTTTAAATGTGAAGCACTCAGCTTTTTAGAGGTAGTAGATCCGCGCTATCTGTCGGCGATGGATCGAATCAACGTGCTTGGAAGCAACGATGCCCCGCCGCGTTCTTTCGGTTTTAGCTACATAGAAAACCAGTCTGCCCGTGCCGATCGCGTGGTTCAGGCCGGCGTTGTTTTTGCCGAACCCGGCAGCCGGATAAAGATCCTAGCCGGCGAAGGAGCCTTTGGGGGCGAAAGCGCGCTGGCAGGCGTGCGCTTTATGCTGACCAATGCCGACGAAACCTTCCTGCGGCAACCGCTCGACCCGTCCACGGTTGATCTGAGCGTTGTAGAACGCGCCCAAGGACGCGGCTTTGATCCAGCGCAAAACGTGCTTTTTCATCCCTCGCTGCAGGCGGCGCGCGACATGTGGATCATCGACGAGGCGCGCATCAAGCAGTTAGAGCGCCACGGTATTATTGTCGAAGAGCTGCAGCAGATGCACGCTCGGGCCAAATCTGCACTGCTCGAGGCAGAGCGCCATCTCGAAGCCTTGGACTACACGGCCTATAAGAGCGCAGTGCGACGCGCCCTTGGCGTAGAGGCGCGCATCTATCCAGAAGTAAAGTCGACGGCCAACGATACGGTTCGCGCCGTCATATTTTATTTCGCGCTTATCTTGCCCTTCTCGTTTTTCTGTGAACGCTTCTTCTTCGGCTATCCAGAAATTCGCAAACAGATTCTCGCCTTTGCCGGTATCTTTATCGGCATCTTTCTCATTCTGCGCTGGCTCCATCCAGCGTTTAAGCTCAGTTCGTCACCCTACATCATTTTCCTGGCCTTCGTCATTCTAGCCTTGGGGCTACTCGTCATCTCCATTGTCATAGGTCGCTTCAAGGACATGCTGCAAAAGCGCAAAGGAGCGGCGTCCGGTCTGCACGAGACAGACGTCGGGCGCGTGAGCGCCGGCTTTGCGGCGATCCTGCTCGGCATCTCTAACCTGAGCAAGCGCCGCCTCCGTACCGCGCTCACGGCCATCACGCTTACGCTGCTGACGTTTACGGTATCGTCTTTTACCTCTGTTAAATCAAGCCTAGACTTCTACCGCCTGCCGCGCGATACGAAACCACAGTATGAAGGTGCACTGGTCCGCGAACGCGCCTGGCGCGGCATGCAGCTATCGACGTTAGACTACGTGCGCAGCGCCTTTGCCGCCGACGCACGCGTCGTTCCGCGCGCTTGGTATCTATCTCAGGTACAGTCGGAGAAAGCCTACATAGACGTCGAATCACCCGATCAAGGTAAGCGCAGCTTTGTGCACGGTATCGTCGGTCTGCATCCGGACGAACCAAGCGTCACGAATATAGACCAGTATTTAACGGCTGGACGTTTCTTCGCTCACGACGAACGCGATGTCGTGCTCTTGCCGGATAGGCTTGCCATACTGCTTGGCATTGGTCCCGAAGACCTTGGACAGGCGCGCATTCAGCTCTTTGCGCAGGATTATACCGTGATCGGCCTGCTTGACTCAGAGCGTTTGGCCACCCTCCACGACCTCGACGGCGAATCGTTAACGCCCGTGGATACGGTCACAGAGGCCGGTCTTATCGCGCGCGATGCCACGGAAGATCCACGCACAAAAGCCTCGGCTCCTTTGGAAAGTTTCAGCCACCTGGCGCCCGACAACACGCTCTTTCTGCCGTACGAAATTGTCTTGGAGATGGAAGGACAGCTCCGCTCAATCGCGATCGCCGCACCGCCGGGATCAGCCGACGCCTTTATCGAACGCGTCGAGTCGTTTATGACGCGCGTAGCCCTCACGCTCTTTGTCAGCCAGGAGGATCGCGTCGTCGTCTACAGTTCGATTGGATCGACTGAAGTCAGCGGTGCGGGCCAGCTCTTTATTCCCGTGCTGATCGCGGCGCTCATCGTCGTCAATACGATGACGGGGGCCGTCTACGAACGCTCTAGAGAGATCGGCGTCTACAGCGTCGTCGGCCTAGCGCCCAGCCATATCGGCATGCTCTTTATCGCCGAATCGACGGTCTTCGCAACGTTTGGAGCCGTCGCCGGCTATTTGCTCGGTCAGGTGTCGTACCTATTTATCGTTCAGTACGAACTCTTGAGCGGCCTCACGCTCAACTATTCTTCGCTCTCCGCTGTCTGGGCAACCGTCGTCGTCATTCTCACCGTCTATGTTTCAACGCTCTACCCTGCACGTCTAGCCGCCAACATGGCCGTACCAGACGTGACGAGGCAGTGGCGCTTTCCGCCACCGCAGGGCGACGATTGGCGCTTTGATTTTCCCTTCACGGTGGGAGGGGCCGAAGTGCCTAGTATGTACGTCTATCTAAAGACAGTATTCGACGCCTACGGAGAGGGCTCCGTGGGTGACTTTATTGCACGGGACGTCACGCTGCACTCAACGGAGACGCCCGACGGAACTGCCTACGCCATCGCCATGAAGGCCTGGCTAGCGCCCTACGACTTGGGCATCAGTCAGAACGTGACGCTGCACGCGATTCCCGCCGGCGAGCACAATATCTACAAAATCGAAGTGCACATTCATCGACTCAGCGGCGACATGGCCTCGTGGCAGCGCATGAACCGCAACTTCCTCAACGTGCTGCGCAAACGCTTTCTCGTCTGGCGAACCCTACCCGGCGGCATCCGGCAAGATTATCAGGATCGAGTCGACGGTGCGTTTAATCGGTCGGAGGTATCTGCATGATATTTCCGCTTCGCGCCTTTCTTATTGGCCTGTTTATGGTCGGACTTATCAACGTAGGGGCGCCCTACAGCATGTTTGTGCTCAAGTCCTCACAGTGGGCCATTAGCTACCTGCCCCTCAGCGTGGTCTTTCTCTTTACGGCATTGGTCTTTGCCAACGCCGCGCTCAAGTCGACTCTGCGGATTGCCGGACTTTCACCGGGCGAATTGGGCATCGTCTTTATCATGTCACTGGTAGGTGCCTCTATTCCCACTTGGGGCACTTCGACGTATATGATCGCCGTAATCGCCGCGCCCAAGTTCTTCGCCTCACCCGAAAATCAGTGGCAGGAAAAGGTCGTGCAGTATGCCAAAGACTGGCTGATGCCGCGCGACGACATTGCGCTCAAATGGTTTTACAACGGCCTACCCGCCGGGGAGTCCATTCCCTGGGGGGCGTGGATCGCACCGCTGTTCTGGTGGACAAGTCTGGTCGTGGCGATCTTTTTTCTCTGCCACTGCTTAGTAGCCGCATTGCGCAAACAGTGGGTCGAACACGAGCGACTCCCGTATGCCCTAATGGAGGTACCGCGTCAGCTTATTGAGCCACCGCCCGGTTCCAACTGGCCCGGTTTTGTGCGCAAACCCGTTTTCTGGATCGGGTTTGCCATTCCTTTTTTCATGGTGATGTGGAACGTCGTCACCTACTTCACGCCGGCGTTCCCACCCATACCACGCGACCTGTCCGATCCCATCCGCATCGGCCGCGATTTTCCCGCGATTCACACCAACATCAATTGGGCCATCGTTGGATTTACGTATTTTGTCAATTTAGACGTGGCTTTTAGCCTGTGGTTTTTCAACGTGCTCACCATGCTGCAGATCGGCACCTTTAACCGCTTCGGCTATTCCCTGCCCGGCCTCGACATTTATACGCTGGGCGGCCATCCGGCCATCGGCTGGCAATCCTTTGGCGCGATGATCGTGCTGGTGGCAAATATGATCTGGATGGCGCGCGGTCATTTGGGCGATATCTGGCGCAAGGCCATCCGCGGCGACGATGACGTTGACGACAGCAATGAGCTGATGTCTTACCGCGGCATCGTCTTTGGCGGCGGTTTTTCGCTGCTCTACATCTCCTTCTGGATGCACCGCGCCGGCATGTCAATTCCCACGCTCGTGCTCGTTATTCTCGCGACGCTCATTCTCTATACCGGCATTACGCGCATCGTCATGGAAGGGGGGCTCCTCTTCTCGCGCGCGCCGCTGGTTGGCCAAACCTTTGTCGGCTACACGCTAGGCCCCTACGCCGGGCCAGAGAGCAACATCGCCTTGGGACTTTCCTATGGCTGGCACCACGAGCTCAAGGGCTTCTTTATGGTAGCCTCGGCCAACAGCGCCAAAATAAGCGACCACATGCAGCTCAGCCGCCGCACGATCACCTTTTGCGTAATGGCCGCTGCGCTCGTCGCGCTCGTTGTTTCCATGGCCTTTATCCTCTATATGGGCTATTCATTTGGCGCCTATAACTACGGTGGGTGGATCTTCGGCGACGGCTCAAAGGTCCCCTATGCAGAAAGCCTGCGCAAAATAGGCCTCAGCGCACCGGACTGGACGCGCCTGATGCACTTGGGAATAGGTGGAGGCATCATGAGTGCTCTCACCTTTATGCGCTATCGATTTCCCTGGTGGCCGCTGCATCCAATTGGCATGCCGGTTGGAGTTTGCTCCTATCCGATGACCATTATCGTGTTTTCCATATTCGTGTCCTGGCTGGCCAAGTGGGCTATTATGCGCTCGGGCGGCATTGGGCTCTACCAAAAGGCACAGCCCTTTTTTATTGGCTTGATCATGGGCTACTTCACCGCTATTGGCTTTTCGTTCCTAATCGATATGGCCTTTTTCCCCGGCCAGGGCCACTCGCTCTACGGCAATTAGCGCACCTATGGCACGAGAAAAATCAGAAGACGCGGACCTCCGCCTGATCCCAGAAAACCTGCAGTTTGAACCCGGCTTTAATATCAAAACGCTGTGGGCAGCGCTTTTTGTCGGCTTTGTCATGCTCCCCGGCGCTATTTATCTCGGCCTGGTAACGGGCCAGTCCATGGCCGGCGGCGCCGAGTGGGTAACGCTGATTCTCTTTATAGAAATCGCCAAGCGCTCTTTCGTGCGCCTACGTCGACAGGAAGTCATCATCCTCTACTGGGTCGCCGGCGGGCTGGTAACGATGGGCGGCAAACTAGGCACCGGCGCCGACCTGTTTGGCGGCCCCTTTGGCGGGCTGATCTGGGACCAGTATCTGATCCAGTCGCCTCAAGCCGACGGACTTCATCCCTACATTCCCGACTGGGTCGTGCCACCGCGCGACTCAGAGGCGCTGAGCGGCCGCTCATTTTTGCACGCCGACTGGATCAAACCGATCGTCCTATTACTGACCGTCATCGTCATGCAAAAGATCAACAGTCTTTCACTGGGCTACGTGCTCTTTCGCATAACCAATGACATTGAGAAACTTCCTTACCCACTTGCCTCCGTCCAGGCCGGCGGTGCCACCGCGCTGGCCGACAGTTCGGGCGCACGCGAAGGATGGCGCTGGGAAATCTTCAGCATCGGCGCTTTCATAGGCATTCTCTGGGGATTTTTCTACGTCGTCATACCAACGGTCTCCGGAATCTTTCTAACGCAAACCGTCACCATTCTACCCATTCCCTTTATCGACTTAACGGTCTCGATGAAGGAGTTGCTGCCGGCTGGTATCATGGGTATTGGCACTGATCTGGGCAACGTGCTGATCGGCTTTGTGCTGCCGTTTTGGATCGTCGTCGGTTCGTTTGCCGCTTCGATCCTCGTCAACGTGCTGATCAACCCCGTGCTCTATACCGTAGACGTGCTTCACACCTGGGAGCCGGGCATGTCGGCCATTCCCACGCAGATTGCCAACTCGTTTGACTTCTGGCTCAGCTTTACCATAGGCGGTGCCATCGTCGTCGCGCTGATGGGCTTTGCCATGGTCGGCAAAACCATGTGGAATTTGAGGAATGCGCAGCGCGCCGGGGAACGCGATGAGATCCCCAAAGACCGCGGCGATATACCCATTCCCGTGGCGCTGGGTATCTGGGCCGTTAGCACGGCGGGCTTTGTCGCACTCGTCTACTTTCTCGTGCCGGACTATCCGTGGTGGATCAGCGCTTTTTTTGGCTTTGTCTGGACGCCAATCTACTCCTACATTGGTGCGCGCATGATCGGTCTGACCGGCTCGCCGCAGGGCGTGTCCTTTCCCTATCTGCGCGAAGGCTCTTTCTACCTGTCTGGATATCAGGGAGCAGCCGTGTGGTTTGCGCCTATTCCCCTCTTTAACTGGGGCTATGAAGCGGCCGCCTTTAAGCAATTAGAGCTAACGCGCACGCACTTTGGCAGCATCGTCAAACTGGCCGCAGTGACGTTACTCATCATGTTTGTGTGCTCTTTTATATTCTGGTCTTTTATCTGGAAGCTCGGGCCCATTCCCTCTTCGGCCTTTCCCTACGTGCAAAAGTTCTGGCCCTTCCACGCCACCATGCAGGCCTTCTGGGCTAAATCGACGCTTTCCGACGGTGGCAATGAACTCATACGCAGCATCATCCGCCTCGACTACATTCTCGTCGGTGTGGCCTCCAGCGGCGCTATGCTCGGCCTGCTATCCGTCCTCAAGTGGCCCATTACGCTTTTCTACGGCTTTATAGGCGGCATCGGCGCTTGGCCGCACTTTGTGCTGCCCAACTTTATCGGCGCGCTGCTCGGCCGCTACTATTTCGAGCGCCGCTTTGGCGAGCAGACGTGGCGCTCCTACACGCCGATCCTTCTGGCCGGCTATTCGTGTGGGATGGGCCTGGTCGGCATGTCGTCGATTGCGCTTGCGCTGATTTCTAAAGCCGTCTCGAGTATCGTATTCTGAGGAATGCCAACATGAGCGACAAACTCATTATATCAGCCGCCGTCTGCGGCTCTTCGCCGACCAAAGAGCAAAATCCCAACGTGCCATACACGCCGGAAGAAATCGCCAATCAGGCGCTCGATGCGTGGCGCGCCGGCGCAGCCATCGCACACATTCACGTGCGCGATCCACAGACGGGTGCCCCCGACTCGCGCGTCGAACTCTTTGCCGAAGTCGTCGAACGCATCCGCGCGGAGAGCGACCTACTCATCAACCTAACGACCAGCGGCTTTAACATCACCGGTCCCGACGCCGACGAACGCCGACTCGATCCGCTTTTGCTCGAACCCGATCTATGCTCGCTGGACGTCGGTTCGTTCAACTTTCGCGATCGAGTCTTTATTAACACAGTCCAGTGGGTCGACAGCGCCGCCCAACGCATGCGCGACGCCGGCGTTAAGCCTGAAATAGAAGCTTTTGACTTAGGTCAGCTCCGACAGGCCAACGACCTAATCGAACGCGATCTCATCGCCCCTCCACCGTGGATTCAGCTGTGTCTCGGTATTCGCTGGGGCATCGAAGGCACGCTGCGCGCCCTCGTGGATATGTGCGATCGACTGCCGGCCGGCGCGCATTGGTCCGTGCTCGCGCCGGGACCGCTGCAGCTCCCCCTAACGACCCATGCTCTGCTGATGGGCGGCCACGTGCGCGTTGGTTTTGAGGACAATATCTATCTATCGCGCGGCCTAAAAGCCGACAGCAACGCACAGTTTGTCGAGCGCACCGTGCGCCTAGCGCGCGAGCTACAGCGAGAAGTAGCCACCTGCGACGAAGCACGAGATTTACTCGGACTACATCGAGAAAAATCTTATCACGTAAGGTCTATTGTTATACCAAGGAGAATACCATAATGCTGCCACGTAGCACACCCGAAGCACAGGGCATTTCTTCCGGCGCGATCTTGCAGTTTGTCGAGCGCTGTGAACGCACTATTGACGCGCTGCACAGCGTGATGCTGCTGCGCCACGGAAGCGTTGTCGCTGAAGGCTGGTGGGCCCCCTACGCGGCGCAAACGCCGCACGAACTCTATTCGCTTAGCAAGAGCTTTACCTCTACTGCCATTGGTATGGCCGTCGCCGAAGGCCGCCTTAGTCTGGACGATACGGTTATGTCTTTCTTTGACGGGGGCGATGTGCCCGCCCAACCCAGTGCCAACCTAAAAGCCATGCGCATCCGCGACCTGCTGTCTATGAACAGCGGTCACCAAGACGACACCGACTACCGCCTCGCCGTCGAGAACGGCCACTGGAGCCGCGCCTTTCTCCACCTCGACGTCGAACACAAGCCGGGCACCCACTTTGTCTATAATTCGGGGGCGACCTACATGCTCTCTGCCATTCTGCAAAAGACGACGGGAGAGCGACTGGTCGACTATCTTCGCCCGCGGCTCTTTGACAAGCTCGGCATTCAAAATCCAACCTGGCAGCAGAGCCCGGAGGGGATTGATCTGGGCGGCTGGGGCCTCAGCGTTACGACAGAAGATATCGCCCGCTTTGCTCAGCTCTATTTGCAGCGGGGCGTGTGGAACGGCGAGCGCATCCTATCCGAAGCGTGGGTGGCCGACGCTTCTTCGCGTCAGAGTTCTAACGGCTCCAATCCGCACAGCGACTGGGAGCAGGGCTACGGCTACCAATTTTGGCGCTGTCGACACAATAGCTACCGCGGCGACGGTGCCTTTGGACAGTACGGCATTATCATGCCGGATCAAGATGCCGTGCTGGCTATTACGAGCGGCACTGGAGATATGCAGGCCGTGCTCGACGTCGTCTGGGAAGAACTGCTGCCGGCCATGAAGAATGCACCGCTCAGCGCCGATCTGGAGACCGAACAGGCATTGAACACCAAGCTGGCCTCTCTACAATTACCGCCGCAGCAGGGCAAGCCCAGCACAACAGTGGCCCAACGGATAAGCGGCATAGAGTATGATATTGGAGAACATGGCGACCACCGGGAAACGGTCTCCTTTGAATTCGGACCGGAAACGATCTATCGCATACGCAAAGGAGAAACGGACCACCGGATTCCCATTGGTACAAACACGTGGACACTGAGCGACGGAGGAGCAATGGGCAGAATGGCCGCTAGCGGTGCCTGGGCGAGCGAAGATACGTATCTGCTCAAGATCTACTACTGTGAAACGCCCTATAGCTCTCTGCAACGCTTTCGCTTCAGCGGTGATCAGCTCGTGCTCGATGAGGAATTTAACGTGTCTTTCGGCGAACGTGTACAACCGCAGCGAATAGGAATAGTCCGCTAGCTACTTCTCCCAGCGACGCTGCGCAATGCGCTGAATTCGATCGTGCAGCGCGTTGTCCAAGGGCAAAAAGCATAGAATTACGCCGGCCGTCACAAAGAGCACCCCAACGGCCGGTCCGAATAGGAACGCCAGTCGGAAACTGACCTCCGCACTGACAGCGCCCCCTCCTTCTGCAAAACCAATCAGATCGAGCAGTACGCCCGCCAGCAGCAGCCCCAGTGCACGGGCCACCTTTGTGCTCATTTTCCACACGCCAAAGTAGAGTCCTTCCCTTGCGCGCCGCACTCTGATCCGGTCGTAGTCAATACTGTCTGCAACGAGTGCATCCATCAGGACGATTGCTCCGGCCATAACCCCACCTACCAGTGAATAGGCCAGCGGAAAAACAATCTGCCCTGCGGGCATAAGCGGATAGACCACAGCCGTCGTCACACCCAGCGACAGCACGCCGAGCAGAGCGGCCCGCTTTTTGCCCCAGCGCTTGCCCAAGAAAATCCACATCGGCACGGATGCGATAAAGCTCAGAAAGAACGGAAGCAGTACCCACACGACGGCATCCTGCTCACCCAGCTGCAAGAAATACTCGTAGTAGTAAAGCGCAATAGATGCGTTGAGCGTCCGTCCGACGGCGGCAATGATAAAGGCAATAACGAGCAGGCGAAAAAGCGGATTTTTTAACGCCTCTCTCTGCTCCAAAACGAGATGGGCCAGCAGGTCCACCCTCCACCGCGTGCGCTCTCGTGCGGATCGATCCAATCCGCGGGTTAGTCGGTAGCTCAGCCAAGCCGTGCCAATAATGGCCGGTGCGAGCAAACCGCTCGCAGCGCTGCGCGCACGGGCCATTGTGGCAGGATCGTTGGGCTCACCCCAGTAGGCCAGCACCAGAGCTGGCAGTACCAACCCCAGCAGCGCACCCAGCGTAGCAAAGAGCCTTTTAAATCCGAACAGCGCGCTGCGCTCGTGCCGATCGCTGCTCAACTCGCCGGCCAGCGCGGCGTGTGGAACGGCCACCAGCGTCATAGACGTATTGAGCAGCAGAAAGGAAAACAGGAGATATAAGAATGTCGCCACCGACTCCCCCGCAGCTGGTGGGTTGAACAGTAGGAAGAACGTGAGTGCCAGCAGTATAGAGCCCGGAACAAAGTAGGGCCTGCGCCGCCCCTGACGGTGGACCGTGCGGTCTGAGATGCCTCCCATCAGAGGATCTGATATCGCATCCCATATCATAGCGACGGCCAGCGCGATTCCCACCCAAGCCGCACTTAACCCTACAACTTCGCTATAAAACTTGAGTAAGTAGAGCTGAACAATCGACTCGACGGCGGCAATGCCCAAATCCGCTGTGCCGTATCCCAACTGCCGACTGCGATTCATCGAAACTGCGCTTGTATTACCATCCAACGACTCTATCTCCTAAATGGGACAACGCCTTGAAGCACATTGCTCTGCGCCCTATCTTTGCCCGCACCACGCACGCACAGGAAAATTCTATGACCGATCCCAAACACCTGCTAGACGACGCCCAAATGCAGCGGTTTATTCGCGATGGGTATATACAGGTAAAGGCCGATTTTGCCCAACCCGTCCACCAGCAAGTCTATGACGCGCTCGAAGAGGTTTTCGAAAAAGAGGGCAACGTGGGCAACAACATTTTACCCCGTATCCCTCAGATAAAGCAGGTCTTTGACCATCCAGCCGTCGCCGGGGCGCTCACCAGCCTACTCGGTCCAGGCTATATAATGAACCCCCATCGCCACTGCCACCTCAATCCGCCCGGCGGCAAGGGTCAAACGTGGCACAAGGACTGCTACGTATTTGACCACAATACGCGCCATCCATGCTTTCACTGGATCCTAGCGCTGTACTACCCGCAGGATACAACAGAAGATATGGGTCCAACGGGAATTCTGCCCGGCGTGCACAACTGGGAGCACATTTCTCACCCCGACGCATCGCAGACAACGGAAGATGCCCTAGCCCTGTGCGGCAAAGCGGGCACCGTTACGCTTCTCCATTTTGACGCGTGGCATCGGGCCATCGCCAATACGAGCGCAAACAAGCGCTACATGCTCAAATTCCAATTCGCCCGCATGGAGTGGCCGCCCCAGCCCACCTGGCAGCACGAACGCGACGACTGGCAGCTAGCGCAGCCAGCTAGCCCAACCGAGAGGCACGTATGGAAATGGCTGTGCGGCCGCACCGGCTCAAACGCTGCAAGCGAACCCACAGGGACGACTCTGTCCGACTTAGATGCCGGTTCGGAGAGCACGCGCTTGGATGCGGCCTACGCACTGGGTGCGCCGGACAACCTGCCGGTCCTCTTAGACCGTCTGCGCAGAGAAGCGCGGGAAGTGGAAGACCGCATAGAGGACAAGACGCCGGACAACGCACACGGCACCAATCCGACCGCACTGCGCGCCGCACAGGCCATTGAAGCAGTAGGGCCTGATTGCACCCCGCAGCTCCTAGACGGGTTAAACGACGCGCACTGGCCCGTCCGCGCTTCACTCTGCGACGTGATCGGCCTGTGGGGCCCTGCCGCAGGCGACGCCGTGCCTAGCCTAACCACCTTACTAGACGACAAACACTGGTGGGTGCGGCGCAACGCCGTCGAAGCACTCGGTCGCATTGGGCATGCCTCCGGCCCGGCTCTACCCGATATAGTCAGCACGCTAGGGGACGAGGACCGACGCGTTCGGCGCGCCGGCACGCTGGCCGTCGCTCAGCTAGCCCAACGGGGCACGAGCACGTCAGACGCCGTACCAGGTCTCGTAGCCGTTTTGTCTGACGAGGATCGCTACAACCGGTTCTACGCCCATTTAGCCCTGGGACACATGGACGACGAGACGGCGCGGGCCGCCCTACTCGACGCGCTTTTTACCGCGCGCTGGTGTTCGCTCACTACAAGCGAAGACCGCTATTAATCCGGGAACGACGCACGCACGTGAGACGTTGCTATAAGACGGCCCGACGCGATCGGCCCATCCACATCCCATCTGGCACACGGCCTTGAGGAGCCTCGCATGAACAAGCGCAGTGTCTTATACCTATGCATGCTTATCAGCACGGCGATGATCGCCTGCGGACACAGGGATTCCGTCTCTTCGAACAGCGGCTCCGAGGGAATTCACGTATCCGGCCAGGGCAGCGTAAGCGCCTCACCCGATATAGCCCTAGCGCAGCTCGGCGTGCAGACCTTTGCACCCGAACTCGAAGCCGCCATGACGGCCAACAGTCGGAGCATGAACACCGTCATCAGCGCACTCAAGGCACAGGGCATCGCCGATGATGATATCCAAACGGCCAACTTCAGCGTAAATCCGCAGTACGATTTTGAACGGGAAACGCGAGAGATCGTCGGCTACTGGGTCGACAATCGCGTTCGCGTAACGTTTCGCGACTTATCCGCGCTTGGCAACGCACTCCAGTCGGGCATAGATGCCGGCGCCAATACGGTGTACGATCTGCGCTTTACGGTCGACAATCGCGATGCGTTGCTCAGCCAAGCGCGCGCGCTAGCCGTAGCCGACGCGCGTCAGCGCGCCCAAACGCTGGCTGAAGCCGCCGGCGTCAAGCTCGGTAAAGCGCTGAATATCCGCGAATCGAGCAGCACGTATCCCACCTACGCGCGCGGTGCCTTCGACGAAGCCGTCGGATCGGCCGTCCCCGTCGAATCGGGAGAAATTGACCTCAGCGTTTACGTCGACGTGCTTTTTGATATCCGCTAAACGTCTTCTCATTAGACGCAGAGAGGCCCCCGCTGATCCTATCGTCAGCGGGGGCCTCTCCTATTGTACACACCTCACACCTTACGCACTGCGCTCGGCGTAGTCACCCCAGCCGCGCTGCGGCCCCTGCGGCCGCGTGTGCTCGTAGCGCTGGCGTATCTGATCAAAGAGTGCGGGATCCCGCACCGTGCGCTCGGGCGCGCTCGGGCTCTGCACGACAAAGTCGGCTTCCGGCGGATAGCAGGCGATCTCCTGCGTGGGCCGTTCGCGCGTGAAGTCTTCCGGCATCTCGCCCACGTTGTTAGGCACGCCGGCGTTCTGATAGCGCAGGTCGAGGCTCCAGCGCACGACATCGCTCGTGTTCGGCGTCGAGCAGTGCGGCGTGCAGTTGCCCATAAAAAGCCCCCCCCCCAGCGGCACGGGCACCGTCACTGGCTCACCCGTCGGCGGCAGATCCTCGTCGGCAATGGCCAGGTAGCCGTTGGGGCCGTTGGTCCAGTGGCGATATACACCCCCCTCGTGCGCGCGCGGCAGCACCTGCAGGCATCCATTTTCCGGCGTCGCATCCACCAGAGGCATCCATACCGTCACAATCAGGTCGCGATCGCAGTGCGGCTCAAAGTAGCCCGAGTCCTGATGCCAGGGCACCACGCCGCGATCCATAAGGGGGATCTTGGGGCGAATGCGATATACGGAAGACCCCACGATCTCCGGTCCGACAAAGTCTTCGATATAGGCCAGCAGCTTGCGGTGCGTGATCACGTGAAAGAGTTCGGCGCCGCTATAGCCTCCGCCGCCCTTGCCCGTCAGCGGCTCCATAATTTCCGGACACTCGTTCCAAACGCTCGTCAGTCGACGCTCGAAGGGCTCTTCCTCGTAGGGTCGGCTCAGCTTCCCTTCGTCGACTAACGCCCGCGCCTTGGAATCTATAACGCCGGTCAGCTCGTCGCGCAGCGGCGTTAGGTCCTCGCGATCAAATACGTCCGGTACCATGAGGTATCCTTCGCGCCGAAAAAAGTCCATCTGTTCGTTAGACAATGTCTTCATGCCTGCTGCTCCATCGTTTTGCGCTATCGGATTAATCGCGCACGGACACAATATACGATACATCGACAGAGGCAACCAAGCGGCCTCCTACCATCTAAGAGAATGGATGACACACCCGTGGAGACGCCTTATATTAGCCGAATCCCGTAACAGAGGAGGCTCCATGCACCTGAGTTGGATCGACTATGCGATCGTGTTCGTCTACATTGGCGGCACTATTATCGCCGGCACGTTAGCCCGCGGCGCCATTAAGGGCATCTCCGATTTTCTCGTTGCCGGTCGTGGCCTAAAAACCCATATGGCCGTCGCCACCATGGTTTCAACGGGCCTCGGCCTGGTCACCGTCATGTACATGGCCGAAGAGGGCTTCAAATACGGCTTCGTTCCGTTCGTATTTGGCGTCATGGCCTTAATCACCTCGCTCATTATCGGACGCACCGGCTTTATCGTCAGCCGCCTGCGCCACCTGCAGGTAATGACCGTGCCCGAATTCTACGAGCTCAAATACACGCGCGGCGTGCGGCTGCTCGGCGGTATCATCCTCACCCTCGCCGGCACCCTCAACATGGGACTGTTTCCCATTCTCGGCAGTAAATTCGTCGTCGGTTTCACCGGTCTCGACAAGGAATACGTCAACTACGTAATGGTCGCTATGCTGGTCATTGTCGTATTCTACACTTTAATGGGTGGCATGGTATCGGTCGTGTTGACCGACTTCGCACAGTTTGTGCTGCTGGCGGCTGGATTCTTGTTCGGCACCTACGTTATTTTGAATCACCCACAGCTTGGATGGGACAATATGGTCCAAGCCGTCCAGACGCATCATGGCGATCTAGGCTTCGATCCCATCGCCAATCCCGGATACGGGATATCTATGATACTCTTTCTATTCTGCGTCGGCTTAGTCGGCGTAGTCTGGCAACCGGAGATGATGCGACCACTGAGCGCCGAGAGCCCCAAGGTCGCACGGCGGGTCTTCTGGATCTCCTCTGCCACCGTTATGGGCCGCGCGTTGGTTCCGATGTTCTGGGGCATTGCAGCGCTGACCTACTTTGGCGACCCCAGTGCCGATCCGCACTACGCCATGCCCGAGATGCTCGGCAAAATCCTGCCCATTGGCATCGCTGGCCTGCTAATGGCGGGCATGTTTGCCGCCTTTATGTCAACGCACGACAGCTACCTACTGGCTTGGAGCGGAGTTATCGTCCGCGATGTGGTTTCACCCATCAAGGCCATGCTCGCCAAATCGAGTGGCAGTCGAGCAGAAGACGGAACCTGGGGCGGGCTGTCGAGCGAAAGAGAGGTCTACTGGGTGCGCGCCATTGTCGTTATCCTGGCCGCCTTTCTCGCCATTTTCGGCGCCCTGTACCAGCTGCCCGAGACGGCCTTCCGCTTTATGTACGTCACCGGCAGCATCTACTTCTCCGGCTGCGTGGGCACCATCGCCCTAGGACTCTACTGGAAGAAGGCCAATACGCCGGGCGCCTACTGCGCACTCATACTCGGTGCGCTCGTACCCATCAACTTCCTCATCATGACCGAGAATCAGGAGCTGGTGCCGGAATTTTTACTGCCTCTCGTCGAAAACAGCAATCTCGTCGGTTTGACTAGCCTGATTGTGGGTGGACTGGCGATGCTTATCGTCGCTTCACTCACCCAAAAGTCGCATCCACCGCGCCCCCTAGATTTTAGTGATATGGAGTAAACACATGGACGTCGAAACGTGGAAAGAAGTCTGGAAGCTGGTTTTTATCGCCTCGAGCATTGCATTCTATGCCGTAGTTATAGCCGTAGCATTCAAGGGCTTTGGCGACGTCGCTCAAATGCTGCGCAATATGGCCGCCGGCCGCGGCGCCAGCGAGTCAGCTACAGATTCCAACCAGCCGTAATGCCGCATAAGGGCGCGGTCGTCTCCAGAATATTCTGCGAGCGATCAGCCCTCAGACGGTCTCACACATAAAAAAAGGGCGGACCTCATACAAGGTCCGCCCTTTCTGCATTTTGTTAAGTATCTCAGGGTTCGTCAAACGCGACCGTGCGGACAATCCCTTCGCCCTGCGCAATCTGGTAGCGCTGGCCCGCAGCTGCGCCTTCAATCGATTCTTGGGTTCCGTCAGGCCAGCGAATCTCTACGCGTTCAACCCCTTCGGCTTCACCCAGGCCAAAGGTCAGTTCGAGCGGACTGTGGCTCAAGTACGAAGCACCCGTGCGCACCATTTGCGTCTGCGTGCGACCTCCACTCGTCACCGAGACCAACGCGCCAATAGCGCGGCGATTACCGCCTGTAGTGCGCAGCGCAATGGCTAGGGCCGTGCCGGTTGGACCGTCGTTGCGCAGCAAATAGGCGCGGCCGGCATTGGTCGTCAGCAGCACGTCGAGATCGCCGTCACCATCTACGTCGCCAGCGGCCAAGCCGCGCGCCACGAGCTCTTCGAGAAAAAACGGCCCCGAGTCTTCCGAGATATCGACCATGCGCCCCGAGCCGCTGTTCCAAAAAAGCTGCGACGTCTGTCGGTAGGTGATCTCTTTTTGCACCGAGTTGATCTCTGGCTCTATGTGTCCATTGGCCAAGATCAGATCCTGATATCCGTCAAAATCGGCGTCAAAGAAGCGCAGGCCAAACGTCAGGGGACGCAGCGTCGACTGCACGAGCTTCGCTTTTCCGGCCGCATCGACAAACACTTCGCCCGTCTGCCGGTACAGCGAGAGCGCCTCGCGGCTAAAGTTTCCAATGGCAATGCTCTGCACGCCGTCATTTTCGATGGAGGCAATATCGACGCCCATGCCGGCACGGGCGCGACCGGTATCGTCATAGCCTATACCGGCCATTAGGCCGCGCTCGGCAAAGCGCCCATTGCCCAAATTCTGCAGCAAAAAGTTCGGCTGCGTATCGTTTGTGACGACCAAATCAACCAAACCATCGCCCTCAAAATCGGTCATGGCCACGCCCATCGACTTGCCGTCGGGCAGCAGCAGACCCGCCTCTTCTGTGATCTCAGCGAAGGTGCCGTCCCCCCGATTGCGATACAGGCGCGGCGTAGATCCCGGGTACTGCTGCGGCGTAGCGTAGGACTTACTCTTCCCGTCAAGCGAAGTGTAAATATCCGTCTCAATCGACCAGCGCACGTAGTTTGTAACCAGCAGGTCCAACCAGCCGTCTCCGTCGACGTCTACCCAGGCCGCACTCGTCGACCACTCGTCGTTGGATCGCCCCTGGTCATCAGACCAAGATTCGCCCAGAACGCCAGCCTCCCGAGCTACATCGACAAAGCGCCCCGCATCGTTGCGCAACAGCACGTTGGGCCCCAAGGCCGTTATGTAGATATCGAGATCACCGTCTGCATCGTAGTCGGCGACCGTCGCACCCATACCATACGCGTCGACGTCGAGGCCAACGCGCTCCGTCACGTCGACAAAATCTGCGTTGCCGCCGTTTTGGTAGAGCCGCGTGCGCGCATTACCCGTTCCGTCCCAGCGCTGGCTGTTAACCAAGAGCGCGTCGAGATCGCCGTCTTCATCGTAGTCGAACAGGGCACAGCCGCTGCCCATCGTCTCGGGCATCCACTTGTCACCAACGGCCCCATTCTCGTGCAAAAAGTCGATTCCGCTGCGCTCTGTTATATCGGTGAAACGCAGCGGAGGCGCCTGCACCGAACCTCGCCCGCTAGCGTAGCCGGCTTCTTCGGGCTGCGCATACGTGGTATCGGGTACTTCCTCTTCTTTCACTTCTTCCGAACAAGCGGTCAGTAAGGCCATCATCCCCAGCGCACAGAGCGCCGAAGCCCGCCTTAGAGCCGTCTTAAATATCTCCCTCACCCAATCCCTCCAGTGTATGCACGTGAATGCGCAGCACTTCTCTATTGTCGTGCTCGTGTTCTAGGCGGTACTCGCGCGTCACCTCTTTTGCGGATTCATCAATCTGGTAGTACTGATACGCCTCTTCCGCGACGGCGGCCTCTTCTGCTCGACCTAGAGCACGCAGCGCAAGCATTCGGTGATAGTGCGCAATCCGATCCTCTGGATCGATTTCCAGCACTTGGGACAGGGACGAAAGCGCCTCTTCATACTTGCCGTCTAGGTAGAGCACGCGTCCCAAATTACGCCAGGTTGCTCGATCTCCAGGGAAGTCGCGTAGAACGCGCCGATAGGCCTGAACCGCATTCTCATATCGACCGTCCTCCTGTAGAACGACGCCCCACACCCAAGCGGTTTGCGCATCGCCCTTTTTAATCTCTTCACAGGCTTCCAAATGCTCGTACGCCTGTTCTAAATTACCGTCTCGCAGCGCAGTGCGCGCTAAATTACGCGCTCCGTCCAAACGCTCCGGGGCCAGTTCGGCCACGCGGGCAAAAGCGCGCGCGGCACCCTGCGTGTCGTCCTGTAACAGCAGGCCAATTCCGTAGTCATTAAAACGCACCCAATCGTTTTCATCGGATGAGCGCACATCAAAAATCTGCTGGCCGACGGCCAGTTCGACCTCGCTCCGCGCGATTTCCGTTATGGGCAAATCGGGTACATCTTCAAATGCTTTAAAACCCTTCCTATTGTTATAGAAGGCAAATTCGGTGTACTTCCGGTCAAACTTACGCCACAGGAGACGCGCGCGCACCGTGACCTTTTGCCCGTCGTATTCGTCTGGAATCCGCACGCCATAGTGGGCTACATCGGCCGTCCCCGGACCAATCACGCGCACGTATACCGCAGTGACGATATCTTGCGCATTCCGTCGATGCACGCCTTCGCCGTGCTTGTCGACCATGAGCGCTTTGTAGAAGTGCGCGGCCGGATCGACGTGACCATCCTCGCCTACGGAGCCGTTCATCGCCATCACCTGGCCGTTCTCATCGAGTAGAGAAAACTCTAACCAGCCCTCGTTGGAATCGTTAGTGCCACCGGGGAACGTGTGACCCACCCCTTTGTTGCGCACTACGACATCAAACTCGTACTCGCCGCCGCGCTGCAAGACCGGTCGACTGTCGTCGAGGGCATAGGTGCGCTTGTCTTCGCCCTCGCGCACGGCAAAAACGTCGACGCGCAGCTTCTCGTCCTGCAAAAACTTTTCGATGCGCGCGATCGACTCTTTATCACCGCGGATAAAGGGCAGTGCCGTATTCACCGCCAAGAAACGGTGCGACTTGACGAATCCATCGCGTGCCGATACGTCGCCCTCGGTCGCCATCTCCAGCGGCATATGGCAATCCTGGCAGGTGCGCTCATGCCCGGGCAGGTAGAACGTGCGGGAGGCGTTGAGCGATACACCGCTGTCCTGCCAGTTGTCGTATTCGTTTTGCCCGCGCAGCCATCGATAGTCGTTGACGCGCGTATCGAGGCTCACCTTGTGGCAGGTCGCACAGTATTCCGACGTGCGGAAAAAGGGCTTTAGCATCTGCCGCTTGTGCACCGTCGGTCGCGCCTTAAGCGCCAAGTCATGCACAAAGCGACCCATTCCATCTTTGGCATCGGCAAAGAGGTAGGGATCTTCCTGCTCGTCGGCGATGTTGTAGTTTCCGTTACCCGTTCGGCCGTGTATTTGGTCTATCGCGTGACAGGCCAAACAGGTAAGTCCAGCTTGGGCCTGCGGCGAATTCCGATCAAAGTCTTCGGTCATCTGGCCAGCGAGCATCAGCGCAGGGTCGTGACAGCCCGAACACCATTTAGACTTAATCTTGCCCTCTTTGCCACCCAAGTCCTCGTAGTGGGCGATATGAGCTGCCACTTCTGGATTGCTCGACGTGGCCTTTTGCCGCATATCGTCAATGGTCGCCTCGTAAAACGGATTGTTGAACGAGGAAAAGCGATGCGCTGAGGTTGCCCACTGTGCAGTGGTGGCGGCGTGACAGCGAGCGCACGTCTCCACGCCAATGGGGTCTTCGACGACAAAGCCGTATTTGTCTATGTCCTTCTCTAGCGCTTCCTGGCGCGACAAATCACCGCGCGTTATGATGCGAGAAGGCAGGAAATCACCGGTCGTTGTCGTTGTCGCCGCGGGAAAAAACGGACTTTCAGCCGGCACAAAGTTAGCCGGCACAAAATCGCCCTGAACGTAGTCACTCACATCGCGCAGCTTAGAACCGGGACCGGTGTCCTTGCCTTCGGCAAAGGCCTTCTGCGCCGTCTCGGTATACTGGTCGCTATCGTACGACACGCCGTGCAGAAGCACAGCCGCAACCAACACGGCCAACGTAGCTGCCGGCACGACGCGATAGCTGAGTTTCGACGGTTTCCACAGCGAGAAGCGACGATGGTACAAATAGAATCCCGGCACGAACACGGCGGCTACGACGTGGCTCCAGTAGGCGATGGGGTTGCCTCGGTTAGTCGCGGCACTGAGGATAAACAAGCCGGTGACGGCTAATACCAGTCCCAGTGCCAGCGTTATGGCGCCCGTGTAAATGGCCCGCCTGCGATTCTTCCTCCACACGGCGGGCAGGTGCCACGCCACAAAAGCGACGCAGAGTGCCACCAACAGAAGCCCGACACCCGTATGCGATAGAACCATGCCCTGGTAGAATCTGGGCAGAGAAACTTCCGTGATGGCAAAGTAGTCAATGCCTTGCCACTCAGCTAGTCGATTGGCCAATAGATACAGCGTATCGGCTATCATAAAGACACCCAGCGCTACGATGGCGTAGACGCTGCGCTTCTGCATCGCATTCAAGCGACTGGGTTGCGGTCTATTCATCAGTCCATGGGGAGTGTATTGGGTGAATCTTACATACTATTGGTCGTAGATAGGAATATAGCACACTTTGGACGAGTCGGAAGGGGTCCAAGTTCCCGTATTTTTTCGGGCGCCATCCGTTTTCCGCAGACCCCAACCCAAGAAGTCGAACAATACGACATGGGCCCCATCCAGCACCCATGCCATATCCAGTTCATCCGTGCGTATACGAGTCACCTGCTAGAGCGCATAGACATGCGCTCTAGCAGCCATTCACTACGGTGTCAGCTCGCGCTGAACCCATTCGACGACGATCTGTACCATCTGATCCGCGTGCTCGCTAAATACGTGGTTGGCCCCGTCGATAACGACCTGCTCGACTCCATGCGGCGCACGTGCAATGATATCGGTGGCATCTCCTGGCGGGACGACATCATCTTCGCTACCGTGCACCAGTAGCCAGGGCACGGCGATCTTGGCTCCTAGCTCGACCACTGAATCGATCTGCGCCATATCGTCTACATACTGCTGTGAAAGGGGGCAGTCCTCATCTTCCCACATGCATCCTACCCCTGGCTCCACGTCGCCAAACTCGCGCTCGGCAAAGGCCTGCGTATGCACCATACCGGCCAGCGACACGAGGGCGCGAACGCGCTCATCCCGGCTGGTGTGCAACACGCCCACAGCCCCCCCCATGCTATGGCCGACGTAGATAATGCGATACCCTTCCAGAGCATCCATTACCGAACCGAGATCCTCAACTTCTTTTGAGATCGTCGCGTCGACAAATCGGCCGCCCGAATCGCCGTTACCGGCAAAGGAGAAGCGCAGGGCGTTGATTCCAGCAGCCGCCAAACCCTCTGCCAGCGCAATGACGAAGGGTCGATCTTTATTACCGGTAACGCCGTGACCGATTACGACCACGTCGCGACTGCCAGCGCTCCCCTCGTGAAAAGAGTAGTCGAGCCGCTCGCCTTCACTATTTTCTATATTTCCGAACATAATGCTCCCTATTCCTGTAAAAATTCGTAGGTTTGGCGCGCCACGACGAGCTCCTCGTCCGTCACCATAACGTGGATGTGCACGCGGCTCCCTTCGGCGTGTAAGGTGCCCTCGCCGTGCACCTGTTCGTTTTTTTCCGCATCCATCTGCACGCCTAAAAATTCTAGGTCGCGCAGAATCAATCCGCGCACGATTGAGGAGTGTTCGCCGATCCCACCGGTGAAGCTAATCGCATCAAGCCCCCCCATTTCAACGACGTAGGCGCCTAAATAATCGCGCGCCGCCGTGGCGAGGACCTCTAGCGCCAGCACGCAGCGCTCGTCGCCGGCGACGGCACCCTCTTGTATATCGCGCACGTCGTTGTGACCGCACAGACCCTGCAAACCGCTCTGTGAAGCGCATATCTCTAGCGCCTCGCCAAAAGAGAGTCCCCTGTTGCGCATAACCAAATCGAGTGCGTAGGGATCTAGATCGCCGATGCGGTTGTTCTGCGGCAACCCACCCTGCGGACTCAGGCCGTGCGAAGCACCGAGCGATACGCCACCCTTAATCATGCACAGCGATGAAGACCCCCCCAAATGCATATTGACGTGACGCAGGTCGTCGCGCCCTTCCAGCTCAATCACCTTTTCCGCAGCGTAGCGGTGACTCGCACCGTGAAAGCCGTAGCGTTTGACGCCGTATTCCTCGTACCACTCGTAGGGCACGGCATAGAGCTGACGGCGCAGCGGAGCCGTCCCGTGAAACGCCGTTTCAAAGCAGCCGACGCGGCGGGCCTGCGGCGCCACGCGCTCAAACTGGCGCATGGCCGCCACGTAGGCCGGGTTGTGTGCCGGAGCCAGCGGATAAAAATCCTCCATACGACCGACGACGTCGTCGTCCAATTCGACGACGCCTGAAATGCTGCGCGCGTGCACGGCCTTAAAGCCGACGGCAGCCAGCTCTTCAATCGACTGCAAAACGCCGCCTGAGCCAACCAGCCGAGCCAGCGCTTCGTCGATAGCACTGGCGTGGTCGGGCAAAGTGCAAGCCTGTTCGACCGCATCGCTGTCGCCAATCTGGTACTTATGAAAAGAGCCTTCGCCACCAATGCGGTCCATGCCGCCGCGCGCAAGCACGCGCGCCGACGGCATATCGAACACCTTGTACTTAAACGACGTGCTGCCGAGGTTAGAAACGAGAACCTTCATATCCAACCTCTATGGACGCGCCGGGCTGCCGTCGGGCAGGCGCGTCTGCGTCCATCCGATAACCTCGTTGGTGCAGGGATATTTGGCGGCCAAGCTCTCATCGATATCAATCCCCAAACCGGGACCGTCGCTCGGATACATATATCCGTTGCGGACCTCGGGCAAGCCGGGAAACATCTCGTAGACGTGCTCGGGAAAGCGGCACCATTCCTGAATGCCAAAGTTCGGCGCCCACAGATCCAAGTGTAGATTGGCGGCGTGCCCTACGGGCGATGTATCTCCCGGGCCGTGCCAGGCAGTCCGAATACCGTACATATTGCCAAAAGCCGCGACGTTGCGCGCGGGCGTAATCCCCCCCATCTGAGAAACGTGCATGCGCAAAAAGTCGATCAGACGGCCCTCCACCAGCGGCGTCCACTCGCGCGGATGGTTAAACAACTCGCCCATGGCAATCGGCGTCGAGCACTGCTCGCGGATGTTGCGGAACCACTCAATATCTTCCGGTGCCAGTGCGTCCTCCAAGAAAAACAGCTTGAACTCTTCCATATCTTTGGCAAAGCCAACCGCCTCTATCGGCTGCAGTCGCTCGTGGATATCGTGCAGCAGCTCAACTTCAAAACCCAACTCATTCCGCACGTGTTCAAACATCCGCAGATGATTCATCATATACTCTTTGCGGCTGTAATAGGCTCCTTCGGGCGCATTTTCTGGCTTGACCATCTTCTCGGCCTTACCACCGTAGCCTCCCATCTGACAGCGGATATAGCGATACCCCATCTCTTGAAACTCTTGAATGCTCTCCACGACCTCTTCCGGCGTGCCGCCACCGGCGTGACCGTACACGGCCGCCCCTTCTCGACACTTACCGCCCAAGAGCTGGTATACCGGCATATTAGCGCGCTTGCCCTTGATATCCCACAGCGCCTGATCGACCCCGGAAATGGCGTTGTTCAGCACGGGACCGTTGCGCCAGTAGCTATTGACCATCGACATCTGCCAGATCTCTTCAATCCGATCGACGTCGCGACCGATTAAAAAGGGCTTGAGATGCTCTTCGATAGCCGTCTTAACGGCCATAAAGCGCTGCGTAAACGTAGCACAGCCCAAGCCGTAGAGACCGTCGTCTGAAGTGATAATCTTTACAATGACCAACTTTGAGCCCGCCGGCTGCGTTAAGATGGTCTGCACGTCTTTAATGGTTACGGTTTCTGCCATGTCTATATACTCCACATGTTAGGTGTTAAATCGCACTAGCCGGCGCACCGCTCAGCGCGGTGCGGCTTACCTCGTTTGTAGGTACGTGTCTCAAGGTCCAATAAGATGCTACGGCCACGCGGTCCGATCAAATAGCCCCGCGTAAAGACGGTGTGCATAGAATGCCTAATTCAAGCTAAGCCCCGCTCGGAAAACTTGTCAAGAAATCACCTCGTCGTTAGTTTGCCTCGAACTTTTAACGGACGGTCTCTATGAACTGGTTGCAAGCCCTCGTCCTCGGCGTCGTGCAGGGCCTCACCGAATTCCTGCCCATCAGCAGCACGGCCCACCTGCGCATCGTACCGCACTATCTCGGCTGGGGCGATCCCGGTATTGCGTTTTCTGCGGTCATTCAGTTGGGCACGCTCTTTGCCGTATTTATCTACTTTGCCAGTGACGTAAAAATGCTCACTGTCGCAGCGTTTGACGGCCTGCGTCACCGAGATTTTAAGCGTAGCCCTGAAACGCTGTTGGCCTTCTCTATTGCCGTAGGCACCCTGCCCATTGCCGTCATCGGTCTCAGTTTTAAAGACTTTATTGAGACGGAGGCACGCGGTCTACACATCATAGGCAGCGCACTAATTGCACTGGCGATCGTGCTCATGGTATCCGAACGCCTGGGCAAACGACGGCTCGATATGCAGCAGCTGAGCTTCTGGCAAATTCAGTGCATAGGCCTGTGCCAAGCGCTGGCGCTGATTCCCGGCTGTTCGCGCTCGGGATCGACGATTATGGGAGGACTCCTCGTCGGTCTCAAACGGGCAGAAGCGGCACGCTTCTCGTTTCTACTGGGCCTTCCAGCCATCGGCGCCAGCGGCCTGCTCGAATTTCTCGACCTGCTCGAGGGAGGCCTCGGGGAAGAGGGACTCATCAACATAGGGGTGGGCATATTGGCCGCCGCCGTCAGCGGCTACGTCTCTATTGGATTTTTGTTGCGCTTTCTCGAGCGCTATGGAACCGACGTCTTTTCGCTGTACCGCATCGGCCTCGGCGGCCTCATACTGTATGGACTAAGCACAGGGAGTACACCATGACCTACCCCAATCCGCTCAAGAAACGCCTGCAGAATGGCGAAATTGTCTTTGGTTCGGGCCTGCCCGCCTTTACTCCACACGTGGCGGGCTCCATCCTGAGCACGAACCCCGATTTTCTGTGGATCGATACCGAGCACATGCCCTACGGCTCAGAATCGCTGGACTATCTGCCCGTGCTGGCGCGCATGCGCGGCGTCGCTCCGATGATTCGCGTAGCATGGAACGATCCCGCCCTTATAAAAAAAGCCTATGACGTCGGGGCCGTTGCCGTTATGGTCCCCCAGGTAGATACGGCCGAAGAGGCCGAACGCGCCGTGCAGTATGCGCGCTATGCCCCGGAAGGCCAGCGCGGCATATCACCTATGTGGACGCGGGTGGCCGGCGCGGATTGGGACACCGTCATACAGACCGCCAACGAGGAGACCCTGCTGGTCGTGCAGATGGAAAGCCAGACGGCCTATGACAATCTAGACGAAATAAAGCAGGTGCCCGGCATTGACGTAATCATGGTCGGCCCCCTCGATCTATCTGCCACCGTCGGCACTCTCTGCGACACCAACTCACCGCAGGTGCAGGAAATCATGGAAGACGTGCCCAGGCGCTTAGAAGGAACGGGATTAGTGACGGCAACTACGCTGGCTGACGTAGATGAAATACAGCAAAAAGTCCGCTGGGGCTACCGCTTCCTCAACGTAGGCAGTGCGCTCAACTACGGCACGCAGGCACTGGCCGGACACTTTGCAACGCTTCGCGCCAACCCACGCGGCCAAGAGTAGCTTACCCCTCCCACTCCGCATATCATCGGAGCTTTGCCATGGGCACACTCGCCATTCCCTGGTCACCGCGCCTCCTGCTGGCAGGGCGCACGTTTCGCCTGCCAGTGCAGTCCAAAAACGGCGCTTCACTCGAATTCGAGTCCACGCATTTCACTCTGATAGACAAACGATACTGCCCTGCCGACGGGGCTTGGTATCTGTATCTGCGCGCACCGCTACAGCACGTAGACGGCGAATTAACCGTGCACCAAGACGGTCAATCCCTATCTACGCATATTGCGGTGCAACCGCTCAATGCACTCAGGAAAATGTTTGTGCACAACGGCACCCAGTGGCCGCGCCGCTGGCCGCTCGGACAGATTTTCTCATCCCACAAAACGCGCCAAACGCTCGCCGAAGAGACGCTGCCCGACCCCGACGATCAGGCCGTGCACTTCTGGCGATCACTCGACGACGATGCCCTCTGGCGCCAGCTACCCAACGCCGAGATGCCGCGCGCCCACTTTGCCAACGTCCATCAGGGATGCCCCCAGTGTGGCACGGCTATTTTTACCTACGGTGGATTCTATCCCTGGCTGCGCTCTCATACGCCCATCGACTACCGCTCCACGTGCCCCAGCTGTCGGGCTGTGTTTCCCAGCAACGATTTGACCAACGACGACTTTACGTCCGGTCCGTTCGCCGATGACGGCTACGGCTACGTCGACGGAGACGGGCACTTATTCCTCTTTGCCGCGACGTATGCCCGCGACCAAGTGCGGGCCTTTGGCGCGGGCATAGGCCACATGACCTCAGCCTTTCGCGCACGCGGCGATGAGGAAAGCGGCCGCACGCTAGCCCTCATGCTGCTGCGCTATGCGGTGGAGACAATTTACCTCGGGGCCGTTCCCCAGTTTCGCTATGGGCCGTCCGAAGGCGAAGAAAAACCGTGGAATTGGGGCCAGACAGACTGGCCCGGCGACGAATTAGGTGCCAAGGGTATGCTCCGCTACTGCATTGACGTGCCCTATATCAGCGAGACGCTCGCACTGGCCTATGACGCCGTCTGGCCGCTGCTCAGTAGGGACGAAACCCTGGTAGCGCGCGTGCGCCAACTCGGCTTAGAGGTCGAACGCCCCGACGACCTGACCGCGCTCACAGAAGAAATGCTCGCCTGCCAGCTGCAGTGCTGTCTCGACGGCGGCGCACGCAGCAACCTGCCGCGCGTTAGCCAAGCCGTGCTCGTGCTCCTCCGCGCGCTGGATCGCGACGACGGACAAGACGCGCTGACGTGGCTGTACGATCAAGGCCCAGACCGACTGCGCACCTTCGGAATCAACAACTTCTTTCCCGACGGCACGCCGCCCGAGGCGACGGGCGGCTATAACAGCATTCACTCCGACGGCCTGTTTGATCTGGAGTATCATCTGCGAGCCCTCCGACGGCTGCATCCGGCCGCCTATTCAGAAGCGCAATTCCCCTCTCTCTTAGACGATCCACGGGCCGCACGCGTGGCGCGTGCCCCCATAGAAATTGCCACTATGGGTCGATCTTGGCTGCAGTTTGGCGATGGATCTGCCCCTGGATCTGCCGCCCAGCTGGGCAAAGCTGAAGACGAGGCCAAACGGCTTAGCCAACCCGTATTTCACGCCCCCATGCGGCGTGAAACGCTTGAGCGAGCAGCCGAATATACGGGCGACCAAACCATGCAAAACCTGCGTGACGCCATTGCGGCCGGCGAGCATCCCCCACTGGGAAGCACCGTGCACGACGGCGTCGGATTGGCCATTCTTCGCACTGACGAGACGCCCGAACGCGCAGCCGTTGGCATCTGCTACGGCGATGCTACGGGCCATCGCCATATGGACCTGCTGGACACGCAGCTATTTGCTCACGAACGCGTCTTTCTCGGTGACTTGGGCTATCCGCAGTCATGGGCGAGCATACGGGATTGGGAGGCACACTGGGCTACGCACAACAGCGGCTGGGGTCTTGTCGACGGCCTCAGCGCTGGACACGTTGCCGGGCGAGGGCAACTCGTGCATATGCTAAGGCGTCCCGGTCTTCAGGCTTTGGATATCAGCGCCGAACGCTGGGCCTGGAATTCCGATACACAGGAGTGGTATCGACCGGGCGTCACGATGCGCCGCCTGCTGGCCCTGATCGAAACCGACGGCGAAGGCGTATTGCTCGTAGACCTGATGCGCATAGCGGGTGGCAGCACGCACTGGCGCCTGTGCCGGGGCTGCGGATCAGACTTCTCGACCGCCGTGTCGGGGCAGGCCCAAGCGGGCACGCTAGCTGGACCGGATATCTCGCGGGGCGACCTGAGCAATCTGGCCCATCCGGACTGTGCGGCGCTGGCTTATATGGATCAAGTGCAGCAGTTCGGTGCCCCGGATGCTTGGACCGGCACGTGGACAATGGACCCGCAGGCCCATTTGGACCTCCATCAGCTCTGCGCCAGTTCCGGCACCCAAGTGCGCAGTGCGCGAGCTACCGCAATCATGGGCAGCCCCGATGAATCGACCTACAATTTTCGCGCGCTGAGCTGGCAGCGCGAGGCCAGCGACAACAAACCAACCTGCATAGATCTGGCCTTCGAACCGCGCGTAGGCCCCAGTGACCTAGCCCATATTCAGTCTATTGCGGCCGACGGAACGGCTTCGGGCGTGCAAATAGAGACCAGGCTTGGCAAACGAATAGGCCTTTATTGGGCACCGGACGCGGACGGCCAAACCGACTTTGCAGATGGAACGAATCTATGGGGAACGCTCGCAGCATGCGTGGATAGAGATATCGCCAGCTGCGCGAGCACCTCTATTTTTTACGCCGGTCAGAAGCATCCGTTGGCCAGCGCAACGCAGCGGGCGACCGTCGTATCAGTAGACGAGGCCAACTGCGCGGTAGAGGTTGAAGGAATTGATGAGACGGCCACCGGGATGCGCATGCGCAGCGCCCCGCGAGGTCGCAACTACCGAATCGAACGAGCCGAGCAAATAGGCGTCAACCGCTGGCGATTAGCGCTTGACGCAACAACGCTGCTGGGCCGCGGCCGCATCGTTTCTGTACGTGGAAAAACGATCGAGTTGGACTGTTGCATCATAGCGCGCACAGGCTATTTACACGACGCGTATATCCGCACAGCCGACGGAAAGGCCGCGCGGATACGCTCCGCGTGCAATCCGGACCACGAACACACCACGATTCAGTTTCAGAACCCATTGGAAGGCCTCACGGCGGGCCAATGGATAGAAGCAGTCGACTGCCTGCCCGGAGATACGGTGCTCTTAAACGCAACCGAATAGGTTCGGCGCCTCAGCACAGCGGGCTGAGACAGCCCTACTTTCAGTATATGATCGAAGGTTCAGTACGGCTTAGCGCGTGCTCTTGCCTGCCAGCACAAACCACACGGTCTGGAACATGATCTTCAGGTCGAGCTTGAGCGTCATATTTTCTATGTAGTACAAATCGTATTCGAGCCGCTCGCGAGCAATCCCCACAAAATCTTTGGAATCCAGATCGAACTCGTGCTTGGCCTGCGCCCATCCCAACAGGCCGGGCTTGACGTTGAAACGACGCATGTACAGCGGAATCTGCTGTCGAAACTGATCCACAAAGAAAGGGCGTTCCGGACGCGGCCCCACTAGGGACATATCGCCCTTGAGAAAATTGATGCACTGCGGAATCTCGTCCAAGTGCAGCGTGCGCAATATTTTGCCAATATGCGTGACGCGTGGGTCTTCGCCCTGCACCCATACCGGACCGGTCTTTTCCTCTGCGTCTACGCGCATAGAGCGAAACTTATACATGGTGAACGGTTTTCCACCCACGCCAACTCGTTCCTGGCGAAAAAACACGGGGCCCTTAGACGTCAGCTTAATGATCACAATGATGATCAACCACAAGGGAGACAGCAGGGACAGTATGCCGACAGCCACGCTAACGTCAATCAGACGTTTGACAGACTGCTGCCAAACGGGCATCAGTTCGGGCTTCAACTCCATCAGCGGCACGCCGTAAATCTGCGTCGTGCGCACATGCCCCGTGACGATATCGTACAGGTCAGGCGTGATTCTAAAACTGACAGATTGACCGTCGACCGCTTCGACGATACCGAGTATTTCTTCGTGTGAATTAGACTGCAGCGCAATAAGCACAACTTCAATCCGCTCATTGTGCACCAAGCGCGCTAGATCACTCAGGTCACCCAGCACGGGCACCCCATCTACGTCACTGCGCTCCTCTTCGCCAGCAGCCATTACAAAACCCACCACTTGAAACTCACTATCGGGCACCATGCGCAAATCATTTAGCAGGCGTGCCCCGCGCGCATCGCCCCCAACAATAAGGGTTTTCCGCCGGCCAATGCCGCGCAAGAGCAGCTGGCGTTCAAAGCTGCGTACCAACACGCGACCACCGGCGGTAAAGCTCAGTAGACCCAGCCAGTAGAAGAAAATTAAAAAGCGCGTTAGTCGTATATCGCTCTGGTCAAAGGTGGCAATAAAGGCGAGCAGGACACCTAGCGTAGCCACTTTGACGATCTCGAGCACTTCGTCAAAGCGAGAATGGGAAGGCGGCAGGCGGTACAGTCCATAAAAGAAAAAGAGCAGCAGCCAGATGGCGCAGATCAGGAGCAGCACGTCTGAAAAGTAGCTCAGCGCATACCAGAGAGACGGGCCATCACTGCTCTCCGGATAGGTCCGCTGCCAGCTCAGGGCAACGGTTTCGAGCGCACCACCAGCAAACTTCATCCACACAAATAGAGCGGATGCGACATTGATAGCGGCAATATCGACGAGCAACAGCAGTATGGTCCGTTGCAGTAAAGACATCAGCTACGACTCGTGGGTTGCCAA
>Ga0181569_10000390_pt1 | contig 33745 bp, 35 predicted proteins | sample 101ome_19_FD_132452 | JGI IMG/M metagenome (GOLD analysis project Ga0181569, IMG submission 132452) | Coastal salt marsh microbial communities from the Groves Creek Marsh, Skidaway Island, Georgia - 101405AT metaG (megahit assembly) | ecosystem: Environmental > Aquatic > Marine > Intertidal...
CCAAAGGCTATGACTGGATCAAAAAAGAAACGGTAGGATAGATGGAACTCAAGGACAAACTGCTCGACTCTTTTATCGCCTTTGAGGAAGACTTTGTATTGGACGAAGAACTCCACCAAAAGCGTATCGATGCGCTAAAGATTTTTGAGTCCAAAGGCTTTCCGACCAAAAAAATTGAAGGTTGGAAATACACTTCACTGGAACGCCTCTTACAAAAAGATTACATCCTTTTTTCAAAAAGTGAAAATTGCATTGATTACAAAGACGTAAAAAAATATTTTTTATACGACGTGGACACCTACAAGATTGTTTTTATCGATGGTGTTTACAGCCCTTTTTTGTCCGATACAACCCATGATGGAATCGATGCCTGTTTGATGTCTGCTGCACTGACCAAGCCCAAATACCGGGATTTGGTCAATCGATACTTTAATAAAATCGCCGACTCCCAGGACAGCATGACGGCGCTGAACACTTCGTTTACCAAAGAAGGAGCCTATATCTATATCCCCAAAAATACCGTGGCGCAAAAACCCATTGAAGTGGTCCACTTTGCCACCGGAAATGAACAGGCTCTTTGGTTACAACCCCGTAATTTGATTGTCGTAGATCAAAATGCACAAGTACAAATTATTGAACGGCATCAAAGCTTAAAGCCACATGAACTGGTCACCAACAGTGTGACAGAAATTTACGCTCATCAGGAGGCTTATGTCGATTACTATAAATTACAAAACGACCTAGACACGGCTTCATTAATTGACAATACTTATATCGCCCAGGAAAAACAAAGCAACGTCAGCTTGCATACGTTTTCTTTTGGGGGTAAGTTGATTCGTAACAACCTTAATTTTTACCACAAGGGAGAACACCTAAATTCGACCCTTAAAGGAGTAACGATTTTACAGGAGCAGCAGCATGTAGATCACTATACCTTGGTGCACCATGCCCATCCCCATTGCGAAAGCCATCAGGATTATAAAGGGGTGTTTAGTGATCGATCTACTGGAGTGTTTAACGGCAAAATTTTTGTGGACAAAATCGCCCAAAAAACCAATGCCTTTCAACAAAACAACAATATATTGTTGGACGATAAAACGACGGTAAATACCAAGCCTCAATTGGAGATTTTTGCCGATGATGTCAAGTGTTCACACGGCTGTACCATCGGACAGCTCGACGAAGAGGCCTTGTTTTATCTTCGATCACGCGGGATTCCTCGCAAGGAGGCCAAAGCCTTGTTGACCTACGCCTTTGCCAACAACGTTTTGGAAAGTGTGCAGCTTCCTGCACTGAAAAAACGCATCAACCATTTGATTGCTTCAAAGCTCGGGGTTAACTTAGGTTTTGATTTATAAGTAATGATCGATGTCGCCCGTATTCGTGAGGATTTTCCAATCCTTAAAAGGAAGGTCAATAACCAACCGTTGGTTTATTTTGACAATGCCGCTACCTCACAAACCCCTACTTGTGTGATTGATGCCATAGTTGATTATTACGCACGCTACAATGCCAACATCCACCGTGGGGTTCATGCCCTGAGTCAAGAAGCCACCGATGCTTACGAACAAGCACGACAAAAAATCCAAAAACATTTTAACGCCTTACATCCCCACGAAATCATTTTTACTTCTGGGACAACCAATGCGATCAATATCGTCGCTGCGGGCTATCAAGCCTTGTTGGTCCCGGGTGACGAGCTTTTGGTTTCGGCCATGGAGCACCATTCCAATATCGTGCCCTGGCAAATGCTTTGTGAAAAAACAGGTGCAAAACTCAAAGTGATTCCGATGTTGCCCGATGGGACGTTAGATCTAGCCGCATACAAAAGCCTCTTGACCCCAAACACCCGTTTGGTTTTTGTCAATCATGTTTCCAATGCGCTTGGGACCATCAACCCCATAGAGTCATTGATAGTTGAGGCGCATACGGTGGGTGCAAAAATATTAATCGACGGGGCGCAAGCTGCACCGCACATCGAAACCGACCTCCAAGCGTTGGACGTAGATTTCTATGTTACATCAGCACACAAAATGTGTGGACCTACCGGGGTAGGAATTTTATATGGAAAAACCGACCTCCTAAACGCCTTACCGCCATATCAGGGAGGGGGTGAAATGATCGCCACTGTGAGTTTTGAAAAGACGACCTACGCCGATTTGCCACATAAATTTGAAGCTGGAACCCCCAATATCGCTGGCGGCATTGCCTTTGGAGCAGCTATTGATTATATCCATTCGATCGGTCTGAACCACATTGCAGCCTACGAACAAGAATTACTCCACTACGCAACCGACCAACTTTCCCAAATACCAGGCTTAAAAATATACGGTCAGGCCCCCCATAAAACTGCGGTAATTTCATTCAATATAGGAGAAATTCACCCCTATGACATCGGAACAATTTTGGACAAAATGGGAATTGCTGTGCGAACTGGACAACACTGTACACAACCCATCATGGACTATTATCAGATTCCCGGAACCGTGCGAACCTCCTTTAGCTTTTACAATACCAAAGAAGAGATCGATCGGCTGGTTGCTGCGGTGAAAAAAGCCCAAATGATGTTAGAATAAATGGTTAAATTGCTACAATGAGCATCGCTGAAATACAAGAAGAAATTAACGAAGAGTTCTCTTTTTTTGAGGACTGGATGCAGCGTTATGAGCATATGATTGAGTTGGGAAAATCCCTGCCCCTGATTGACCCAGAGCACAAAACAGAAGAAAATATCATCAAAGGCTGTCAAAGCAAAGTTTGGCTACATGCCGCTTTAGAAGACGGACTTTTGGTTTTTAGGGCCGATAGCGATGCCATCATTACCAAAGGTATCATCGCCTTACTGATACGGGTGTATTCACATCAAACCCCTGACGCTATTTTAGCCTCCAACACCGAGTTTATTGATCAAATCGGACTCAAAGAACATTTGTCTCCCACCCGTGCCAACGGTTTACTGTCCATGATCAAACAAATGAAACTCTACGCCATCGCTTATCAAACACAACGTAATTAATTTGCTATGTCCACCACCAATCCACAAGAATTAGGCGATAAAATCGTCACTGTACTTAAAACCATCTACGACCCCGAAATCCCGGTTGATATATATGAACTCGGACTTATTTACGATGTGTTTGTCAACGAAGATAGCGATGTCAAAATACTGATGACCCTGACCACCCCCAACTGTCCTGTGGCAGAAACCCTTCCCGCTGAGGTCGAAGAAAAAGTCCAGTCTTTGGACTGTGTCAAAAGTGCAGCAGTAGAAATCACCTTTGACCCCCCTTGGACACAAGACCTGATGAGTGAAGAAGCCAAACTCGAATTGGGGCTGTTGTAAAATGAGCACACCCATTGTCAATCGTGTGGCGCAGAGCCCATTAAAAGTTATTGATCCGGTAGATTTCTACCCCAATGGAACCCGAGTGGCACTCGATATTGCCCAGTGGTTGGACCAGGGGCTTATACTGAGAGAAAAAGCTTTTCGTGAACAATTGGAGACCTTCGATTGGTCCATATATAAAGATCAGTATGTCGCCATTGGATGTAGCTTGGATGCAATTTTACCCGCATGGGCCTTGTTGTTGGTCAATGCAAAACTGATGGGCACGGCCCGATATGCACTGATTGGTTCTATCGAAGCACTTGATCTGGCCTTGATTCATCAACAAATTGCCGCTACCGATTTTTCAGTCTATAAGGATGCCCCGGTCATGCTAAAAGGCTGCGCCGATAAAAGCCTTCCTGCTCAAGTTTACACCCTTCTTTTGGAACGACTTGCACCCGTGGCCAAAAAAATTTCTTTTGGCGAAGCTTGCTCGTCCGTTCCCCTTTGGAAGCGGCCTTGATTTTAAGAAATTAAAATTTCCTATTTTTGCGTGATGACTATTTTATTAAAGAAAACAGGAGTGATTTGTACACTCCTTACGGTATTGGGAACTATGTGGGGACAAGCCCAAGAAAAAGAAGTCTTATTTGATGACTTTTATTTTGGGATGCCCAAAAAAGAAGCCAAAACCGTACTCAAAGAACATCACAGCAGCAGCGAAACCTTTGAAATGGGGCAAGGGGTTCATTTTGTGGTTAAAAAAAACTCATTGGTTATGGACAACGACCGCTTGGTCGAACTCAAGCTTTGGACCAAAAACAACCTCAATGCCGAGCAGATTAGCGCCGAACTCCAAAAAACTAGAGCCTATCTCGAAGCACAAGGCTATACCATGGTGTACAGTCAAGAAAACTGGGACCAACCCCTGTTAATCGACACTAGTAAACCCTGCATTCGTTTTTTAAACGAAAAGCAAACCGTTTTATTGGAAATGGAGCCTAGAGGACAAGGCAATAAATACAACATCTACCTGAATTACTACAATATGGAGTGGGTCAAAAAACACTTGACCCCCAGCCGTTAGATTTCAATCAGGATTCCCATTCCAAAAAGTTGTTTAAACTGTAATTTTTGGAGCACATCATCGTCATAAATTGCATGGAGATCGATGGTGCTCGAAATGATTTCATTCACCTTGAGCCGGACTATGGTATTGATTTCAAAATCAATGTTCTTAAAGTTATTAAGGTAGTTGCTATAAAAGTTAAAGCGGTTTTCGACCGTGACATTATCCATGGGTTGAACTTTATAATACCCATTGACCGAAAACCCTAAAAAGAACTTACTGTTTTGGTCTTTATCGACCCCCAGATAACTCGTTCCATCGGGGATATCACGAGTGAATTTTTTGGCTACATAAATCACTCTTACTGTCATGGGGGACAAATTGATCCAGAATTCTTCGGTTTTTTTATAGTAAAATCCCACCCCCGATTGGAGTTGAGCAGGAGCAAAAAATTGGGTCGTACGCGTACGCTTTTCTTCTCCATTTTCGGTAAAAAAACGGTACCCCGGAAACAGTTGGGTTCGAAACTTAACGTCGCCCGAAAATTTCCAAAAGGGGTTGATTTGTTTACCCACCAAAGATTCGATTTGAAGTCGGTCGTCAGCTTTACGGTTATACTTGGTTCCGGCGATGGAAGAGGTGCCTACCGACAAGATAAAGTTTGAATTCCACACCAAGCCATTGCGGTCCGAATAGTCCGCATGGTAGTCCACCCCAAAAAGCCCAGAAAGTGAACTGGCCCCTCCCGAGATCCAATTTGAAAAAGAGATCTGATTGAGATTAAGACGGGTTTCGCCATAAAATTTGGTGCGCTTGCCCTTGAGGGTCGATTCGATAATGGCGTCAAATGGAACGTCTAGTTCTAGCTCTTCTACTGTCTCCTCTATTTCTTCCTCTTCTTGAGCATTCACCAAGGTGACCGATAACAGTACAAATAAAAGGCTGAATAAAATTGTATTGTTCAATGTATGCGATTGAGCCAATTCGAGTAAATTTATGTGATAATATATTGTATTAAAAATACAAATTATAACCTATACGCATTACAGTTTGTACCCAAAAGGTCAAAACATACTCATCATCACCTACTATTGGCCACCCTCCGGTGGATCGGGCGTTCAGCGATGGATGTATTTTGCCCTCCATTTACAACAGCTAGGCTACAATCCGGTCGTGCTTACGGTCGATCCGCAGTCGGCCTATTATGCCAAAACCGATAAATCACTAGAATCATTGGTCGCTAAGATAGAAACCCATCGGGTACGATTTTTTAACCCACTGGGGTGGTATTCTTTTTTTACCCAAGGGGATTTTAATCGGGGAGTGCCCCAGGGAGAGGTAGTACAAAAAAGTGTTTTTCAAAAAATAGCGGCTTGGGTTCGGGGAAATTTTTTTGTTCCCGATGCCCGAAAGGGATGGATTCGTCCAGCCTATCAAAAAGCGGTAGAGTTGATTCAAAAAAATCCTCCCGGGGTAATCATTACGACAGGTCCACCTCATTCGACTCATTTGATTGGCCTTAAACTTAAAAAACGTTTTAACCACCCCTGGTTGGTCGATTTTAGAGATCCCTGGAGTGAATTGTTTTACCTCAAGTCCTTACCGCGAAGCTCTAATGCTATCCAAAAAGACCTAGCTTTGGAAAGTAGGGTACTGGCTGCAGCAGATACTGTTTTGACCACTACAACTAAAAACTTCCATACACAATTAGCGGCCAAAGCACCCAAGGGAAAACTTTTTTATACCCTTTATAATGGCTTCGATGCATCCTTATTTAAAACACCGATTGCCAAAAAACAAAACAACCCATTTACAATAGTGTTTACCGGCTTGTTAACAGAGCATCAAGCCTACCTCGAATTTCTCCAAGCCCTTCGTTTGCTTTACCAAAAAGAACCCCATATACAATTAGGTTGTGAACTCGTTGGGACACTAACTCCCGATGCAGTGACTGCTTTTCAAGCGGTAATCCCAACGACCTATAGGGGTTACCTAGACCACGAACAGGCGGTAATGGCGATGCGACAGGCGGATCTTTTGCTCAACTTTTCGTTTACGCAAACTGGACAAACCACGATGGTTTCAGGAAAAATATTTGAATATATGGCCACCGGCAATCCCATTCTACACTTGGGTGATCCTTCGAGTGAGGCCGCCGATATTTTGGCCTTGGGGAAACATAATCTGTGCTGTTCCGCAACCGATCACCAAGCCCAACAGGCCTTTATTGAGAAAACCTATAAAGCTTGGGCTGAGGGTAAGCCCCTTAAAAATGATGTCACTGACATTGCTAAGTTTTCACGGGAAGCAACCACCCGACAATTGGTCGAGGTCTTGAATCAATTGAAGTTAATACCAGTTATTTTTTTGGATTAAGGCCAATACACATTCGGGCAACCATTGCTGTAAAAAGTCATGATCTCCCAATTTGTCCTTTAGGCTCGTACTCGAAATTCCCACCACGGGTGCATTCTCAAAAAATTGGATGGGCGGATGGGCCTCTTTGGACGAAAAGCTACTGCCGCGTCGAGGATACACATAGATAGCGTGATTGTTCAGTATATCTTCGTGGTTTTTCCATTCGGTAAACCGGACGATATTGTCTGCACCCATCAATAATATAAAGTCAAAATCAGGATGGAGTGTCCTTAACGCGGCTAAGGTATCGGCGGTATAATTGGGTTGTGGCATCTTAAATTCTACAGTCGATATCTTAAGTTTTTCCTGACCGGCAATGGCACAGCGTACCATCGCCAAACGGTGGTGGTTGTCCAGAAGCGTTTCACTGGTTTTAAAAGGACTTTGTGGGCTGATGACAAACCATACTTCGTTGATTTCAGGACGATTTACAAAGTATTCAGCCAGGTGCAAATGCCCCTTATGAATGGGATTAAAAGTGCCAAAAAGAAGCCCAACTTTTTTCATTTTAGCCAATAAAATCCTTAACGAGAGCCAGGACCTCTTTTTTGGTCCGCTCAAGCTCGTCATTCACCACCATTCGATCAAACTGGGGCGCAAAAGATAATTCATAAGCAGCTTTTTCCAAGCGCTGCTTAAGGGCCTCTTCGGTTTCGGTCTTACGTTGGCGTAACCGTTTTTCTAATTCAGCGATGCTGGGGGGCTGAACAAAGATGGCCAGGGTTTGTTCGGGGTATTGTTTTTTGATGGCAAGCCCTCCCTGCACATCAATATCAAACACCACATGACACTCTTGGGACCAGATACGGGCTACCTCACTTTTTAAGGTACCGTAGTAGGTGTCTTTATACACCTCTTCATATTCGATAAAAGCATCTTTTTTGATTTGGGCTTGAAATTCAGTGGGCGTGATAAAGTTATAGTCCTTTCCCTCAACTTCCTTTCCTCTAGGGGGCCGTGAAGTGGCCGAAACCGAGAATTGCAAGGGCAATTTCTGATCGAGCAGGTGGTGTACCAAAGTCGTTTTGCCACTACCCGAAGGTGCCGAAAATACTATGAGCTTACCGGATTTCAATCACAAAACATTTAAGAGTTGTTCTTTTATTTTTTCTAGTTCATCTTTCATTTGAACAACCACCTTTTGAAGATCAGCATCGTTGGCCTTGGAGCCTATGGTGTTGATTTCTCGTCCGATTTCTTGGGCGATAAAACCTAGTTTTTTGCCTTGTGACTGTGTCTTTTTGAGGGTCTCTATAAAATAGTTTAAATGACTGTTTAACCGCACTTTTTCTTCGGTAATATCCAATTTTTCAAGGTAGTAGATCAGCTCTTGTTCAAAGCGATTTTGGTCTATTTTTTGGGCCAACTCATCCACGGCATCGCGAAGTTTTTCTTGAATTTTTTGTTTTCGTGCTTGGTCGATTTGCTCAATCTCTTGAAGCTGTTGCGTCAACAAAGCGATTCTTTTTTCAAAGTCGCCTTGCAAAACTTTTCCTTCGTCGGAACGATAGACGGTGAGTTGTTCCACAACCGATTGAACCAAGGCGGTGATTTGCTCTTTTTCTGTTGGGTCGAGTGCTTCACGGTCTATTTTGAGCGTGTCCGGCAGTTGCATGGCTATCTTAAGTTTGTCTTTATCTTCCAGTGTGGCTATATGGGCAAGTTGCTCCATATAACTGCGCACTACTGGGGTATTGATCGATGAGGCACTTTCGCCATTGGTGCTTTCGTAGTAAAGTGAAAAATCGATTTTACCCCGTTGCAGGCCTGCAGCAATTTGTTTTCGAATACCGGCTTCCATTTCCCGATAACGACTGGGTAAACGCGTATTTATATCCAGTGTTTTACTGTTGAGTGAACGGATTTCTACCGCTATTTTTTTATCAAACAAATTGGCTTCTGCTTTGCCAAAACCGGTCATGGAATATATCATAGGTGGTTGGATTTACCCTCAAAACATAACGCCTGCCCCTGTCGGGAGAAGCGGTATTCCATTTTAGAGGTTTAAGATTTTTTTTAGGTGTGCTTTGTCTACCGCTGTTCCAGCAAAATCATCAAAGGCCTTTTGGGTTGCCTCGATGATGTGGGTTTGAATAAACGGCGCACCCTCGCGGGCACCCTGTTCAGGACTTTTGATACAGCATTCCCATTCGAGAACAGCCCAGACATCACAACCGTATTCGGTGAGTTTGGTGAAAATTCGTTTAAAATCAATTTGACCATCACCCGGAGAACGGTAGCGCCCAGCACGATCGATCCAGTCGCCATAGCCTCCAAAAGCCCCTTTTTTGCCGTTGGGGCGAAACTCGGAGTCTTTGACATGAAAAGCCTTGATAAAACTGTGGTAGTGGTCGATATAGGTGATATAATCGAGTTGTTGAAGCACAAAGTGACTCGGATCATAGAGGATATTTACCCGTTTATGATTTCCGGTGGCTTCCAAAAAAAGTTCAAAGGTTACTCCGTCATGGAGGTCTTCACCCGGGTGTATCTCATAACAGACATCAACGCCATTTTCGTCAAAATGGTTTAAGATGGGCAGCCAACGCTTGGCCAATTCTTCAAAACCGAGTTCAACCAGGCCTTTGGGACGCTGAGGCCAGGGGTGCCAGGTATGCCAAAGCAAAGCCCCCGAAAAAGTAGCATGGGCTTTTAGTCCTAATCGGCGGCTGGCAGTAGCCGCTTTTTTGACCGTTTCTATAGCCCATTGAGTTCGGGCTTTAGGGTTGTTTTTGACGGCATCCGGTGCAAAATTGTCAAACATGACATCATAGGCCGAATGTACAGCGACTAACTGCCCTTGTAGGTGGGTCGATAGCTCGGTGATTTCTAACCCATAGCTGTTGATTTTACCTTTGAGATCATCGCAATAGGTTTGGCTTTCGGCTGCCTGATCGAGATCGATCAAAAAATCGACCCAAGTAGGAATCTGTATCCCTTTATACCCTAGATCTGCTGCCCATTGGCAGAGTCCGTCTAAGGAGTTAAAAGGGGCTTTTTGATCGACAAATTGCGCCAAAAAAAGCGCCGGTCCCTTGATCGTTTTAAGCATGTTTTTGTTTTTTAAAATTTATTCCATCGCTACCCATTGATTTCCTTTTTGGTGGGAGTCAACGACTTTTTCTATAAACTGCATTCCCCGAACGCCCTCGTGTAAGGAAGGGTATTCGCCGTCAAAAGCCTGTTCGCCCAAAATGGCCTTGGCCACCCCTTTATAGATGTTGCCCATGGCATCAAAAATACCTTCGGGATGCCCCGATGGGATTTTGACCCCGTCTTGGGCGATGGCACTGTTGTAAGCATTTCCACGTTTATAAGTCTGAAAAGGTTGATCGGGATGGAGGTAGTGCAAATAATTTGGGTTTTCCTGTTCCCATTTTAGTCCTCCTTTACGCCCATAGATGGCAACCGTAAAGTTGTTTTCTTCTCCGGTTGCAATTTGACTAGTTCGGATGACACCTTTGGCGTTGTTTTTCATCCGTATCAAAATCGTACCGTCCACATCCATTTGGTTGTCCTCGTAGAGGTAGTTTAGATCGGCCAATATTCGGTCGACCTCCTGGCCGGTTACATATTCGAGCATATCAAAGGCATGAGTTCCGATATCACCAACACAGCAACTGATCCCAGATTTTTCGGGTTGTAGTCGCCAGGTGGTTTGGCGTTGGTCTTTATCGTGAATAATCGGATTGATCCATCCTTGGTAGTACTGCAAGTCGACCCGCTGAATTTCGCCTATGGCCTCCTCGGCAATCATTTGCTTCATTTGTCGAATCATCGGATAGCCGGTATAGGTATAGGTAACAGCAAAAATTGCTTTTTTGGTTTGTTGAAGTGCTGCCAGCTCGAGGGCTTCTTTGTAGGTGGTGGTCAAGGGTTTTTCACAAATGACATGGAAGTCGTTTTCGAGCAGTTGTTTGGCCATCGGGAAATGCAAAAAATTGGGCGTCAATACCGAAACAACTTGAATTCGATCTTCTTTTGGTCGTTTGTTTTCTCCTTCAACCAAGGCATCTATAGTATCGTACACCCGTGTGGGGTCGAGTTCTAGTTTGTCGGCAAAACTGCGGTTTTGTTCGGGATCGGGGTTAAAACAACCGCCCACCAATTCGTATCGGTCATACATATTGGCGGCAATCCGATGGACGATGCCAATCAACGAATCTCCCCCTCCTCCAAGAATTCCGAGTCGGATTTTATGCTTCATGCTTCAATCGCTATTTTTTCGTTTTTAAAAGACACCCACAAAAATATAAATACTAAAACGGAGAACCCAGCGGGAAGTAGCCAAATTTGCGACCAGTCGTGGCCGTCTCCAACTACATATTGATCGGTGATATAGCCGGCACTTCTAAATCCGATGAGCATCCCAAGTCCGTAGGTCGCCAAGGTGATTAGTCCTTGTGCAGCACTTTTGAACTTTTCACCGGCTTTATAGTCGGTGTAGATTTGACCCGAAACAAAGAAAAAGTCATAACAAATTCCGTGGAGGATGATCCCAAAAATCAGCATCCAGCTTTGTTCGCCCGCATCGCCAAAGGCAAAAAGCACGTAGCGTAAGGCCCAGGCAATCATCCCAAACAACAGGGTGGTTTTGATGCCATACCGTTTTAAAAAGAGGGGTAACAACAACATAAATCCGACTTCGGACATTTGTCCGAGGGTCATTTTTCCGGCAGCGGCTTCCATGCCAATTTCATTCAAAAACTGATTGGCGTGTTGGTAGTAAAAGGCCAAGGGAATACAGATTAAAATGGATGCGATAAAAAAGACCAAAAAGCGAGCATCTTTTAACATCGCTAAGGCATCGAGTCCAAGAATATCTTTGATACTGGCTTCTCCTTCTGCGGTGGGGGGTGTTTTGGGCAGTGTAAAACTAAACAGTCCCAACAAGGCCGAGGCCCCGGCGGTGAAGTAAAAGGTGTTTTGTAACAAGTTTTTGGATTCCCAGCCGAGGTAACCAATGACTACCCCTGCAACGATCCATCCTACAGTACCCAGTACACGAATATTGGCAAATTCTTTTGAGGGGTCTTTCATCTGGCGAAACGCGACAGCGTTGACCAGGGCCAAGGTCGGCATATACAAGATCATATAGATCAGAATATAGGGGTAAAAGGCTGCGAAATCTGCCGCCACAGCCGCTTGGTAGAGTAAAAAAGCACCGATAAGATGCAATACCCCCAGGATTTTTTGAGCCGAAAAATACCGATCGGCAATCAATCCAATGATAAACGGTGCAACAATGGCACCAATGGATTGGGTTTCATACGCCATGGCCAATTGACCACCACTGGCATTAAAGGCCTGCGATAGATAGGTGCCCATGGTGACAAACCAACCGCCCCAAATAAAAAATTCGAGGAACATCATGGTCGATAATTGAAGTCGAGTAGTTGTATTCATTTTGGTTTATTTAATTGATTTATAGTCCTTTTGAAGCTTTTAACAATAGGGATTGAGTAGCCAAAATTCCTTCTTCTTCCGATAGAACATCGCCCTCGTATTCGACACCTATAAACCCGTTGTAGTCATGGGATTTGACAATTTCGAGCATTTTTCTAAAATCGATATTACTTTCATTCCCTTCGGCATCAAACGCAAACGATTTGGCACTAATGCCAAAGGCCGTTTCCATCATTTCATCTACTCCTTTGTAGATGTCATAGACTTCCTTACAACTGCCGTCAAAAATTGAGCCGTAGCCTTCTTCACTGATACAGAAATTCCCAAAGTCAGGGAGTGTACCACAGTTATCCATGCCCACGCCTTTCATGACCTGCATCAAAAGGGGAACATTGGAGGTAATACGCCCGTGGTTCTCTACAATCACGTTTACTCCAAGGGGCTGGGCATAAGTACACAGCTCTTTCATACTGACGATGGAGTTGGCTATCCATTGGTCCGGATCTTTTTCCCCGTACAAGTTTAACCGGACTGAAGAGCAGCCCATTTTAGCGGCCGCATCAATCCACAGCTTATGATTGGCGATGGCTGTTGCTCGGGTTTCGGCATCTGAAGAGGCCAAATCACCTTCACCATCAACCATGATCAGTACATTTTGCAGACCATGTTCCGCGGCCAATGCGTTATTTTGGGCGATGAAATTTTCCATAGCGGCCACCTTATCTTCACTGTCGTTCACATCGGGATAAAGCTGACTGACGTATTCAAGTCCTTCAAAGCCCCACTTTTTGGCCAAAGAGGCAAATTCATAGGGACTGACCTCTCCCGAACGTATCATACGGTGGATGGACCACTGTGCTAAGGATATTTTAAAAAAAGGTTGCGCCCCAGCCACTTCTTTCTTTTGAGGAGTGTCGTTACAGCTCTGAAAAAACACAAACCCCATGCTTAGCACAAGACCTGTAGCAATTGTATAAATTCTTGATTTCATTGATATGGATTTTCCTAAGTTGGTTTCTAAAATACGATTAATATTGAAATTTAAAAGCACCAAAATTTTCCTTAGCGCAGAATTGCATCCCTATAAATTTTTGTGCCAACCTAAAATTTCTATATTTGGTTAGAACAAAAAAAATCAAACCTCACCATATGAATACTAAATTTGATGCTATCGTTGTTGGTACGGGAGTTAGTGGCGGTTGGGCCGCCAAAGAACTCTGTGAAAAAGGACTAAAGACCCTGGTTCTTGAACGCGGAAGAATGGTCAAGCATATTGAAGACTATCCCACCATGCATAACGATCCTTGGGATTACCCTGCTGGAGACCTTATCACCAAGGAGACTAGAGAACGACAAGGCAAGCAATCCCGAACCGGCTACACGACCACCGAATCAAACAAACATTTTTTTGTCGATGATATCGACCATCCTTATAATGAAGACCAACCATTTGACTGGATGCGAGGGTATCATGTAGGGGGACGTTCATTGATGTGGGGGCGTCAAAGCTACCGGTTGAGTGATTATGATTTTGAGGCCAACCTTAAAGACGGTATCGCTGTCGATTGGCCCATTCGCTACAAAGACATCGCACCTTGGTATGATTATGTCGAAGACTATATCGGTGTGAGCGGGGAAAATTTAGGCCTACCACAGTTGCCCGATGGGAAATTTCTAAAACCCATGGAGATGAATTGCCTGGAAGAACAAGTCAAAGAATCTCTTGCGAATAATTACAACGATCGAGTGATGACCATTGGCCGAACCGCACACATCACCGAGGGGACCAAACCCGGAAGCGGTCGTAGCAGTTGCCAATACCGAAACCGTTGTATGCGCGGATGTCCGTTTGGCGCCTATTTTAGTAGTGTGACTTCGACCTTACCCGCAGCCGAAGCTACCGGTAATATGACCCTAAGGCCCAATTCCATTGTACACGAAGTCATTTATGACGACAGCAGCCAACGGGCTACAGGTGTACGTGTGATTGATACCGAAACCAAAGAGACGATAGAATTTAAGGCTAAAGTAATTTTCTTGTGTGCTTCGGCCGTTGCTTCGGCTTCTATCTTAATGCAATCTACCTCAAGCCGTTTTCCCAACGGTCTGGGTAATGACTCTGGGGAGTTAGGACACAACATTATGGACCACCATTTGGGCGTGGGTGCCTACGGGACTTTTGAAGGCCTGGAAGATAAATACTACACTGGACGTCGTCCGAACGGTATTTATATTCCTCGCTTTAGAAACCTCGGAGGAGTCACCGACCGTAAAGATTTTATCCGTGGCTATGGATATCAAGGAGGGGCTTCGCGAAGTAGTACCGGAGTACAAAGTGCCGAAATGGCCTTTGGCGCATCCTTTAAGGAAGAAATTCTCAAGCCGGGACAATGGACGATGAGTTTGGGTGGTTTTGGAGAAATCCTACCTTACCACGAAAACAAAATGTACCTGGATTACGACAAAAAGGATCAGTGGGGGCTACCCACCGTGACCTTTGAGGCGACCATCAAAGAAAACGAGCTAAACATGCGTAAAGACATGATGGAACAAGCAGTTGAAATGTTGGATAAAGCAGGGTTAAAAAATGTTGGTTCCTACGATAGAGGCTATTCAATCGGACTTGGAATCCACGAAATGGGAACCGCCCGTATGGGTCGTGATCCCAAAACTTCGGTTTTGGGGGCTTACAACCAAATACATGCCGTGCCCAACGTCTATGTGACCGATGGCGCTGCCATGACCTCCGCCGGAAACCAAAATCCATCATTGACCTATATGGCCCTGACAGCACGTGCAGCCAGACATGCGGTAGAACAACTCAAAAACAACAACCTCTGAAACAAACGACCATGAATAGAAGACAAGTTTTAAAAAACCTCGGATATACCTTTGGGGCGACGGCTATGACCCCCACCGTTTTGAGCATCCTCCAAAGTTGTACTAATACCGAGGGCTGGTCACCCAAAATCATTCCTGCATCAAAGACAGCAGATTTGGAAGCCGTTTTGGATATCATTTTGCCCAAAACCGATACCCCTTCTGCTTCCGAATTGAATTTAATTCGATTTGTTGATGCCTATATGGATATCGTTGTAAGTGAAAAAGACCAAAACCTGTTTTTACAGGGGTGGGATGCTTTTTTAGCCATTACCCAGTCTGAAAATAGTAGTACAGATGCTGCGGCCTTGGAAGGACAACTCGTTAAATACCTCAGGGCAGAACGACCCAAACAAGGGAAATGGCGACAGGATTTGTACAGCTATCTTGAAGAAATTGAGAAAAATGGAACCGCCGATGCTCCCCAAGAAGCACTAGCCTATAATTCCATTTCTAGGTTACGTGACTTGGCTGTGACTGGCTTTCGAGGGTCCGAATACATTGGAGAGCAGGTATTGGCCTATGCGCCAATTCCAGGCCAACAACAAGGCTGTGTGGACCTGATTGAAACTACCGGAGGAAAATCCTGGTCACTCTAAGTTAGAGGGTTCGCAAATATTCGGCAATCGCACGCGCCTCTTCTTGGCTCAAATTTTGATTGAGCATCAGAATCCCCCTTATTCAAACAAATTCATTTACGTTTTTTTATAACCTGACAAGCCCCTAAATATAGGGGTTTTTGCTTTTTTGGGTCAAAACCTTGTATAGAATTTTATATTTATTTTACGCAAATACGTTCTCCTACTGCCAAAGATTAATTAAATCCTATTGATTGACCACTAAGAGCCTTGTATATCAGGGCTTTTGGTGTTTTTAAGGGGTCTGTTTTGTCAAATAAATTAAAGTTTATTAATCCTTTGTTAACCCTTTACACTTAACAGCATTGGACTGAACACCTATATAACTATAATATCAATATAATAGGGGGTAAAGTGGGATTCTACTCTTGACGAAATAGGGGGCCATTATGGGTATTAGATTCAATAGGGCGTATGTAGCCTTGTTGCTTCTATTGTTCAGTCATAAACCTGAACATCTTAGCAGTTACAGTCAGTGCAATTACAGGGAGAGCAAGTACACCCAGAGCAATTACCATCCTGACACGATTTACAATCACACGAACACATATCTTTAAGTATTAAGTTTCATTAAAATTACAAAAATATGCCCAGACCCAAAGGAAGTATTATTGCAAACTGTTATAATAGTTTAATAGGATTGCTAAAATAATAGTTACAACAAGAGCAATTTTGTGTGTTTTCTTCATAAGTATCAGTTTATAGTTAATCCTAAATCACAAAAAATGCCAAGCTTCTCAGGTTGGGGGTCAAATTTTGACCACTTAGCTGGGGTCATAGTAATGAAAAGTATTTCAAAGTATATAAATGAATATATCTGTATTACAGCAGTGAAATCAAGGCATACACTCGACTATAAACCTATGTAGTTTTACGTTATATAATAAAGAACAATAGAAATGGCTAATACTAAACTACTATTTGAATCAAACGTGAATATCAGGCTTAACAGTAATGACCTGAAGACCCTCAGAGATGAGGCGAATAAGATGAGAGTACCTCTCTCTACATATTGCAGAACCATCCTAACTAAACACCTAGAATAATGTATAATATCAATCTAGTCAAAGGGAATAATTATGAAAACAAAGACTACTCGACAAACTAAGACATTCACAGTGCTACATAGCTACAAGAAGTACAATACTAGGACTAATAAGTTTGAGAAACTATCAGCCGTAATCAACTACCCTAAAAAATAAAGTACAAGAGTTTATGGGCAGAACAGCAGGCACACCTAACAAGATAACGAAAGAAGTCAGGGGGAAGCTAGATAACCTCATCAATTCCCTTGTCAATTCAATAGATTTAGAGGAGCTCGATATTAATCAGCGTATTAAAATGCTACAGATTGCTCTACAGTACACACTCCCACGATTACAGGCAATAGCAGTCCAGCAGCACGAGCCTGAGAGCGAACCGTTCACAATACAAGTGTTATCCAGAAAAGAAGATTCAGACGAAGAAAACTGGAAGGACAACTTTGAAGTAACGAGCATTCATAAAGTAGGCGGTTAGTATTAGTTATGGTAGAATTGGGGCAATAAATAAAATTCTTAAATTGTAGAACATTAATAAATAATTAAGCAATGAAGAAAATAATAACGTTTTTAATCTTGGCTTCAACTTCATTTAGTTTTTCTCAAAACGAAAAAATAACTCTCGAGGACTTTGTTACCCAGCATAATGGATTTGAAGAAAATGAAAATGGCGAGATTACACCAATCAACGAAAAAGAAATAAATAAACTTATCAGGTTTGGGGTTGAGAAGTCATTTCCCCAAGTAGAGCGTATTAGAAATATAATTTGGGATTCATATTCAACTTTTGTTAGCCCATTTGAAAAATCTCATTATCATAATTTTATAGTTCAAGTAAAAATGCCAGATGTTGAAAGATATAGATATGTAGATATGATTTATAATCCATCAAATAAAAAGGTGACAACAAATTTTTATTGGGATACTGAGATAGGTGATTTTAGTGAAAAATCTGAGGAATCAGAACAACCCAGTACTGGTAATTAATTTATAATTTGTAATCAAATTTAAGTTATATGAGTACAGAAAAAAACATTTGGGAGGGCTCTCCTTCTCATTGGATGAAATTTAATGTATACATTATAAGTGTTTTTTTAATTCCCGTTTTCTATTCAAGACCATAATTACTTTAATTCTATATATGTAAGGGATTTAGATGGGCACGAAGTAGAACTGACAACCCTTAAGGACGGTTTTGAAAATTTTTACAAATAGTATTAGTTATGAAAAAGAATTGGGGCAATTAGTATCTTTATAGAAACCATAAATTGATTCTAGTATGAAACACATTTTATTTATAGCTTCCTTATTTCTTGTATTTTCTTGTTCAAAAGATGAAGATTCATTTGAAAATCCTTTTGTCGGGTCTTGGGAATATGTCGATACAGATGAAAATGGTATGACTACCTATGGAAAATTTGTGGCAAATGAAAATGGTAAAGCGGATTGGACCAATGTTGTAACATTTGGACCACAAGTTGTTGGAAGATGGGGTTTTCTTGATTTAGATTGGAAAGACGTGTCAGACGATGTTAATGCTTATTCATATGGAAAAGTTTCAACATCAAAGACAACAAGGGTTATTATGCTTTATGACGCCAAAAGAAGAAGTAATGCAGGTTACTGGCAACAAATTGGTGGTGGAACTTTTGATTTATGGTATAATTATCATTACACTGTTTTAAATTTTACAGATGGATATAATTCTGTAAGCGGATATAACTTATGTGTAGTGGAAGAATTAGGCACTGAAGATTCGGTTTGCCCAGAGTTTAGTGATGATGTACAGATGGAAATGACAAGATTAAACTAACGCTTAAAGAATCTAAAGGTATCTGGGTTGTACTGTTCTTTTCAAAAGTATTAGTTATGGAAAAGAATTGGGGCAATTAGTATATCTATGGTAACCATAAATTGATTCTAATGAAAAAGTTCCAATCAAAAGACCTTCCAATTCCTTTGACAATGTTAGCGTTGTTGCTTGCATCAGCTTCTAATAAAATTGAAGAATTAACTTCTATTCCTTCAATGGTTATATTTTATATCGGAGTAGCAATTATGCTACTTCCCCCATACATATGGATTAGCGGATGGCTAAAACATAGGAAAAATAAATAAGATGAATTATTAAATTAGTGGTATGAAAAAAATACTTTTAATCATACTATTTGGATTTTTAAGCAGCAATGTTTTTGCTCAAACTAAAGATGAGCTAGACTTATGTATGGCTATACAAGCTAATAGTTTCACTTCGAATGCAGAAGCTGATAATGCCTTAGCTGATTGACAAGAATCGTAAACCTAAAAAAATAGAAACTATGGGTCATCTGTTAACCCTTAACACTTAACAGTAAAAATCAGGATGTTTTAATAGGTTTACGCAAAAAATTACGCAAATTACACAGAAAATTTCTATAAAGCCCTCAGATACTCAGCAATAGCACGGGCTTCGTCTTGACTCAGATTTTGATTGAGCATCTGAACGTTATTGTATTCCTTTAGTAAGGCTATAGCAATCGGATCTTCTTGCAACATTTGTGTGGGATTCAACAACATATTCATCACCCATTCTGGACTTCTACGTTCATAAATCCCTGTCATGGCTGGCCCTATGAGTTTGCGATTAGGGTAATGACAAGCCGTACATTTTTGTTTAAATGCCTCGGCACCGCGCGCCACCATCGCATCATCGATGTCCCCAAACTCAACATTACTTATCGGACCAATTCCTTTATTGGAAAGGTCGACAGGCGCTTGTTCATTTGCTTCGATGGCTTTGGCGGTTTCTTTTTGGGTACGTTGGTATTCAAATCCTTTTTTCTTGTTTTCAGATTCTCCACAACTGCTGATGAATAATGCTAAAAGCACAATGGCGATTCGATTCATGCTAAAATTTTGATAAAGGTAAAAAAAACACCAAGGCAAAAAAACTTAAAAAAATAAAATTCAATCCTAAAAAAACACCTATTTTCCATAGTCAAAAAATGTTTATTCCATGAAAAATTGCCGAGCTACCCTCTTTTTTACTACCGTTTCATTCTTCTTAATGACGGGATTTTATTCGATACAAGCCCAAGAAAACGAAACCACTATTGATAAAAAATACAGCCGACAGATCAGCAAGTTGGCGAAGAACAAAAAAATTCAAAAGGCCTTCGAAACCATACGTGCACTCGAACCAGAAACGCACAACGACCTGATTGAATTGACTGAGATACCGGCTCCTCCGTTTAAAGAACAAACCCGGGCAAATGCTTTTGCTCAAAAACTACGGGAAGCCCAAATTGACTCCCTTTGGATTGATGCCGAAGGAAATGTAATCGGGCTTTTGAAAGGAACCGAACGCAACAAAGTAGTTGCACTGAATGCCCATTTGGATACCGTTTTTCCCGAAGAGACCGATGTGAAGGTTCGGATCAGCAACGATACATTATACGCCCCCGGAATTGGGGATGATACCCGTGGTTTGGCCATGCTTTTAACCGTTTTAAAAACCTTAAATAAAACACAAATACGCCCCAAAGACGATCTGTTGTTTGTCGCTACGGTGGGCGAAGAGGGACTGGGTGATCTTCGGGGTGTCAAAGCCCTGTTTGGTCCAACGGGGCCAAAAATCGATGCCTGGGTGTCAATTGATGGCGGTGAATTGGGCCGGGTCAACAACAAAGCTTTGGGCTCGTACCGCTACAAAATCACCTATGAAGGTCCCGGAGGTCACTCCTGGGGCGCCTTTGGTTTGGTCAATCCCCACCATGCCCTGGGAACTGCGATAGATCGCTTTGTGACCGCTGCAGACAATTACACGTCAAGCGGCCCCAAAACCAGCTATAATGTAGGGGTAATCGAAGGCGGGACCTCCATCAATTCAGTGCCGTTTAGCTCCTCGATGTTGGTCGATATTCGCTCGGTAGAGCCCACCCGCTTAGACGATATGGAACAATTGCTTAAAACAGCAACCGAGGAGGCATTGACCCTCCAAAATAGCCGAAAAAGACGTGGCCCTGAATTACAACTTCGTTTCGAAAAAATTGGTAACCGTCCATCGGGGGAACTCGCCACGACACTCCCGTTGATTCAACGGGCGATGGCCGCTACTCAGTTTTTTGGTAAAACACCCCAACTCACCCGCGGCTCTACCGATGCCAATATCCCTATTTCGTTGGGTATTCCTGCGGTTACCGTCGGTCGGGGAGGTACAGGAGGCAAGGCCCATTCTTTGGATGAATGGTGGTACAATGACAAGGGTTATGAAGCCATTCAATTTGTCTTGCTTTTGGTGCTAGCCCAAACGGGAATCTAGTTTTTTTGAACGCCCTTTTTTAGTCACTAAATACACCCCAAAAAGCACCAGTAAACAAGCAACTGCCTTGACGTTGTCCAAGCGGTCGTTTTCTGTAAAAACGGCATAGACTATCGTGATGAGGGGTTGCAGATAGATAAAGGCCCCGACCACCGAAGCCGGTAACGTTTTAAGGGCATAGACATTGAGCAAATAGGTCAAAAAGGTTGTGCCCACCACCACAAAAACCATCCGCCAAATCACATCAAACGGAAGTTGGTCCCATTGGACTTGTGAAAAGTCACCATAGGTGACGGGAAAAGTGAGAAAAATTCCCAGTAAAAACATCCACTTCATCAACGTAATGGTGTGGTATTTTTGGGTGAGAGGTTTTACCAAAATCAAATAGGCACCATAACTCGTTGCATTGATTAAAAATAGAATATTCCCCAAGGTGATATTGGGTGCATCGGCCACTTCTTGCGCTCCGTATAAAATCAGCAACAACGCCCCCGAAAACCCAATCGCAATTCCCAATATTTTACGGGTACCCAGGCGTTCATTTAGAAAAATAACCGATAAAATCAATACAATAATGGGCGTAAGGGTGACAATCACTCCACTATTAATAGGGGTCGAAAGTTCGAGCCCTTTAAAAAACATCAACATATTGATACACATCCCCAACAGGGCAGCAAAAAAGAGGCGCAAATAATCGGCACGATCTATTTTTTCTCGGGGTGTCCAAAGACTAAAAAACCAAAACAGTGCAGAGGCACCCACCACCCGAAGCATGATAAACCCAAAGGCCCCGATATAATCGGGCATGACCACTTTGGCAATCGTGTGATTAAGGCCATAGATGGTTGTAGCTCCCAGTGCTGCAAGTAAGGCAAATAGTCTATTGTTCACGTAAAAAGGTATTGGCCGCTTCGATGGTTTTAGGGCTATTTCCAACAAAAAGGGTTTGGTCATAGACCAACACAGGCCGCTTTAGAAAGGTGTAATGTTCTAAAAGCAGGGCCTTGAAATCACGGTCTTGGAGGTTTTGTGTATTTAGGTTTCGTTGCTTATAAAGCTGTGCGCGTTTGTTAAATAGGTCTTCATAACAACCGCTTAGCTTGTATAGGATTTCGAGCTGTTGATCGGTGATGGGGTGTTTTTTAATGTCAATTTTTTCAACCTCCTCGGGCAGGGGAAGTGTTTTCATGATCCTCTTACAGGTGTCGCAGCTACTCAGGTAAAAAAAGGCCTTCATCCAATGATTTTAACACAAATAAAACGCATTTTGGTGAAATGTCCCCCAAGTACACCAAATTCAATACCTTTGATTACGTTATTCAATTGTTTTGGAAAAAAAATTACGCTTTAACAGTTTGACCATCCACGGAGGTCAGGCACCAGACCCGGCTTATGGGGCGGTGATGCCACCCATTTACCAAACATCCACCTATGCACAGACCACTCCCGGTGGTCATAAAGGCTTTGAATACAGTCGAACACATAACCCCACCCGGCAAGCCCTCGAAAAAAACCTAGCTCATATCGAACATGGTGCCTTTGGTTTGGCTTTTGCTTCGGGACTGGCCGCCATGGATGCGGTGATGAAACTGCTCAAGCCCAGTGATGAGGTTATCGCTACCGATGACTTATATGGTGGGTCGTACCGTTTGTTTACCAAAATTTTTGAACCCTATGGTATTCACTTTCGGTTTGTCCCCATGCAATCGACCGAAAAAGTGGCGCAGCAAATCACCCCCAAAACCAAACTACTTTGGGTCGAAACGCCCACCAACCCCATGATGAACGTCATCGACATCACGGCCATGGCCAACTTGGCCAAACACCATAAGCTATTGTTGGCGGTGGACAACACTTTTGCTTCCCCTTATCTACAACAACCCTTAACCATGGGGGCAGACATTGTCATGCACTCGGCGACCAAATATTTGGCCGGTCATTCGGATGTGGTGTTGGGGGCATTGATCACCAACGACGCTTCCCTAGCAGAGCGTTTATCATTTATCCAAAACGCCAGTGGGGCTGTACCGGGTCCCTTTGATAGTTTTTTGACCCTCAGGGGCATCAAAACCTTGCATGTGCGTATGGAGCGCCATTGTCAGAATGCAGCAACCATCGCTCAATACCTTGCGCATCATCCCAAAATTGAAAGCGTCAATTGGCCCGGTTTTGACCACCACCCCAACCATACGATTGCCCAAGCGCAGATGAAGGACTTTGGCGCGATGCTATCGTTTGTTCCCAAAGGAGCCAACCACCAAACGGCCATTGCACTGGTCGAAAAGCTAAAGTTGTTTACCCTGGCCGAATCCCTTGGAGGCGTCGAAAGTCTGGCCGGGCATCCTGCTAGCATGACCCACGCCTCTATTCCCAAAGACTTACGTGAAAAAAGCGGGGTAGTCGATGCACTGATACGTCTGAGTGTGGGGATTGAAGATGTACAAGATCTTATTGAAGACCTGGAACAAGCCATTGGCTGAAACGGATTTATTACCTTTGCCTTTACAAGCCAATCCTATGGAGATCCGCTCGGACAAACCTATTTTTTTTGCTTCAGACCAACACTTTGGTGCGCCCAACTACGAGGCGAGTAAAGTGCGCGAAGCAGCTTTTTTGGAATGGCTGGACTATATCGAAGACAAGGCCGGTGCGCTCTTTTTGTTGGGTGATCTTTTTGACTTTTGGTTTGAATACAAAAAAGTCGTTCCTCGGGGCTTTGTCCGGACCTTGGGTAAATTGGCCAGTCTAGCCGATCGCGGACTGCCTATTTATTATTTTGTAGGGAACCACGATTTATGGATGACCGATTACTTTGAAAAAGAATTGGGAATTACTGTTTTTCACAAACCCCAGGATTTTATCCTTAATGGCAAAAAATACTTGATCGGCCATGGTGACGGTTTGGGTCCCAACGACCACGGATACAAGCGTATGAAAAAAGTGTTTACGAACCCTTTTCTAAAATTTCTGTTTCGGTGGGTACATCCCGATATTGGGATACGCCTCGGGCAATACCTTTCGACCCAAAACAAATTGATTTCCGGTGATGAAGACATTCGATTTTTGGGTGATGATCAGGAATGGCTGGCGCAATACTGCCGTCGAAAATTAGAACAAAAACACCGTGATTTTTTCTTGTTTGGCCATCGGCATTTGCCCTTAGAAATTGCCTTGTCCCAAAAGGCAACATACATCAATACCGGGGATTGGATCACGCATTTTACCTATGTTGAGCTGGTCGATACCACCCCCAGCCTTAAAACCTGGAAGCGCGACTAACCGATGATCGAAAAACAACAATTGGCCTACGAAAACACCGTTTTGGTGGGGGTGATTACCGCCACACAGAACGCTGCCCAATCAAAAGAATACTTGGACGAGCTGGCCTTCTTGACCTATACGGCAGGTGGACAGGTACTCCATCGATTTACGCAAAATATGCCCCTGCCCAACCCCAAGACCTTTATCGGTTCCGGTAAGATGGAAGAAGTTGCGGCCTTTGTTGAGGCCCATGCGGTTTCTACAGTGATTTTTGATGATGAACTCACCCCAGCCCAGCAGGGAAATATCGAAAAAATATTGCGGTGTAAAATTCTAGACCGCACCGGTTTGATTCTCGATATTTTTGCCCAAAGGGCGCAAACAAGCTATGCCCGTACGCAAGTCGAACTGGCCCAATACGAATACCTACTGCCGCGCCTCAAGGGCTTATGGACACACTTAGAACGTCAACGCGGGGGAATCGGTATGCGCGGACCCGGAGAAACCGAAATCGAAACCGACCGACGTATAGTCCGAGATAAGATTGCCCTGCTGAAAAAGAAATTGACCCTGATCGACAGGCAAATGAGCACCCAACGGGGAAACCGAGGATCCTTAGTAAGGGTAGCCCTGGTGGGTTATACCAACGTGGGTAAATCGACCTTGATGAACGTCATTGCGAAGAGTGATGTTTTTGCCGAAAACAAGCTTTTTGCCACCTTGGACACTACGGTTCGTAAGGTGGTCATTGGCAATCTACCTTTTCTGTTGAGTGACACCGTGGGGTTTATCAGAAAACTGCCCACCCAGTTGGTCGAATCGTTTAAAAGCACCCTGGACGAAGTGCAAGAAGCCGATTTACTTTTGCATGTTGTCGATCTTTCGCACCCCAATTTTGAAGAACATATCGAGTCGGTGAATCAAATTTTGTCTGATATCCAGGCCAAAGATAAACCGACCCTTATGGTATTTAACAAAATTGATGCCTACCAGCCTGAAGTTTGGGATGAAGAAGACCTGGTGCAAGAAAGGACAAGCAGTCATTATACTTTGGCCGAGTGGCAAGAGACTTGGTTGAGCAAAAGCAACGGTCGGGCCCTTTTTATTTCTGCCCTAAACAAAGACAACCTAGACGACTTTAGAGCCAAGGTATACGAAACCGTGCGTAAAATTCACATCACGCGATTTCCGTACAATCACTTTCTCTATCCCGAAGGGCTTGACTCGGTGTCTTCCTAATCCAAGGCCTGAGCCACCAATTCTAGGAAGGCTACACGCTTGGAAGGTTCGAGCCAACGTGTGACAATGACCATATCTTCTTCGGGAAAAATCATGATAAAATTCCCCCCAAAGCCGGCCGCATAATACATCCGATCGGAAATGGTTTTTACATAATTACTTCCTTCCGGATTGTTGAGCCACCAGAGCATTCCATAATTTGGGTTGGCCTTTGCGGGTTCCAATGCTTTTTTTATCCAACTGGGGTCGAGCAATTGTTTACCCTGCCACTTCCCGTTGGACAAGTATAGCAAGCCAAAACGTGCATGGTCTTCGGTATTGATAAAAAGCCCACCACCGGAGTGTCCTCCTCCCGAGACCGACTGCACTTTATAACCATCCATGACGACCCACGAGTTGTCATAGCCAAACCATCGCCAGCTGTTTGAGGCTCCGATAGGGTCCATGATTTTTTCTTTTAAAATCACCGGCAAGGCCTTTCGCCAGACTTGCAATAGAGAATAGGCCAACACATTGACCCGAACATCGTTGTATTTAAAATAGGTGCCGGGCTCGTTAAGGGTTCTGTATTTCCAGTCATCAATTCCGCCTTTGCTAGGGGGCCGATCGGCCCAGTCATATCCGCCCCAAAGTTGCCCCGACCAATCGGAGGTTTGATGAAGTAGATGGGTCCAGGTGATTTTTTGATTATGGGCACCGTCAAAGGTGTAGTCCCAAACATAGGAATAGACGTTATCGTCTAGCGACAGAATATGACCCTCTTGGAGCGCAAGGCCTGCTACGGTAGCCAAATAACTTTTGGTTACGCTAAAGGTCATATCTACCCGTTGGGTGTCTCCCCAAGCAGCAATAACATAGCCATTTTTAAGAATCATTCCGGCGGGTCCTCCCCGTTTTTTGGTCGGGCCCAAAATTTGATGGTACGGTTCGCGACTAAATCCTTTTAGGATGGCCACGCGCAAATCTCTAGACTCACTGTATTCGTTTTCTTCTGCAAAAGAAACTACCGCCTTGATTTTGGCCGAAGAAAGGCCAAAACTCTCCGGTGATTTTTGTTCCCATTGTGCCCCGGCCTCGGGGTAATAATAATCCTGTGCTTGGACGGTAAGCACCATGCAGAAAAGAGCCGTCAAAAAAGAATACAATTGCATAAGCGTTTTATTAATAAGATAAAAATTGTAGCTTCATCTAGATGAAAGTACAAGATAGAAAAACAAAACTTGAAGTTGCGCTATTACAGGCCGATTTAATTTGGGAATCGCCCCAGGCAAACCGGGAGAATTTTGACCAGCGGATTTCCGAATTAGCGCCGGGAACGGACCTGATTATTCTACCCGAAATGTTTACCACGGGTTTTACCATGCAGCCTCAAAACGGAGCAGAAGCGGTGGATGGCCCTACGATTGGGTGGATGAAAAATTGGGCGAAGCAAACGGGTGCTGCTTTACTGGGAAGCCTAGTGATTTCTTCCAACAATACGTACTATAACCGTTTTGTTTTTGTCACCCCAACAGGGAGGGTTGAGGCCTATGACAAACGACACACCTTTACCCTGGCGGGCGAGCACCTTGCATATACGGCAGGAAAAGAGGCGGGGATAGTGACCTACAAGGGTTGGCGTATCTGTCTGCGTATTTGTTATGACCTGCGGTTTCCGGTTTGGTCGCGCAATCAATCGGCCTATGATTTACTGATATTTGTTGCCAATTGGCCCCAACCCCGTATTCGGGCTTGGGATACCTTGCTCCAAGCCAGGGCCATCGAAAACATGGCTTTTTGTATCGGTGTCAATCGAACGGGTTCTGATCCTAATGGCCACCAATATCCCGGACATTCGGCCGTGTACAACGGTTTGGGGGATTCCATTTCTTCGCCTGTCAAAGGCGATGCACAGACGTTTAGGGCTGGTTTGGATCTTCTGGAGCTGCAAGCGTTGCGGAAGCAGTTACCGTTTCTAGAAGATCGTGACGAATTTGATTTACATTAAAAGTTTCGTTTAGGTCCCAATTGGCCCGTAAATCTAGCTCGGTGGGGTAATACAAGACTTCTTCGGGTTGTTGCTTGTTCAGGTAATGACCGGTATCCCATTTTTGATTGCCATTGGCATCGGCGGTAAATCGAATTTTATATTTGCCCGGGGGTAACAATTCCCATACAATACGTGTATTTCCCTCTTGGCTCGTTAATCTTCGAACGGTTTCTTTTTTAGCGTCAAGCAGTTCCAAAAGATAGGGGGTATTGTCCTCGTATTGTAGATTGATGATTATCGAACCGTAGCTCTCAATAGATTGGGTAGTTGAGGCAAATTGTAGGGTGTCGTTGACACTGCCAAAGAAATCGGTCAATGCTTCGGGCAAAAGATCAATTTGATACTTGTTGTTGGGCTCAAGCGCAAAAACAATACGCACCCGGTCGTAATTATTTTCAATGGCCGCTTTAAAAGGGACGAGCAGGGAGTCGATATCCCGTACCGTGATTTTGTCCGGATTTAATTGGACAAGGGGTAGGTTGGAAGCCAGTCGAAAAGTGTCTTTAAGTTTAATATCTCCACTGGTGATCCGGCTGATGACCAAGGAGTCTGGGATGGGTTTTGCAAATTTTACGGTTGTGGTGCGCAAGGAATCTTGAAGTGGGTATTGGAATTTTAACGAATCGGTTGCGATGCCTTTAAACCAAAAATTAAGGGTATCGGTTTCTCTATTTTTATTAATCAAACTTTCAAAGCGTTCGGGCACTTCGCTGATCAACTCCATTTTTTGCCCATTATAGTTTCCGTAATAGGGCAGGCCGATATGGCGCTCATTGATAAAAAAGGGCCGTGCCCAGCTAAAGTTGGTAATTTCTTTAAAGAGTTTGAGGTCGATCACACTGTCTTGGGGCAGGGTAATAAATTCGTTATAAAACCCAATTTTATCGACATTTTGATCAAAGAAGTAATTCCGAGCCTGGTCTTTGATGGCGATGATTTCGTAGGTGCCCGCTTTGAGGTTTTGAAAACGATAAGTGGTCGAATCTAAGGTACTGGCCACATAGAGCGGTTGCTTTTTATAGATGGTCGAATCACTGTAAACGCTATCCACAGGATAGAGCTGTACGGCAACATAGGTGGGGGTGTCTTCGTCAAACGCATCGCGTACCTGTCCTCGGACATACAAGGAGTCAATGGTCGCTCCGGTTGAGAGGGTGTAGGTAAAAAAAGGCAGGATATTGCCCTCGTTATTATCGGTAATGCTTTCACCAAAATTAAAGGTATAGGTCGTATTGGGGGCGAGGCTATCGAGCAATTGGATTTCTATTTTTTTGGCGATGGTGGTTTGTGGGTCCACTTTATACGCTTGGGAGGCCAAAGGCGGTGAAATAATCAATTGTTTATTGATGTCATTGAGTTTGATGTATTCGTCAAAGGTCAGGGTGATTTTTTCGGCATCAAAAAAAATGGTGTTTTGTTTGGGGCTTGCATTAAGCAATACGGGAGGAATACTGTCTTTGGCTCCGCCAGTAGGGGTTCCTCTTTTGGCGCAACCAATGCTGCTTAGCACTAAAAGAAGAAGAACGGAAGCGGCGACAGATTTCATGCGATGGACTCTGCCACAAAAATAATACAATATTCTACTTACTTCCTATAGGCAATGGTGACAATGCTGATTTTTGAACGGGGAATCTGCAAGAGGGTTTTGGCACAGGCACAGAGCGAAGCGCCGCTGGTCATCACATCGTCAACCAACAACCAATGATTGTCAGACATTTCGGTGATTGGATAGAGCACAAAGGCATCCTGTACTTCTTCCCAACGGTTTTTGACCTTTCCGCTGGCCAGTTGTCGGGTGTTTTTCTTGCGCCAAACCACATCGTTTCTTAGGGGGATACCCAAGTCGGTGGCCCATTTTTCGGCAAATCCCTGCACCTGATTGTAGCCGCGTTTGCGTTGTCGCTTGGTATGCAAGGGCATTGGGATCACGGCCGTACATTGGCGAAACAAAGTCGGAGGTAATTCCCTGGCCGCCCAACAACCAAAATAAGCACTTAACTTTTCTTGTCCTTTGTATTTGAGTTGGTAAAGCAACTGTTCAATTTTCCCTTGGGGATAAAACAAAAAAAGGGCAGTTGCGAATTCCACAGGGACATACTCAGCCAATCGTTGTTGCATGGGGTTGGGTTTGTCTGGGGCAAAATGACTTTCCGGTAGGCTGATTTCACACTGGAGGCAGAGGGTATTTTCATAGTGTTGCAGCACCCGACCACAGCTGTAACACAGTGGAGGAAAAAACAGTTGCCACAGGGAAGACCAAAAAGAGCTTGCCGTTTTTTTCATGGATTGGACTTGAGGAGGTTTAAAAATAAGTATTTTTGCGGCATGGCAAACGACAACGATACTTTTAAAAAAATCATCGCACATGCCAAGGAATACGGCTTTGTTTTTCCTTCGAGCGAAATATACGACGGACTAAGTGCGGTGTATGACTACGGACAAAATGGCGTAGCACTCAAAAATAACATACGCGAATACTGGTGGAAATCGATGGTGCAACTGCACGACAACATCGTGGGGATCGATGCCGCCATCTTTATGCATCCCACTACTTGGAAAGCCTCGGGCCATGTCGATGCCTTTAACGACCCGCTGATTGACAATAAAGACTCCAAAAAAAGATACCGTGCCGATGTTTTGGTAGAAGATTATGTGGCCAAAATCGAAGCCAAAATCGAGAAGGAAATTACCAAGGCAGCCAAGCGTTTTGGCGACCAATTTGACCAGGCACAGTTTGTCGCTACCAATCCCCGTATTATAGCCTATCAAGAAAAAGCAGACTCGATTCTTAAACGCCTGGGGCAATCGCTCGAAAAAGAGGATTTGGACGATGTCAAGGCCCTAATCGAAGAATTGGAAATTGCCTGTCCCGAGTCGGGTTCGCGCAACTGGACCGAAGTCAAGCAATTTAATTTGATGTTTGGCACCAAGCTGGGGGCCTCTGCCGCTACAGCGATGGACTTGTACCTTAGACCCGAAACGGCCCAGGGGATTTTTGTCAATTTCCTCAATGTCCAAAAAACCGGAAGGATGAAACTGCCTTTTGGTATAGCCCAAACCGGAAAAGCATTTCGCAACGAAATTATTGCCCGCCAATTTATATTTCGCATGCGCGAATTTGAGCAAATGGAAATGCAGTTCTTTATCCCGCCCGGCTCCCAAAAAGAATGGCACCAACACTGGAAAAAAACCCGCCTAAACTGGCACTTAAGTCTGGGGATTCCTGCCGAAAATTACCGTTTTCACGACCACGAAAAGTTGGCCCATTATGCCGATGCAGCCTGTGATATCGAGTTTAAATTTCCCTTTGGTTTTAAAGAATTGGAGGGAATACATTCCCGTACCGACTTTGACTTGAGCAATCACGAGAAATACGCCGGTAAAAAGCTTAAATATTTTGACCCCGATCGCAACGAAAGTTACACACCCTATGTGTTGGAAACTTCCATCGGACTAGACCGTATGTTTTTGGCAGTTTTCTCACATGCCTTTACCGAAGAAACCCTAGAAGATGGCAATACCCGAACGGTACTTAAACTCCCTGCCGTACTGGCGCCAACCAAAGTGGCCGTTTTGCCCTTGGTCAAAAAAGACGGACTTCCTGAGCAGGCTCGGCAATTGGTCGATATGCTAAAATGGGATATGGCCACGGTTTATGACGAAAAAGATGCTGTCGGACGACGTTACCGCCGTCAAGACGCTTTGGGAACCCCCTTTTGTATTACAGTAGATCATCAGTCGCTTGAGGACCAAACGGTTACCCTACGTGACCGTGACAGTATGGAGCAGCAACGGGTGTCTATGGCCGAAATACCAGCACTATTGGCGGCCAAAGTCAACCCCAAGCAGTGGTTGCTTAAACGTTAAAATCGCTTACCGATGGCAAAACTGATACGCGGGTAGGCGGTGCCTTCCTGGAAGGAGTCATTTTCTGAGTCGAATTTAAAATAACGCCCCACACCCGCATGGATTTCAAAGGAAAAACGCTTTTGGTTTATCCATTTAAAACCAATCAGTGCCCCTCCGGCAAATCCAAAAAAATCATTGCCAGAATAAAAGGGATAATCATTTTGGTAAACATCGTACTCTCCCTTGACCAGGCTTAAAAAAGGCTGTACAAATAGCCCTGAATTTTGAGCTTTTTTTTGACGAAAATACACCCGGTAATAGGGGGAAATTTCAAAATTTTCAAAGCGGTATCCTTTGTAAAATTTTGCATCAAAATTGTAGAAACCCGTAACGCCCCAACTCGATAAATCATCGATAAAGCGTTCGTAACTAAGCTCTATCCCCGGAAGTATGACCAATTGGAAAATATCCAGCCGTAACTCATAGGTGGGATTCAAGCTGTCCTTGCTTGCGGTATTTTGCCCATAGGCCAGGCCAAAAAATAGACAGGCAATAAGTAGACTACTTCTTTTAAATAGCCGGTTGAATGTGCGTGTATTGTTCATAGGTTTGGGATTTAGGATGTTGCTATGCTTTATAAAGTAACGAAAACAAATTGTATTTTAGTGTTCGATGAAAATAATTTCCTACAACGTCAACGGAATTCGTGCTGCACTGAACAAAGGGTTTGAAACTTGGCTGACGGCTGCCCAGCCCGATGTCTTGTGTCTGCAAGAGACCAAGGCCATGCAAGAACAGGTCGATACGTCTATTTTCGAAAAAATGGGCTATGAGCACTATTGGTTTTCGGCCCAAAAAAAGGGGTATAGTGGGGTAGCGATATTGACGAAAAATACCCCCCTAGCGGTGACCTATGGTACCGGAATTGACCAAATGGATTTTGAGGGGCGGGTGCTGCGTGTGGACTTTAAAGGAGTATCCATCATCAGTTTGTATTTGCCCTCGGGAACCAATACCGACCGTTTGGCGTATAAATTTCAATTTATGGATGAATTTCAGGCCTACATCAACCGCCTTAAAAAAGAAATTCCCAACCTAGTCATCTGCGGCGATTATAATATTTGTCACCAGGCCATCGACATACATGACCCGGTACGCAACAAAACGGTTTCGGGATTTTTACCCGAAGAACGCGCCTGGCTTGATGGTTTTCTCCGTTCAGGATTTATCGATTCTTTTCGACACCTCAACCCTCATCCTCACCACTACAGTTGGTGGAGCTATCGGGCCAATGCCCGTGCCAACAACAAAGGCTGGCGGATAGATTATGCCTTGGTTGCCGCCGCTTTAGAAAATCAGATTTCAAAATCCTTTATACTCCCCGAAGCCAAACACTCGGACCATTGCCCGGTGGGCGTTGAACTAAATCTTCACTAAAATGAAAAAAATCACGCTTTTATTTTTGATCGCTTTAAGCCAAATAAGCTGTGTCTCCTCTTCGGTTTTTAACGCCTTAGAAACCCGATATGCCACCACCAAAACCGAATTAAACGCCCTGCAAAAGGTCAATGATTCGCTTTTACAATCCACCGATTTGTTGACCAGTCAATTGGCTCAAAAAAGCCTGGAAGCACAATCGGCCCAAGACAGTTTGCACAGCCTCCAAGCGGTCCACGAACAGCTGGAAGAAGATTACAAAGCCCTGGCTGATAAAAGCGATACGGCATTAAAAGCCCGTATAGCGGAAAACCAAGAGCTTTTGGCGCAGATAGCCGAAAAGGAAGGACAGCTCACCCAAAGAGAGCAACGCTTATCGGAGCTAGAAGACTTGATCAATGCCCAGGAGCAAAGTATGCAAAACCTTAAAAAGGCCCTTTCGGACGCATTGCTCAATTTTGAGGGTAAGGGATTGACGGTCGAACAACGCAACGGCAAAGTCTATGTGTCTATGGAAAACAAGCTCTTGTTTGAGTCGGGTAGTTGGACTGTCGGGACGGCAGGCAAAGAAGCGGTTCGGCAATTGGGAACCGTATTGGCCGACAACCCCGACATCACGATTTTGATCGAAGGCCATACGGACAACGTGCCCTACAGCGGCAAAGGCCTACTAAAAGGCAACTGGGATTTGTCCACCAAACGAGCCACCTCTATCGTTAACCTCTTGTTAGAAAACGATCAAATATTACCCCAAAATCTTACTGCAGCGGGCCGGGGCGAATACCTGCCGGTAGGGCCCAATACCACCCCCGAAGGTCGCGCTGCCAATCGACGGATAGAAGTCGTACTTA
>Ga0181569_10000394_pt1 | contig 33596 bp, 29 predicted proteins | sample 101ome_19_FD_132452 | JGI IMG/M metagenome (GOLD analysis project Ga0181569, IMG submission 132452) | Coastal salt marsh microbial communities from the Groves Creek Marsh, Skidaway Island, Georgia - 101405AT metaG (megahit assembly) | ecosystem: Environmental > Aquatic > Marine > Intertidal...
AAAGATAACACTGCTGTAGAATATTATGCAACAATATTTGCAGCATGTGAATCACCATACGAAGAAGGATTACTTTGGGCTGCATCTGATGATGGAATGATTCATGTTTCTAAAGACGCCGGAGAAAATTGGAAGGATGTAACACCTCCTAATGCTCCAAAATATCTTATGTGGAATAGTGTTGAACCAGATCCATTTACTAAAGGTGGATTGTATGTAGCAGGAACACTTTATAAAGATGGTGATTTTAAACCTTACATGTTTAAAACTAAAAACTATGGTGAAACCTGGACTAAAATAGTAAATGGAATACCAAATAATTTCTTTACTAGAGTACTAAGAGCTGATCCAGAAAGAAAAGGACTCCTTTACAGTGGAACAGAATCAGGTGTCTTTATTTCTTTTGATGATGGATTATCTTGGAAATCATTTCAAATAAATTTACCATTAGTGCCTATTACTGATATGACGATTAAAAATAATAATTTAATTGCAGCTACTCAAGGTAGATCAGTTTGGATTATTGATGACTTAACTCCATTACATCAGTTAAATGAATCAAATCATAAAAAAGATTTCCATTTATTTAAACCTATTGATAGCTACAGAATGGGATACCCTAGTTGGGGAGGAACTTCTGCTACACAAGGTAAAAACCATCATAATGGAGTTGAAGTTTTCTTTAATTTAGGTGATAATTTAGCTGAAAAAGAAGAAAATATTTCTCTTGAATTTTTAGATGAAAATCAAAATACAATTAAAAAATATTCTGTAAATGACAAAAAATCGCCACTTATTTTAGATGGTGAAAAGAATTCATTTGTTTGGAATATGAGGTATGATAATGCAGAAGGTTTTGATGGCTTGATTATGTGGGCAGCGGGATTAACTGGACCTAAAGCACATCCAGGAAAATACTATGTCAGACTTAATGTTGGTGAATCGAGTTTAACTGAATCATTCGAAATTTTAAAAGATAAAAGAAGTATGTCATCAAAAGATGATCTGAAAGAACAATTTGAATTTTTAATTGGTATTAGAGACAAAGTAACAGAAATACATAAAACTATTAAACAAATTAGATCAACAAGAGATCAATTAACTAGTCTTGATGGGAAACTTGACGATAGTCATGAAGAGATAAGCAATTCAATAAAAGATGTAGTAAATAAAATTACAAAGATTGAGCAAAATTTATATCAGACAAAAAATAGAAGTGGTCAAGATCCATTAAATTTTCCGATTAGATTAAATAATAAACTTGCGCATTTATCAAGTGTTGCTGGTAGAGGAAACTTCAGACCTACAGATCAAATGTATGGAGTTAGAGATGAGTTAGTTGAATTAATTGATATAGAACTTAAAAAGTGGAATGAAATTAAGGATTCTGAACTGGATAAAATAAATGCAATGATTTTAGAAAATAATATTCAATTGATAAGTATTAATTAAATTCGCCTTTTAATTAATACTTATTTTAATGAGTAATATTGTTGCCATTGTAGGACGTCCAAATGTTGGTAAATCAACTTTATTTAACAGGTTAGTTGAAAGAAGACAAGCAATTATTCATGATGAAAGCGGCGTTACAAGAGATAGACATTACGGAATGTCTGAGTGGAATGGCAAAAGGTTTACAGTAGTTGATACAGGAGGTTACGTAGAAAATACAGATGATATTTTTGAAAAGAAAATAAAAGATCAAGTTGTATTAGCATTAAATGAAGCAAATGTTATTTTATTTATGGTTGATTGCAAAAATGGCCTTTCAACTTTAGATAATGACTTTTCGAGAGTAATAAGACAAATTAAAAAAGATATAATTATAGTCGCAAATAAGGCCGATAACTACGAATTAGAACTAAATTCAAATGAATTTTACGAACTAGGACTTAAAGAAACACCCATTATTCCAATTTCTTCAATAAGTGGATCAGGAACTGGTGAATTACTAGACCTAATTGTTGAAAAGTTAGATGATAACATAAATAATCAAGATGAAACCTTACCAAGAATTTCTATTCTTGGTAGACCAAATGTTGGTAAATCATCATTTATAAATGCCATTTTAGGAGAGGAAAGAAATATTGTAACTGATATATCTGGAACTACCAGAGATTCTATTGATACAAAGTATAATTTATTTAAAAAAGAATTTATAATCACTGACACAGCTGGAATAAGAAAAAAAGCCAAAGTCAAAGAAAATATAGAATTTTATTCTGTAATGAGATCTATTCAAGCAATGGAAAATAGTGATATATGTATCATTATGATTGATGCAGTTCAAGGATTTGAGAGTCAGGATATGAATATTTTATCATTAGCAGTAAAATATAAAAAAGGAATAATTTTAATGATAAATAAATGGGATCTAATTAATAAGGATACCAATAGCGCTAAAGAATTTGAAGAAAAACTAAACAATAAAATTACCCCTCTAAATTTTGCTCCAGTAATTTTTACTTCTGTGTTAAATAAACAAAGAATTCATAAAGTTCTAGAATCTGCAATAAATGTTTATGAAAACCGATCTCAAAAAATAACTACCTCTCAACTTAATAATCTGATGCTACCTGAAATTGAGAAGTATCCCCCACCCGCTACAAAAGGAAAATATATAAAGATTAAGTATATAACTCAATTACCTACTAAAACTCCTACAATTGCATTCTTCTGTAATTTGCCTCAATACATTAAAGAACCTTATAAAAGATTCTTACTAAATAAACTTAGAACAAAATTTCAATTAGAAGGAGTACCAGTAACTTTAGTATTTAGAAAAAAATGAAATACCTCTTATTTCAATAAATTAAAACATTTTAATACTAATTTTGTAATATGTCAAAGTCAAATTACAATTTTCCAGAAATAGAAAAAAAATGGCAGGATCATTGGGCGTCTAATAAAACTTTTAAGTCTGAGATAAACGACAAACCAAAATATTATATAATGGATATGTTTCCTTATCCATCAGGATCTGGACTACATGTTGGTCACCCTTTAGGATATATTGCCTCTGATATAATTTCTAGATATAAAAGACTTGAAGGCTTTAATGTTCTGCATCCTATGGGATTTGATTCTTTTGGCCTTCCAGCAGAGCAATACGCTATAAAAACTGGTCAGCATCCGAAAAAGACTACAGAAGAAAATATTCAAAGGTTTAAGGAACAATTAAATACTCTTGGACTTTCATTTGATTGGGACAGAGAAGTGAAAACTAGTGATAGTGAATACTATAAGTGGACACAGTGGATATTTTTAAAGCTTTATAATAGTTACTTTGACACTGATAAAAATAAGGCTTGTGATATTAGTGGATTAAAAATACCGTCTAACCTAGATCAGAATGAAAAAAATAGTTTTATTGACTCAAGAAGATTAGCATATATTGATGAAGTTGATGTTAATTGGTGTGAGGAATTAGGAACTGTACTTTCTAATGAAGAGGTTATTGGCGGTGTAAGTGAAAGAGGTGGTTTCCCTGTAATAAGAAAACCAATGAAACAATGGGTAATGAGAATTACTGATTATTCAGAAAGATTACTTGAAGATTTAGATTCTCTAGACTGGCCAGAATCTATTAAGACATCTCAAAAAAATTGGATTGGGAAATCGGAAGGAGTAGAAATTAATTTTAATGTAGACAACAACGATAGTATAAAAGTATTTACGACAAGACCCGATACAATTTTTGGAGCAACTTATCTTGTTTTAGCTCCAGAACACCCGCTAATAAATAAAATAACAACAAAAAACTACAAAGATGAAGTAGAAAAGTATGTCTACTTAGCTTCTACAAAAAGTGAACTTGAAAGACAAGAAAATGAAAAAAATAAAACAGGTGTTTTTACAGGTGCTTTTGCAACAAATCCAATTTCAAATGAAAAAGTCCCAATATGGACATCTGATTATGTATTGTCTAGTTATGGAACTGGGGCTATAATGGCAGTTCCTGCACATGATGAAAGGGATCATGAGTTTGCTAAAAAATTTGATTTAAAAATAACTCAAGTTATTGATCATGATACTAATGAAAAATGTTACACTGGAAATGGGAAGATAATTAATTCAGGAGAACATAATGGTAAATCAAATATTGAATTTAAGAAAATAGTAATTAAGTTACTTGAAGATAAAAATCAAGGAGAAAGAACAGTTAACTATAAATTACGAGACTGGATATTCACAAGGCAAAGATATTGGGGCGAACCTATTCCTATTTTACATAATGAAAATCAAAGATTTTCTGTTAAAGAATCTGATCTTCCAGTAGTTCTTCCTGAAGTTGAAAGTTATTTACCTACTGATGATGGATCATCACCCCTTGCTAGAAATAAAGATTGGACGGAAGTTGAAATAGATGGTAAAATTTACTCTAGAGAAACTAATACAATGCCACAATGGGCAGGATCATGCTGGTATTACCTTAGGTATCTTGACCCTAATAACAAAGAAAAATTTGCTGATGAAGATAAAATTAAATATTGGATGCCAGTTGACTTATATATAGGGGGGGCTGAACATGCTGTTTTACATTTACTTTATTCAAGATTTTGGCATAAAGTTTTATTTGACTTAGGATATGTAAATACATCAGAGCCTTTTAAAAAATTAGTCAATCAAGGAATGATCTTAGGTAGATCAAACTTTATATATAGAATAAAAGGAACTAGTAAGTATGTATCATACAATTTAAAAGATAAATATGAATATACTAAAATCCATGTTGACGTAAATCTTGTTCAAAATGACAGACTAAATCTTGATTCTTTCAAAAAGTCATCAAAAGAATATAAAGATGCTGAATTCATCTTAGAAAAAGAGGAGTATATATGTGGCTTTGAAACAGAAAAGATGTCAAAATCTAAAAGTAATGTTGTAAATCCAGATAGTATCATTTCCAGATTTGGAGCTGACACACTAAGAATGTATGAAATGTTTTTAGGGCCAATTGAACAATCTAAACCATGGAATACTAATGGAATAGAAGGAGTTTATAAGTTTTTAAATAGATTTTGGTCATTATTTTTTAGTAATAATTCAATAAATATATCAAGTGAAAAGCCATCAAAGGAAGAATTTAAAATACTACACACTGCAATTAAAAAGATTAAAGAAGATATTGGGAGATTATCATTAAATACATGTATAAGTCAATTGATGATAACTGTAAATAATCTAAGTAAAATAAATTGTAATAAAAGAGAAATCCTTGAACCCTTAACTATTATTATTTCCCCGTTTGCACCTCATATTTGTGAGGAGTTGTGGAGCAAATTAGATAATAAAGAGAGTATATCATATGCTAAATATCCAAATTTTAATAAAGATTACTTAATAGAAAATGAACACGAATATCCAATAATGATTAATGGAAAATTAAGAGCTAAACATTTATTTAATTTAGATCTATCTAAATCAGAGATAGAAAAAGTTGTTTTTGAAATTGAAAATGTAAAAAAATGGGTCAGTAAAAAAGATGTAAAGAAAATTATAATTGTTCCAAATAAAATTATAAATATAGTTTCTTAGTTTTTTTTTAAGCTATCAAGTAATTCGTATTTAAATTTATCTACCCACATTTTATACATTTTTTTAGATGGATGTAATTTATCTTCTGCAAGTAAGGAAGTATCATTTTCAGCCTTTCTAGAAATTTCAGTAATATCAAAATACAAGACATTGTATTTTTCGGCTAGTACCCTATTAATATCATTATAAGAATTTATTTCTTTGTAAATTCTTTCCTGTCCTCTTTCTTTCCCAAAAGGCGTCACTCCATAATCAGGTATGGATAATACAAATACATTTTTTTTATTTTTAGAATACTCTATAGCTCTAATAAGTAAATTTTCAAATTCCATAACATATTTATCAATTTGATATCCCCTAAATTGATTATTGACTCCTATTAATAAAGAAACAACATCATATTTATCAAAATAAGATTTACTTAAAGTATCTATTAATTCATTTGTAGTCCACCCCGTTTTTGCTATTACATTAACTGAGTCAATTAAAGATAATTCATTAACAATTTGATTAGGATAGGCATCTTCAAAAGCAATGTTCTCCCCTATTGTGTATGAGTCTCCTAAAGCCAAATACTTTAGATTTGATTTATTAATATCGTTTTCTTGTAAACAAGAGTTTAGAATAATAAAAAAAGATATTATATAGATATATTTCAAATTAACCTTCTTAATACAATAACTAATACACCAATAAGAAACATTATAATAGAAATTTTGTTCACTGTATGCATTGCTTTCAAACTAAAATTAGCTTTAGAATTAGGGTCTTTTTTTCTAAAGAAGTAATTTAAAACTTCAGAAAAATCGAAATAATATGATATTTTTTTTTGTTTTTTACTCATAACTAGTATTTAAGGTTCAATCCAATTTCCATCTTCTTTAATTAGGTTTACAAGTTCGTCAACTCCATATTTAAAATTTATTCCTCTTTTAACAACTTCTTGACCTCTGTATAAGGTTATTTTATCTACTCCTGATCCAACATATCCATAGTCAGCATCAGCCATTTCACCAGGTCCATTAACAATACATCCCATTATTCCAATTTTTAATCCCTTCAAATGATCAGTTCTCTCCCTGATCATTGCAGTTGTTTCCTGTAAATCAAACAATGTTCTACCGCAGGATGGACATGAAATAAAGTCCGTAGAGGTAACTCTTACTCTAGCAGCTTGAAGAATCTTAAAAGACAAATTATTAATTTTTTTAATTTCCTTAATTTCTGAAGAATGATTTCTAATAAATATTCCATCGCCATAACCCTGAATAAATAGACCTCCAATATCAGTCGATGAGTGGATAATTAAATCATCAGAATAACTTAAATCGTAATTTTTAGAAAGAATTACTGGATTTTTTATATTAAAATTTTTCAAGAAAAATGATCTCATATCTGGCATGAAATGTTCATTATTTGAGTTTAAAATCAATACAAAGTTTTCAGGAATTCTTGTGTTTTTAAATTTTTCTAGATCAGTAGTCTGTATCATTAAAAAATTAATATTTTCAGAAAATAAATTTTCATCTAAATCTATAAATTCATTAAATGTGAGTAATGGGTAATAATTTTTTTTGTTTCTGTCTTTTAACCAAGAGGAATAGTCTACTATAAATTGATAGTTTATACCTTCTGTATTTAAGCTATCACCAATATAAATATAATCTGGAGATGTATCTGATTTCTCCCATATTTTAGATTTAGTGTTATATGTAATACCTAGGTTTTCAAATTTGTTTTTATCTAATATTTCTAAATTTGAGAAACTAGAAATAACAATTGGAAAATTATCTCCACCGATATCAAATAACTCATTAGATTCTCTTTTCTCATATTTAAAAGGAGAAAAATTAATATTTTTAGGCTGCTTAATTAATGTATGATTAGCTCGACTATTATATCTATTTACTAATAGTTTAGCAACAGGAGATTCAAATTCTGGTTCTTCAGTTAAAGATACTCTTATTGTATCTCCAATTCCATCATCGAGAAGTGTTCCAATACCTATTGCAGATTTGATTCTACCGTCTTCACCTTCCCCTGCTTCTGTTACACCTAGATGAAGAGGATAATCTTTTAAATTTGAATTATTTAATTTATCTACTAAAAGTCTGTAGGCATGAACCATAACTAATGGATTACTTGCTTTCATAGATAAAACAATATTGTGATAGTTATGATCTTCACAGATTCTAAGATATTCTAAAGCAGACTCAACCATCCCTAGAGGAGTATCACCAAACCTACTCATTATTCTATCTGACAAAGATCCATGGTTTGTGCCAATTCTCATTGCGGTCCCATTTGTTTTACAAATTTTAATTAGAGGTGAAACTCTTTCATAAATTCTTTCAATTTCATCGTTGTATGATTTATCATCATATTCTATTTGCTGAAATTTTTTCTTGTCAGCATAGTTTCCAGGATTTATTCTAACTTTTTCAACAATTTCTGCAGCAATTTCTGCAGCATTAGGAGTGAAATGTATATCGGCAACTAGGGGTACATTATAACCTTTCTTATTTAGCTCATCCTTAATATTTTTTAAATTTTTCGCATCCTTTATACTTGGAGCAGTAACTCTAACTAGTTCACATCCAGCATTAATCATTCTAATAGACTGATTAACAGTAGCGTTAGTATCCATAGTATCAGTTGTTGTCATGGATTGAATTCTAATAGGATTATTGCCACCTATTTCAATATTACCAATCTTTACAGGGATAGATGTTCTTCTATTATATTTAAATAAATTTTTGTTGAAATAATCTTTCAAGTGTAAAGTTTAAATATCTCCAAGTTGTGGTCTAATGATAATCTCTTCAATTGTAGCTCCTTTAGAAGTGTTGAAAGCAGAATATATTGAATTAGAAACATCATCTGGTTTGATAAAACGATCATCAGGTAATAATGTTCCGTCCCAACTACCAGTTCTTACAGCTCCTGGCAAAACAGAAGTAACCTTTACACCTAGATCTTTTAATTCTTCTCTTAAGCATTGACTCATTCCATAAAGAGCAAACTTTGATATACAGTAAGATCCTCCATTAGCATAAGCTATTTTACTGGCAATTGAACACATATTAAATATATGCCCCTCTTTTTTTTGAGTCATTAAGTTCACCAATCCCTTTGTCACCCAATAGTTTGAATAAAGATTAATACTAATCATATTTTCTAATGCCGAGTCATCTTCTTCAATTAATTTTCCTGGAACAAATGTTCCAACATTATTAATTAGTACATCAATTTTATCAGTTTTATTTTTAACAAAATCAATAAAATTTAAACTTCCCACTTTGGTAGAAAGATCTGAATCAATAGTAAAAACTTTTACCTTGGGATTTAAAGATGTTATGTCAGACTCTAGTGTTTTTAATTCATCTTTATTTCTTGAACAGGTATAAATATCAAAGTTATTTTCAGCAAATTTCATTACAATTGAACGGCCAATTCCTTTTGAACCTCCAGTAATTATTAATGTTTTATTCATAAGACTAAAATGATGTAATTAATTTACAAATTTGTATGTATATTAATGAATAAATAGATATTTAATTGAAAAATTTTGGAAAATACATCTTGTTTTTAATCTCTTTATTTGAAAGAAGAGAAAAACTAAAAACATATTTTAGCTTAACAATTAATGAATGTATTAAAATAGGATATGATAGTCTATTTATTGTATCAATAGTTTCAATTTTTATGGGTGCTGTAACTACTATTCAAACAGCATTTAATTTAGTTGGACCATTAATACCTGATTATGTTATTTCATTGGTTGTTAGAGATATGACTCTCCTTGAACTATCACCAACCATTATAGCTATTGTTTTTGCAGGTAAAGTTGGGTCAAATATTGCTGGGGAACTAGGTACAATGAGAATAACGGAGCAGATTGATGCTCTTGAAGTTATGGGAATAAATTCAAGTTCATATCTTGTACTTCCTAAAATTATTGCTGCACTTCTAATGTTTCCAGTTCTAGTTATTATTTCAGCTACATTAGCAATTCTTGGTGGGTATACTGCTGGAGTTATGACTGATGTTATAACTGGGCAAGAATATATCTATGGACTGCGTTATGAATTTAATCCTTTCAACATACCATTTGCTCTTATAAAATCATATGTTTTTGCTTTCATTGTAGCATCTATTTCTTCATTTCAAGGTTACTACACTTCTGGGGGAGCATTAGAGGTTGGAAAATCAAGTACAAATGCAGTAACAAATAGTTGTATAGCAATACTAGTTGCTGATTATATTTTAGCTCAAATTTTGTTATGATAGAAATTAAAAATATTACTAAATCCTTTGACGACAAGAAAGTTCTTCATGGAATTAGCGGAAAATTTGAAAAAGGTAAAACCAATTTGATCATTGGAGCAAGTGGAACTGGAAAAAGTGTGCTATTGAAATGTCTTGTTGGATTATTATCTCCAGATAATGGAAAGGTATTATTTGATGGTAGATATTTCACTGAATCTGATAAAAATACTACTACTCAAATAAGAAGAGAAATAGGGATGCTATTTCAGGGAAGTGCCCTGTTCGATTCTAAAAATGTTGAAGAAAATATTAAATTCCCTTTAGATATTTTAACAGAGATATCTGAAAAAGAAAAAATTGAAAAAGTTAATCATTGTCTTAACCTAGTTGGATTGGATAAGATTAATCAAAAAATGCCATCCGAATTAAGCGGTGGTATGAAAAAAAGAGTTGGTATAGCTAGAGCAATAGTAAATGATTCAAAATATTTGTTCTGTGATGAACCTAATTCAGGACTTGATCCTCTTACAGCAATTAAAATTGATGATTTAATACTCGAATTAACTCAAAAACTTAATACAACCACAATTGTAGTTACTCATGATATGAATTCAGTTATTGAAATTGGAGAATATATTATGTTTTTACATAATGGAAAAAAGCTTTGGGAGGGTGATAATAAGAAAATACTAAAGACTAAAATAAAAGAACTTAATAGTTTTATTTTTTCTAATAAGCTCATGAAAAAAATAAGGTAATTTTAATCAATTAGTGAAGCCACTCTTTTCTTTATTTTATCTTTCTTTTCGATTTCTTTAATATTTTTTTTACTTCTATGGTACCAGAACCCTGCTCCTATAAGTATTAAAATATAAGTAGAGGTAAACAAATATATTATTCCTGAATTGATACTCGATGAGATTCCTGTACCGCCAGAGTTTGCATCACTTTCAACAATACCTCTACACATAGAACATCCTTGAGAGTATAATTCAGTAATAGATATTAGAATAAGAATTAAGGATAATATTATTTTAATCATTGAGCGTAAAAAGGACTTATCATAAAATAAACAATTACTCCAGAAACAGAAACATATAACCATATTGGAAAAGTATATTTAACTACTTTTTTATGTTTTTCAATTTGGTTAGATAATGAATAATAGAAAGCAAATAGTACAAAAGGAACTACTACAATAGATAATAAAATATGAGATATCAGAAAGAAGAAGTAAATAAATCTTTGATTACCTTGATAAGAAGTACTTTCTACTGAAGAATGATAAATTATGTAAGAAACTAAAAATATTGCACCTAAAATAAATGAAGCAGTATTTAAATTCTGATGAGCTTTGAGATTTTTTTTAAACTTAATCATGTAAAATGATAGGATTAAAAATAAAGATGTTAATGAATTAATAATTGCGTTAAAGTGAGGTAGTTTATAAGTCCAATCACCAAATAGTTCAATTTTACTTGGCATAAAAAGAAGTATAGCAACGGCCAAAGGAATAATAATGGAAACAACTGTAATTACGTTTACTAAATTATTATTCATTTCTCTAATTTTAATATATCAATTTCAACATCTAACCTCTCAATCTCCCCTCTATCTGCTGAATCAAAATACCCTCTAACATTATTATTTTTATCTAATAATAAAATAAAGGATTCCTCAAAAACAATATTTTCAATACATGAAGTTAAATTTTTAATTAATGAATTATCATCTTTAATATTCAACCACTTTAAATTACGTAGTTGGTCGGATAAGGTTATAACTTTAATTTCATCACTGATTTCTAATTTATTAACATAGTTATCAATTAAAAGATTATCATTATTAAGTCTAACATCTAATATTTTAATATTATTTAAACTAACATTAGAATCTGAAAAAATTCTTTCTATTGAGTCAGAACATGAAGTATTATAAACAGAAAGTTCATATTCATTTTGTCCAAAAAATTTAAGAAATAAAAAAATAATTACTGGAAAAAGAAGTGCAAATAAAAGGACAAAACCTTTTCGAAAAAGATTCATTAACCGTAAATAGCTTGATAAATAGCGTCAGCCTGAATAAATAATGCTCCAAGAAGCCAAACAACAAAAGCAGTTGGAATAAGGATAGTCCACATCAATGACTTTTGCTCATGACCTAAATGCATAAATTCCATTACTATATAACCTGCCTTAATAAATGTCATTCCTATAAATAAAAATATTTTAAAACCTTTCCATGATTCAGGAAATTGTAATGCAACATAGAATTCTGCAGCGGTTACTAACGCCAATATTCCAGCAACCCACCAAATCTTAAAAATTTTTTTCTTGTCAGCTGGTTGTGGTTTTATAGTTGAAACTTCTGGCTCTATCATAATATTAAACTAAATAAAAAAATGTAAAAACAAAAACCCAAACTAAGTCAACAAAATGCCAATATAAGCCTACTTTCTCTACCATCTCATAATGACCTCTTCTTTCTAAAATTCCAACAGTAGCCTGATAAAATATAAGAAAATTAAGTGCAACACCACTAAACACATGGAATCCATGAAATCCTGTTATAAAAAAGAAGAAAGCAGCAAAATCTGGTGGTCCATATTGATTAAGCTCAAGGTTAGCACCATAAATGATTGAACCATCTAAAAGTCTTGATCCTGCATCGGTTCCATGAATAAAATGTGACCATTCCCAAGCTTGGCATCCTAAAAATACTAAACCTCCAAAAATTGTCCAAACCATCCATTTTTCGACTCCTTGACGATCCATTCTGTGTCCTGCCTCTACAGCTAAAACCATGGTAACACTACTTAATATAAGTATAAAAGTCATAAGACCCACAAAAACTAGTGGTAGCTCAACTCCATGAAAAAAAGGAAATGCTTCAAAAACTTTTTCAGGAACTGGCCAATATGTTTGTGAAAAAGAAAAATCTGATAAAGTACCTTCATAACCAGGATGTCTAAATCTTATAACACCATATGCTATTAAAAATGCTGAAAATGTAAATGCATCTGATATTAAAAAGAACCACATCATGAGCTTTCCATAACTAGCCTTATAAGGCTCAGCACCTCCTGCCCATAAATCTTTATTAGTTGTGTTTACTGATACTGAATTAGCCATTTTTATATATTATAAAAATACAAAGTAATAAATAAATAAACCCATAATCCAGCAAGAAAATGCCAATAAGTAGTAGACATTTCAACAAAAATCATATTTTTAGAATGTACATCTAATTTGACTGATTTTCTATAGACATACAAAATAAAAAATAAACCGGAAATCAAATGAAAGGCATGTACTCCACTTAGAATATATATAAATGAGCCATCAGGGTGACCAACAAAATAAACTCCTCCACCAACAAGCTGTACCCAGCCTAGATATTGGGTGATTAAAAATAAAATACCTGTTAATAAACTAAGAAATAAATATAATTTAAGATTTTTAAAATTATCTTTTTTTGAAGCAAAATAAGATAACTGTTTAAAAACACTACTCAGTAAAACAACAGCAGTAGAATAATAAAACATTGATGGAAGATCAACATTAAATCCACCAGGTTCACCTTTTTTAACAATATATGCACTGATTAATGAAACAAATATCATTGAGATAGATATCATAAAAATCCAAACCATAAAGATTCTAGGATTCATTCTCAAAATTTTAGAAGTTGCTGTAGTACTCATAATTTTATATTTTATCTAAAATGAAACTAATTTGAACAATTGGTAAATAAATAAAAGAACCAAACATTATCTTTAATGCAGAGGATCTTGAATAATCTTTAAATAATTTAAAAGTTTGGGCAAGAAATAAAATAGCACATAATACTGCTACTGCTCCAGAAATTATTCCAGTTATACCAAAAATAGTAGGTAATAAGCCTAATGGTATCAAAAAGAGTGTATATGTCATTATATTAAGTGCAGTATTAAAATTCTTTTCACCTTTACTTGGTAGTAGTTTAAATCCTACCTTTTTGTAATCATCATGATAAATCCAAGCAATTGCCCATAAATGAGGAAACTGCCAGATAAACTGGATACTAAATATAATTATTGCTTCTATAGTAATTTCACCTGAAAATGCTACCCAACCAATTAGAGGTGGTAATGCACCTGGAATTGCACCAATAAAAACTGAGATTGGCCCAACTCTCTTGAGAGGAGTATAAATAAATGTATACAAGAGTAAAGATACTAGACTTAAAAGTCCAGCAACCATATTAAAATATAATGTCATAATAGTTAAACCAATTACCATAAAGAATACAGAAGTAATTAATGAATTTCGTTTAGATATTCTATTAGTTGGAAGAGGTCTATCTTTAGTTCTATCCATTTTACTATCTAAACCCTTTTCAAGAATTTGATTATTTATAACAGATGCTGCAGTTACTAAATAACCAGATATTCCTAATACTATTAAATCTAGTATATAAAAATTATCAGAGGCAAGTATAAATCCAAAAATAGCTGAAAATGAAACTAGAAAAGAGAGTCTAAACTTTGTTAACTCAAATATGACCTTAAGAATACTCATAATTTTTTCAATCGCAAATATAGTTTTAGAGATAGTAAGTATCATAACGAATTTACTTTTTTAATGTTGGAGTTATGTAGGTATATGTAAAACTGTAAACCAACTATCATAAATGCTAGAAGTAAATGAACAGGCTGTAAAACTCTTGGAACTTCAAAATATGCCATTCCAGCTCCTACTAATATTTCAGAAACTATAAGAATTAACATAACAAATGTAATATTCTTGAATTCTTTGGAATATTTTGATCTTATAAAAACTAGATATGTTATAAAGATCTGGACTAATAATATAATCAATGAGAACGATCTATGAATAATAAAATTGCTACCTAAATTTTCAATTAATTGAGATCTATTCTCAAAACCAAAAACCTTTAGAAAAGTATCAACACTTTCTCTCACCTCAGTTCCAAGAACCATTTGAATTAAAAAAAGAAATAAACTAAATATAATAGCGTAAGAAAGTATTGAAGATTTTTCAACTTTTGTGTTATTATTAGTCGATAAATAATAACATAATATAACATTCCAAATTATAACTAAAGCTACTATTACATGAAATGTTATGAGACCAGGAAGTAAGTTAGTGGAAACTACTATAGATCCAACCCAAGCCTGAAAAAATACTAATATTATTGATAGAATTGATAGAATAAATAATCTTGAGTTGAATGGCTTAATATTAATAGATGATATAAAAATAAAAATTAGGGAAAAACCAACTATAGCACCAATAAGTCTATTTATATACTCAGTCCATGTCTTAAATACATTAAATTCTTCAGCTTCTTTTATACTTGGGTCGTTAATTATTTTATCAGCTGTTTCATTTAAACCTATAGCATTTAAAACTTTGGAAAGTCTTCTGTTTTTTTCAACTCTGCCTTCTACAAAGCTTTCTTTGTAATTCTCTGGCAATTGAGAAACTGAGGTTGGTGGTATATACATACCAAAACACTTAGGCCAATCTGGGCAACCCATTCCCGATCCTGTACACCTTACGACTCCCCCTGCAAGTATTAGGAGATAAAGAAGTACTAAACTTATTTTTGTTAGGCTTTTATAACTAGATCCTAAAAAACTGAACATTGTATTTACCTGTGTTCATCTTCAGGCATATTAGATTCTTTCGTAGAAGAAAGAGGAATATGCTGAGGAATAAAATCATCCTTAGCCCCAGGCTTACTATAATCATATGGCCATCTAGATACTGTAGGTATTTTTCCTGGCCAATTACCATGACCTGGTTCAATAGGAGTTGTCCACTCTATTGTATTAGATTTCCAAGGATTAGCAGACGCTTTTCTACCTCTATACATTGAATAGAAGAAATTAAATAAAAAGATAAATTGAGCTATAAAAGTTAAAATTGCAGCAAAACTTACAAAAGTATTTAAATCAATAAATGATTCAATTCTTCCTGTTTCAAAATTAGTAAATGAATAATATCTTCTTGGAAATCCAGCTATTCCAATATAGTGTAATGGAAAGAAAACAAGATAAGCACCAATGAAGGTAATCCAAAAATGGACATAACCTAAAGTACTATTCATCATTCTTCCAAACATTTTAGGGAACCAGTGATATACACCAGCAAATAGTCCAAAGAATGAAGCACTGCCCATAACAATATGAAAATGAGCAACAACGAAATATGTGTCATGTAAATTGATATCAACAACAGAGTTACCTAAAAATAATCCAGTTAATCCTCCAGAAATGAAGAATGAAACTAAACCAATTGAAAATAACATAGCAGGAGTAAAAATTATATTTCCTCTCCATAGTGTTGCTATATAATTAAATGCTTTAATCGCAGATGGTACAGCAATTATAAGTGTCAATATTGTAAAAACAGATCCTAAGAATGGGTTCATTCCAGATATAAACATATGGTGAGCCCAAACAACAAATGATAATACTCCAATACCAAATATAGAGTATACCATAGCTCTATATCCGAATATTGGTTTTCTTGAACAAGTAGCTATAATTTCGGATGTTATACCTAGAGAAGGTAAAATAACAATATAAACCTCAGGATGACCTAAGAACCAAAAAAGGTGTTGGAATAGGATTGCACTACCTCCTTGATTTGATAAAGCTTCACCAGCAATATAAATATCAGATAAATAGAAACTCGTTCCAAATGAACGATCCATGATGAGAAGCAATGCTGCAGATAAGAGTACTGGGAATGATAAAACACCTAATATAGCGGTTACAAAAAATGCCCAAATAGTAAGAGGCATCCTAAAGAATGTCATTCCTTCAGTTCTTAAATTAATAACTGTAGTTATATAGTTTAATGCACCAAGTAATGCAGATACAATAAATAGTGACATTGATACTAGCCATAGAGTCATACCCATACCAGATCCGGATACTGCCTGAGGTAAAGCACTCAGAGGAGGATAAATAGTCCAACCACCACTTGCAGGACCTCCTTCAACAAATATCGAAATAAACATTACTATACTTGAGAGAAAGAAAAACCAGTACGATAACATGTTTAAGAATCCACTAGCCATATCTCTTGCGCCAATTTGAAGAGGTATAAGAAAATTACTAAATGTTCCACTTAAACCAGCTGTTAACACAAAGAATACCATAATAGTTCCGTGCATGGTAATAAGAGCTAAATATACTTCTGGATCAATTTTACCCTGAGGAGTCAACCAATTACCTATAATTGGACTTAATGCAGTAAGATCCATATCAGGAAATCCTAACTGAATTCTAAATAGGGATGACATAGCACCTCCAATTATTGCCCAAAAAATACCAGTTATAAGAAACTGTTTAGCAATCATCTTATGATCTTCGCTAAATATATATTTAGTTATAAAACTTTCATCATGGTGTTCATGATGGTGCTCTTCAACTTTAGTTTTTGGCTTACTTGTTATTGTTTTTATAACTCCCATATTTAATCGTTTAATACGGCAACATCCGTAGAATTGTTTTTAACAAAATTTGAATAATAATCAGGATTTTTTTCAATCCAAGATTTTTGAGAATTTTTCCATTTGATATATTCCCACTCTTCAACTACTACAACAGTATGCTTCATAGAAAAATGTGCTCTTCCACAAATTTTATTACATACTATTTCATAATTAAAATTTTCATTTCCAGTTTCAGCTCTCATCTCCTCAGTAGTTTTAGAAGGAACAAACCACATCTGTGTAGGCATGCCTGGAACAGCATTCATTTGAGATCTCATGTAAGGTAAATAAACACTATGAATAACATCTCGTGCTCTAATCTTGAAAAGAACAGGTTTACCTTTTGGAATATGAATTTCTCTTGGCATAAAATCATCTAATGACGATGAGTCTGAAAAATCTATACCAACAATATTATCAACATCAATTAATTTATAATTTGAGTTACCCAATTCATTATCTGGTCCTGGGTATCTAGATGCCCACGCAAACTGATATCCTACAACTTCAATTACTTCTGCATCTTCAGGTGGTGGTCCCATAATTTTATTCCATTTGACTAAACCCCAACCTATTAATCCAACTAATACAATTGCAGGAATTACAGTCCAAATAATTTCTAATTTATGGTTTTCAGGATAAAAGTGAGCTTTTCTTGTTTTCTTAAATCTGTATTTATACCCGAAGTAAAACATAACAATCTGAGTCAATATAAATACAGTGAAGGTGATGGCAGTTGTTACCCAAAAAAGAACCTCAATTTCAGGTGCATGTTCAGATGCCATAGGAAGAAAATAATTATCAAATTGATCATAAGAATACCAGATGATCGCAACAAATGAAATGACTAGGAAAATAACACCAGATAATGCATTAAAATTATTATTTCCATCTTCAAAAGAATCTGAAATTCTTTTTTTAGCAACACTCAATATTTCTGTAGATCTAAAGAATAAAAATATTGCTGTCAGAGATAAAACTAGAATTAATCCTATTACTAAATTCATAGAGCAAATTTATATACCAAGTTGGAAATTTCCACCCATCAATTGATGAATTTTACAACCAAAAAATCTTTTGTTTAATTTGAAATTTCAAAATAAAAATTAAATATCGTGGTGTAAACTTTCATCTAACATTGGATGATTTTTTGCAACCAAAGGAAGTTTGGTTAGACCTTGTAAAACAACAAATAAAAATGCAGATAAAAACACTAAAAGTAATCCAATTTCTAAAAATCCAAACCCTCCATTTGACTTTAGAATACCAGGTGTTATCATTAAATAAAAGTCTATAAAGTGTCCGAATAAAACTACTGGACAAGCTATCTTTAAAAATCTGGTAAATCTTTTACTTGCTCTAGTCATTAAAAATAAAAATGGAAAGAAGAAATTTAAAATAAGGTTTACAATAAAGAAAGGAAAATAAATATCACTGTCAAGTCTCTCAACAAAATAGATTGTTTCTTCAGGAATATTTGCATAATAAATTAAGAGGAATTGGGAGAACCATATATAAGTCCAAAAAACACTAAATGCAAAAACATATTTTCCTAAATCATGAAGAACACTATGATTCACAAAACTTAAGTACCCATTATCTCTTAAGATAATTATGATATAAGTAATTAGTGCGAGAGCAGATACCCACCAACTAGCAAATACATACCATCCAAACATTGTACTAAACCAGTGTGTATCAATTGATAGCACCCAATCCCAAGCAGCAACTGATTGCGTAAATGCATAAAATACAACGAATACTGTAGAAATTGTAAATAACTTTTGCCATGATTCCGTACCTCCCAATTTATCTTCTCGAGCAACATGCTTTAATATTAGAGCATAGAAGAGATACCAAATTCCAAGAAAGAAAACCATCCTCCCAAGGAAAAAAGGTAAATTTAAATAAGCTTTTTTCCCATCAATAACATAGTCATATCGGGGATCTGATTTATCGTATAAATATTCATGAGTCCAATGAAATACATCATGATTAGTAATTGCAAATACAACTAACATTAATAAACTACCTGGTAACAACCATCTCCCTATTGCAAGAGGAACTCTTAATATTCCCGAAGACCATCCTGCTTGAGATACATATTGAATAGCAACAAAGAATATAGCTGAAATTGAAATACCAAGGAAGTAGACTACATTTATCCATAAATTAGAATATAATCTATGGTACCAATGAAATTCTGAATGACCACCACCAGAGTTGTAGGCACCACTAACAACTTCAGATACTTCTTCATGACCATGTCCAGAGTTTATAACCTGGTATAATCCAATTAATGAAAGGGTTAGTCCTCCAATAAATAAGTAAAGTAGATTCTTTTTTATGTTACTATTAAAATCAAAAATTTCTTTCATACTATTGTTTTTGAAGTGTTTGTACATACTTTACAATTTTCCATCTATCTTCAATTGAAATCTGTGATCCATGTCCCCACATTCTTCCTTTACCGTGAGTAATTACATGAAAAACATGACCCTCAGATCTATCTTTTACAGCTCTTGAATTGTATGCTGTTACACCTTTATATACTTGTCCTACTAGTCCATCTCCCATTCCTTTTTCTCCATGACAATGAATACAATATCTTTCATATAGTACTTTTGCCTCTTTCAAAACTTCATCAGATGATTCAATTGGATTTTTTACTTTAGCAGCTAATTCAATGCTATCTTTAGGAATTCTGTAAGGAAGGTATGAACCTCTCTTAACAGTATTTTCTACTGGTTCCCTCATTGTCATACCATATGGGTTATAAGGATTAGAATTATAAAATTCACCGTGACCATCCTCAGGATTAGAATCTAACCAACTTCCAATTTCTTCATCTTTCACTTGAGATAAAGGCTCATAAGGGACAGAATGATACATATTAGGTGCATATTCAACACCAGGATCATCCTTCCTTGCTGAACAAGAAGAGATAAGTACTGTCACCAAAATTAATTTTACAATATTTTTCATAAATCCATTACCTTATCGTTAACTTCAGAAGCCCCACTAGTATTTAAAATTGTTTTAATTTTTTTTGAATCAATTTTATTATTATCTAATTCAATAGCCATTACATGTTTATCATTAGTTGATCTTAAATCAAATGTTTTTGGTTTTCCCCATGGTTTTAGATCACTCACAACTAAAAAGGTACCTACCATTCCAAATGCAGCAAGAAGCACAGTCATTTCAAATGTAACAGGGATAAAAACTGGAAGGGGTAAAAAGTCTTTCCCTCCAATAATCATTGGCCAATCAATAGTCATCATTCCTATCATCATTGTCAGAGCTAAGCAAGTTCCTAAAAACCCAAAGCAAAAAGCTGCAATAGATAATCTTGACCTTTTATACCCAAGTCTATTTTCAATACCATGAACAGGAAATGGTGAATATACTTCATAAATATTTACACCTTTATCTCTAACAGAGGTTATGGCATCAAGAAGTATATCTTCATCTTCAAATATTCCAACAATAAATTTTTTTCCTTTATCGTCCATTATTTATTTTTAACTTTTTCACCAGTGTGTTTCAAAATACTTTTAACTTCTGCCATGTTTATTACAGGAAAATATTTAGAAAAAGCTAAATATGCTGTGAAGAACAAACCAAAAGTGAAGAGATACATACCAACATCATATATAGTTGGATAAAACATTGCCCAACTAGATGGTAGGAAATCCCTATGAAGAGATGTTACTATAATAACAAACCTTTCAAACCACATACCAATATTTACAATAATTGAAATAATAAATGTTGCTGCAATATTTGTTCTGATTTTTTTAAACCAGAATAACTGTGGAGAAATCACATTACATGTCATCATCGACCAATAAGCCCACCAATAAGGGCCTGTTACTCTATTATAAAATGCGTATTGTTCATACTCTACTCCAGAATACCATGCCATAAATAACTCAGTCAAATAAGCTATTCCAACTATAGAACCTGTAACAATAATTACAATATTCATTAATTCTAAATGCTTTATAGTTATATAATCTTCTAAATTATAAACCTTTCTTGTTATGATTAAAAGAGTTAAAACCATTGCAAAACCAGAGAAGATAGCTCCTGCAACGAAATACGGAGGGAAAATAGTTGTATGCCATCCTGGAATAACAGAAGTAGCAAAGTCCATAGATACAATAGTGTGAACTGAAAGAACTAAAGGCGTTGCTAAACCAGCTAATACTAAAGAGACAGTCTCATATCTAGACCATGTTTTTGCTGCACCATCCCATCCAAAACTTAAAGTGCCATATATGAAAGCTCTAATCTTTTTACCAGCAATCTTTGCTCTGTCTCTAATTGTAGCAAAATCTGGAATTAGACCAATATACCAGAATACAAGAGATACAGAAAAATAAGTTGTAATCGCAAAAACATCCCACAATAAAGGACTTGCAAAATTAACCCATAATGAACCGTAAGTATTTGGAAGTGGGAGAACCCACACTAAACCAATCCACAACCTCCCCATATGAAGAAGTGGAAACATTGCTGCACATATTACAGCAAATATTGTCATTGCCTCAGCAGATCTATTAATTGACATTCTCCATCTCTGCCTAAATAATAACAGAATAGCCGAAATTAAAGTACCAGCATGACCTATTCCTACCCACCAAACGAAATTTGTAATATCCCAAGCCCACATAACAGTTTTATTAAGCCCCCACATTCCAATTCCATCCCATAGGGTTCTATAGACTGCATAAGCTCCTACTGCAAGAGTAATATTTGAGATAGCCATAGCTATATACCAAGAAATAGAAGGTTTTTCTTCTACTCTCTTAGATATATCGTCAGAAACGTCACTTAAAGTTTTACCTCCAGTGATTAATGGTTTTCTTAACTTCGATTCTACATGCATTTTTTAACTATTTTTTTTATTTCTTACTTTTCTTAAGTACCAAACATTTGGACTTACTCTAATTTCATCTAGAACTGCATAAGCTCTTTCTTCTTTTAACTTTAAGGTAGATTTATCAATCTTCTCTACCTTCAATAGATTTCTTATATCACTATTTTTATCGTTTACATCTCCAAAAGTTATTGCGCCAGTAGGACAAGCGGTACTACATGCTGTACTAACATCACCATCTTTTAACTCTCTCTTTTCAGACCTTGCAACTAATTTACCTTGCTGAATTTTTTGAACACAGAATGAACATTTTTCCATAACTCCTCTTGACCTAACAGTAACATCTGGGTTTAAAACCATTTTACCTAAATCATTATTCATGGTAATATTTTTATCAAACTGAGCGTTGTCATGATATTTGAACCAGTTAAATCTTCTAACTTTATATGGGCAGTTATTTGCACAGTATCTTGTTCCAATACACCTGTTATATGTCATCTGGTTCAATCCTTCGGTACTATGAGTCGTTGCAGCAACTGGACAAACTGTTTCGCACGGAGCATTATTACAATGCTGACACATCATAGGCTGAAAAGTTACTTCTGGATTTTCAGCAGCAATTTCAAGACCTTGTAAATCTTCAACGTCAGCATCACTTGAGTAGTATCTATCAATTCTTAACCATGCCATTTCCCTTCTATTAAGAACTTCTTCTTTTCCAACAACAGGAACATTATTTTCAACTTGGCATGCTACTGTACATGCTCCACATCCTGTGCAAGCATTCAAGTCAACACTCATTACCCAATGATGATTTGGATACTCATGACCATCCCAAAGGGTAACTTCCTCAGGTTTTTTCTTACCTTGACTTGTTGCTACTTTGAATTGATACTTACCAGCATAAACATCCTTTTTATACTCATCTAATGTAGTTTCTTGAATAACACTTTCTCTAGCCATTATCGTCTGATGTGTTTGAGTCTGAGCAATTCTATATTCTTTTCCAGAATTTGAAACTGATACATTACTAATAACTAAGTTTTGATTCTTATTAGATGAATCGATTAAACTATATGCATTAAAACCGATATCATCTCCTACTGGACCAGCTAGTTTTCTTCCGTAACCTAAAGCAAGACCTATTGTTCCTTCTGCTTGACCTGGCTGTATAATAGCTGGTATTTCATATTCAGAACCATTAAGTTTTAGAGAAAGTAAATTAGTAGACATCACACCTGAGTCAGTCTTCAAATTAAGTTTATTAGCATCCTTTGGGTTAACAGATAAATAATTATCCCAGCAAACTTTAGATATAGGATCTGGCATCTCATGAAGCCATGGATTATTTGCTTGAATTCCATCTCCAACACTTGAGTTTAAGTAAATATTAATTTCAAATGCCTCATTTGAATTCATTGAATTCAAAACTGTTTTCATACCAGCATAAGTACTTTCAAAATTAACTTTAGCTGATATTTTAGGTTCTTTTTTATTTTTAGAAGATAAAAATTCAGCAACACCATCTCTTATTAACCTATCCCAAAACATTTGAAATGGTTCATTAGAATTTGATAATTTTTGCTTTCCTCTCCAATTAGATTTTAGAACTTCAAAATAATTAGTTTTAGAACCTGACCATTTCAACAAAGAGTCTTGAGATTGTCTAGTATCGAAAATGTTTCTAATAGTAGGCTGACTAAAACTGTAAGAATTTTCAATTGGCTCAAAATCATTCCATGACTCTAAAAAGTGAGAATCAGTAGCAATTACATTACATAGTATCGATGTTTCGTCAATTCTATCAGAAGTAGAAATTCTTAGAGGAACACTGGATAGACTCTCTTTTAAATTTGAGGAAGCGAAATGATCGTAAGCTGGATTACAATTTAAGAAAATTACAGCACCAACTTTTTTATTATTAATATCATCTATAAAACTCGCCATTTCTGAATCAGAGCCATTTCTAATATTATACCAGTTATTTGTATCAATAGTGTTACCATAATTACCTAGCATTATATTCATCATATTGACTACAGATTGAACATGCTTATCATTAGAATTTGAAATAACTATTGACTTTCCTTTATTTTCAATTAATTCATCAGCAACTACATTTAAAATATCAGTTTTAATTTCATTTCCAACTTTACCTAGAACTGAATCTTCAATATCAATAAAGTTTTTCACAAAGGAAGTTTTATTTAATTTCTTTGAAATTGTATTATACAACCCAACAATGTAAAGAGGAGCTTGAGAAGATTTAATAGGTATTCTATGATCAGCATTAGATCCGGTTAGAGATAAATTAGACTCAAACGAATAAAGTCTTGACATTTCTCTATTTTTTGCATTTACCTTTCTTGTTTTTGCGAACTGTTTATTAAATAATGAGCTATTAAAAGAACTTCCTAGGAAATCATATCCAAAGCTTACAATGGTTTTGGCTTTAGAAAAATCATATGAAGGAAGTTTTCTTTTATTAAAATGTTCTTTGTTGGCGTCAAGCATTCCATCATAAGATACAGCATCATACTCTATGTGTTTTCCATTATTTTTCTTTAAAAAATCATTAATTACACCTCTTGTTGATGGACTTGAAATAGAGTTACTAATAACGTATGTATTTTTTGAACTACTAAGATTTTCATTAACAAACTTATCTATCTCGGACCAGTTAGCTTCTTTATTATTAAGCATTGGACCTTTAAGTCTTTGTTTGTCATATAATGTTAATATCGAAGACTCAACCCTAGGGGTTGTTGCCCCTCCACTAACTTTAGAATATGTGTTTCCATCAATTTTTATTGGTCTACCCTCTCTAGTCTTAACAACAACACTACAGTAATCACTTCCCATTGTAAATGATGAGGCATAATAGTTAGGTATTGATACATCTACATCAACTGGTTTGTTAACATAAGGAATAGCATATTTAACTGGTGCCTCACATGCTACTGTAGAAACTGCAGCAATTCCAAAACCCATCATCTTCAAAAAGTCTCTTCTAGAATTATCAGAAGAACCATTAATTGGTAAGTGTTCTGGAAATTCGTTATGAGCATTCTTTACAAATGACGGATCATTTTTAAGTTGCTCTACACCTTTCCAATATATTTTATTTCCCTTAGTCATAATTAGTAGTGACATTTTGAACATTCAAGTCCACCAATATCTTCAACTGTCATTGGTTTTTTGGATGAACTATTATGTAATTCTACAAGTTTTTTATAATAATCGTTACCTTTTGAACTTACTTCAGTTTCTCTGTGACAGTTAATACACCATCCCATTGTAAGTTCTGAATATTGATAAACTACATCCATCTCCTCTATTGGTCCATGACATGTAGCACAGTCTAACCCTCCAACAGCTACGTGCTGTTTGTGATTAAAATATGCAAGATCAGGTAGGTTATGAACCCTCACCCATTCTATAGGTCTATTCTCTTCATAAGCAGTTAATATTTTTTGAATTTCAGGTTTATCGGTATTTATTGCATTATGACAATTCATACAAATATTTACTGATGGAATATTAGCCGACTTAGAAATATTTACTCCAGTGTGACAATAATTACAATCAATTTCATATTGACCCGCATGAACTTTATGAGAAAATGCAATAGGTTGAGTTGGTTGATAATTTTGTTGAATACCTACTGTATATAATCCATCTATACATGACTTTACAAATATTCCAATAAATAAAAATGAGGCAATACCAACAACTCTGTTACTCTTAATAAATTCTTTGATATTAAATCCACTATCAACTATTTCTTTATCATCATCATCAAGTAGCTTACCTTTTAACTGATTGTCCTGAAGAAGGACATATTTTTTAGATAGATTAGTGAATCTAAATAATATAAAAATTATAACTAAGAGCAAAAAGAGATTAAGTCCAAGAGATAGATAAAAATTATTTGAATTAATAGATGAATCTACCGCTTGACCAGAAGTATCAGAAACATCTGCAACAACAACTTGAACTTCTTTAGTTGACTCATCCTTAATGTAAGTTAGAATTGCATTTAACTCTTCATCAGAAAAATCAAATGAAGTCATCAATGTTTTATTATATTCATTGTATAAATTAACAGCATACTCATCTCCACTTTTAATAACCTTTTGTGAATTCTTAATAAAGGCATAAATCCACTCTTCTGACTGCCTTTCATGAACATCCCTCAAAGCTGGACCGATTACTACTTCATTAATTGCATGACATACGGTACAATTACCTTTAAATAAAGATTCTCCATTTTTAACTATTGATGGGTCAAATGATGGACTGCTATCATCTTGACCATTTAGATCAAAGGAAAAAGAAAGGAAAAGAGATAAAAAAACCGTACCAAAAATTTGGGAAAATTTATGACCAAGAAAAGTCAATAGTTTAGTTGATTTAGTTTGCATTTAAGCATCAAGTTTTAAAACTCAGACAAATGTAACATCCGAAAAATTAACTTCAAAAAATTATTATAATATGTTTTAATTTAGAATTAGTCTAAATAATTAATTAGTATGAATTGGTTTCTAAATCTTTTTCTTTTATAATTCTTCTAAGAATTTTTCCAACATTTGATTTAGGTAATTCATCAGTAAAACCAATGTGCTTAGGACATTTATAGTTAGTTAATTTTTCTCTACAAAATGCTTTTATCTCATCTTCAGTGAGAGTATCATCTTTCTTAACAATGACAGCTTTCACAGCCTCAGTGGTTTTTTTATCAGGAACCCCAATAACTCCCACCTCCAATACTTTTGGATGAGAGGATATAACATGCTCTACTTCATTAGGAAAAACATTAAATCCTGAAACTAAAACCATTTCTTTTTTTCTATCAACAATTTTAATAAAACCATCATCATCAATTACTCCTATGTCTCCTGTATGCAACCAACCTTCTTTAATAATTTCTTTTGTATCACTTTCTCTTTGCCAATACCCTTCCATTACCTGAGGTCCATAAACACAAATTTCTCCTCTTTCACCATGAGCAACTTCTTTTCCTGCATCATCAATAAATTTGACATCAGTTTGGGGAATTGGTAATCCAATAGTACCAATCTTATTTGTTCCATCCAATGGATTAATTGTCACAACTGGTGAAGTTTCTGTTAATCCATAACCCTCAACCAAAGGACAACCCGTAACTGATTTCCATTTATTTGCAACAATATCTTGGACAGCCATTCCACCTCCAAATGCTACTTTTAAATTATTAAAGTCCAAATTTGAAAATTTTGAGTTATTTAGTAATCCATTAAAGAGTGTATTTACGCCAGTAATAATAGAAAAATTATACTTTGATAATTCTTTAATAAAACCATCCATATCTCTTGGATTTGTAATGAGTATATTTCTTGCGCCATACTTAAACATAACTAAAGCATTACATACTAAAGCGAAAATATGATATAGTGGTAACGCTGTAATCACAATTTCTTTCTTTTCTTCTAACATAATATCCATCCAAGATGAAACTTGAATTACATTAGATATAACATTTTTATGAGATAACATAGCACCTTTTGACACACCTGTTGTTCCGCCTGTATACTGAAGAAAAGCTATATCATTTGACTCAACCTCAACTTGATTATATGTGTATGATTTACCCTTAGATATTGCATCCTTAAAAGTATAAAAATTATCAATAGAATAACTTGGTACAATTTTCTTAACATACTTTACAACAAAGTTCACAAGTGTGCCCTTCAAAACACCAAGCATATCTCCCATGTCGGAGATTATCACGTGTTCTATATTAGTATCTTTTATTACTTTCTCTAGGTTATAAGCAAAATTTGAGAGAATAAATATTGCCTTACATCCAGAATCTTTGAATTGATGTTTCATCTCATCTGGAGTATACAGAGGATTTGTATTAACTACTATAATACCAGATCTTATTGCCCCAAATAATACTACTGGATACTGAAGAACATTTGGGGATTGAATTGCTATCCTGTCCCCCTTCTTGAGTTTTAGTTCTTGTGTTAAAAAATTTGAGAAGTTCTTTGAAAGCTCATCAAGTTCTTTGTAGGTTATTGACTTACCCATATTTTCGAAAGCTATTTCATTGGAGTATTTTGCAAAACCTTCCTCAAACAAGTCAACGAATGATTTATATTGATTAAAATCAACATCATTGATAACACCAGATGGGTATTTTTTTGTCCAGATTTTTTTCATTTTAATTTTTTAATGGATTAGTTAAGTTAGTTTAATTTAAAAAAAAATAAATGATATAAAAAAAAGAAAGGGGACATCTTCGTAAGATATCCCCAATAAACAACATTAACCCAAAAATGATTAAAGGAATTTATTCATTTTGCGGACTAATCGCACATAATGAGTAATAATTTTAAATGTTTTAGGTATAATTTTAAAAGAATTTAATTTAAATTAGATAAAATTGAATTTTTCACAAAAAACAACACCTAAAATGAAAGTAAATTATCAAATTGATAATATAGATCTTAAAATACTTAATATATTATCAAAAAACGCTAAAATGCCCTATACTGAGGTAGCCAAGAAAGTATTTGTATCTGGAGGTACAGTGCACGTAAGAATGAGAAAGCTTGAAAAGATGGGGATTGTCAGAGGAACTAAGTTAGATATCGATTATACTAAATTAGGCTATAATATTTCTTGTTACATGGGGGTATACCTTGAGAAAAGTTTCTTATATAAAGATGCCGTTAAAGCACTAAGAAATATTCCTGAAGTTGTAGAGATTCATGCTATCACTGGTCAATACACTATATTTATAAAAATCCTATGTAAAGACACTCCACATTTTAGAGAAATTTTAGATTCTAAAATCCATAAAGTTAAGGGAATTACAAGGACTGAATCTTTCATGTCAATTGAAGAAACATTGAAAGATGGTTTGTCGTTAAACTGACCGTTTAAAGCATTTTTTTTCGTTTTAATGAAAATTCTATGCTAAATTGCAACTAGAAATTATATATGAGCAAAGACGACAAAATATTAAAAGAATTTACATCTAAGGAATATGAACATGGATGGTCGGTAGACTTCGATGTTGATCAAGCACCTAAAGGATTAAATGAGGACGTTATAAGATTAATTTCTTCAAAAAAAGATGAGCCATCATGGCTCCTTGAATGGAGACTTGATGCATTTGAAACTTTCAAGAAGATGAAAGAACCAAGCTGGTCAAATCTTAATATTCCTAAGATAGATTTCCAAGATATCTCATATTACTCTGCTCCCAAGAAAAAGAAAATGCTAAAGTCAATAGATGAAGTTGATCCAGAGCTAATTAAAACATTTGAAAAGCTAGGAATATCACTTCAAGAACAAAAACGGTTAAGCGGAGTTGCAGTTGATGCAGTAATTGACTCAGTATCCATAGGAACAACCTTTAAAGATAAATTAGGTGAATTAGGTATAATTTTTTGTTCATTTTCTGAAGCTGTAAAAGAACACCCAGAATTAGTAAAAAAACATTTAGGAAAAGTAATTCCTGCTAAGGACAATTACTTTGCTTGTTTGAATTCTGCAGTTTTCTCTGATGGCTCATTTTGTTACATACCTAAAGGTGTGAGGTGCCCTATGGAACTATCCACATATTTTAGAATTAATGCCTCAAATACCGGTCAATTTGAAAGAACTTTAATTGTTGCTGATGAAGGCTCATACGTTAGTTACTTAGAAGGATGCACTGCTCCAATGAGAGATGAAAATCAATTACATGCTGCAGTTGTTGAGATACATGCTGAGAAAGATGCAGAAGTTAAATACTCAACAGTTCAAAACTGGTATCCTGGTGACAAGGACGGTAAAGGAGGAATTTATAATTTCGTTACCAAGAGAGGAATATGCAATGGAAATAACTCTAAAATAAGTTGGACTCAAGTTGAGACTGGATCTGCTATAACATGGAAATATCCTTCATGTATCTTAAAAGGAGATAATTCTGTTGGCGAGTTTTATTCTGTAGCTGTTACAAATAATTATCAACAAGCTGACACTGGGACCAAAATGATTCATATTGGAAAAAACACAAAATCAAAAATTATTTCAAAAGGTATATCAGCAGGATTTTCTCAAAATAGCTACAGAGGTCATGTAAATGTTTTAAAAAGAGCTTCAAATTCTAGAAATTTCTCTCAGTGCGATTCATTATTATTAGGTAATAATTGTGGAGCACATACATTTCCATACATAGACATCGAAAATAAATCATCTATGGTCGAACACGAAGCTACCACATCAAAAATTGGTGAAGATCAAATATTTTATTGCTTACAACGAGGAATTGATGAAGAAAATGCAATTGCTTTAATTGTAAATGGTTATGCTAAGGAAGTTCTTAAACAATTACCAATGGAGTTTTCTGTGGAAGCCCAAAAACTTTTATCACTTACCCTTGAGGGGAGTGTTGGATAAAAATTAATTTATAAATATGTTAGAAATAAAAAATCTTCATGCGTCTATAGATGACACTAAAATTCTGAAAGGTCTTAACTTAAATGTTAATGCTGGTGAAGTTCATGCAATAATGGGTCCAAATGGATCTGGAAAAAGCACATTAGCTTCAGTTATTGCTGGTAGAGAGGATTATGAAGTTACAGATGGAGAAATAAACTTTTCAGGAAATGAACTATCAGACTTAGGACCAGATGAAAGAGCTAGAGAAGGAATATTTCTCGCCTTCCAGTATCCAGTTGAAATACCTGGTGTTTCTACAACTAACTTCATGAAAACAGCTGTAAACCAAATTAGGGAATCAAAAGGTGAAAAGCCCCTAGATGCTGTGGCATTTTTGAAACTCATGAAAGAAAAAATGAAGTTAGTTAATATAAAGCAAGAACTTCTAAGTAGATCAATTAATGAAGGATTCTCAGGTGGTGAGAAAAAGAGAAATGAAATATTTCAGATGGCAATGCTAGACCCCAAACTCTCAATCCTTGACGAAACAGATTCTGGACTTGATATTGATGCTTTAAAAATTGTATCTAATGGTGTAAACGCTTTAAGAAATAAAGATAATGCAACAGTTGTTGTTACCCATTATCAAAGACTTCTAGATTATATTGTTCCTGATTATGTACATGTATTGATGGACGGTAGAATAGTTAAATCTGGTGATAAAACTCTTGCTCTTGAATTAGAAGAGAAGGGCTATGATTGGATAAAAGTCAAAAACTAGTTATGATTGATACAATTAATCTCAAAAAAATATTATCTGAAGAAAAAGATAATAATATTAAACAAATCAAAAATGCTGCACACGAAGGATTAGAAAAATCTTTAGATAGCTATAAAGAAGAATATAAATACACCCCTCTTCTCAGAAAAATTGAAAAAGAATTTAAAACACTAACACCGATAAATGAACCTATCCAAAATCTAGATATATATTCAAAGTATTTTCCTAAAAATGAAAAATACTATATCCTTGTCATTAACGGAAAGTACCAAAAAAATTTATCAAATAAGCCTAAAGAGATACAAGTAGTTAAATTCAAAGATCTTAAAGATCAAAATAAAGATCAATTCTTAAAAACATATTCAAAACATGATGATTCAAAAAAAGATTTTTTTTCATCATCAAATACAATCAACCATAATGAATGCCTCACATTTTATGTAGATAAAGACACTACTCTCAAAGAAAAAATTTCAATAATTAATATTATTGATTCACCAAATCCAACATATTTTAGGAAATGTTTTATTATTAAGAAGCATTCGGATATATCTTTCTCAGAAGAATTTATTAACACATCCACTAAAATCAGTTTTTCAAATAGTGTGACTGAATTATTTTTAGATGAAAATGCAAAATTGAATTATTATTCAGTTCAGAATATGAATAAAAACTTTCATTATAATAGCATTAATGCATTTCAAAAATATAATAGCATTTCAAACTTTCACACTTACAGTTTTACAGGTGAAATAATAAGAAACAACTTAAATATAAAACTTGAGGATAAAAACTGTTATGCTAATATGTATGGTTTCTATGCTATTAAGAAAAATTCTTTGATTGATAATCACACATCCGTAGATCATATTGATGAAAATTCAATTAGTAATGAACATTATAAAGGTATTATTGACAAAGGATCAAATGGTGTTTTTAATGGGAAAATATTTGTAAGACAGAAAGCACAAAAAACAAATGCATTTCAGTCAAATAATAACATTCTTTTATCTGATGATGCAAAAGTCAATACTAAGCCTCAACTTGAAATATGGGCAGATGACGTAAAGTGTTCTCACGGTTGTACTGTTGGTCAATTAGATGAAGACGCATTATTTTACCTTATGTCAAGAGGTATTTCTAAAAAAGATTCTATCTCTTTACTTCTATCTGCATTCAGTAGTGAAATTACAGAAAAGATTGAAGACGAAAACATTAAAGAGGAATATGAAGCTATGATATTGAAGGAACTAGAAGGTCTAAACCATGAATAATTTTCCTTTAAATAAAATCCGAGATGATTTCCCAATCCTTAAATCAAGAATTAATAATCATCAATTAGTTTATTTTGATAATGCCGCTACAACTCAAAAGCCTCAGTCTGTGATTGATGGAATTTCAAACTATTATAAAAGTTATAATGCTAACATTCATAGAGGAATTCATTCTCTCGCTGAAAAGGCAACAGAAGAATTTGAAGAAACAAGATCTTTAATTAAAGAATTTATTAATGCATCTTCAAAAAATGAAATAATATTTACAAGAGGAACAACTGAAGGAATAAATCTAATTTCATCATCTCTCAGTAAATTTTATTTTAATGAAGGTGATGAGATAATAATAAGTGAGATGGAACATCATTCTAATATTGTTCCTTGGCAGATGATTGCAAAAGAAAATAAGTTAAACTTAAAAGTCATAAATGTTTCAGGAGATGGGGAAATTGATATGGATCATTTTAAAAGTTTAATTTCAGAAAAAACGAAGCTGGTGTCTATAGTTTACATTTCTAATACTTTGGGCACAATAAATCCTGTAAAAAAAATAATTGAAAAGTGTAGAGAAAATAACATATTAAGTGTAGTCGATGGTGCGCAATCATCAGCACATAAAAAAATTGATGTCACTGATCTTAACTGTGATTTTTATGTTTTTTCAGCACATAAAATGTATGGGCCAACTGGTGTTGGAGTAGTTTACGGTAAAGAGGAAATTTTAGATAAAATGCCTCCTTACATGGGTGGAGGGGAAATGATTAAGGATGTAAGTTTTTCTAACACTTCTTACAATAGCTTACCATATAAGTTTGAAGCCGGAACTCCAAATATTGGTGATGTAATTGGTTTTAAAGAAGCAATTACATATATAAAAAATATTGGAATTGAAAATATTGAAACCTATGAAATTAGCTTAAAA
>Ga0181569_10000395_pt1 | contig 33592 bp, 19 predicted proteins | sample 101ome_19_FD_132452 | JGI IMG/M metagenome (GOLD analysis project Ga0181569, IMG submission 132452) | Coastal salt marsh microbial communities from the Groves Creek Marsh, Skidaway Island, Georgia - 101405AT metaG (megahit assembly) | ecosystem: Environmental > Aquatic > Marine > Intertidal...
AATGGGAAAAGTGTCCCGCGCGCGTGACGTGTCTCTCCGCGGCGCGCGCGCGCGACGGTACGGGGGTTCTCGTCGGCGACGTCGACGGGTACGTGCGATGGTGTTTTCGCGACGACGGTGACGCGTCGACGTCGCGTCGTCTGGACGCGACGATGGTGACGCGGGTGGACGCCGCGGGCGGGTGCGCGTCGACGGCGGCGAGAGTCTTCGCGTTGGACGCTCGGACGAATCCGCCGACGGCGACGCGGCGGTGGTCGTTGCCGCGCTTAGAACCGATGGTGGCGGCGATGAGACGACGTGGTGTGGACGATGACGACGACGAGGTGACGCTGATCGCGGTGGGCGGCGCGGCGGTGGCGTCGTGTTCGGCGACGCCGAGACGCGGCGACGCGGCGTCGGCGGCGTTTTCGGCGGCGTTTCGAGCGCTCGGATCGACGGCGTTGGGCGTCGTGAAGACGGTCTTCGTCGGCGCGTCCGCGCCGTTACACGAAGACGCGGTGGTGTACGAAGGGGAAGATTTAGACGACGTGTCCAGCCTTCGATTAGAGACGGCGACGTGGAACGCCGCCTTCGTCGACGCGCCGAGACGGTTTCTCCTCTTCGCCTCGGCGCCGCCGCCGTTTGATTTTTTCGCCGTCTCCGACGTCGCACATCGCGTCTCACTCTTTCGACTCATCGGCAAAAAATCGTTACGTCTCACCGCCGTCGTCAAGGGATGTCGAGACGCCTCCTTTTGTTTCCATCCGCGCTCGGGTCTCCTCGCGCTTCACCGTCCGAGCGTGCGTCGACTCGAGACGCGCGACCCGCGCGACGGCGCCGTCCTCGACGCCGTCGACGCCACCGACGTCGTTCGACTCATTCGTGGGTTTCATTCCATCATCGTCGTCGTCGCGCGTCGAGACGACGACGACGCCGTCCGGTTTCGCCGCCTCGAAGACCTCGTCAGAGTGTAACGTACTGTACTCGTACTAGTGTAACACCCCGTCCACGCGTCGATCGTCATTCGCGCGCGCGTCGGTCACTCGCGCGCGCGAAGAGAGGTTTTCGAGAGAGAGAAAAGGAAGGACGACAAAGACGCGAACAGAGATCCGAGAGAGACCGCGACGACGACGACGACGACGACATGTCGTACGTGCTCGACATGCGCGAGCTCGTGCACAAACTCCCATTTCATCACTTTAGCGCGCACGGCTTGAAAAACTCGTGCGTTGGGATCGCGTTCACGTACGGGATCCCGGGAATCGTCGGTGCGGGCATCTCGTTGGCGTATTATCGACAGTTTACGCTGAAGAATAAGACGATTTTTGAAAACACAAACATCAAAGAGGCCAAGACGCGGGCGATCATCACGGTGTGCGTGTGCGTGGCGTTGGTGCCGGCGGCGATGATCGGGTTAGTGGAGGGATTTCGAGGAGGATTGGCGACGCTGAAGACGATCGAGGCGTGGGCGAAAGACGGGCAGGAGGGGATGCGAAACATCGGGACGCCGATGATGATGATGGACGACGCGTTGACGATGTTGAGACGAGAGGCGTCGACGGCGAACGACGTGGCGGCGGTGGCGACGATTTCCACCGTTATGGAGACACTCACGACGGCGTTGATACACCACGGATTATCGATTGAATTCATTCAAGATTTGGAAGAGTTACAGTGGACGAAGACGTTTACGGGTCTCTACGCGGTGAGCATGTCGTTGCTCATGTTTGTGTTGTTTAGTCTATTGTTCAACTCGGTGTTGCCCATCGTCGTGCATCATAGCAAGAAACCGGTGAGCACGTGGTGGAAGACGGAACCGGGACGAATGACGCCCGATTTTTTTGTTCGCGCGTTGCCGCTGTTCACGCTCATGTACTGTTTTTTGGTGACGTCGCTGTACTGGCCGGTGTCCGTCATCGGCGCCGAGGTGTGCTTCGCGTACGAGGGCATGGTGGAGTTTCAGGTTCCAGAAAACATTCAGCTGTACTTTGTGTGCCCTCGATTCGGATACGAGCTCGGGGAGTATTTGCAAAAGTTACACGCCGACGAGGACGCGCTCAAGGCGGACATTGAGAGCTTGCGGAGCGGTTTACGCGCTGACTACGCGTCGTCGCCCAACATGCTCGCGTTGAACGCCGCGTGGGGCGAGTTTGAGATGGAAAAGGATAAGATTGACGAGGGTTTGGGTGAGTGTCAACCCATGAGCGACACCATCGAGCTCGCCACGGCGCAGGTGTGCGACGAGGTCATCTTGGGGATGCAGATGATGACGGCGATTTCGTTTGGGTTGACGTGTTTGCTCATGTACGGGACGCTGCACAAATGGTTCGGTTCAGACGTCGCCAAGGAGCTCGCCAACGACGAAGAGGAGAGCTTGTTCTCCAAACTCACGTCCGAGTCGCTCATCGAGGCTCGTTCAAAGTTTGGTTCGAAGGAAACGGAGAGCACGAAGAAGCTCAACAAGAAGCGCGACAAGAAGAAGCGCTCGAAACGCCGCGGCGACGGCGACGGCGCCGCGCCGGGCAGCGGAGGACCGACGTCGGGGAGCGAAGGCGAACCGAACGGGTCCCCACCTCGAGACGAACGGGAGATGATCGAACCGATCGCCGCGGCGCGAGAGATGGCGGAAGTCGAGGATGCGCCGGCACCCGAGGCAATGGAAATTGAAATGCAAGACGTGATGAACGACGACGCGCCGCAACCGGCGGCGAAGGAAGAGAAGGAGGAAGACGAGGACGAGGACGACGAAGATGAAGACGAGGATGAGGACGACGACGACGACGACGACGACGACGACGACGAAGACGACGACGACGACGAAGACGAAGAAGACGATAACGAAGAAGCGGGCGCAGACACCGCTTCGAAAGGCGCCCCCGAAGAACAGGCACGGGTCGTAGAAGAAGAGGTACCCGAGGAACCGAGCACGCCTGTATCCACGCTGCCGAGCGTCACCGCGGACGACGAGGCCAAGCTCGACTCGGCGAAGAGACGGTTGTGAGGATGGTATTTGTATTTACAATAGCAGTCTAGTCTAATTGTCCGCGTTGTCGTACTCTTCACCGAACGGCACGCGAAGCGCCGTACGCGCGCACGTCGCCACCGGAAACGCGTCGCGATACTCGTCGTTATTCGCCATGGTGGTGAAGAGCAACTCTTCGCTCGGACACTTGCACGTCTTCTCCGCCGTCGGTCGGCCCCCGTTCGCACTCGTCGGGACGGTGGCGTTGAGATAACCTATCCAAGCGCTTCTGAAACGCGACAACGCGCTCGCCGAACCACCAAATATGTTGGAGATGACCTCGTGACGCATCCACTTGCACTTGCGAAAACCGTTCGAGTCGGGCAAGCCCAGACTCGCCGAGCCGCCGGCGCTCGAGCCCATGCTGGCGTACGACCAATCGGATTTGTGTTCGCTCGCGTAGCACTGTACCATCATCTTATCCTCCTTCCCTTCCTCACGAATCGCGCGCAACACCGGCGCAAAGCGCGGGAAACGTCCGACCGCGCCGACGACGCCTCGCGCGATGTCGCCGTCCAACCAAAAGTAGTGCGACGCCTTAAAGTCGCTGGAAAGCTCGCCGTCTTCTATTTTTTGCGCGATTCTCTGCGTCAGACCGACTTTATTGTACCAAACCTTGTGTAACTCGAACTGATCGTCCTCGCATCCCACCGGAGTGACATCCTCGAATTCGTGCGGCGACATGACCAAACACGTCGCCACGCCTCGCCCGAATTTGAACTTGCCGCCGTCTTGTAAACCGCGATGGTACAGGCGCATCATGTAGTTGCACATCTTCGAACTGTCTTGCACGAAGACGACGTTCATACCGAATCCACCAGTCTCACACGGGGTGTCCTTCAACCCCTTCAAATACGCCAGAGGCTCTCTGTGCGACTCCTTGAGGCGCCAAAATCCGCTCACGTAGGTGACGTTTCTCAACAACGCTCTCTCATCCTCGGACATGGACGTCTTATCGTGTTCGCGTCTGTACTGCGCGTGCGCGCACGTGTGCGGCGCGTTTTTCAACGCCTCGTCCCACGCCGCGTCGACGCGCGCACCGCCGAGCGACGACACCGCCAGAGACGCCGCGCGACCGCGAGGCGCGCTCGCCGCCGACCCGCCGGGCACTCGCGTCGACGGGTACGAATCCACCGCCGCGCTCGCCGACGGCACCGACGCGTCGTCTTCCCCATCCCCATCACGATGGTGATGATGTTCGCGGTGTTTCTTGCGATGCTCGTGATGCTTGTGATGCGCGTGAAGCTTGTGATGATGCTTGTGACGCGCCAACACCCCGGCGTCCCGGAGCGCGTACCCGAGCGCCAGCGCCGCCGCACCCGTGACGGCGCACGCGACGACGACGCGACGCCATCCGTGATGACGTTCGCGTCGTCGCTCCTCCTCGCGCGCCTCGGCGTCCGCCGCGCCCCCCTCGCTCGCCGTCAAGAGCGATTCGCGCTCGCTCTGTTGCCGCTCGAGCGAGTTGTCGCGTCGACCGGGAACGCGCACCATGGCGTCGCGCGCGCGCGATGGGCGCGCGCGCGATGGGCGCGAGGCGCGATCGTCGTCGTTCGGTCGGGAGGCGCGCGCGTCGAGACTCGCGCGACGCGAGGGTCGGTGTGGCGCGGTCGTGTTCGCCGAACACTAATTCGTCGTCGGCGCGCACGATGCGGCGCATCTTCAGTCCTCGGCGCGCATGCTCGCGCCATCGACTCGAGTCGCGCATCGTTCGGTCACGGTGCGTTCGTCGTCGTCGTCTCCGTCGTCGTCGCTTGAGGAAGTGCGTCGACGCGCGGCGGCGGCGTTGGCTCGCGGGAGAAGGCTCACGCAGCGGCGAACCGAGCTCGAAGCCGCGCTTCAGCGCGAGCGCTCGAACGAGGCGCTGCGCGAGGAGTACGCCAGGGACATCGCGCGCGTTGACGCCAGCGTAGACCGCGTCATCGAGCGCGTGGAGGCGCTCAGGGATCTCGCGAGAGAGTTGGAGAGGAGAGGCGGCTGAGCGGAGAAAACGACAGTCGTACAATTGAAAAAGTCCATATACACACACAGTAGGTAGCGCGTCGTAGCGATCGTAGCGATGTAACGTAGTCGAGTAGTCAGAAGATATCGCTCTCGTCCGCCTTCGGGCGTCGCGAGAGGTTTCTCCACCCACCTCGCGCCGCTCGTCCCGCCGAGTTCGCCGCGCGCCTCCGCCGCGTCTACTCACTCGCGACGGCGCTCTCGCTCCTCCATCTTCGCACTCACGCGCACCGCCACCTCACGTGCGATGACGAACCCACCCACAAACGCCACCGCCGCTCGAATCACCGCTCCGACGCGCGCTCGAAACTTTTTCTTCTTGGCGCCCGTCGAGTCGTCGAATTCGAAATCGTCGCTCAAGTCGTCCTCCAACATTGAACGATTCGCCACGACGCTGAAAAACGTCACGTCGTGCGCGTCCACGCACGAGTCAAACGTCGCGTTAAACACCACCATCGTCGCGTCGTCGGCGCTCTCGAACGACCCGTCGTCGTCCACCCCTCGCGCCGAGCTCGAATCGTCTTCAAATGTCGAATTGAACCGAAACGACGCCTCGCCGTCCGCCGTCGGTCTCGGACTCGGCCACGTCGCGCTCTCGTCCTCGCTCGCGACGTGCGGGGAGGTCTTTCTGATCGGACTCACCCCGGCGAGCGCGCCGTCGTCCGCGCGCGACGCCTCGTCGCCGTCGTCGTCTCTGTTGTCATCTTCTTCCGTTTGCGCTGGCGCGTTCGCGCGGTCGCGCTTGTCGCCCTCCTCGCCGGCGTTCACCGTCGCCACGGACGCGCCGTCGGCGTCGGAAAATAATTTTCGCACCACCGTCATCGCGAGATCGGATCGGTGGCGAGACTCGCGCGTAGAGCGGCGGTGTGACGCGTTCCCGCGCGCGCGAATGTCATTTTGTGCACGGCAAAATTCGCCGCGCGCGGGAACGCGTCGCTCGCCGTCGCACCGTCGCGCGACTCGCGAGTGTCTCGCGCGCGTACTTCTCTCGCGCGCGTACTTCTCTCGCGCGACACGAGAGACGCGCGAGAGACGCGTGTCTCATGATGCGCCCACCGCCGCCGCGCGTGCGAAAACCGGCGACGTCCGACGAGGCGCCCGCGCGCGAGGACGCGCCGCCACCCATCGGCAAGACGTACGAAGCGCCACCGTGGGGCGGTCCGCCGAGCGCGGAGTTCCACGTGGACGTCGTCAAGGGGGGCGCGGTGGTGGGGAGGGTGCGCCTGGACGCGATGACGACGTCGAGCGGCGACGTCGAGCGGCGAGGACACGTCACGTTCGGACGACATCCGTCGTGCGATGTCGTCGTCGAACACCCGTCGACGTCGAGGTTGCACTGCGTGATTCAGTTTAAGGCTGGAGAGACGGAGGCGTACGTGTTCGATTGCGGGAGCGCGCACGGGACGTTTGTGAATCGACGTCGCGTCAAGCCTGGTGTACACGCGCCCGTGCGCGTGGGGGACCAAATCAAGCTCGGAGAGTCGAGTCGGGCGTACGTGTTGGATGGGGACGAGAGTTTGATGCCGGAAGAAGGGTTGAGCGCTGCGGAGATGAAGGCGTTGGCGGCGTTGGAACGCGCGGCGGAGGAGGAGGCGAAACGCGAGCTCGAAAAATTGAAGGCGGAACGCGCCGCCAAGGCGGCGGAGGACGCCGCCAACAAGGCTGGTTCGTCGTGGGGGATGGTGGACGCGGACGAGGAGATCGCCGAGCGTCAGCGCGCGTTCGAGGAGTTGGATTGGCGCACGCACGACGGTAAATTTAGCGACAAGCAAGAAAAGCAAAAGGACAACATTCGGCGGCGAGAGGAGAAAATCGCAAACATGCGCACTGAGATTGATCGCATACGCGCCAAGGAGTCTCAACAAGAGGGTGGTCTCACCGCGGGGCAAACGACGCGTTTGTCTGCGATCGAACGCGCGATCGATCAATTGGAGGAGGAGATCGAGGACGCCGACGAGACGCTCAACGAATCGCTTCGCGTGAGTCTGGGACTTCAGGGAGGCGCGTCCAAACGTCGAAAACGCCATCATAAACACTCGGACGACGACGACGAAGGAGGGAGTGGTGACGAAGATAACTTTTACGATCGTTCCAGTGCGTGTGGGAAACGGCGGAAAGATTCCCAAAAGCCCGGCGGCGGACACTCGTCGGCGCCGAAGACGATTGAAACCGCCACGACGTTGTGGGATAAACGAATCGCGCTCGAAGCATCCATCGCGGAGACGGAAGAGCTCATCTCCGTCACCGAAGAGGCGGCGCGCGCGGAGAGACAGCGCACGTCGGGTTTGTCGAACGATGGCGACGAGTTGGACGCGTACATGGACGAAATCGGCGCATCGAAATTTACGGCGCAAGTCGATAAACTTCGCGTGACGCTCGAGGGTAAAGTCTCTGAACTCGAGCGCGTGTCGAGACTACTCAGACTCGCCGATCCCACCGAAGAGTTCCGACCGGGTTCGACCAAGGGAGACGCGATGCGAAAGCACGCCGAGGAGGCGGAGGCGAAACGCGCCGAGGAGGCGAAGCGTTGCGCCGAGCTTGCCGAAGCCAAGCGCGCAGAAGAGCTCGAGGCGCGTCAAAAACGCGACGTCGAGGCGAAACGACAGGCCGAGTGGGAGGAACAGGGCAATTTGCAAGAGAAACGCAAGTTCACCGGTGGTGGCGACGCCGCACCCGCTGCGTCGGCGAGAGACCGACGCGACGCCGCAGAGGACGAAGACGGACCGGTCGTTGTCGAAGAAGCGGAACTCACGCGCGCGCGCGAACCATCACGCGTTCCCGACCCTCCGTCACCGAATCGCGCGCCATCATCGCCGCCGTCGCGCGAACCGACGACCGAGGCACCGGTTCGCGACGACGACAACGACGACGGATTTCTCATGCCGGACCAAGTCCGAGCGGGCGGTTTGGAGATTCGCAAGCGTCCAGCCGCTGTGCCGATGACGAGACCGCCGTCGTCTAGACGAACGTCCGAATTCAACGATGATGACGCGAAAGCGAAAGCGTCCACCGAGGACACCGTCATGTCCGACATACAACGTCTCATCGACGCGTCCTCGGGCGCTCGCCGTCTCTCCGACGACGACGAAGCCGACGACCGCGACATCGAGTGGGCCGCCCCCGCGGGTCAATCCGGCGACGGCACGAGCGCGCTGAACAAAAAGCTTGGATATTAACTCTCGTTTTCTTATAGTCTCGCGAGCACCGCGTCTTGTCACGAGCGCACATGCATTCGTTCCCCGCTCTGGCTCGGTTCGAGCTCAGCCTTCGAGCTCGAGCTCATTCAAAAGAGCTCGAACGCATTCGTCGCCACTCGCGCGCGCACATCGCCTCGACACGCGCCCGCGCGAGCATGCGCGCGCGAAACGTCGACATCGACGGCCTCGAGCGCGAGCTCGCCGAGTTCCGCGAGGTTATCGACGGCTGGGTCAACGAAAACGTCGCACGCGAGAGACGTTTGAAAGATGCGCACGAGCGCCATCTGCATCGATTGGAGCGGGAGTACGAGGGATTGATCGAGCGCGAGCGGAATCTGAGCGCGCGCGCGGCGGAGAACCAAGCCGAGGCGGAGCGGTACGAGCTCGAGGCGGAACAGGCGCTCGAGGAGGCGAACGCGGCGAGGGAACTCGCGGATGGGCTTCCCGAACAGTTGGCGCTCTTGCGGGAACAGGTGCGTCTGGAGCGCATGAGCATCGATCGAGCGAAGGAAAAGGTGACGAGCGCGAGCGCGATGGCGAAATTGGACGCGCTGCGACACGCGAGCGCGACGTACGCGGAGAGGTTAGGATTGCGTTTCGAGTACGGCGACGCGGAAAAGTTGCGACTGGTGTTTAAATACGTCGACGCGGCGGCGCCCGAGCGCGAGTTCGTTCTCGGCGTGCGGTTGCGAGGGAGCGCGTACGAGGTGGTGGAGTGTGTGCCGAGGCTGGAAAACATCGACGCGCTCGTAAACGAGTGCAATCGATCGAACGATTTCGGAAAATTCGTTCGAGACGCGCGAAGAGGTTTCGTCGCCGAGGCGAATGGCGAGCAGCGAGGCGAGCGAGCGCCGCCGAAGAAAGGGATCGACATCGACCGGTCTCCCCGGCCATCGAGCGCGCGCACACTCAGGAGCAGTCGGCGGCGCTTCGATTGAGCGTGAAAACGGGGATAGGACGGCATCGCGCCGCGTAGAATTTTAATTAGCACGCACGATAAACTCGACTAAACTCAAGGACGAAACCGCAGACGCGGACGCAAGGGCATGGCGGCGACGACGCGCGTTCTCGCGCCCTCGGCGCGCGCACGCGCGGCATCGTCTCGACGTCGCGCGAACGAGACGCGCGCGCGCACAGGCGCTTCGGCGTCGGCGTCGTCATCGTCATCGAATATCGCTTTTCGTTCCAAGACGAAGACGAAAATGTTCGCTGGATCCGACGACGACATCGGCGCGCCCGCGGCGACATCGGCGCGAGACGCGCTCGTACGCGCGCTCCTGGTGCTCGACGACCGCTCGCACGATCAGCTCGGCGTGACGGTGGAGGGGCGGCTGTTACGAGACGACGTCCCGGCGTGCGACGTCGCCGCGCGTCTGCGCGCGCTCTGTTCGGCGCTCCCGCGCTCGTGTTCGCGACACGTCTTCGAACTCGTCGTTGAACGACCGGGTCTGTTGACGCTCGACGCCGACGCGTGCGGACGCGCGGTGACGCGGTGCGCCGACGCGCTTGGCGGCGCCGACGCGCTTGAGAAACTGTGCGAGGAGTGCGCGCCGGCGTTTGCGCACGTCTTGTGGCGCCTCGGATGTCTCGAGACGACGTTTGACGAGATGGAGCGACCGTTGAAAGAGTGGGTGAGAGGCGAGGAGGGATGGCATCGCGTGTTCGTGCAGCGAATCGCGAGCGAGTGGGGATATTTACGAATGATGAAGCGTATGAATACTTCGACTTACGCGGGGCAAGGCGTCGTGTACCGAAACGCCAAGACGGGCGAGAGCATCGCGTTTCAACAGAGTCAAAGCATAGTCGATAGACACAGAGCGTCGGGGTCGTGAGTAGAAGAGTAGACGGGCGAGTTGTAATAGAATAACTTTACACTTAACAGTTACATTTCGTTGACGACGCGGTCCAGAACGACGATGGATTCGACGTGCGGCGTGTGCGGGAACATGTCGACCGGTGTGCACGATTTGAGTTCGTACGCGGTATCGCCCGGTCCGGTCGACGAGCTCGTCAGAGCCAACACGTCACGCGCCTGCGTCGACGGATTGCACGAGACATAGACGATGCGCTTTGCGCCGATTTTGCGCAAAATATCTATGAGCGCGGCGTCCATCCCAGGTCTCGCGGGATCGGTGATGACGATGTCCGGCATCGGTAAATTCTTCCCGTCCGCCGTTTTCAAGAGTCCCTGCGCGCCTTTGGAGGCGTTCAGTTTCGCCAAGTCGACGCGGAAAAAATCCGCATTCGCGATGTCGTTAATCTCAGCGTTCCTCTTCGCGTTCTCGACAGCCTCCGGAACGACTTCCCATCCCATGACGCGCGACGCCTCAGATGCCACGCTCAGCCCGAGCGTTCCTGCGCCGCAAAAGAGATCGAGCACGATCTCCGTCTTGTTTCCACTGAATCCGCACGCCTCGCGCATTTTTCGAACCAGCGTCTCCGCCTGTTTAGTATTCGTCTGGAAAAACGACGCGGACGAGAGTTCAAACTGCAAACCGTCGAGCGTCTCGACCAAGACGTTTTCGCCGTACAGCGAGGTGACTTTTTTCTTCGCGTTCGCGTTCGATTTACGTCCCTTGACGAACTTTGATTTACGACCGCCGCCGGTGCGGCGCAGTTCCGCTTCGTTCGACACCGACGTGTGCACGACGCTCGACACCGCATCGATGCTCGATACGTCGCGCACCAACTCCGCGATCGGCCCTTCAGTCAACTCCCCACCCTTCGCCGTCGTGGCGAAATCTACCATGACGGATCTCACCCCGTCGCTCGCCGTCGCCGACCGAAACGTCACGCTTCGCAGCGTTCCCGCGCCGGTCGTGCGATCGAACGCCTCGACGCGTCCACCCAATCGACGCAACGTCTCGCGCACCGCCATCAACGCCGCGTTCGCCTCATCGCTCTGTAACGCGCACCCGGCGCTCAGATCCACCACTGAATCGTTCGAACCTCTCGGTCGAAGTCCCACGTCGACGCCCCCGCGCTCGCTCGTCGACGCGAACGCGAACTCCATCTTATTCCTATACTCATACGTTTCCACCGCTCCCACGCACGACCCGACGACGTCGCTCGACGCGGGCCATTTCCCTATGCGCGTCATCGCGTCCACGACGAGATCGCGCTTGTGTCGAACCTGTTCGTCGTACGACAGGTGCTGCCACACGCAGCCGCCGCACGTCGCGTAGTGCGGACACCTCGCCTCTACCGCGTGTACCGACGGCTTGATCGTCCGCGTCTTCGCCCCTCGCGCGAGAGATTTCATCACCTTGGTCACCGTCGCTTCCACCACCTCCCCGGGGGTGGCGCCGACGCAGAGGAAGACGACACCGTTCGATAACCGACAGACGCCCTCGCCGGTCGACGCGACGTCGAGACACTCGACGCGCACGACGTCCCCGACGCGCACGACGTCGTCGGCGGCGGCGGCGGCGCCCGCGCGGGAGGCGAACGCGCGGTGGTGTGCGAGACGGTCGCGCGCGAGGAGGCGCCGCGCGCGAAGTGGGGCGAGCGCCGCGGTGAGAAACGCGCGCGTCATTGTGTGGTTTGCTTTTTGCGCTTTTTCACGCTAGAGTCGGGACGGGACGCAACGAAACGCGGACGATCGTCGCGATTTCAACGTGTGGTCGATGCTACAAGCGGTGTGACCGGTACCACGCTCGGTTGCGCGCGCGTCTCAGAGACCCGGGAAGAGATCGCCGAGCGGTGAGAGGAAATTCGCGACGGCCGGGACGTCCACCGGGAGACTCATGAGCGGACCAAGCGGCGTGCGTATCTCAGCCGACGCGCGGTAGGGACCGATCCAAGGACCGCCGCCGATCTCAAGACACGCGGTATTACTCGAGACGGCGTCGATGATGGTCTCGACGCGCTCGCCTCGAGCGTCGAGACGCCAGAGGGAGACGACGACGGATCCCGTAAACGTCTCGCGGCAGAGAGGCGCCATGCCGTCTTCGAGGCTATCCGTGGGGGCACGGATGACGGTGGATTCGTCGGTGTCGGTGCACGCACCCTCGATGGAACACTCGTATCGCTCGCCGATGGCGCTGATGCTCCATTTACCCCACTCGACGTCCCACGTGATGGCGCTCGCCTCGAGCACCGCCTCGGCGCCGTAACCGTCGGGCGATTCGCCCTCCACCTGTAGTGCAGGAACGAACTGGAAGAATCGGTCGCCGAAGTGCACGCCCACGGCGCCGACGTCTTCGCGCACGTTCGGCAGGATCACGACGCCGCGATTACCTCCGGTCGCCGTGATGCTCAAGTCGGGATAATCCGGAAACGAGTTGCACTGCGTCCACCACCACTTCAACGGAAATCCTGCTCCGCCCCAATTCTTCTCACTGTACGCCGGACAATCGTTAAACTCCACGCGCGCGCCGTCCGTTTCAATCCATCCACTCGCCAAACCGTGCGCCATGGTGACTTGCCAATGCGGCTCAAACACCGGAAGCGCCGTCATCCATCCCGCCGGCGAAACCATCTTTGCGCCAACGCCCCCGCCCCATCCGCGCACGGGCGTCACGGTGATGTCCCAACGCACAGATCTCGCCGCACGATCACCACCCCACGGCCCTGCCTCGTCCTCGCCCTCGCTCGTGAGCCATCCGCGATGCCTCGCGCCCTCTCTCGTCACCTCGAAGAATTCGTCGCCGCCGCGCTCCAACGCCAATTCCAACGCGTGCGCCGACGCTGTGAAACCGTTCGCGCCGTTCACGCTCTCAGCGTATAAATACTTTCCTCCCGGTGCGCACACCTGCGCGCCGGCGCCGTGACGCCTCGAACTCGGGAGATCCGGGTCGTAGACGTGATAAATTAAACTCGCGCTCTGTCGCTCTCGTGGAAGCGTCACGCGAAAGTACCACCCCTCGAAGAACGGTCGCTCGACGCCCACGCGACGGTGATAACCGCTGTGTGGGGTCTTCACCGCCCTCGCCGCCGTCTCAGCGGCGTCGACAACGTCGGCGCGCGCGTGCGAACGCGTGTCGAACGAAGTCGAGTCGTCCGAGGTGGATGCGGACGACGACGCATCCGGCGTCGACGACGCGCCACCTCGCACCGGGCGCGCGCGCGGAGAACGCCGGGCGCCTTTAATCAAATCGCGGCGTCCGTCGACGAGACGCGCCGGCGCGACGGTGCGCGCCACGGACGCGTCGGCGCGCATGGCTAATTATGGCGTCCGTCCGCGCCGACGACGGAAAAGCAAAGCTCGCGGTGGATTATACATGTAGTTTACTTCGGGATGAAGGCGCCGTGAAACGTGTACGGAACGCGCATGGGAAGCTCGATGACGGCGACTGGGTCGTCTCGGAATCTCTGGGCGTCGATGACGATGAGATTGGCGGCGTTGCGCGAGACGTCGTATTCGACGTGCGCGAGATACCCCGCGTCCTCTTCCGTGGCGTCGCGCTTGGGGATGAATTCGCACTCGTGCGGGTAGTGACCCGGAGCGCTCATGCGCGTCTCCGCGCGCTGCGTCTTGAGATTGAGCTTTTGGATGCCGTCAAAGTATTGGTGCTCGCCGCACGTGTTGACGAGCGAGTAGACGAATTCGGGTTTCCGAGTGCTCTGCGTGCGCGGAGACACGACGGGGAATTCCATGCCGATCATCTTGGTGTCGTCAAACTCACCGCGCGCGTTCAGAGGCATCGCCGGCGACTGCGAGACGTCGCCGGTGGCGATGTCAATGGTCATCTCGAATAAGTCGTTGTAGTGGTCGTCGGTCCACACCGCCGAGTACATGTCGCTGAAATTCTTTTCGAGTCCGGCGCGGTCACCCCTGAGCTTGCCGTAGAGCACCTTTAATTTCCCGTCCTTTTCGTAACTGTCGCAAGTGTGATAACTCGAAAACGCGGGGATATTCTTGGCGTGCACGACTTGCAAGTCTGATTTTCTCATGACGACCATCCACGTCTGTCGTTCGTCGCTCCAATCGAACGAGTGTCCGAACGAGTTCACACCGCTCAGCGCGCCCGCGATGGCGCTCTTGGGTAACACCCACGGGCAGAAGAAAAACGTCAAATAGTTTTCGCTCATGGCGCAATCGTGAATCAACGCAAACTCTGGAATCAATTCTGGAAACGGAAAATCGGCAACTTTCAACACGTCTCCGTTCGCGGCAATCTTCGCGACCGCGATACCGATAAACGGCGGTTTCTTCAGCCCCCACGTGTACATCGTTCCGTCACGGTTCACATCTTGCTTACTGTGCGCGCTAAACCCCATCGGCAGACTCGGACCGAAGACGATCTCGCCTCGAGTGGCGAGAGACGTCGGATCCAACTCGACCGGAGCCCCGCCTTCGCAACACGCCAACAACTTCCCTGCGTGTTCGATGATCGACGTGTTCGACGGATTCGTCGGAAACCGACCGAGATTCTTCAAAAGATCGCTCGCCTGCGTCCACGCCCCGCGCACGGCGATCCCGCTCGTCCCGACGGACGCATCGTTCGCGCCGTCGCCGCCGTCGCTCGCTCTCTGCGCCATCCACCTCGCCGTCTCTACGTATCTCCCCGCGCAACGCGCTGCGTTCGCCTCGGGATCCAACTCGATCGCGGTGACGTATCCATCGCCGTCGAACCAGTGCGCGTACGTATTCGCGCCCAGACGAATCCGTCCCGGTCCCGCGCGGTACACCGTCCCCGCAAGCTCCGCCGGGACGCGTCCCGAGACCACTCGCGCCTCCGTCCACGGCACGTTCGACGCCGGTTCGAGACCGCCTCGCCAGGGCGCGCGCATAATCGCTTCTTCGATGTCTCTGGGGCGCGACGCGCGCGGCGCGTCGACGACGATGCGTCGGTTCGTGCGCGCGAGACGAGGACGGTGTAACGACCGACCGGCGCGTCTCGTCGTCGACCGCGGCGACGACGAGGGCGCGACGAGAGACGACGGGGTGAACGCATCGACTCGATGCATCGTCATCGTCGCGTCGCGCGCGCGACCTCGAGATCGTTCGGCGCGCGGCGATGTGCGTTCTGCTGATTCTAGCGTGAGCGAAAAACGCGAGACGACGAGAATGTTCGCTTGCGGACTTACATGCGCTCTGTTATGACAAGATCGTGCGGTGGAACTAAAGCTAGTGAGAGTGCGCTCAGTAGTACTGAGGTTGCTGGGCGTAACCCTGTTGTGGCTGACCGTAGGCTTGCTGTTGATCGTAGCCGCCCATGCCCGGCATCGGCGGCGCGGGAAGCGCCGCCGGCATGAGCTGGGCATACAGGTTGCTATTCATCTCAGCCGCAACGCGCTCCTTCTCTTCGTTCACCTTCTCCTCGTTGCGATCGGCCTTGTCCTTCATTAAGATGTCAATCTTCGTGTTCATGTCGCGCATGACTTGAATCATGTACGGCATCACCCACTCGCTAAGACCCTTCAACCACGCCTTTTGCATGATTTCGTCGGGCTTCAACAAATCGTAACAGGTGCACAAAGCGGCGGCGAAGCACTCTTTGTTGCCTTGTTCTATGAAGTAGTCGAGGAGATCCTCCGCGATGGCCGAATCTCCGCTCTTCGCCGCGATTTCCATGGCATCCTTCAACAAACCGTCGCGCTTGCTAAGTTCAATGGCTTGCTGCCATCGAGAGTTGCGCTGGTAAATGTAAGAGGAAATTCTTCGGAACTCGACGAGTTCGTGTTTCTCGCATTGTAAAGCGAGAGAAAGCTGATCGCAGTTATCATACATGTCCACGGACGCTCGAAGGGCTTCGTGATCTTCCTCTTCGATGGCGAGCTCGTTGACGGCGTCGTTCACCGCCGCCAAGTTGGCGCCTTGAACGGCCAAGAGATACTCCTTCACCATTGGTAACTTGTCCTCCCTGCGCATCAACGCGACCACGCGCGAGTGGTCAAGTCTCGACTGAAGCACACCGAGGAGGTTGGTCATTTCCGTGGGGTGTTCGTGCAAGTAGAACTTGATCGCCTTGTAGTACAAGTCACCGTTGGAGAGCTTGACGCAGACATCCTTGAAGACGACGTGTTCCCAAGCGTCTGGATGTTGCATCATCACTTCGCACGCGTTGTCAAACTCATCGTAGCAGCGGTACAAGTACGCGAGTTCGGGCCACAAAGCGACTTGGTTGCACACCGCGATGACTCGCGGGATGTTGATGCGAGCGCTAAACAGGCGGAGGTGCTCCATGAGCTTGTCCGCGCTGTGGTTGGCGTACAGAATGCTGAGCTCGGTGAAGATACCCATGTGCGCGCGATCCACACCGACGCCAGCCTCCATGAGCGCGATGAGCTCGGAGAACTTGCCGCGAGCTTGGTAGTACTCGCTGACGGAATCGAGCTCGTCGGCTTGAATGATGATGTTGAGACCGGCGAGTTGGGCAAGCTTGTTTTCGCCTTCTTCGAGGCACGTAAAGCACACCTCCTTCCACGTGCGCGGGGAGTTGGCCTTCTTGGCGGTGTCCACGGCGGCTTGGAACAAGCGAAGTTTGAGGAGAGTGCTGACGAGGCAGCTCCAGTTGCTGAGTGCCGTGTACAAGAGTCGAGCGGCTTCGTACAAACCTTCGTCGAAGCATCTGTCCGCCACGGATTGTTGGTTGGCGCTGTTCGGCGTCGCCAAGAAATCCTCGAGCTTGGCGAGATCATTGATCTTCGCGTAGGCGTACACGAGTTCCGTGTCGACGCGCGCTTCCTTTTTGCTTTTTCGAACCATGAGCAAGTACGGGACCATGTCTTCGTACATGTCGGCTTGTCGCGCGGCGTGAATCACGTCGACGAAATCGGATCCGTCTTGCGCCTTGATGTAAGACTTGATGGCGGCTTTGACGGACTCCGGAGTGCCGATTCTGAGCTGCGCTTTACCAAGCTGAGACCAAACTTCCGGTTCGTCGATCTTGCGCGCGTACTCGATACCACGATCCAGATCTTCGAGCGATTCGAGAAGAATCTTCATGGCGTCGACGTGGAGGTTGAACTTCTTGAAGATGGCAAAAGCTTCTTCGTACAGCTCGTTTCCAGCCGCGATTTCCCCGACTTCCGGACCGTTGAAAGAATCCAAACGGTTGACGTAGTCCATCACACGAGACGCGTCCGCCTTGATGGCGGTAAGGATGAGCAGGTTTTGCAGGTTCGGGTTGTTGCTGAACGCGCTGTTCTGCAAAACGATCTTCTCTAGCAATTCGATGAGCTCGTGCGGCATCTCCGCCGTCATGAACGCCTTGACCGTCACGGAGACCTGTTCGGGGTTCTTGCTCTCCGGAAGCGCCGTAGATACGACTTGATCGATGAGTTGACGGCAGTACTTGTTCTCATCGGTCAACACGCTCGCCCACAATTCGGGATCCATTCGCTCGACAACGTACCGCGCTTGCACCTTGAACATGCTGTTTCTGTTGGTACAATCGACCAATTCCGCGTCGCACTTGCCTCGCTTGTACGCGACGCATGCGAGGTACGGATCTCGTCGTTCGCAGTAGCGACCGACGACCGCAGACTCGTAGTACTCGTTGGTGAGCAAGAAGTGTTCCGGATTTTGGTTGCTGTCGATGAGCATCTTACCCATGGCGTTGTGCACTTGCGGGTCGACGCTTCCTTCGTTCACGAGGTGCTCGAGGAACTGCGTGAGAAGGCCCAACTTGTTGCGCTTCTCCACCTCTTCAACGAGGGGAGCGACCGGCAAAAGCGAACGCACCGACAAAATAAGCGTCTTGATGAAGTCTTCGGGGCACTCGAGATCGAGGAGCGTGCCGACAACCTTCGGCGCTTGCTTCGGGTTAACCTTTTGGACGTAACCCTCAATGTACCGTAACATGTTGCTGTTGTACAGGTACGTCGTCAAGTCCGGCACAAAATCGAAACGATCGCAGACGTTGATTAGGGGACGAGCGTCCGAAAGTTTCGCTTCCATGAGGAACACCTTGACGCGCTCCGGATCGAAGTGGTCGCTCTCGCGCGTGACGCGCTCGACTTCCTTGATCTGCCCAGTTTTCGCGGCAGCCTCGATAAACTTGTAAACGACTTCCTTATCTTCGCTCGTGTTGACGAAGAAACCGAGGTAGTAGAACAAACCTTCGTGAGAGTCAAACTTGTCGAACATATTCATGACGGCACCGATTTCGAGTTGCTCCGTGTACTCCTTGGCAATGTTGACAGCGATTTGCAAGTTTTGACGAATGTTCAAGGTGAGAAGCTCCTTGAGACAGTCGAGCGCCCATTCACGACTGAGGGAACCGAAGAACTCGACGAGCGCTTGTGGTTCGATCGAGTGCGTGTTGACTACGCAACGCTTCAAGTCGGCGAGCTCCGTGTAGTGTTCCATGGCTCGAATGTACAAACCAGCCTTTTCGCACAACTGAGCGATGCGCGGTCTGTCGTAGTGCGAAAATTTTCCTTGTGCCATGATCGCGTCGGCGACGTTCGGGTACGTCACCAAGTTGATCTCGAGAACCTTGGTCTGGAGAGCGGCTTGGCTCTCGTTATCATCCTTCAGGAGATCGAGCAAAATCGACGTCGCCTCGCGAATCATGTTGCGTTGCAAGAACAAATCAGCGATGTTGCTCATATCGCACGGCGGCGGCGTCATCTTGCTCATTTGTTGCGCAAGCTGCACCGCGCTCGCCGGGTCGCGCATCATCAAGGACTGTAACATGTACATGTAGTCGGGCTTGTAATCGACGGCGGTGCAGTATTGCGCCAGCTTGTCAAACTCACCGCGCTGCGCGAGCGCAGCCGTCACCTTCGCGCTTGCACGTGCCTTGACGTAAATCTTCAACGCAGTTTCGGAATCGGTAGGCGCGAGCATGTCACCGAGCTCTTCACTCGCCTCAAGCTTGTCTTCACCGAGCCACGTGTCGAGAAGTTGCTTCTTGTTCTGCGCCAACACGAGCTTCGCGAGCTCGACAGATTCGAGGCTGTTCAGCTTACCGCGTTGCAAGCACGCACCGAAATATTGCAACAACGGAGAGCTCTGTCCGGGCTGAGTCGGCACGCTACGGAAGCGCGCGATGGTTTGGTCGGTTCGCAACGTGTTCATACTCGCCGCGAGTTCCGCCGCGCCCTTGTAGTCGGCTCCGTTGAAAAGCATGTCGAACTTCGGCATCACGAGCGCCTCGGCACCCGGTAGGTTACCTCTAGACGCGAGCGACAACGCGAGTTCCAAGTTGTTGAGCTGTCCGCTGATGAAGGGCACGACGGCGGCTTCGTTCAACGTAACAAGCAAAACCTGACCCGCTCTGTTCACGACATACAAACCACCAGCGTTCGGCGCCGCGGCGCCGACAAAGACTGGATCTTGTGAAATACGGCTGCGATACACCGGCGACGCTGTTTCCACGTCGTACACGAACAGCAAACCACTCTTCGTGACGATGTAGATGACGCCGTACTTCTCGCTCACTTGCATCACCACCGGGAAGTCGTCGGCGAATTCGGGCGGAAAGAACAATTCGCTCGTGCGCTTGGTGAACGGCGTTTGTCCCGCCGGCGCGCCGAGCTCGATCACGTGAAGCTTCGACGCCACCGAACCGTCCGCTTGCAGCATCTTTTGCGTAAAAGTAACCAGCTGGCTCTTTTGGGCGTTCCCGGGCACTTGGTGCGTCGCAAACGCCGCCATGTGCGCCTCAAGCGCTTGCGAGCGCTGCTGCGCCACGGAATACAACTGCATGTTACCCTTCACCAACGCCGGTCTCGACGCATCACCAGCCGCGATTCCAATCAACGTGAACCACTGCATATCCTCTGACGCCTTGTAACTGATGATCTGCGCCCCGTTGAGATTCGCCGTTCTATCGAACATCTTCACCGGCGCGTTCTGATCATCGAGCGACCAGTGAAACACCGCCGTGTTCGTCACGATCCCCAGCACTCTCGGCGTGATCCACTTCCAGAACACCACCGGTTCCATATCGTGGCCCTTGATCTTCGCCTTTTGATCAATGTTGAAAACCTGCAGCGAATCCTCCACCCCTCCATCCGTCTCCACTCTCGCCTTGAGCGCGATCACGTTCTGTGTCGGGTTCATCAACGCGCTGTCCGCCGTGATCGGTTTCTTCATCGGATTCATCGGATTATTCACCTCGACGATCACCACGTTGTTCGTCGTCCCCGTCTCTCGCACGCACACGTACTTGTCGCTCTCCATGGTGGTGTTCGTGAACGAGATGCATTGTGGATTCACCCCGCACGTTTTCAACTGCGCGCGTGACGATGAAACGCGCGCGCGCACACACCGTCAGTCTCCGTCCCACGCGCGCATTCGTTCGATCGCGTCGCGTCTCGTCGACGAATCTCTCGCCGCGCATTCCTCGAGCGCGAGATCTCATCGTCATTAATCTTCGTCGTCCTTCGCCCCGCCCCGCGCGCGGTTCCCGCGTCGCGCGTCGAAAACACCGCGCGCGCGTTCGCACCTGAATCGCCTCCGCGACCGTCACCGGCGCGCCCGCCGCTTGGTGCGCCATCTCACGCGGCCACGTCTCCGAGTCCCGTCTCGTCGTCGCCGGCGCCGGTCGCCCGCCTCGGGCGTCCACCGATGGGGGCGCGGGTAGGGGGTCGTCGCTGAGTCGTGACCGGTCGATGGGCAAGGACGTCTCCGTGCTTTTTTAAGCTCCAGGCGCGCGCGCGTCGACGGTGATCGATGAAGCGGCGGTGTCGGGGTGGAGGGACTCGATCGACCGGTCGTGATCGGTCGTGCGTGCGTGCGTCGGGGCGGGCGGGCGGGAGGGTGGCGCGGACGCGGAGGCGCGCGCGGAGCGCGACGCTACGCGAGAAACTAAAATACAAAAACGTGCGAGTGGCGTCACCGACTCACGCGAGTTCGAAGGCGACGCGTGAGTCACCGTCGTCGTCGTGCGTGGGCTTGAATCGCGACGCGCGCGATTTCATCGGAACGTCGACGGCGAAATGTAAGATGACGCCGACGGCGCCGACGGCGGCGTAGACGCCGCCGAGGACGCCGGGACGCAGGAAACGAACGCCGGCGGAGTCGCTGGTTCCGTATCTGTCGCGCATGAGATCGGCACCGACGAATATCGTGGCGGCGGCGAGGGCGAGGACCGTCGGGGCGATGAGTCGGTGCGCCCAAAACCACGCGGGACGGAGCGACGTGGGGATGAAACCGAGTCGAGCGCCGTCCTCTGGTTTTTTGTTTGGTCGAAACACGCCGAGGAAGAGCTGAATGAGCCACAGCGCGATCACGGCGATCGCTAAGGAGTAGTGCTTGTCCAACTTTGAGTCTTTGCCGTGTTCGTCGCGACCGATCAAGAGACCCAGCGCGATCGCGAAGAGTAACGATCCCGCGCCAATCGCCGACAGGTGCGCGTAAAACCACAACCCGTTGGGAAGTACATTCTTCAAAGCCGTCGACGCGCTTCCGATGGGCATGAATATCACCCACGCGAGCACCATGAGAACGCCGTGCGCGACGTCTCGGTTTAATTTCGAACCGCTCACGGAAGACGATCCGCCTTGACCCGCGAGACTCACCGAGACGGCGCCCTTCGTCGAGTGCTGCGCCGGCCACGCCGAGGTCTGCATACCCCACACGAACGACATAGTTCCGACCGCCGAGTTGGCGTCCACGAGCTTAAACTTGAGCGTCGTCGCCGTCGTCGTCGACGTCACCGATTCCTCGCTGATCGGACAATTCGTCGAGCACAGATTCGTCGGCCTCAGCGTGCTCGTCATCGTATACTTCGTCGTCGCGCCGCCTCCGCCGACGACGACTTTCCCGTTCGACATCCTCGTCCCCGGTCCGATGGACGCCCACCCGTTCGTTCCCGGATTCAACGCACCGGAGAACGTCGCTCTGATCCAGTGATTCACCGTCGTCGTGCCGTTCGAGACGGGCGCGTACGCGACGTCGAGCCCGGAGGCGACGCCCGCGTACGCGCACCACGTCAATCCGTCCGATTCCACCGCGCACGTCGCCGACCCCACCGCGAGCGCAGCGGTGTCGTGGTCATCATCGTCGCCACCACCGTCCCCATCCGCGCGCGCCGTCCTCGTCGTCATCGCCGCCACCGCGAGCATGAACACCGCAGCCACGGTGACGATTCGACACGCGCGTCGTCCTCGTCGCCCGCGCGCGGACGCGGACGCGCGAGGGAGCGACGCGCGCGCGCGCATCGCGTCCGCCACTCGGTCCATTCGCGTCGGTCGCGCTGACGTGAAACGTCTCGGGATTCGAAATGTCGCCACGTCGACAATCTTCTTCCGTTCCTTTTCGTTCGCCTCGTTCGTCGAGACCGACGCTCGGGTGGCGATCGCGCGCCCGCGAGAGAGAGAGACGCGCGCGCGCGTCGGTCGTCGAACGACGCGGTCGACGAGTACGAGGACGATGGTCGTGACGACGGCGAGCGCGCGGATGACGCGCGCGGCGACGGGGACGGCGGTGCGCGGACGACGAAGAGGAGGATGGGTGATGGATAAAGCGTGGGCGACGCCGCGCGGACGCGCGCGAGGTGGCGCGCGCGCGCGGGCGAGCGAAGACGGTGAGGACGCGGTGACGAAGACGGAGACGGCGGCGAGCGAGGCGAAGCCGTGGAAGCATTCGTCGACGGATGGACCGACGCCGGCGCTCATGGTGGATTTGGGGACGGGGAAGGTGAGCTTCGCGCCGACCAAGCGACGAAGGAGCGCTGCGGTCGAAGCGAAGGATCAGGCGGTGAAGAAGGCGTCGATGCCGATGAAGAACGGTGGTAACGTCGTGATCGGTTGCCTCGAGGAGGAGGATGTGGATGACGCGACGAATTTGATCATGGACTTGTTCTTCAAGGTGCGGCCGCAGGATATCTTGGCGAAGAACCGTCTGCGAGCGGAGCAGGCGAGTCGCGTGCGCATGGGACTGGTGGACGGTGTGAAGAACTCGGACGATCGTATTTTGTTATCCGCAAAGGTTGGGACGGTGTTGGTCGGCATCGCGGAGGTTTCGCTGCCGAACGGTAACAGATACGGCGCCGAAAAGCTCACGCCGCGCGCGCCCAAGGACAAGGCGTACTTGTCCGACGTCGCCGTGAGTCCGACGCAGCGTGGACGCGGCATCGGAAAGGAACTCGTCAACGCGGCTGAACGAGCCATGGCAAACATGGGAGAGACGATCATGTACACGCATACCAAGGTGGACAATGAGGGTGCGCAGATTCTCTTCGAAAAGTGCGGATACGAAGAACCGCCCGAGGTCAAGGCTAAGCTCACGTCGGCGCAGATCGCGCAGCGCTCGAGCAAGAACAACCCTTTCGCAAAGCTTGGCCTCGTCGAAGTTGGTCACATTCTTCTCGCGAAACCGATCACCACGTCGGATTTGCCGTTGTAAAGACGCTATTAATCGCTATTGAAAAAATTCTACACGCTCCTTCTAGTTTCCTTCTCCTTCTTCTTCTGCTTCTTCGCCTTCTTTTCCTTCTTCTCCTTCTTCTCTTTCTTCTCTTTCTTCTGCTTCTTCTCCTTCTCCGTTTTGTTCGTCTTGTCCTCACTGGCGTCCCGCGAACGCTTGTCTCGCGACTTTGGTCGGAACACGTGAATCACACAGTTTCCGGCACCCGTACGTTGGAAATCTGGGTGCAGACAAGATACCGGAAGTTCACTTCTTTCAAAATGCGCAGCTGTGGATTCCGTGTAAAACTTTGTCTCCGCGAGGGGATGGTGTATTGGGTATCGCTGAACGTTGGCGATCAATACCAAAGTGTTTGGACCAGATAAATCACGCATCGTTTGTACGAGGTTCGTCCACTTTGACGGATCATTTCCGTACACAACATCGCTCGCTATGACCAAATCGGGCTTTGTTCGGAGACCGAGCTTTTTCAGGGGATCGTCCACGCCCCACACGAGCTTTTCGACGCTCGCTTCGGCGTTGGCGTTTGCTCTGATGTTTTCACTCAAGAGACTCAGCACATCATCGTCACCTGCAAGGGTTGGTCGGAAAAAAATCGTCAGTACATAGATCCCGTCATGCGACGCACGTGCAGATGACAAAAAAAGGAATGTGCGAGAGCTACTATCAGATGACACTCATGGCCCGCCGAAACGTGCGAGTGCTGTCAGCGAAACTCCCGAGTTGTTGTTCGCCATTTTTGAAACTCCAAGGACATGGACAGTCCAATGGAGGGATTAACAATGGCGTAAGAAGAACCGTAAAACATGTCGTCACGAATACGTACCATCGGTCGCGATCACGCGCGCTCCAAGCTTTGAAGCGAGTATAGAAGGAAGACCCAATCCAGCGCCGAGCTCGACGCACACTTTTCCGTCCCATTCGTCGGTCCAAGTGCCCCCGAGCGCCTTCGCGATTCCCTCGGTGCGCAACGGGGTTTTCTGTCGCGAGAGCCATTCTGAAAGCACAAAACTACCTTCCCACAGCGCGACGCCCGTGTTTCCCCTGCCGAAACCGCCGCAACTGTCGTCAACGCGCACGCGATCCGTTCCTTTGTAACTTTTCGGCGTCGCCGCCGTGAGCTCAACCGTTGACTGTATCGCCGGGAACTCGTACGACAGAGTACGCTGCGACGAAATAGCTTCGGCCAGTGATGAATCGTCGACACCGAGTCGCTCAAATGAACCTAGAAACTTTAAAAGTTCCTGAGAGTTGAAGTCGTTAAGTTTCGCCGTCGCCTGTGCCCCGAGCGCTGAGATGAGCTCCTTATCGTCGCATCCAAGCGCGGCAAGAGCCCACGCGGTGTTTGTCATGTCTCTCGGGTTGAAATCATCAACCATGGTCTTTATCGATTTGATGATGGATGGAAACACTTTATCCGTGTTTTCACTGAGCATCGCGTACGACCACAGAACCATCGTCAAATGGTGCGGAGAAAACGTTTGAAATTCGACGTCGAATAACATGTCACAGATCACACCGTTAAACATTTCAAACAATTCCGGTGCTTTGATGTTCAGTTTGGCGTACGACCAGGCTAAAAACGCAATGTCGCGCGGTTGGAATTCGTCTCGGCGTTCCGGCGCGCGTTCTTTGTACGCCTTGACGAGCTGCGAGTTGTAGACACCGATCTTCGCCAGCGCGTGCGCCGCCGTGGCCATCTGCTGCACCGATGATTCATCCACCTTTCGCGCCATCGACTTGGCGAGCGTGTGCATGATCTTGTGATCGGACACGGCCAGAGTAGCGAATCCCCACAGCACCATCGATAATTCTTGCGCGTTAAACTTGGTCGAATACGCATCTGAAGCTCGTACCAAAACGTCGATAAGCTCGTCGTCATCGTTCATGTTCAACTTCGCGCACGCCCATACGACGTTCGACACGTGCTGACACTGAAACTGCCCATCCGTCATCCACGATTTGTCCCGCTTCAGTCGCGACGCGAGCACCTTTGCGCCTCGCTCGGCGTCCTCTCTCGCGCACGACGCGCACTTGGCGAGTCCCGACATCGTGTTCGCGCACTCCTGCGGATTGAACATATCCACGCGCGCCTCCAAAGCCGTCGCGACGCCGGCCACGAGCTCCTTTCCCAGCGCGCTCTCGTCAAACATGGCGCGCCGCGTCTCCGGCGTCATCGATCCCAAACTCCACGCAACGTTGCTCACTCCCTGCGGCGTCCAACCCGTCTGATGATCCGTCCCGGTGTCCACCAACAACGACACGCGTATGCGTTCGCCCAAGATGGCGTACAATCCCGTCCTATCGCTGTTCACCTTGGCCAGACCCCAAAAAGCGTTCGACAGTTCCTGCGGCTTGAACATTCGCGCCCTCTTCTCCACCATCCCCTCCATCGCGCGCTCCACCTCCTCGTGTCTCGCCCCCACGCGCCCGCACGCCCACACCACCGCCGCGCACTGTCTCGGCCACCACTCGTTCGGCGTGTCTCGCATCGCCGCCGCCGCCACGTCCGCGACGCGTCGCAGCACCGCTCTCGCCGTGGTCGCGGCGGCGGCGTCCGCCCACCGCTCCTTCTCCGCCTGCGCGCACATTTTCGCCGCTCGACCCGCGACGGCGGCGCAATTAATCGCGTTCAGCAACTCTTCGTTCTCTCGAACGAGCGCGTCGAGCGCGCGCGCGTCGCGCGCCGCCGATACCGCCCGGTTCAGTCCCTGCGCGTCCTCGCACCGCATCGCGCGCGTCGCGCCCTCGCGCGCCGCGGCGCTCGCGCGCGGTGACTCTCGCGCGGCGAGGCGACGACACACGTCGACGACCACCTCTCGCGCGGCGCTCGCGCGCTCGCGCGCCGTCGACGCGCGCTCGAGTGGCGAAGTGTTGTCGGCGTCGGGTCACGACCGGTCGTTCATTGGACTGCAGAGTTCGATCATCGTCACAGCTCGACACGACATGTTCACGGTTCGTGTGCCCACCGCGCGCGCCGCGCCCGCGCGCGCGATGACGCAACGCTCGATGAACGAGCGCGCGGCGCTCCGACGATCGCTCGCGGCGCCCGCGCGCCGACGCGCTCGCGTGGTGTCGAACGGTTTGTTTGGATTGGGTTTGCCTGAAATCGTCGTCATCGGTGGCGTCGCGGCGGTGTTGTTCGGTCCGCAGAAGATTCCCGAGCTCGGGAAGAGCCTGGGGAAGACTGTGAAGAGTTTTCAAGAGGCTGCCAAGGTGCGCGAGGACGACGCGAACGCGAGTGTGACTTGATCGTTCTTCTTCAACAGGACGGCGATAAAGTATCTCGCTCGACACGCGACTGACCGAAACCGACTATTGATCGACGCGCAGGAGTTCAAGGATGAACTTCAAGAGGAAGAGGGTGAATCTAATGAAGCGCCGGCCGCGATCGAAGAAAAGAAGGAGGAATGAGAGGAACGAGGGAAAGACGGAACAAGAAACTACTCGCAGTTGTAATACGTAAACGCGAAAACTATCCGCGACCGGCCGCGGCGGACGCCTTCGCCTTTGCTTTTCGCGCGGCGACGGCGGGACGCTTACCTGTGCGTTTCGCGTCCTTGGCGATGCCCTTTTTCGTGTTGGGTTTACCGACGCCGCCGGGCGCGGGACGCGCGTCGCCTCGACGATGCGCCGTCTTTTGAGACTTGCCACCCGGTCTCGATCGCGAACCCTCCCACGAGTTCCCACCGCGCGATTTCGATTCGCCTTCGTCACTCGCGCGAAGCTTTGGATTCCTACGCTCGGCTCCCGTCAGCGCCTTTGGTTCCGCTCTCGCTTTGGACGCGGCGCCGGGTTTCGGCGCCTTGGAGCGCGCCGCCTTGCTCACGCGAATCTCTCGATCACCGAGCTTGGTTCCGTCGAGCAACAATGCCGTACGCGCCTGTTCTTTTGTTTTGAACAAGACAAAGCCGATACCCTTCCCCAAAGTGGTCTTTCTATCGCGCACGACGCGCACTGCTTCGACGCTCTTTCTCAACTCGGGATACTCTTTATTCTTGTTAAACAACCGAATCACGTCCTCATCATCCACGGTGAACGGCAAATGTCCCAAAAACACGCTCCTCGCGTGATCATACACCACCTCACTCTGCACGATGGACGGCTTCCCCGCCAAATCCACGCGAATGTGCCGTCCCTCGAACTCCTTCATGTTCAACGCCTCGCACGCCTTCTTCGCCGACGAAGCCTCCGCGAACACCACAAACGCCGTCGCGTTCCCACGCTCCGCGTTCAGTCTCTTCTTCAGCACCTTCACCTTTCTCGGTTCGTTTCCATCCGCCTCCACCGGCACGTTCCGCATGCGCACGCTCACCACTCTCCCGTGCGCCGAAAACGTCGCCTTCAACTTTTTCGGCTTGGCGTTCACCGGCACGTTCCCCACGAACACCGTCCTCGCGAGCTCCTCCGCCTCGGCCGCGTCGTCGCGATCGCGGTACCCGGACCCACGAGGCGTCGCTTTCGGCGCCTTTTCGTCGCTGTCGCTGTCGTCGCCGTCGTCGCCGTCGTCGTCGTCGTCGGTCGATTCGTCGTCGGGCGTCTTCGCAGCCGCCACCGCCGGGACGTCTTCATCCTCATCCTCCTCGTCGCTCGACGACGCGTTGCCGTCGCGTTCGCTCTCGCTCGACGACGCCGGTCGCGCCGCTTTTTTCCCACCGCGTCGCCGCGTCGCCTCGTCGTCGTCGCCGTCGCCGTCGTCGGCGGCGCGTCCTCGTCGACGCTTCGTCGTCGTCGGCGCGGGCGCGCGGCGCGGCGCCTCCGCCTTGTTCTCCGCGCGAAACGCCGACGAGGACGCGAAGAGCGACGAGGACGACGCTCCCGTCGCGTTCGTCGTCGACGCGGCGCCGCGCGCGCGCTTGGCGAAGACGTCGTCGAAGATACCCATGCGTTTCGTCGCGTCGTCGTGTCGCGCGCGGTCCACAGTCGGGAGGCGCGCGCCATCGGGCGACGCGCGCCGTCGGATCACGCGCGCCATGGCGGCGGAGGGGAGGACGAACGCGTGGCGCGCGCGATCGAGGTACTACGCGGGACAGGAGCTCGCGTTTAAGCGCGCGGTGGAGACGCTGACGCGCGAGTTTTTCTCGCACTGCAGCGTCGAGGAGTTTGAGCTGCAGGTGCGCGAGGCGATTCAGGCGCACGGAGGAGGGGCGGGGACGACGGAGGCGAAGTGTGGGATGGAGGCGCATGTCGTCAAGCGCATGATCGCGAGCGCGTTGGATCGAGGGGCGAGAGAGCGGGAGATGTGCGCGAACGCGGTGGCGACGCTTCGCGAGCGCGGGACGCTCGACGCGGATGATTTCGAGCGTGGGTTCGATCGTGTGTTGGCGGAGATTGCGGATATGAAATTAGATTTTCCAGACGCCGTCGAAGAGTGTGTCGTGTTTCTGGCGCGCGCGGTGGCGGATGACGTGGTGTCGGTGACGTATTTGGAGACGGCGTGTTCGCGGGACGGATACGGCGAGGGCCGGGACGCGGCGAAAAAGGCAAAGTGGAAGCTGGAGGAGGTGGGTGGAGAGGCGCGGGTGCGTCAGGCGTGGGGTGGATCCGATGGATACAGCGCGTCAGGCGTCAAGGGGCAGATGCGGGACATCATCGATGAGTATTTGATGGCGAGAGACGGCGCAGAGGCGGAGCGCAGATTGCGCCGGTTGAACATGCCGTTTTATCACCACCAATTGGTGAAGACGGCGCTGGATCTGGCCATCGTGCAGTCTGTGTTGACGCCGAACGTCGTCGAAAAAGTGATCGATCTGTTGAAATATCTCGGGAGGAGTTCGTTCGTGAACGGGAGCCAAATGGCCAAGGGATTCGCGCGTACCGCTACGTCGCTCAAGGACGTCTCGATGGACGTTCCGAAAGCGCCGGAAGTGTTCGGTGAACTCATCGAACGCGCGAAGCGCGCGGGTTTGTTGCCCACCGGTCTCAGCGCGTGGGCGTCCGTAAAACCGACGTCGTTCGGTGGGAAGGTGACGCAAGGTCACAAGCAGTTGCTTCGACTGGATAGCGCGCCCGATCTCGCTGCCCTCGCGAGAGCGACGAGTCTCTCGGGCAGCGCGTCGCCTTCCGGATCGAGGAGTGCGTCACCGGCGCCGATTCTGCAGCAGATGGAAAGCATGAGCATGGCCGTAGGCATGGTACCTAAATCACCCGGGTTGACGAGGATGGGCAGCGCGACGAAGAAACAAGTCAACGCCGGGTGGAGCGGATTGAGAGCGCACGCCGTGCAGACCAATCTGAAACCGGGTCCGCGCGCGCAGGGTTTCGACGCCAAGGGTGAGCTCTCGAAAGGTATGGCGCGACATCAGATCGCGCACTTCTTCCATAAGCGCATCGACCACAAACCGGAGGGTGTGACGAAGAATAAACTCGGATTGAAGCGAACGTTTTCGGCGCCCGGAGGTTTGGACGACCTCAACACGTCGCGCTTCGTCCGCCCGGTCGGTTTGGTGCATGACTATATGCCTTTCGTCGAAAAATACGAAGTGTTAGAACAGATTGGTTCAGGGGGATTCGCCGTCGTTCGTAAAGCGAAACATCGAGCGACGGGTGACGTCGTCGCGGTGAAGACGCTCCGCGTGCAAGGAATGGGCGCGGAGAGCGACGAGGAAGATGGCGACGACTCCTCGTCCTCATCTTCCGATGAAGAAGATGGACCGCAGGCGATGACGTTACACGACGTCAAACGCGAGCTCGTGATGATGCAGCAACTCTCAACGCACCCAAACATTGTGACGATTCGCGAATTCTTCACAGAGCAAAACGACGAAGTCGTCCACGTCGTCATGGACTGTTTACAGGGCGAAGAGCTGGACGACTGGGTGAACGAACGAGGGCCAATACCCGAAGATGTAGTGAAGACGTTGCTGATGTCGATGCTCGACGCAGTCGCGTTCATGCACAGTAAAGGCGTGATTCACAGAGATTTGAAACTGGAAAACTTTGTCTTTGCAGAGAAGGGAAATTTAAAATCTCTGAATGTGGTCGATTTCGGCTTGGCGAAGGCATTAAACGCGCGTCAAAAGGCGCAGCACGTGTGCGGAACGTTGTCATACATCGCACCAGAGGCGCTTCTCGCCGGAGTGTACGGTCAAGGAGTGGACGTGTGGGCACTTGGTGTCGCCATGCACGTGCTGCTCACGAATACGTGGCCGTTCGACGACGAAGACGAAGACGAGCTGTTCGAACAGATCATCGAGTGCGACTTGGACTTTGAAACGGAAGCATGGGAAGGTGTCAGCGAGGTCGCAAAAGACTTGATCGAGGGTCTTCTCGATTCGCGACCGAAACACAGATTGACGGCTGCGCAGGCGCTCGAACACGAGTGGTTCACCGGTCAATCTTCGCACACGTCGGATCGATTACACAACATGCATGCACGTCTCGACTCGCTGATTTCGATTTCCAACCAACCGCCTGAGCGCCGATTCAAGGACGGCGAGTATATCACGCGCCAAGGCGATCCATCCATCGAGTTTTTCATCATCATCGCGGGCGAGTGTACGCTCACTCGAGACGGCGTCAGCGTGGGCGTTCGTCGCGTCGGAAATTTTGTCGGCGAGCTTCGAAATCTCGAACAGAGCGTCGATGACGTCATTCTCACCGCGTGGACGTCCGCACGAGCGGTCGGTGACGTCAGAGTGCTCGTGTTTCACGACACGGAATTACAGTGGGCGCACCAACACGACTACCGTCTGACGTACGAATTCGAGAACATGATACGTTCGCAGCGTCGGGCGATCGCGAAGCAGGCTCGAGAGCAAAGAAAATGCGAATTAGCGATGAAAGCCGCAGAGCTCGAAACCGCGGAGTCGACCGAAGAACGCTCGATGATGCGTTCGGTGAGCGCGCAGCCACTCGTCGGAGAGGAGTGAATCAAACGGCAACTAACTACTACAACGATGTAACAACAAGCACGCGTCAGCGAATGTACGCCACCGGCGGTGGATCGTCCGGAATGTTCCCAACACTGAACGACGGCGCGCACCAAGCCTCTGAATTCGGTACGCTCGGGTCTGGCGCGAGAGGCGAGAGCACGTTCGCGTTTCCCCCAAATGGACTCGGCGGCGTCACGCTAAAACTCCCCGAGCCCGGCGCCAGCGGTTGCGGCGACGTGGACACGAATCCACCGCCTCCGCCAAACCCACCGCCTCCGCCAAACCCACCGCCTCCGCCAAACCCACCGCCTCTGCCAAATCCACTGCCCCCGCCAAACCCACCGCCCGCGCCCGCGTTCGGTTGATAAGGACTCGCGCTCGCGTTCAGGTTCCCGCTCGTCCCCGGCGGCGGCGCAAACCCGCCGCCCATCGTCGCGCCCGCGCCCCCACCGAACCCACCGCCCGCGCTCGTGATCGGCGCACCGTCGATCACACGATTCGCGCCCGCGGGCGCCATCTCCCCTCGCTCCACCTTGTCTAAAACCATCTTGAGTTGCTGTTCGGGAAACGCGAGGATGGATTTGATGTCCCCGTTCTTCGCCTCCACGAACTCTCTCGCCCGCGTGTCCACCGCGCGCGCGTCCGACCCAGCGCGCGCGGTGGCGTACGCCGAACATCGCAACTCCTCGAACGACGTGTCTCCGCCGAGAAGATTGGGTTGTTCGCCCTTCGGGCCGTAACACGAGAGCGCCCAGAGCGGACGCTCGTTGTGCAGGTCCTCCTGTAATAAGTCTCGTCTGCGCACGCCCACAGGACCGTGTCCGCGCCCGCCGCCGCCGCCGCCGCCGCCGCCGCCGCCGTCGCGGTGCCAAGAGTTCGAGCGACCGCCGCGTCCGCGGCCGCGGCCGCCGCCCATGCGTGCGTCGTCGCGAGGGGCGTTGTGCGGCGCCGCGAGCGCGTCACTCGAGCTCGCCTCCGTCTGAAAAATTGGTAGACGCGTCGCGAACGAAACGTGGAGGAAGAGACGTACATACACTGTTTTACGTTTATTTACAAAGGGCGCGTCGCGCTCGAGGCGAGTGCCTCTCACGCGACGCGCGCTCTATTCGACGTGGTTCGGTTTGTTTGTTCAGTCTTGTTCGGCGTCAACGTCCGCGGATCGACGCTCGCATCGCTCGCGCGACGCGCTCACTCCGCGGCCGGCGCCTCCTCCGCGGCCTCGCCGTCGTCACCGCCGCCGAAATCGGGAATGTCCGGTAATTCGATGCTCGGCAGAGAGAAACTCGGCAGAGAGAAACTCGGCAGGGCGAATCCGCCGCCGTCGCTCTCCTTCTTTGGTGTCGCCGCCGCCTCCTCGCGCACCGGTCGAACGAACCGCTTGTACTCCTTCGGCGCGCTCTTCGCGTACGTTTCCCGCACGTTGTACGTCTTACTCGACGCCGCGTCGTAATCGACGTCGACGTCGGCGCTCAATTCGCCGCCGTAAGACTTCGCGTTCGCCGAGATGGCGCCGTTCGGCCCCGACGACGATTTCGCCACCGCCGCGGGCGCCGCCGCGGGCGCCGACGACGCCGACGCGCCCTTCCCGAACGAGAGCGCGTGCGCGGGAGGCGCGAAAAGCATCACGCACGCGAGCGACGCCGCGATCATCGGTGCTGACGCGGCATCGCCGTCGCGCGACGATGCGCGCGCGACGGCGACGCGTCGTCGCGTCTCGCGCCGCGGAACCGCGCGAGCGGTGGATCGTACGTGAGTCGTTGTCGCGAGCATGTCTCGTCCGCGCGATTGAGGGTTCGTCGGCGTGTATCGAGCGCGATCGTCACGGATCGGCACGAATTTCGAGTCGTGTCGAAAAGTGACGACGTTCCCCGCGATCATTTCTCGCGCGCGTCGTCTTCTCGCGACGCGCGCGTCGTCGTCGCGGCGCGACGCGCGTCGACGCACGAATGAATGTCTCGAGCGTCGATCGCGCGAGACGCGCGCGAGAGAAATCGATCGCGAGCGATGCGGTTGGCGCGGGTTCCCCGGGCGAGGTGGTTACGAGCGAGCCCGAGACGACGCGGTACGAGGCGTTTCACGCGCGCGTAGACGCCGTGTTCGCGACGGTGGGGCGCGGGACGATGGGTGGAGGTGGTGTCGACGCACCGGCGCGCGTGAGCGATGGGGAAGCGGCGTGGCGACCGAGGGCGAGCGCGGTCGTTAGGAGAGGGCAGGGCGTCGTCGACGAGGACGAGGACGAGGACGAGGACGA